>ERZ773235.7-NODE-7-length-327983-cov-54.577011_pt1 | contig 327983 bp, 318 predicted proteins | sample MGYA00580522_ERZ773235 | MGnify/ENA primary metagenome ERZ773235 (study PRJEB29015, sample SAMEA2737797) | human gut metagenome | biome: human gut; feature: human-associated habitat; material: faeces | place: China | collected 2012 ... | reverse complement strand
TCGGGCCGGACACGGACAAGGCCGTAAGGGTGTTCCAGGTCATGAAGGGGCTGGTCGTTGACGGGATCTGCGGAGCGAAGACCTGGGCAGCGCTGGATAAGGAGCCGGATGCACAGCCTGCACCGGAGCCGACGGAGCTGGAGCAGGGCTTGGTACGGCACGGATTGGCGCATATCGGTGACATCTATGTATGGGGCGGCAATGGGCAGACGGAAATCTCTGTGGGCTGGATCAGGCGCATGGATACAAGTGAAACCAACGCGCAGCGGTCGATCAGGTTCTGGGAGAAGCAGAAGGCGGCGGGCATGACAGATCTTGCGGCGTTCGACTGCTCCGGCCTGATCTCGCGGTATTTGCAGGACAACGGCATCGTATCCAGCAAGCGCAACTGCGACCACCTGTGGGCGATGTGCACGCCTGTAACCCGCGCGGAGCTGCGCCCAGGCAATCTGCTGTTCCGCGAACGGAACGGCGATATGTACCATGTCGGCGTGTATATCGGCGGTGGAAAGGTCGTTGAGGCTAAGGGCCGCGATGATGGTGTGGTGCTGCGCGGGATCAACGCATCCGGCGATGGGTACTGGAACAAGTTTGGACGCTTAAAGGCGCTTCAATAAAAAAACAAAGGAGAAATTCAATGGACAAAGTACTGGAAGGACTGAAATATGCGGCAGCGGGAGCGGGTGGGCTGTTCGCGTACCTGTTCGGGGCATGGGACGCACTGATTATAGCCCTGGTGATCTTTGTGGTGGCGGATTACATCACAGGGATAGCCAAGGCTGCCATGCAAGGAAAGCTGTCGTCTGCGGTCGGATTCAAGGGCTTGCTGAAAAAGGTCATGATTTTCGTGTTGGTGATGGTTGGAACGGTAGTAGATAAGGCAATCCCGGCAGCAAACCACGCGATCCGTTCAGCGGTGATTATGTTTTATATCGCCAACGAAGGGCTTAGCATCCTTGAAAACGCGGGCGAGCTGGGCTTGCCGCTGCCCAAAATGCTGAAATCGGCGCTGGAAAAAATGAAGGACGAGAAGCCGGAGGATGTGCCGGTGGAAGAACAGGAATAAAGACATTGCGCCCTGTTGCATGTTCATAGCAGGGCGCAATATTTTTCGGATCTTCACCATATTTGAACAATAAAGGTAAATCCAAGCAAAAATAAGATTCAAACAAAAATAATTGAATGAAACTATTGAATTTTTAAATTATGGTGTTAAGATATTTATAAACAAAAGCATTTCCGGCAGGGGGAGAGTACGATGAAAGGCGATGGAGAGTATGAAATACGGAATTGTCTATTGCGATACCAAGAAGATTTGATCGCACGGAGATACTGGGGCCATAGGATATCGGGAGAGCTGCCGCCACATTTCAATGGATTCATCAAAAAAGTCATTGCATATATGGGCAAGAGCAAAGGAATTATTAATATTTAAATTTACGTATATGGCGATTCGATACTGTGGGAAAATGACGGAATCGACATAACGGATTGCTTTATCTCTTATTTGGATAACCCAAAGGAAAAATATGATGATCTAATCGCAGATGTAGCATGGAAAATTAAAAAACGTTCAAGCGGAAATTGATAAAACTTCATTGACCAAATTCATGCGCGAATTTTTCGGATATGCGGTGGTGGTGAGCCTTGCGGCCAATGGTGCGTTCGATGCGGTGGGCACGAAGAATATGAACTGACGATATGAACATCCCCCGCTGGAGGAGGCCGACAGGGGAATATTTTGACAAGCCAACATGCATTTCAGCACACAACTAGATAAGTCAAACAACGCGTCATTGATGGAAGAGACCAAAAAGAAACAAGTTCAAAATTACATTGCAACATGGATTGCAATCTAGAAATGCAATAATTATAATAAACCATACTGGATATAAGGGAGGATCAAATTGCTTTCCCTATAACTGGAAGGACTAATATAAAAAAGGAGTGCACATTTCAAATGAAACCTCGCATCACAAAACCGGTATTCCTCATAGTTGTCTTAGTGTTGGTATTCGTACTGTTCTCAGTTTCTGCTTACGCTGAACTGGGCGCAAAACAATTGCAGAACGCGCGGTTTGATGCTCCGTATTTGGCGGAGTATTCATATCCTCCGGAGTCATTCGTTCCGGATGAGTCATATTATCCGTATGAGTCATATTATCCGTATGAGTCGCAGCCAGTAGTCACAGAACAACCTCAGGAGCCGGAAGCACCAAATAATTGTTTCATCGAGGCATCTGCGGAAGGCATGGGCAGTATTTGGCCGAAGGGAACCGTTGCCGTGGAAGAATATGAAGATCAAACTTTCCGTATAACTGCTGAGGAGGGGTTCTCGCTCGTAGATGTATTGGTTGATGGAGTGAGCGTAGGAGCAGTTGAGGAATATACTATAAACTCCGTAATGGAAGACCACACAATCCACGCGGTATTTGAATCCGCAAGCTTGCCTGCCACTGGCGGCGATTCTGCCATGGTGATGTTTGTTGCCGCCGGCATGATTCTCGCAGCTGGCGTTATCGCGTGCGTTATATGCAAAACGAGTAAAAACTAACGAGATAAAAGCATCAAGGGCGGCCGTATCATATGGCCGCCCTTCCTTCTCAAGAATAAAAAGTCCCACAAGCGCAAGAGCGATATTACGCTCTCGCCGCGGCCCATCATCGGATTTGATATTCATACTTTATGCACTCCATTCTACAATACATTCCGGCAACTTTCTAGCAACTTATAATATTAACTCTATTTATCAGCACTGATTGAAAAGTGCCTGTTTTTGGTGTATTATTGTACCGTTGTTTTAAATGGTTATTGAATAATTCTAATCCTATTCTAATCTGCCTTATGGGATAGCTTTAATTCCCTACTGTTATCCTGTTATCATGCGGACAGGAAATGTGCTGCAGGATGAAAGCAAGGAGGAAAAAACGATGGAACACATCGAGATGGTTGAAAAGCTGATGGAGAAAGCGAATGTCAGCTATGCGGAAGCAAAGCAGGCGCTTGAGAACAACAATTGGGACATGTTGGACGCATTGATTGAGCTAGAGCGTCAGGGTAAGGTCCACGGTGGCCAGGGCACAACGCGCTGCACGACGGAGCCTGAAAAGGAGAACAAAGGCACGCGGCAGGAAAGCCCGGGTGCAAACAAAAGCGATCACAGTGGATGGGATGAATTTTGGAACGGCTTTTGCAGGTTGATCCGAAGGGGAATGCAAAACCATTTCGTTGCGCAACGGCGCGGTGAAACGGTTATCAGCGTTCCTGTGCTGCTGCTTATTCTGTTGCTGTGCATCGGCTTCTGGTTCATTCTTCCGTTGATGATCGTGGGGCTTTTCTGCGAATGCCGGTATTCCTTTGAAGGGCCGGATTTGGGCCGTAAGGATGTGAACGATGCAATGGGAAAAGCCACGGAATACGCGGATGATCTGAAAGCCAGCGTCAAATCTGGAATGAACGAGGATAAAACGCGTCAATAAACCATGGGCGCTGCGCAGCACGCAAAGAGAGGGGAGGCACCGATGGCGAAAATTCTTGTAGTAGAGGACGAAGAAAAAATTGCCCGCTTCATCGAATTGGAATTACAGCATGAAGGATACGAAACGGGGAAGGCTGCAGACGGGAGAACCGGGCTGGAGATGGCGGAAAGCGGCAGGTATGACCTTATGCTGCTGGACATCATGCTGCCGCAGCTCAACGGGCTGGAGGTGCTGCGTCGGCTGCGTAAATCCTCAAGCATGCCCGTCATCATGCTTACCGCGCGTGATGCGGTCATGGATAAGGTAAGCGGGCTGGACATGGGCGCGGACGATTATATTACAAAACCCTTTGCGATTGAGGAACTGCTTGCGCGCATCCGCGTGATCTTGAGAAAGGGCAGCGGAAAACGGGAGGAGGAGGGAAACGTACTTTCCGCATGCGGCGTGCTGATGAACGTTGCATCCCACACCGTTACGTGCGAGGGCAAGGAGATCGTGCTTACCAACAAGGAGTTTTCTTTGCTGCAAACATTGCTTGAAAACAAAAACATCGTGCTTTCCCGCGATACGCTGCTCACGCGCGTGTGGAGCTATGATTATATCGGAGAAACCAATGTGGTGGACGTGTATGTTCGATATCTCCGTCAGAAAATCGATGATGCATTCGGCATCAGGCTGATCCAAACTGTGCGGGGCATTGGGTATATCATAAAGGATGAGACGGCATGAAACAGACGGAAAAACCGCGTTCCACCTCCATTGCCCGGCGGTTGAACCGGCATTTTCGCCTGCAGCAGCTCGGGGGCATTTTTGCATCCGACCTTGCGCTTGCCGTCTTTGCCGTGTGCCTTTGGTGCTACCTTGCGGAAGCGGAGCGCGTTGCGAAATGGACGCTGTGGATGGACCGCAGCATATCGCTTGGAGAAGGCGGAACGCTTTGGCAAATGCTGCAAGGGGCCACCTACTCTTTCACGCTGCGCGGCGCGCAGGCACAGGCTTTCACCGTGGATGCAGGACGCTTCCTCAGCATATTTGCCGCGGTGATGGCCGTGGTGTTTGTCTGCCAGATCATTGGCTGGCTATGCAAATGCGCTTCGGGTACAGCGGAGATCCGGCGGTACTTAAAGCCTATTGATGACATTGCTCAGGCAGCGGAAAGGGCTTCCGCGCAACAATTTGACGAAAGCAAGTTCCGTGATCTGGAGGATGCGATTTACCACATCAATGCCGCAACGCCCGATGCAAAGTTGAGCATTGGCGATACGGAGCTTGCAGGGCTTGAAGCAGCAGTCAACAATTTGATGAAGCGCATGCATGAAAGCTATCGCCAACAGGTGCGCTTTGTGGATGATGCAAGCCATGAACTGCGTACGCCGATTGCGGTAATCCAGGGATACACGAACATGCTGGACCGTTGGGGCAAGGATGATGAAACCGTGCTCAATGAATCCATTGCCGCCATTAAAACCGAATCAGACCACATGAAGACCCTTGTGGAGCAGCTCCTGTTTTTGGCGCGCGGGGATATGGGGCGCCAGCAATTCAAGCCGGAACAGATCGCGCTTGCCGACATGCTCCAGGAAATCCATGAAGAATCTGAAATGATAGATCACAAACACCCGTATGCGCTCAGGGTAGACAGACTTTGTGCTGCTTTTGCGGATCCTGCTATGCTGAAGCAGGCTGTACGAATTCTTGTGGACAACGCCGCGAAATATACGCCGGAAGGAGGCGGGATTACGCTGCGCCTGCGCACAGATGAAAGGGGATACCCCTGCATTGACGTACAGGATGCAGGCATCGGCGTGGCGCAGAAGGATGTTTCCCACATGTTTGAACGGTTTTACCGGAGCGATGCGGCGCGAAGCAGCCAGACGGGGGGAAGCGGGCTTGGCCTTTCCATTGCGAAGTGGATTGTGGATCAGCACGGCGGCTACTTTGAGGTCGTGAGCGCAGAGGGGGTCGGCACCCGCGTTTCCATCCACTTGCCCCAAAAGACAGAAACTCAAACAAGCGCATCCGTAAGAAGCGCATAACGATGCGTGACATAAAGCTGCGTATGCTTTAATTGGGCGGAGAAATCTACAATGGTTTCATAAGAACCGCCGGAAAGGGCCTGCAGGGAGGCTTTCGTGTCCCGGTAGGCATCCAGAAGCTGGGAAAGCATGCCATCCGTTCCATCAAAGGAGAGTAAACCGCCCATGTCTGATTCCAATGCAGAAAGAATTTCAAGGGAGAGTGTTTTTCCCTGCTCAACGCTCATGCCTTCCTTATCAAAATCGATTGCCGCAGTGGAGAGCGCGCTCTGCGCCTTTTCAAGTGCGGCAAAACCGGATTCGATCTGAGGAATGCGGTCCTCCGAAGCGGTTACCCGGAACGTTGCAGCGGCAGTGGAAAGCTCATATACCGTGCAGTCGATCCCTTCACCTACCAGGCGCGTCTTAACGCTTTTTGCGCTTTCAGCACTATCGTACCCGGAGGCCATGACGCGGTAGCGTATTTCCCCGGTGGATGCGTCCTCCAGAATATAGCCGCCAGCCCCCTGCGCCTGCAGAGCTTCCGCTTGCGCTTCCGCGTTGGATTTGGAAGTATAGACACCCATTTGCAGCATAAAGCAGTCAAGCGCCGGCAAAGAAACCTGTGCGCTGACGGTGGCGCCTGAAGAAGCCCCTGCGGACAGATCAACCGCCGTGGAGAGGCTCCCATCCGGCGTTGGGGTGCCGCTTACGCTTTGCGAACCATCCGAATCCCCATTGGTTTTTCCTGAAAAAGCGGAGATCATCGGCGCCATTACGTTTTCAGCAATCCAGGTGCCGGCTGCAGAAGCCGAAACAAGATAGACGATTGCACCAACCATCAACAGGGACACAATCGCCCGCCCTGCATCGGATGAAGTGCTGCTGCTCCTGCGCGCAGCGGCGCGGCCGGAAGCTTTCCGGCGCGAGGACGCCCTTCTTTTCCGCCTGTATTCCATGGTATGAATCCCCCGTATCCGTAGTTTGTACTATACATATGCCTTGTACATGTGCTTCATGCCATGCAAAAGCGCCCCTCCTTTTATAAAGAGAGGGGCGCGCGCTTTTATATTAACGAGCAAGCCGTAAGCCGAGTTCTGTCAGCGGATTGCTCCGCCGTGTGGCCATCTATCTTGGCGCATCGTTGCCGATGCGCTCACGCGATTACCGAGAGCCTGACGGGCAGCCATTTCTGCGGCAAAACCGCAAGCGCTCTCATTCCAATCTTGCACCGGGTGGGGTTTACAGGGCGGTCAAGTCGCCAAGCCGCCGGTGAGCTCTTACCTCGCCTTTCCATCCTTACCTGCATGAATGCAGGCGGTATATTTCTGTTGCACTTTCCCTGGAGTCGCCTCCGCCGGACGTTATCCGGCACCCTGCCCTATGGAGCTCGGACTTTCCTCATGCGGACAAACCCGCACGCAGCCACTTGGCTTACTCGTTAAAAACAAATTATTGCTGTGTGTAAAGGATCCTGCCGCAGTTCTCACATTCAACGAGCCCTGTGCCCGCCGCAACGCGTTTCACCGTAGCGGTGGGAAGGGACATGTTGCAGCCGCCGCATTGGTTGTTTTCCACCTTGGCCATGGGGGCTGCATGATGCGTTTTTACCGCATCATATTTTTTCAGAAGTACAGGATCCACTGTAGAGCGGCATTTTTGCGCTGCCGCCTGCGCTGCATCCAACTCGGGCTGTGCGGCGGCAATTTCATCTTCGCATTGTTTGCGCACCGCATCGTATTCCTTTTTGGCTTTACCGGCTTTTGCATAGGTTTCCTTGTAATCCGCAGTCGCCTTTTCGATCCATGCAAGCGTGTCGTAAAGGTCGCGGCGGGCGGAATCCACTTGGGAAAGCAGACCTTCGAGAGAGCGGCGCGATTCCGTCATTTCTGCTGCGGTGCATTCCTCATCGCGCTCCATCACCGTGAATTCGGAAAGCTCAAGCTCATACCTGTGCTCGAATTCATCGACCTGTGCGGCGAGCTTATCAACGGAAGCCCTGCGTGCATCAATCTGCTTCTGGATGCTTGCAATGAGCGTCTGCTGCTCGCTTAAAAAGGCGTGCAGCTTGTTCAGCTTCTGGCGGGAGGGGGTGGTTTTGATGCGGGCTTCAACCTTTTCGAGCGCGAGCTCGGCCTGTTGGTATTCCCAAAGCGCATCGAGTTTGTTCATAGCGGTACCTCCTGTATCTATAGTGACCGTGTCTGCCTCCGAAAAATCACTCAATCCGGCCAAGACACGCGGCTTCCGAAAGCGTCAACCTATATTGTACATCATTCGTAAGCGCCTGTAAATGGTGGATCAAAGGAAGCAGCACGACGCGTTCTGTTTCATAATGCCCGGCCTCGATCACATTCAAACCGAAAAAGCGCGCAGCAAGCGCTTGATGGTGCTTAACCTCGCCCGTCACAAATGTATCTGCACCGGCTGCATGGGCAGCTTCCGCATCGCTGCCGCCCGCACCGCCGATTAGCGCAACGCGCGAAACGGGGGAAAACGGATCGCCGCATATGCGTACAGCCGTGCCAAGTCGCTCTGCGACAAACGCGGCGAAAGCGCCGAGCGTTTCGGGAATGTTTGCGCCGCGCATTCCAATCCGGCCGAGGTTTTCCGGCGGGAGGGGAGCGGCGTCGAAAATGCCGAGCGCATCGGCCAAACAATCGTTCACGCCGCCAGGCGCAGCATCAAGGTTTGTGTGGGCGGCATACTGCGCGATGCCGTGGCGCAGCAGGATGTATGCGCCAGCCGTTGCAGGATCACCGGGCAGAATACGTTTTGCCCCGTCGAGAAAGAGGGGATGGTGTGTCAGCAACAGATCCGCGTTCCAGTCTACAGCCTCCTGTGCGGTTGCGGGCGTACAATCGAGCGCAACGAGCACCCGAGTGATCTCGTGCCTGTCCGTGCCAAGCAAAAGGCCGACATTGTCAAAATCCATCGCAAGGCCGGGCGGTGCGATGTGCTCCATTGCTGCGATAAAATCAGTTAGCTTCATTCGTTTGCCTCTCATGTTCCAAAATGTCCAACAATTCCTGCACGCCATGCAACGCATGCGCAAGCTGCGGCGGAACGATGCCCCGCTGTTCCGCTTTCCGCATGCGGCGGAGCCTGCTGTCCCGGCAGCGCAGAAGCGCCGGATACAGCGCGGGGTCGCGCTTTGCAAAAGCAATTGGGCCAAATTCCAAGAGCGCATCACACGGCATATCAGCCGGCTGGCCGGGCCCCGGTTTCGCCGCGATGATTTGATAATAACGCCCCGCATCCAGCACAAGCTGCTCATCTGCAAGGGAATAGCCCTGCTCCAACAGAAACCGGCGCAGCTCCAGCGTGCCGCCCATCGGCTGCATTACAATGCATTCCGCTGCCTGTGCAACAGCCGTGCCCTCCTCAAGCAGCCGGGCAATCAATTCACCGCCCATTCCCGCAAACACGAGCGCATCCGCTTCGCCGGGCGCAAGGTGTGAAAGCCCGTCGGATACGGAGAACGCCAACTGCTCCTCCGAAACGCCGCAACGCAAGGCAAGCGCACGCGCCTTGGTAAGCGAATCCGCGCTTATGTCGGAAGCGATGACGCGCGTTGCACTGCTCTGCTGCAACAATGCAACGGCAAGGCGGCCGTGGTCAGAACCTATGTCCGCAACCGTTCTGAAGCCGCACAAAAACGATGCGGCAGCTGCGAGCCGCGGTCTCAGATGAACTTGCATGAACCCTCCATCTGCTTTTCTGATTCTATTGTAAAACAAAGACGCAGGTTTTGCAAAACGGAAAACAAAAATTAAATGTGTTGCGGCAGGAGAAAACATACAACTCACCCTAAACGGCGGATTTTGCATTTACCGCCACGGCGCCCTGTGTTATACTATATATGGAAAAATATGCAGCATTTGTTACAACAGGAGGCGGTTTGCCGTATGAAAAGGCTTTCCGGGCGCATGTGGGCATCATTCATCCTGATCGGCTTCGTGGGGCAGCTGGCGTGGACGATCGAAAACATGTATTTCAATGTGTTCCTGTACAATACGATTTCGACCGATCCAAATGCCATTGCCACGATGGTGGCAGCAAGCGCTGCTGCAGCGACGATCACAACGCTTTTGATGGGGGCGCTTTCCGACCGGGTCGGCCGCCGCAAGCCGTTCATCTGCGCGGGTTATATTCTCTGGGGAATTTCCACTACGGCCTTTGGGTTCATCCGTGTGGAAAGCGTAGCGGCATGGGCAGGCGCAGCGAAAGCTGCAAGTGTGGCCGCGCTGCTTGTTGTTGTGATGGACTGCGTGATGACGTTCTTTGGCTCCACAGCAAATGATGCCGCGTTCAACGCCTATATTACGGACAGCACTACCCCTGAAAACCGCGGCAAGGTAGAATCGGTACTCGCAACGCTTCCCCTGCTTTCCATGCTTACGATCTTCGGAGGATTCGATTGGCTGACGCAGCAGGGCGAATGGCGCGCATTCTTTTTGATCTTTGGCGCGCTTGTTGTGTTAACGGGCATACTTGCCTGCTTCCTTTTAAAAGAAACGCCGCAAGGCGCCCCAAAAGGCAATTATTTCGCTGAAATTTTATATGGATTCCGCCCATCGGTCGTTCGGAGCAACGGAGCACTCTATCTTGCGCTCCTTGCGTTCGGCGTATTCTCCGTGGCGGTGCAGGTGTTCTTTCCATACCTTATCATTTACATGCAGAATTATCTGAAGCTCAATGCATATGCGCTCGTGCTGGGTGCCGTGCTGCTTGCGGCATCCTTGATCAGCATCCTTTCAGGCAGCCTGATTGACCGGTACGGCAAACTCAACTGCGTTCTTCCTGCGGCAGCAGGCATGCTTGCAGGGCTGGGGCTGATGTACTTTGCGCGCAGCGCTGCCTTTGTAATTGGCGCCGGCATTGTGATGATGGCAGGCTACATGCTTGTGACGGCCACGCTTTCCGCCGTCATCCGCGACTATACGCCATCCGGGCAGGCCGGGTTATTTCAGGGCGTACGGATGATTTTTGCCGTGCTGCTGCCCATGCTGATCGGCCCGTTCATCGGAGCTGCGGTCATCCGCAATAGCGGGGTGACTTATTTGGAGCTGGGCGTGGTTAAAAATGTTCCAACGCCCGCGATATTTCTTGCGGCGGCAGCCGTGCTGCTTTTGACCGCGATTCCCGTAACCCTTTTAAAAAGGAGAACCAAAGCATGAAAACCGCATGGAGCGAAACGCTTGACCCAAACGCGATCCTGCCGGAATATCCGCGCCCGCAGATGGTGCGCGAGAGCTATCTGAACCTCAACGGCGTGTGGCAATACGCCATTGCAAAGGAAGGGGAAACGCCGGAAAAGCCAGCGGGGGGTATCCTTGTGCCGTTTTCGCCGGAAAGCGAGCTTTCCGGTGTAAGGCGCATGCTGAAACCGAAGGAGACGCTTTGGTATACGCGCGTATTCACACTGGCTGAGGGGTTCAATATCGGCCGTGTGCTGCTGCACTTCGGTGCGGTGGATCAAACCGCCACGGTGTATTTGAACGGGAATGAGTTGGGAACACATACAGGCGGATATCTTCCCTTTTCATTTGATGCGACCGATTCTCTCAAGGAAGGGGAAAACACGCTTGCTGTGCGTGTGCGCGATGAAAGCGACGCATCCTTCCATTCCCGCGGGAAACAGAAGCGCAAGCGCGGCGGCATATGGTATACGCCGCAAAGCGGAATTTGGCAGACCGTTTGGTGCGAAAGCGTGCCTGCGCAATATATTGCGGCCTTGCGCATTACCCCGCTTTTTGACGAAAGTTCCGTGGAAATATGCGCGTACCCACAGGATGCGGAATGCGCGCTGCCCTGCATTGTCCGCATCGGGGACGTGGTGCAGCATGGGACGGCGGGCGTACCGGTCACTGTCAGCATGGAAGGGTTTAAACCATGGTCGCCGGAGCATCCATACCTTTATGATTGCGAAGTGCGCATGGGCGAGGACTGCGTGAAAAGCTATTTCGGCATGCGCAAATTCGGCGTGGAGCAGGATGAAGCGGGCACTCCGCGCCTGTTCCTGAACGGCAAGCCGTATTTCCATACCGGTGTGCTGGATCAGGGCTATTGGCCGGATGGATTGTATACTGCGCCTTCGGATGCGGCGATGGTAAGCGATATCAGAGCCATGAAGGAAATGGGATTCAATATGCTGCGCAAGCACATCAAAGTTGAACCGCTGCGCTGGTATTACCATTGCGACCGTCTTGGGATGCTGGTTTGGCAGGACATGCCAAACGGAGGAGGAAAATACAACCTTGCCACGATCAGCCTGCCGCTCCTTACAGGAAAGCACCATTCGGACGGGGAAAAGCATTACCGCCGCTTTGCGCGGGCGGATGCACGGGGCAGGCAAGCGTATTACGATGAGCTGGAGGAGATGGTTGCGCTGCTTTATAACAGCCCTTCAGTTGCCATGTGGGTGCCGTTTAACGAGGGCTGGGGGCAGTTTGATGCTGCGGAAGCGGTGCGGCGCATTCAGGCGATGGACGAAACACGAACCATTGACCATGCAAGCGGCTGGCATGATCAGGGCATCGGAGCCGTACAAAGCCTGCACGTATATTTTAAGCCATACAAATTCGCCCCGGACAAACTGGGGCGTGCGGTGCTTTTGAGCGAATTTGGAGGCTATAACCGGCGGATCGAAGGCCATTGTTTTAACAAAAAGGACTTTGGGTATAAACGCTTTGAATCAGAGGAGGCGCTGCTTGGCGCCTGGCGCGCCCTGTATGAAAATGAAATCCTCCCCGCCAAAGAGCAAGGGCTTGCAGCCGCGGTCTATACGCAGCTTTCGGATGTGGAGGATGAGCTCAACGGCCTTCTGACCTACGACCGGGCAGTAAAGAAGCTTCCGGCCGATGCGGTGCGGGAGATTAACGAGAGGCTAAAGAACTGACGCATACAGCCGGTAGCGGCTGTATGTGATAAAACCGCAGGCGGCAGCGGCGCTGAGGCTCTGACCGTCCTCTTCGTCTGCGAAAAATACAATTGATTCAACTGCAGGGTTTTCCGAAAGGACGACGCGCAGCGTATGGGAGAGCAGCGGCGCAGCTGCTCTTTCCGCTTCTTCCGGCCCGGTAAACGCAAGGCCGAATACCTCCGCAAGGGTTCCCTGTACTTTCAAAAATATACTGCCGAGGATCGTTCCATCCGGCACATAAGCAAAGATATACCAGCCGTCAGGTGCGGCATGCAGGCGCGCGGCGTTCCAATAGATTCCGCTGAAGTGCGCATCATGGAACGAAGCGTATGCGGTGAAGTCCGCCTCGCTTATGCGCTGGATGCCGGAGACGGGCGCGCAGGGCGTGAAGACGGTTGGAGAAAGGCGTAGGTCGGAACTTGCTTCCGCCAGCGCAAAGCCTGCTGTGCAAAGGGCTTCGGCGGCAAGCCCGTTTTCAGCCGTAAGGCCGACATAGGCAGTATAGCCCGAAAACCGTTCCCGCAGGTGTGAAACATAGGCGGCATATGCTTCAACACGATTCTCCCAGGCGAGAAATGCGGTGGTTTGGAGATACATGGGTTCCGGTTCAAACTCATAGCCCAGCACGCCCGCAATACGGCCGCCGCTTTCGCAGCAAAGCAGGCCGCCGCGCGGATCCGAAAGCCAACGGCGGTACTTAGATTCGTAGGCTTCCGCGCCTTTGCACAGCGGGTAACTTTGCATGTCTCGCGCAGCACAGGCGGAAGCGCTCAGCGCGGCGGCCTGCTTCAAATCGCTTTCATTCATACATCGCAGCATGTCATTCCCTTTCTGTTTCAACGGAAACACCCGATCCATCAAGCATGATTTTTATCGTGCCGCTTTCATCTGTGCGGTAAAGAGGGATGCCGTATTTTGCGAGCAGCGCAAGCGTTTCGCGGTGTGGGTGACCATAATCGTTGCCCGCTCCGGCAGATACGACGGCAATTTCAGGCGAAACAGCCGTGAGGAACGCTTCCGTTGAGGAGGTGGATCCGCCGTGATGCCCGAGCTTGAGCACCGTTGCACAAAGGTCCTGATCCTTGAGGTTGGCGCGCATTACGCCTTCTGCATAGGCTTCCGCGTCCCCCGTGAGGAGGATGCTTGTTTCGCCGTATTGTACGCGGAGCACAATGCTCCAGTTATTCATTCCCTCCGCATTATAGTCAACCCCTTCAAACGGGGACAGGATGCGTATGGAAACGTCTTTGTCGCCGAGGTTCAGCGTTCCCGGGGCGTAAACAGTTTTGGTCCGCACATGAGCCCGCTCCAGCGCTTCCAACATGTTGAGATAGGATTCCGTGGTATGGGGTGTATCCGGAAGATAGAACGTGCCGATTTCGTAGGCGCTGATAAGTTCCGCCATGCTGCCGATGTGGTCGGTATGGGGATGGGTGGCCACAACCGCATCCAGCCGCGTGATGCCGAACCCATCCAAAAAGCGTTTGATTCTTGCTGCATATATCGCTTCTCCTGCATCAACAAGCATGGCCTTTCCACCGGGGGTGCGCAGTAAGATACAGTCCCCCTGTCCAACGTCAAGCACATAGACTTCAAGCGCGTCAGGGGCAGGCGCAGGGGAAGCGGAAACGCCGGCAAGCGCATCAATTTTCTTGAGAATCGGCTCCGGGTTGACAAGGTAAATTGCGAGGAACAACAAGAGCAGCACGATGCAGAACGTGCCGAGAACGCCCCATTTGCGTTCGAAAAGCGGGGAAAATATAGTTGTGCGATTATGCTTTTCGGTTTTGCGGGTCCCCACGGATATCCTCCAAATTGCACACAAGCGGAAGGCTTGCTTTCAGTAAATATAAGTATAATGCGAAAGGCTCGTTTTGGGAAGCGGTGCCGCAAGGCTTGACAAAAATGCCCATGCGCGCTACACTTGCAAAGTATTATTCTTTGCTTGCGGCATAAAATGAAAGAAAGCGCAAGCATTCGCTATCATTCGGAGGTCATATCATGACAAATGTAGAAAAGATCTGCGGGATCGTAAGCGAAGTAACGGGGATTGCTGCGGATGCAATCGCGGAAGATCCTGCAGCCTGTCAGGGTGAGATCGACTCACTGGATCTGACGGAGATCATCCTTGAAGTGGAAGAACAGTTCGACATGATCGTAGAGGATGATGAACACATTACAAGCGTGGCGGAATTGATCCGTTGCGTGGAAGCTCAGATCGCGTGAAGCAAAACGCGAAACCAAAGCGAGCGCCGGACCCCCGGCGCTCGCTTTGCATAAGGAGAGCCGCGCGATTAAACTACGAGCCCGCCGTTTGGGCTGAGAACCTGTCCCGTCATGAAAGAAGCTGCATCGGAAGCAAGAAAAAGGAGCACTTCTGCCACCTCTTCAGCAGAACCCAGGCGGCAGAGCGGCGTTTCTTCCGCAAGCTCTGCACGCGCCTCATGGTTGAGCGCCGCATTCATGTCCGTATCGATCACCCCTGGGGCGATGCAGTTGACGCGAATGCCCGAAGGCCCGACTTCCTTGGCAAGCGCTTTTGTGAATCCGATCAAAGCGGCTTTGGATGCTGAATAGGCAACTTCACACGAAGCGCCAACGAGCCCCCAGATAGAGCTTACATTAAGAATTACGCCGGAGCGGCGGGAGATCATATCCGGAAGCACGGCCCCGGTGCAATGATACGCGCCGTCAACATTCACGGCAAACAACCGCCGCCATGCAGCGTAATCCGTATCCGTAAACAGTGCAGTATGCGCAATCCCCGCGTTGTTGATTAAAACATCAATATGCCCAAGGGCAGTACGGGTTTCTTGCACCATGCGTGCCGCATCTTCCGCAGAAGCGACATCACCGCGCACGGCTGTGGCCATCGTACCAAGCTCTGCGAGTGCGGCAATCAGCGCGCGTGCTTCAGCATCTGAAGTGTGGTATCCGATGCCGACACGCCACCCATCCATGGCAAAACGCAGCGCGGCGGCGCGGCCGATTCCACGCGAGGCGCCTGTGATGAATACCGTTTTATGCAAAACGCTACCTCCGTTTCAATTGTTCTGCTAAAACGATATCACACGGGCCACCCATCCGGCAAGGCACACGCGCTTTATTGTGCCGCCTTTTTTTGCACACCGTTCACATCAATAACGGTTTCCCCTTCAAGCAGAAGCTCGCTGATGGTTACGAACTCATATCCTTCAGAGGTTGCAGTCTTGAGCAGTGTGGGCAGATATTCTTTGATTTTGTACCCGTTGTTGTGGCAGAGGATGATGCACCCCGGATGCAGTTTGGGCAAAACGCCGTCCAAAATTGTCTGGGCGCTGCGTTCTTCCTTCCAGTCCACGGTATCATCGGTAGACACGAAAAGGAAGCACCGGACGGAGGAAAAGAGCAGGGAAGTGTAGATGATTTCAGGCAGCACCCGGCTCTTGGATTGGAAAGGTGCTGCGGTTCAGAGAGTGTTGCGATCTGTTTGTACAGCATTATTTCAATATATTGGACTGACGGTCTGTGGAGGGCGAAATTGCGCAATTGGGGCTGCTTGGGTTTCTCGTCACAGTTATGAATGCGCAAAAAAAGTGGTTTTACATTGTGCCGCTTGACTTGCCGCGTACCGATGAGGATATATTGGAACGCTGGCAGAATACACACTGAGCGCGGACCTTTTTGGCCATACGCGGGATCATTCTGTTGCTCAACGCAATGCTGGGGAACGGTTGAAGGCCTCGTTGCTTCGGCAGACGCTGTTTCCGCCTGCAGAGCAGATCGAATCCCGCTATACATTTCTTCAAGGCCGCAGGTGGCTTCTTCCCATAGCAGGGGGAGCGCGTATTCTCGCCAATGGCGGGCGCATCGGCAAAAGATGGGATGATTTAAAAAAGATTGCGGGTGCTGAGCAGGCAGAAGTAGAGGCTTACAACAAATTCATGACAAAGGTTGGGTTATAGAGAACGGATGGTTCGATGATGCTTGAGGAGAGCAGTGGGAAGGCTTGAAAGCCCCTGCGAAACCCGCCATATCTGAGGCGGGTTTCGCAGAAGTATACTTATCCTTACAGCACGAACTTGACCGCGCGGACGACATCAACATAATTTGCGGTTTCCATGCGAATGGTGCGGTCGCCTATGAGGGAAAAGCCGGGATAATAGGACATGGAAACGGCATTTGCATGTTCCTTATATGTAATTTCAAAGATGAATTTTTCCGGCATATCAATGAGGCCTTTGGATAGATCCTGCTTTAAGGCAGCGCATGCGGCTGCCCGGATGCGTTCACAGGCAAGCTCGGGATGGATGCTGCGCGTCATGCTTCCGAAGCCTTCCTTTACCGCAACCGTTTTGAGCAGCGGATACATGGCGGTGCTGTCTTCACAGAGCATTTTATCTCCGGTTAAAAGCACGGTAGGCACCTTCTCATAGTTGGCAACCAGGCTGAACAGCATAAATTCGCTGCATATCTTTCCGTTCAGGCGTACTTCGAGTGGCTTTTGCGAAAAAGTATGAGAGAGGGGGCTGCCATTCCTGCCTGCGGCTGAATGATATCCAATGAACATGGCGGCATCAAAACCCTGATCCACACCGTAAGCCATCGTATACGGATGGCCACATCCGCTGCGGATCAGTTCCACGCAGCGAGGTAACTGGCGGATATCAAGATTGGTTCCACTTGCGTGTGCATCCTTTACTAAAATGAAATCAGCTCCCGCATCAATGGCTCCTTCACAGGCTGCTTTGACCTCGTTTGTCATCTGCTGCGCTGCGGCTGCATAGGTGGGCTGTGTTCGGTTGCATTCCTCCCAAAGCGTTGTAGTGGTGATGCCTTCGATGTCGGCACTGATGAATACGCGCATTTGTTTGCCTCCTTAATCCTTGATACAAGATATTTTAAAAAGAAACGCAATTCATGTTGAAGGTAGTTCTGCTTTTTACTGCTATTAACTTTCGTGCTCTGAAAAGAGCGTTTTGTGCATTCGTTCATGGAAATTAATTCAAATTATATAGAGCATTTTTGATTTGCGCAAGCTTTTATTTCAAGAACATTATATGCCGCTTGCCACAGTTTTCGCTGTGGCAAGCTCTTATTGAAGTAAATACGGGAAAACAGCGGTGGAGAAGTCAGCATCACATCAAGAAATTAAGCAGCGCTTTTCATCTCTGCACATTATTATAGACGCACGTTCCGTCGATATAGGTACGTGTCACATTCGCATGAAGCAAGGCCTCGGCGGGGCAAGTGAGCAGGTCGGTGTCAAGCGTAATGAAATCGGCATACATCCCCGCTTTGATTTTTCCCTTTACGGCCTCGTCATGGGAGGCATATGCACCGGCAGCGGTATAACCATAGAGCGCTTGCTCGCGTGTGAGCCGCTGTTCAGCAAGGAACGGCCCATTGCCCTTGAGATCGCACCGGGTAACAGCACAATAAATCCCCGGAAGCGGCCGGAAGGATTCCACAGGGCAGTCCGTCCCAAAAGCAGTATGTACACCAGAATCAATATAGGTTTTCCAGGCATAGGAGGTGCTGGCAAGCTCCCGCCCAACGCGATCGGTAACGATATGGATGTCATAATCAAGAAAAATTGGCTGGATATAGGCCAGAACATCAAGTTCCTTAAAGCGGCGCAACTGTTTGGCATCCGTGATTTGGCAATGTACGATTCCGTGGCGGGGATGGAGATACGGATACCCCTGCCGTGCGCGTGCAAACGCATTCAGACAGAGTTCGATTGCACCATCTCCGATTGCATGAATTGCCACAGCGATGTTGTTTTTGTGTGCTTCGAGCACAAGGGCATCAAGAGACGCCTGATCGTATACCGCTAAGCCTTTCGTATCCGGAGCGTCGTGGTATGGTTTACGCATAAGCGCTGTCCGTGCGCCTAACGAGCCATCCGCGAGCAGCTTGATGCAGGATATTTTAAACGTGCGGTTGCCATAGCTGTCGTCGATTCCCTTTTCATATAAAAACTGATCGAGCTCACTTTTTTGTGGCAACAGCGCCTGCTCGGCAATGCGCAGACGAAGGCGCCCGGTTTCGCCGGCCTCACGAAGAAGCGACAGAATGGTATAGACAGAATCCGCGGGCATATATTTCAGATCGTCCGATTGAACGCTGGTGATGCCGTTGCGGAACAGATCGGCCTGTGTATCTACCAGCAAATCCAACAATTGCTGTGCGCTCGGGGCGGGGAGAAAGGACTTGATATCATCCAGGACTTCTTCTTTTACTACGCCGTTGGGGATACCTCGCGCATCCGTTTCTACACATGCGCCGAACCGGCTTGCGGTATCAGCAGAAATACCATAAAGCTCCATTGCTTTTTGGTTCAACACACCGATATGAAAGCAGGAGCGCATGATGAGAAGCGGATACTCCGTGGTGATTTCATTGAGATCATCGGCGGTAGGAAATCGCTTTTCATCGGTAAAATAATCCTGATTCCAACCTTCACCGATCAGCCAGAGACCGGAATCCGGGCGGTAGCTTTGCTCAAAGCCGCGGCGCATGCGGAGGATAACTTCGGAAAGCGCAGTGCAGCCTGTGAGATCAACGGAGGATTTGGATTTTGCATAATGCAAATAGTGCATATGGCTGTCGTTAAAACCGGGCATCAAAAACTCGCCACCGCAGTCCAAAACGGAAATGTCGGGGCAGGGATGTTCCTGCAGATAGGCTTCCGCATTCTGCAAACTGCCAACAAATGCGAAGAAACCGCCGACAACGACTGCCGACTCAGCCAGTGGGTTGGCGGAATCCATGGTTGCAATTTTGGCGTTTTGAATCCAGATTGACATAGGCCACCTCAATACTACTGTTTTATATGCTAGGGCGCAGATATTTACTAAAGTTAATTAAGTATACCTTACCGGCCTTGCTTTTTCAATATGGGCATCATTGATATGAATTCAGTAGGAATTTGTAGAAAAGTTAGGGAAAATGAGGTATGCACCTCCAAAAACTGATGCTATAATGAAAGGGTAATTATAAATGGGCAGAGAACAAAAAGAGGAAAAGAGTATGAACATTAGCAAGCGGCGGTTCCTTTTTCAGAATGGTGGGTACTATCATATTTTCTATCGTGATGTGAGGGTCAGTGCCTATGAGCATCCGCACACGCATTCATTTTGGCAATGCCTGTTTGTGAAAAAAGGACGCATTACGCAGATACAGGATGGAACGAAATACTATCAGGTGGAGGGGGAGGTTTTTCTGACGCCGCCGGGGCGCGAGCACAGCTTGTATGTATTTGCGAACGATACGGTTTATTATTGTGTATCTTTTTCCGAAGCTTTGCTGGAGGATGCCCTGATTCCTTACCCACAAATAAAAAAAGATTTTTCTAATATCAAGGTCAATTATTGCGTATCACCCCAACGGCTTGCTCTTTTGGACGCATCCTGTGCGGCGCTGATGAAAATGCCGGAAAGCGTCATGCCTTATGAAAAGGATTGCGGATACCATATAGCGTGTGCTGTGATATCCGCGGCGCTTGCAGACGCTCCGCTGCTCTCTCAAGGGCAACCCAATGATGGGAATGAGCAGGAGAGTACGATGAACGCAGTGGTCCGCTACTTTGAACAATTTTATTTTGAAAATTTAAATATTGAAGAGATTGCAGAAAAATTCGGCTTTAAGCGGGGAACGTTCTGCAATCGCTTCATCGAACGAACGGGCATTTCGCCAAAAAGGTATCTCACGGAAAGGCGAATCCATGAAGCAATGTGCTTGATTGATACCACGGATCTTCCGCTCAATAAGATTGCGGAACAGGTCGGATACAATGATTTTTCCACGTTTTATCGCAATTTTTTGCGCATGACGCAGAAGACCCCCTCTGAATATCAGGCGCAGTTACGATGCACTCAGGAGAAGAAGGCGAGGGAGAGCGAAGCAACAAAGTGAACCGCGGAAAGGAGAACTGTAAGAACATGCATTTCGATAAGATCGAGTCATTAAAAATACAATCCAAATCAAGAAAGTCATAATTATCCAGAAATACGATTCTCCCATGGGGAGAACATATACATATTTATTTAAACGAATTCGGCTCCTGTTCTACGGTACCTGTTAATTACTCAAACGTTTTGGATTCTTTGGTAGGAGAGTTTGACAAGAGCGTGAAGTAAGACTATAATATATCATATAAAGAATTAACAAAAACCGCAAATTAATTATTTTTATACTGTCAAAAAATCGTTTGAATTATGTGGCGCATGGCGCTTTAAGAGGGTTCTGATATGCATTTTGCTTGCAGCATTGGTCAGGATATAGAAAACGCAATTCTCAGCATAAACACAGCAACACTTTATGCGATCATATTTGCTTTACTTGGGTTGCTGATCTTCCTGTTTGTTCGGAATGCGCTCAAAAGACATAAGTTTACTGCAACGTCAGATTCGGATGTTTTTGAAGAAATGGATCGCAGATCAAGGCAAAGCAATCTGCAGGCGCTCTTGGCACGGTTTCCAAATTTGGAACAGTCCTTTGCATGGATTGATGAACAGCTTATGATGGAGCACAGAGCACGGTACATTTGGATTGCGCTTGAGCAGGAATGGTGCTGCGAGGATAAGAACGGCAGAGAAGAGATGCCTTGCTGTTGCCGGCCTTCCCGCGTGGCCTTTCGAGCCGAAAATGAGAACAGATCATTTCAGATTGATGAATACCAAGCAGGACAGTACTTAACTGCTGATGAAAACAAACTAATGGGATGGGGATTGATGGAACGCTGCCGGATGTTGGTCCCTTACCGAAAATATCGCATGCACGTCAACCGAATTACACGAAGCTTTTTTGTTGAGAATGAAGTCCCCGTCAATTGGAAAACAGATACAGTAATTAAAGAAGAATATAGCGTTGAAGTATGGTAACCAGTCAAATGAATTGAATACAATAACAGATTTTACGTTTTTATTCTAGTTTGGGAGGAGGGGAAGCCGTCAAAACATACGGAAACGAAAACGGGAACAAAAAACTCAAATTTTGCAGGAGGAAGTACGAATGAGAAAGATGATTGCGATTCTGTTAAGCCTTACGGTTTTGTTGGGCATTCTTGCAGGATGCGGTGAGAAAACTCCGGCGACCAGCGGCGACGCCCAATGGTTAAATATCGTCATGACAGCAGATCCGGCTACGCTGGATGTTCAGAAAACTACATTTGAGTATGATATCCCCTTAAACATCTATGATCACTTGGTTGAAGCGGTTACGGTCGATGGCGAACCGGAACTGATCCCCGGCTTGGCGGAGAAGTGGGAAATCAGCGAAGACGGCTTGGTTTACACGTTCCATCTGCGCGAAGGCGTGAAATTCCACAATGGGGAAGAGTTTGAGGCGGATGATGTCAAGTTCACGATCGAGCGCATGATGAACCCCGAAAACGAATGCGTTAACACCTGGTTTTTTGACATGATTGACGGTGCAACCGAAATGTGGGAAGGCCAATCGGACGAAGTCAGCGGCGTAAAAGTGATCGATAAATATACGGTTGAAATCACACTGGATTATGCCTTCGGCGGATTCATTGCAAACTTGTCTGCTTGCCCTTGCGCCATCTACAACCGGGAAGCCTGCGAAGCTGCCGGGGAGCAGTTTGGCGTTGACCCTGAACTGACGATTGGCACAGGCCCCTTCCGCGCGAAGGAATGGACGCTGAACGACAAAATCGTTCTCGAAACCAACCCGGATTATTACCGTGGAGCCTCCACGCTTGCCGGCATTGTCTATAAAAACATACCGGATGAAGAAACTCAGCGTATGGAATTTGAAGCAGGGAACATTGATATCTTCTTTGCGTCCAATGCCATCAGCCAGGTGCAGTACTTCCTCGATAGCGAAACCTGGGGAGACCAGGTACATGCTGTCCGCGAAGCGGGTTCTTATTTCTACCTGCCCAACCTGAGCATGGAACCCTATAACGACATTAACGTGCGTAAGGCAATCGCTTCGGCTATTGACCGTCAGATGCTGTTGGATACAATTTATGAAGGTTTCGGCTGGGTCAGCAATGGCATGGTTGTTGAAGGCATCCTTGGCTATAATGAAGACCTTAAGTTCTTGCCTTACGATCCTGACGCGGCAAAGGAATATCTTGCCGCCGCCGGTTATGGCCCCGGTGAGCTCACGATTAAGTGCATGATGGATATGGGCACCGGAACCGAGTATAAGATGAATATTGCAATTCAGGCAATGCTTGCTGAGGTCGGCATTAACATGGAACTGCAGCAGGTTGATGACGCAACGTATTATCAGAACCGCTTGGATGGAACGATCCCCATGGAGCGCAACTGCTGGTGGGTTGACTACAACGATCCGGACAACGTGCTCTACAGCTATTTCTCCCGCAGGGCACAGGAAAGCAACTCCGTTGGTTTGGATGATGAATACGTATTTGAAACGCTTGAAGCCGCTCGCAGGGAGACTGATCCTGATGCGCGTATAAAGATGTATCAGGATATTGAAGCGCACCTTCTCGAGAATGTTTGCTTTATCCCGATTTTCCAGCCGCAGCTGACTGTTATCACTCAGCCTAACATCAGCAACTATGTTCCTGCGTGGAACGGTTGGACTTCTACCAACTATTACGGGGTTGAAAAGAACTGATTGCGTATAAAAGCAATCGAACCCTGTAGCGAATGAAATTGCGGGCAACCGCACGGTTGCCCGCAATTTTGATTCATTCTGATAATAGTGGGGCTTATTCTTTACGAGGTGTTGAATGGTTACTTATATCATCAAACGAATCTTGACGGCAATCCCGATTCTAATCGGAATTGTTTTCTTGATTTTTTTAATGCTTCAGGTTGTACCGGGCGACCCTATCACGGTCATGATGAAGGAGAAGGCAAACCCGGAGGTTATCGCAAATCTAACAGAGCGAATGCACTTGGATGACCCTTGGTATGTGCGCTTTGTTCGTTATATATGGGACGCGCTGCATGGTGATTTCGGCATTTCCTATAAAATGAAAAACCGTGCGGTTCTTGATATGATCATGGATGCGTTCCCCAATACGGTGAAGCTTACGATTGCTTCATTGCTTGTTGCATGGTGCATCGGTATTCCGGTCGGCATAGTTTCGGCCGTTAAGCGGGGATCGGTGTTGGACAATCTCCTGATGACATTTTCCCTCTGCGGCGTTTCTATGCCGACATTCTGGGTTGCCATCCTGTTCCAGTTTGTGTTTGGACATACCTTGCGTTTGCTGCCGATTTCCGGATTCTCTTCGTTTAAGCATTTGATTATGCCCGCATTTGTTTTGGGATGGAGCTATTCCGGATCCATTGCGCGCATGACGCGCACCAACCTGTTGGAAGCCATGCACAATGACTATATTCGCACTGCACGTGCGAAAGGCTTGAATGAAGGTGGCGTGATTCGACTGCATGCGTTGAAGAATTCCATGATGCCGGTTGTTACGATGATGGCTATGCAGGTGGCGGGCATGTTGTCCGGCGCTGTTATGACGGAAACCATCTTCAGCATTCCGGGGCTTGGGCGCATCACGGTTGATGCAATCAAGAACAGGGATATGCCGTTGCTGCAAGGCGCGACCATTTTTGCCGCGACGCTTATCATCATCGGGAACCTGATTGCGGATATCACCTATTCACTGCTGGATCCCAGAATTCGTGTCAATTAAGGAAAGGAGCGTTGCTTATGTCTCAAGAAGACACCAGGATCGACCTTTCTGAGATGAAAGACACAGATCCTATCATTTCCTATGAACAAACTGAGGAAGCCGAACTGGTTGAACTCAACAGCACATGGGATAACATCGTCAACACATTCAAGCATAACCGTCTGGCGATGATCGGGCTGGTCGTCATTGTGCTGATCATTCTCGCGGCAGTGTTCGCACCGGTGGTTTCGCCGTATGATCCCTATGTTCAGGATCTGCCGAACAAGCTCGCAAAACCGTCTGCCGAACACTTGCTGGGAACCGACTCTTTTGGCCGTGACATGTTGACCCGCCTGTTTTATGGCGCGCGCAACTCCCTGATTATCGGCTTGATCCCAAGCGTCATTTCCATCATTGTTGGAAGCATCATGGGTTTGATGGCAGGGTTCCTGGGGAAAACGGCGGATGCCATCATCATGCGTGCGGCAGACATCGTTTTGTCGTTTCCCTCCTTGCTGTTGGCTATGGTTATCATGTATACGCTGGGGGCGAGTCTGCTGAACCTGTTTATCGCGTTGAGCCTGATCAATTGGGGCATGACGGCGAGAACGGTTCGCGCCCAAACATTGCAGCTGCGTGAAAAAGAGTTCGTGGAAGCTGCCCGCTCTGTCGGCGTAAAAAAGAGCACGATTATGTTCCGGCATATCCTGCCGAACTGCATTCCGTCGCTGATCGTAATTTTTACTTTGGATATCCCGAGTGCAATCATGAGCGAAGCGAGCTTGTCCTTCCTGGGTGTCGGCGCGCAGCCGCCTGAAGCCAGCTGGGGGTTGATGGTCAGCGAGAACAAAGACAACCTGACAAAAGCGCCCTGGGTTGCCTTGGTTCCCGGTTTTGCGATTATGCTGTTGGTTTTAGCCTTCAATTTTGTAGGGGATGGTTTGCGCGATGCACTTGACCCCACGTTGAAGGAATGAGGAGGGAACCAAGAATGAGCAATCAAACTTTACTCGAAATCCGTGGATTGAAAACACATTTTTTCACCAGATATGGCGAAGTGCCTGCTGTTGACGGCGTGGATATTACAGTGCCGGCAGGAAAGATTGTTGGCATCGTGGGAGAATCGGGCTGCGGCAAAAGCGTAACGGCTATGTCCATCATGCATTTGGTTCAGCGCCCCGGCCGGGTTGTTGACGGTCAGATCCTGTTCCATGGGGAAGACCTGGTGCCCAAAACTACGCGGGAGATCAACGAAATCCGGGGCAACAAAATTTCAATGATCTTCCAGGAACCGATGACGTCCCTTAACCCGGTATACACGATCGGCAGGCAGGTCAGCGAGGCCATTTTATTGCACCAGAATGTCAGCGCGGAAAAAGCAAAAGAGTTGACAATCGAAATTTTGCGGAAGGTTGGCATTCCTGAACCCGAAAAGCGATATAAATCATATCCGCATCAGCTGTCTGGAGGCATGCGGCAACGCGTGATGATCGGCATGGCAATGGTGTGCAACCCTGAGTTGATGATTGCAGACGAACCAACGACAGCGCTCGATGTGACGATTGAAGCACAGATTTTGCATCTGATGCGTGGGCTGCAAAAGGAAAAAGGGACTTCGGTCATCATGATAACCCATAACCTGGGTGTCGTGGCCGAACTGTGCGATGAAGTCTATGTCATGTATGCCGGAAAAGTTATGGAGCATGCCAATGTTTATGAGCTGTTCCAGAACCCGAGCCACCCTTACACATATGGCTTGCTGAATTCAATCCCGGATACTTCGGAAGCGAAGGACAGGCTATATACGATTAAGGGCATGGTTCCGAATCTGCTGGCACTGCCCAAAGGCTGCCGTTTCTGTCCGCGTTGCCCAAAGGCGATGAAGATTTGCACGATGCGTGAACCCGAAATGCAAACGGTATCGGATGGGCATACAGCCCGCTGCTTCCTCTTTGATAAGGAGGTTATGAGCAAATGAACGGAAAAACGCTGATTGAGACAAAGGGCCTTACCAAAGAGTTTAAGGTTGGGTCCAGCAATTGGGGAAAATCAAAAGCGGTTGTACATGCCGTAACGGATGTTAATCTGTCGATTTATGAGGGCGAAACGCTTGCGCTGGTGGGCGAATCCGGTTGCGGGAAATCTACCTTAGGGCGTTTGATCCTGAACTTGATTGAACCGACGGCTGGGACGGTTGCGTTTGAGGGAAAAGTCATGCAGGAGATGAAGCCGGAAGAAATGCGCCAGCTTCGCAGAAAAATGCAGCTCATTTTTCAGGATCCGTATGCATCGCTTAATCCCCGCTGGACGATCCGCGATATTGTGGCGGAACCGTTGGATACCTATAAAGTGTATAAAACGAAAGCCGAAACGACGCAGCGTGTAGAGGAATTGCTGAAGAAATGCGGAATCAGGCCGGAATTTATCAACAGATATCCGCACCAGTTTTCCGGCGGACAGCGACAACGCGTTGGCATTGCCCGCGCTTTGGCACTCAATCCCAAGCTGATCGTTTGCGATGAACCGGTTTCGGCGCTGGATGTGTCGATTCAAGCGCAGGTGCTGAACCTGCTGGGGGATTTGCAGAAAGAAATGAATCTGACCTACCTCTTTATCTCCCATGATTTGAGCGTTGTGCGGTATTTGTCGGATCGCGTTTGCGTGATGTTCCTCGGGAAAGTGTGCGAGCTTGGAATCACTGCGGATGTTTACGGGAAACCGCTGCATCCCTATACCCGCTTTTTGCTGGAGGCTGTTCCAAAACCGAATCCGTTGCACAGGAAAGAGGACAAAGAAATGCTTACCGGAGAGATCCCAAGCCCGGTAAATCCTCCTTCCGGGTGCAGGTTCCATACGCGTTGTCCGTATGCAAAGGAAATTTGCTCGCAGCAGGAACCGGAGATGCAGGAGAAGGCGCCGCATCGGTATGTTGCCTGCCATTTTTGCTGAGAAATAACATCACAATCATAACATCATTGGAATTAAACGAGGGCGCGGATTTCCGCGCCCTCGTTTCAGATAAACACAGCAGACTGCGCTTTAGAAATCATGATATCGGAATGTGAAAGGCGGTATGGCGTTTTGAAAGAAAAGGCATGCAGATGACAGCTGGAGATGACTCTGTGATGTGCTGTGCCAATGTCCAAAACGGAAACGTTGATAGCGGGGATAAAAAGCTTATGTCCGCCTCGTAAACAGAAAACGTTCCTTTGCAGCGTTTTTGTAGGAACGCGAAATGGGGACGCTTTGCCCGCTTTTGAGCAGAAAGCTATCCTGAACCATGGATACGACATATTGCATGTTAACATAATAGCTTTGATGGCAGCGGAAAAACTGGTTGCAGTTAGTTCCGGTCAGCAGTTCCGCCGGGGTGCGCTGCGTCCAGTATTCCTGTGTTGTGGTTTGAATGCGGGTTTTGTGCAGCACCCGTTCAAGGGAAATAATATCATCCTCGGAAATGCGGATGGCTTCGGAACGTCCATTTTTCAGAAGGATCGTCCGCGAAAAGGCGGAGCGCACTTTGCTGACGGCTTTCTGCAATGCCGGAATAAAATGGCTTTCCATCTGTTCCTTCAGCACAGAATACACATGATCTGCCGCATATACTTCAGTGGCATACTTCAAATATGCGCTCAGAAAGATGATCTGGCAACTCGGCACAAGCGCATTGATTTGCTTTGCGAGAGCAATGCCGTTCATTTGCTCCATACAGACATCCACAATCGCGATATCCGCAGGAAACGACTGGGCCTTAAGGTCATCCAAAAGCTCTTGCGGATTCGTGTACTGCCGGATTTTTGCATCGGCGTATTCTGGAACGCGTTCAATCATTTGTGCGGTGTATGCGCAATGGAGCAGTTCGTCATCGCAGATTGCAATTCGAAGCATTTTCATTCCTCCTTATGCTTGCATAGTAAGTAAAGAACAGAAACATCCGTCCTTAACGCTTGTGAGAAACGACCCGCCGTATTGCACGGCGAGCCCGTTCAAAATGTGCATGCCGACGCCGCGGCTCAGGCCGGAAATGCGGGGGCGGTGCACCGGGTCATCCGGCGTGCTGTTTTCCATGCGGATGCTGCATATTCCATCCGAAACGCTTGCGCAGATGCGGATTGTACGCTGCTCCGGCGCAACCTGCATGCAGGCTTCCTCCGCATTGTCCATGAAGTTGCCGAAGGCGCTTACCAGATCAACATTGGCAATGCGTGTTTCCGCAGGGAGTGTGACATGCGCTTCCACGGAGATCCCTTTCTGCTGCGCCTCGCTGATGCGGCGGAACAGGAACGCATCCACAATGGGGTTTTCACATTCGCCCAGGTTGGATTGGAATTTATGCCGCGGAATAAGCTCATCAGCATACCGGGCGGCCTGTTCCAACTCGCCGTTTTCCAACAGCGCACGAACCGTGTGCATGTGGCTTGCGATATCGTGGCGGAGCATGCGGATGGTTTCATATTGTGTGGTCAACGCGCTGTAGTGCTCCTTTTGACTTTCCACCTGCTCCGCAAGGTATGCGTTGACTGCCTTAAGAACATCAGCAATGGGGAAGCCACCGAGTGAACGCTACCTTGCAGGCAAAAGCGCAGTGCTTTTTAGCACGATCGATGGATGAGGGGAAAGTCGGAAATGCGTGAATGTGATTTATACTGTCTGGTGTGCGGCGAGTATTGTGGTGAAGGCCGCATAATTTGTGAAGAATGTGAAGGAAAGCTGAGAGCCGCGTTGAAAATACGCAAAATGCTTTATGAAGAATCGAAAAGGGCAAAACGAGCTGCTGAAGCTCATCAATCGAAAAAGACGAAACGGACTGTTGATCCGCATCAATAGATTTGCATAATATGCCCACATAGCAACATGGGAACCGAGTCACGTGGCCGGTTCCCATGTTCTTTTTTTGCGCCGCTGTAGTTTTATTCCGTGGCGCCTAGGGCTTAATGAGTCTCCGAAACCCATTCCGCTTCCGCGTGCCGGCTCTGTTAAATATATGAAGTATATCCCTTCACAGAAACGAGTCTTGTTGCGGCAAGGCGCAGGAGCGATTATTTTTCCAAGCGTGCAGAGGATTACATAAAGATAATCCGCGAGTATTTTGCGGCGCCGTAATAAAATTTGAGGGTCCATTTGCAAGGGGCTGCAAAATCGGGATCATAGCGCGAATACGCATATTCAGCAATAAGCGGAATATTGGATGGCATGGAGGAAAGCGCGGCGTTTGCCGGCGTGATATCGTCCGTGGAAATATTGTCGCCCGCCTTTAAACTCACGGCAACGTAATTCGACGTTTCTCATTAATATCCTTTTTCGTGTGCAGAAAGGCCTTTTATTCTTGATTGGGAATCAGCGTAATGCTGCTACGATATTGCGCGGGGGAAACTCCGTTGACCTTCACAAAGTTTCGATAAAACGTAGAAAAATCATCATAACCTACACGATGAGATATTTCATTTAAGGAAAGCCGGCCAACACTCATAAGGCGCATTGCTTCCTTTATGCGTGCCTCAACAAGATATTGCTTTACAGATTGCCCTGTGCATTGTTGGAATGCCTTATAGAAAGCACTTTTGGAAAGCATGCTGATATGTACCAATTCATCGACAGACAGCGGCTGGTCATAATTTGCGTTGATATGCTGTATGACACGCTGCACCGCGGATTCGGGATATTCTTCATTGGTCTGGGTTGGCAACATCGGAAAAGGATGATGGGCAGCAGTATAGGCATCGCGCAGCATGATAATTAGAGCCGAAATAACAAGGAAATGCCCTGCCTGAAAGGGCGAGGTATTATCGTAGCTCTGCTCGTCAAGCAGACATTCAAAACAATGGCACAACCGTCCCTGCACTTCACCAGAAAGTTTAATTGCAGATGGAAGATTTTGAAAGTCGCGGCGCAAACCCTGAAAGTATGAAAACAGGATATCTGCAATATTTTGCGAAAAGGAAAGACAATAATATCGTGTGTTCTCAAAAATATACAGGCTGTGTTCAACATTAATTGGCGTAAAAAAGCATTCACCGGGACGTTGTAATATTTCCCGCCCGAACTGGTTTTCCAAAATTTGCCCTTCAATAATATACATGCATTGATGAAACTCATGACGATGCGGTTCCACGGAACCTGTATAACCCTCGCCAACATAAATATGGTAATTGCTTTTGCTTTGGAATAAAAAGCGGCGGTATCGGCTGTTCATGAGTCCTCCTGTAAACTGTATTTATTAATAATTATAAAATAAATGATTTGCAGATAAAATGCAATGGCATTTATGCAAAAAAGTATAAAATGCAATTGCAAATTAAAGCTTGGATACAATAATATATTATCATAAACAGAATTCGATATTCTTTAGTGTATTTAAACCGAGGCACAACAACAGAGGAAGCAAATAAGTGAGGAGAGATGGGATGAAAGTATACATTACAATGGATGCTGAAGGGATTTCGGGAATTTACAAACTAGCACAGGTAATGCCCGGACATACGGAATACGATTACGCGCGAAAGCTGATGGCGGGGGATATTAACGCTGCGGCAGCCGGCGCATTTGAGGCGGGAGCAAATACGGTGTTTGTAAATGACGCGCATAATGGCGGCGATAATTTGCGTATCATGGACTTGGACGAACGCGTTGTGCTTTGCTCAGGCGCTGACAGACCATACACCATGGCGGAAGGAGCGCAAAAAGGGTTCGATGCGGCGCTTTTGGTTGGATACCATACACGCAAAGGGTCAAAGGGTGTGATTAGTCACAGCTATGCATATGGCTCTATGGTGGAAATGCGTTTGAATGGCAAGGTTATTTCAGAATATGAGCTGATCGGATATATGATCGGTTATTATGGTACACCTGTTGTATTTATTTCTGGTGATGATATTGTAACAGCTGATGCAAAGGAAAATATTCCAGGCATCCATGCTGTTGTTGTAAAAGAATGCATCAGTAATGGTGCTGCAAGTTGTATTCATCCAAATGTTACGGCACGGATGATCCGTGATGAAGTAAAAGCGGCACTTGTAAACCTTAAGGCAGAAGGAATCAAGCCGATGACGGTCAAAGGCCCGGTGCAAATTGATGTGCGCTACAGTGCGGAAGCGCAGGCATGGAAGGCGATGATGGCACCGAACACAGAGCGCATTACGGAGACAACCGTGCGCTATCACGGCAAGGACTATAAAGAAGCATACAACGCATTTGTGGCAGGAACGGGACTGGCCAGCACGTTCGGGGATGATGCGGCACTGTATAAAAACAAGTAATTCAAACAAAACAAGCAGCATTTAAGTAGAAAAGAAGGGAGAGAGCATGAGAAACGCGCGATGGTCTTACAGCAAAACAATAGCTGCCGCAGCAAAAACGTTTGAACGGATGCGGAACAACCATGTTTATTTTATTTTGATGTGGATCTGCGGCCTTTTTACACTGATTCCCACAGCAATCATCCATGCATGCGCACAACGGAAGGGGCAAAAAAAAGGAGGCGGGTATCGGGAGTTCTGCAGGACTGCTGAGGCTGCGGCATTACGCGAAGAGGTGCATTCAGAGCTTACGCGTAAAAACGAATACTTTGGCATTTCCATGTCATCGGAGCAACTGGATCATGCATTGGAAAATGAATTTCGCCGCCAGGCGGAGGAAGCAATCGCTCGCCAGCATAGCCGGCAAGGCGCCCGGCTGATGGATACACTGAAGAAGATGCTGGAATCAAAACTGTTTTTCGCATTTTCGCTTATTGTTTCCTTCCCCCTATATCTTCTGGCAATTATCTATGCGCAACCATATGTAAAATATATTGTTGAACGCATTATTATGATGGTATTTGTGCTTATGGGTGTGACGATCGTGGTGTTTTCTATTATTTTTATTTCACCAACAGACCCTGCGGCAAGTGTTCTCGGGCCTGACGCACCAAAGGAAGCGGTTGAAAATTTCCGCCGCGTATATGGCCTGAACGAGCCATATCATGTGCAGCTTTGGAACACATTCCGGAAAGTCGTTACATTTGACCTTGGGTCTTCCTACGTTGGAAATCAGGACATCGGGGAAGCAATATCGAGAAAATTCCCCGTGACGCTTGTTGTGGGAATTGCTTCGCTTGCTGTAGCACTGCTTATTGCAATGCCTGCGGGCATTATTTCCGCAATAAAGCAGTATTCGGGGTTAGACTACGCTTTGATGCTAGTTGCATTGCTCGGGCTTTCCATCCCAAATTTCTGGCTGGGATTAATTTTGATTCTGGAATTCTCGATTCAACTAAAATGGCTTCCGGCGATGTACCAAGCAGAAAATCTCCTTACACTTATTATGCCCGCATTTGTAGTTGGTACTGGCATGTCAGCGCAAATTGCCCGCATGACACGTTCCTCCATGCTTGAAGTCGCACGGCAAGATTATGTTATGATGGCACGCGCAAAAGGACTTCCGGAAAACAAGGTCGTATCGCGATATATCCTGAAAAATGCGCTTTTGCCGATTATTACAGTCATAGGTATGTCATTTGCTGCAACACTGAGCGGCGCCGCTACAACGGAAAAGGTGTTCAACATTAAGGGTATGTGCGAATACATTTCGTCCAGCACGCTCCTGCCGGATACCCCTGTTGTAATCGGAGGCGTCATTTACATTGCGGCGGCGATCTCCATTTCAAACCTGATCGTAGACTTGATTTACACGTTTGTGGATCCGCGCCTGAAAACACGGCTGCGGAATTATTAAGGAGGAGCGCGACATGAAAAACGTGCGTAAGCCTGCAAAAGCTAATGTTGCATCGGAGTTTTACCGTCGCTTCAAAAAACAAATGCTTAACATGCACACAGAGCACAGGGTGATTGCGATTGCTTTAGGGGCAACGGCGGTATTCGTTTTAATCTTTGCTTTGAATATTTATGACATGTATGAAAAATCTTTTAACCCGTTTTTCATAATGTTGACAGGTGCATATGTGTTCGAGCTGGGATACATTTATTTTGTTTCCCGAAAGTTGAAAGCAGAACTGCTTTCGGGCGACAATTCCAGGCTGACGAGGCTGTTGGGCATTCCAATGTTCCTGTTCCTTGTTACCGGCAACTTCTTTGCGTTTGCCGCAGGCGGCATTCTGCTTAAAAGGAATCCAACGATTGAATATCAGCTTTGCATCTACATGATCATGACGAATGTGGCGGCAGCACTCGTATCTTGCTTAAACCTCTTTAAAGAGTATGTAGCGAGTACGTTTTTTCTGGGAATGGGTTTGCTTGCCGCGCTTACAGTGTTCTATATAATTGCTACGGTTATGATCGCAAAGCGTGTGACACAGAAGGAGATCGATAAACGCCTGATTTGGCTCTCCATCCCACTGGCGCTCTCCGGTATATCCGGAAACCTGTTTGCGCTTGCGCTTGCACTTGTGATTTTCCGCCGATGCAAACAAGAGAACAAAGATGTATCCATTAAATGGGTAGATGTGGTACGCCGTCTATTTAAAAACCAAATGGCTGTGGCAGGAGCGTTTATTGTAGTGTTCCTGATTGCGCTTTCGGTATGGAGCTCACTCACGTTTGAAGATTATGTTATATTTGATAACGATTATTCGGCATTGCTGCTTAAACCGTCGTTGCAATATCCGTTTGGTACCGATGAATTCGGCAGATGTGTATTCTCCCGAATCATCTATGGTGCCCGAATCTCCTTGCTGATTGGCCTTGCCTCGATAACGTATCCCATTTTTATCGGAGGAACGTTGGGCGCATTGGCGGGGTACTATGGCGGAAAACTGGATGATTGCATCATGCGCGTTATGGACGTTATTTATGCGATTCCGGGAGTTCTGCTTTCAATGGTAATTATCGCATCCTTTGGCGCTACGGTTCCAAACCTGATTATTGCGCTTGGTGTTGGTCGCATCGCATCTTATGCGAGAGTAACGCGTGCCACCGTGCTCAATATGGCGAATGCTGAGTTTGTTGAGGCCGCAAAAGCCTGTGGAGCAAACGACAGCGTGATCATTTTTAAACACATTATTCTCAACTCACTTTCACCAATCATTGTGAATGCAACAATCGGTATCGGTGGAGTGGTGCTTTCTACAAGCTCGCTTTCCTACTTGGGAATCGGAATCCCTTCCCATATTCCGGAATGGGGCAACGTGTTGCGTGCAGGCAGCACATATTTGGAGACTCAACCATATCTTGCCATTTTTCCCGGGCTTGCAATTATTGTGTTGGTGTTAGCGTTTAACTTCTTTGGCGACGGCGTACGCGACGCGCTGGATCCCAAGCTGAAATAAGGAGGAAAAACATGAACGATACTCCTCTGCTGAGAATTGAAGACCTGAGTGTGCAATATATGACAGATGAAGATGTTGTGCATGCGGTGAACGGGCTTAACGTTGAGCTGTACAAAGGCGAGAGTCTGGGTTTTGTAGGTGAAACCGGGGCGGGAAAAACGACGGCTGCACTTTCGGTAATTCAGCTTTTGCCTGAACCTGCCGGCGTTATTACCGGTGGAAGCATTTGGTATAACGGCCGCAACCTGATTGAAAACAAAGAAAAAGAAAACGTTGAGATGCGTGGCGATGGCATTTCCATGATTTTTCAGGACCCGATGACGGCGCTGAACCCAACGCTGCGTATCAGCCGGCAAATGATGGAGGTTGTGGAATCTCATCGCAAGGTTTCACGCCGTGAGGCGGAGACTATTTGCATTGATATGCTGGAAAAGGTGGGAATTAAGCGGGATCGCTTTGATGATTATCCCCATCAGCTTTCGGGCGGCATGAAGCAACGTGTCGTAATTGCTATGGCGTTGTTGTGCAATCCTGAAATACTGATTGCGGATGAGCCCACGACAGCTTTGGATGTAACGATTCAGGCACAGATCCTCGAAATCATCAAAAATCTGATCAAAGAATCCGGGATGTCCATGATCCTTATAACGCACGACTTGGGTATCGTAGCGGAGACTTGCAACCGTATTGCTGTAATATACGGCGGGAGCGTCGTAGAAAGCGGCACTGTGCGCGAGGTATATAAAAATCCTCTGCACCCATATACACGCGGTTTGTTTGCCTCGATTCCAAAACTTGATGATGACAGTGTGGAGCTCCAACCCATTGAAGGCGAGCCGCCGAACCCCGTTCATATGCCGTCGGGATGTGCATTCCATCCACGTTGCAGCTATTGCCAGGACATCTGCCGGAAAGAGGCGCCCCGGATGCATGGGGAAGCCCACCAGGTATGGTGCCATCTCGACCTTCGGGAGGTAGAAAAGCATGGATAAAAAGACGATCCTAGAGACCCGCGAGCTAAAAAAGTATTTTAAAGTGCCGAATGGATATCTGCATGCAGTAGATAATGTTTCTTTCAAAATCAAGGAAGGAGAAACCCTTGGCATCGTTGGGGAATCCGGCTGTGGAAAATCGACTTTAGGGCGTGTAATCTTGCGTCTGCATGAGCCGACTGCGGGAAAGGTATTGTTTGACGGCATGAACATCACTGCGTTTGACCGAAAGGAAATGCAGCGGATGCGCAGCAGGATGCAAATCATATTTCAGGATCCGTTTTCTTCGCTTAATCCGCGGTATACTGTTGCGCAAATCATTGAAGAACCCCTTAGGCTCAACAAGATCGGAGCGTCGGCGGAAGATCGCAGAAAACGGATTGAAGCGATGATGGATCTTGTAGGGCTTGCAAAACGAACCTATAACTCTTATCCGCACGAATTTGACGGGGGACGGAGGCAGCGTATTGTAATTGCCCGTGCGCTTGTTTTAGATCCCAAATTTATAGTTTGCGATGAACCGGTTTCCGCATTGGATATGTCCATTCAAGCGCAAATCCTCAATTTAATGATTCGCCTTCAGAGGCAGATGGGACTGACATATATGTTTATTTCACACGATTTGAGTGTGGTCAAACATATTTCAACCGATGTCGGCGTGATGTACTTGGGCCAAATGGTAGAAAAAGCGCCAAAGCAGTCGCTTTATGAAAAACCGTTGCACCCATATACAGTTGCCTTGCTTTCGGCGATTCCATTGCCTGATCCGGACGCAAGCCGCAAAAAGATTATTTTACAGGGCGAAATCGCATCACCAATCAACCCCAAACCAGGTTGCCGTTTCGCATTGCGTTGCCCGTTCGTGCAGGAACACTGCAGGATAGAAACACCAGAATTACTTGAAGTTATGCCGGATCATTTTGTAGCTTGCCATAGAAGCGCAGAAATGCAGATGGGAACGCTAAATTACTGAGTCATGCAAGACTGCCCACCTGGGCAGGCATGAAATAAAACTAAGGACAAACAAGGGAGGAACGACACCATGAGGAAAAAAGTAGCCATTTTGCTGTGCTTAGCAATGCTGATCGGACTTATTTGCGGTTGTAATGCGCAAACCCGTAATGATCCTCAGCAACAGCAGAGCGGGCAGAGCAACTCCAATGGGGGAAACGAACCGTCCAACAACACCCCGGCAGTGCAGCGAGACCCCGTGGAGCTTACGCTTCTTGTTACATCTTCAGATGAGAAAACCGCAAACGTTGTTCGGGACCAACTTAAAAAAGCAGGGATCAATGTAACGGTTAATGTCTACCCGGATAGTGGCACGTTTAATGCTGCCGTGGATACGGAAGAGTATGACATGATGGTTCGGGGCTATTCCGGCGCTGGATCTCCCGATGCAAACGTCCGCGGCCCATTCCACTCTAACGGAGGATGGAATACCACCGGCCATAACGATCCTGAGATTGATGCGCTGATCGATGAAGCATCCAGACTTACCGATGCAGAAGCTTTGGAAGTTTACAAAAAACTTGAAACTACGCTGATAGAAGATAAGGCGCTTACGGTTCCGCTGTACAGCACGCTCAAAACATACGCTGTCAATAAAAACACTGTGAAAGCGGATTCGATTGAGACCAGCGTGGGCGGAGCTCGCTGGGTATGGAGCACAGAATACAATGATATGTCCCAGAGTGAGGATCGTCACTACGTAATGGGCATCAACTGGGCAAACCCCAACAGCTTTGACTGTGTACAGGGGCGCGACGGCACGACCTATTATCAACGTACCAACATCAACGTCCCGCTGATCCAGTGTGCCATGGGCGGCGTTACAACTACGCGCGGCTCTCTCACAAAAACATACACTGCAGCGGACGGTAATATGGATTTCTATTTCCTGCTCCGTACCGATATTAACTTTGGCACAACCGTTGACGGCAAAGCTGTTGATACTGGGCTTCCCGTTGCCGCAGAGGATGTGAAATACACTTACGACCGCGCCATGTCGGACACGGTTCCAAACTCCGTGGGCAAGAGCTATCTTTCCTTTGTAGAATCCGTGAACATCGTATCAGATGTGGAAGAACTCAAAGCTGTTAAAGCGGCGGGCTCAGATACGACTGTATTCGATGTGCTCAATGAAGGCCTGGAAAAACCTTTCACCACCATTGCAGCTGATAAGTATGATGTGGATGCTGATGCGGGGAAGTACCAAGTCGTTCATATCCGTTTGACAGAGCAGTATCCACAGCAATTGGTGACACTTTCTGCAGGTCAAATCAGTATCGTCTGCATGGATAGGATCGAAGAAGTAAACAAGGGCATTGATGTAAGCAATTACGATCCGAATACTCATGTGCTTTACGGGGATCCAAGCACGCTTAAACAGGGAGCAGATCACGGCGTGTACTTCAGTGGCCCGTATGTGCTCAACTATGTCGATGATTATGGCTCTTATCTGGAACGCAATCCCGGTTGGAATCCAGAGGCTGAAGATGCTGCAAAAATCCGTTACGTTGACATGTTGGCCATTTCCGACAACAGCACGCAGACTGCAGCGTTCCGCAACGGAGAACTGGATGAGGCAATGCCTGGGGGAGAAAACATTGCCCTGTGCGAAGCGGATGAGAACATCAATATGGTGAAGACGCCATCCGTTTCGGTAACCTCGGTATACCCAATCCTGCGCGGCAACAGTAAAATGTTGGATGAGAACCTCCGCAAGGCCGTACTTTATGCCATCAACACCGATGAAATCATCGCGGTTATGGGAAAAGACAACTACGTTCCTGCCAACTCTAACCTGATCATGCTTGATACAGGATATCGGTTCCAGCAGGATTTGGTGAAGTCCGCTGAATACCTTGAAGCATATTATCAATCAATCGGAGAATAAACGATAGCTGGACCTGCCCCATATTTGCGGCAAACGCTAAGCTGAAATTGTATAGGACAAGTAGTATTATTGGGGTAAAAATGCCGGTTTCCGGCATTTTTACCTTCGAAATACTCATTAGTTCTACATGATCATATCTGAGGGGGGACGGACAAAAACTGGACTATACTTATGGGGTAAGAGAGTATTTATTCAGAGAAACAGTGCCATGGAGCGCTCATCCTATATCATAGGTACAACTCCCTCGCTAAAACAATCACTCAGTTGAACTGTCCGGCAAAACAGTGAACTATCTACAACAACTGGATAACGAGAAGAAGATATTTGCTGCAAAAGCGTTCGAACTTTTACGGCGCAAATGGCCGAAACATCCATGCGGCGCCACGTTTATACTGGGTGCCAAGCTGGTGCAGAAACTCATTCAACGCCTTAGCCGACATGCCGTAATCCTTCGCAATAGTCGTGACGGATACAACATTGGGTGCAGACAGAATCGAATCGTAGTATGGTGTTATCCTGGACCTGTTGACAAAGTAGCTTCAGTAGCCTCTATGTGGTAAAATAACCATAAGGAGGGATGGAGCATGATGGGACGGCGAGATGGGCAAATGGCAATGGTTTTCGTGGACATGGAGTCCTTAATCCCAGAGAATCACTTATTGCGAAAAATTGACCAGATCATATCCTTCGAGTTTATATATGACTTGCTTGCACCATATTATCCCTCTATCGGGCGTCCATCTGTGGATCCCTTCTGCATGTTCAAGATGCTACTGGTGGGTTATCCGTATGGCATCAAATCGGAACGTCGGTTGGAAGAGGAAGTGCGGCTCAATCTCGCTTACCGTTGGTTCTGTGGTTTTGAACTGGATGAGGCAATTCCGGATCACTCCACCTTCAGCAAAACCAGAACACGTAAATGGCAGCAAAGCAATCTTTTTCAAAAAAGTTTTCAGGAAATTGTAAAGCAGTGTATCACCAGCGGTCTTATAGATGGGAATGCGATGGCTGCAGATGGAAGCTATATCCCGGCCAATGTGTCCCGAGAAAGCTGGGTCGATGTGGAAATCGAAGTTGAGCAAAGTATGCAAAGCTATCTGGACTGTCTGGATGAAGAACTCACTCAGCAACCGGGATTCAAAAAGCCACCAGTAAAAACCGTGAAGAAACTTCGCACTACCAGCCGAACCGATCCCGACAGCGGCTATATCAACCACGGCAACAAACGTGGTATTGGGTATCTGATGGAATCAACTGTGGATTGCAAACACGGTATTGTAACCGGAGTTGATGTGTATAGCGCAAACGAGAAGGAGAGTATTCAAGTTCTGTGCCATCTGGAGAGACAAATAAAGCTTGGTGTTCCCATGAGAAACATCGCTCTGGACCGCGGCTATGAGACCGGCGCTGTTCATCGTGGTTTGGAATTACTGGGTATTACTGGCTATATCCCCGCCATTCAGTTCTCCAATCCGCCTGAGAAGTACGGTTTTTCATACGCTCCGGAGCGAGATACATTTATTTGTCCGAAAGGAATGCTGCTTACTTACCATAGGCTGAATTGCAATAAATCCACCGGTAAGTATCTGCGCTGTTATCAAATAGAGGGTACTACTTGCATGCATTGCCCTAAGAGACCAACTTGTTTTGACAAGTCCGGCACACGACGCAGAATCCTGGCCAGCAGCTGTTATCCAGCGTTTTACAGAGGGCACCAGCGTGTGGGAACACCAGAGTTTTACTCAATGATGCGGCTGCGAAAAATATGGGCAGAGGGTAGCTTCGCTGTTCTGAAGCGGGAGCACTGTATTTCAAAGATCCGCAAGAGGGGCATTTCGGCAGCAACCGAGGAATGCCTCCTGGCTGCCATGGCCTTAAACCTGAAACGGATGGTTAAGGCCATCTTTTATAAACTAAAAATCCAATTTATCTGGGCTGAGGGATTATTTCCTCGGCCCAGTTTTCCGTTTTGTCAACAGCTCCAAAGCTTGACACTACCCATATAAAGGCATCTCAGCTAACACTTTTCTTCACTTGGCACAATCATACTTTCAATAGCATTTCGCAGCTTTGGATGACGGATGAGAAAATGAATCGCCGGAGATTTCCCCTTTGACACAATCACCCATTCGCCCTCATGGATTATAATTTGTATATTTCGGAAAACGGTGGTGTTTGTCAGCTTCGCAGTATAATTTGGATGATTTTTTGCAAATGCCTCTGCCTGCATTAAATGCTCAGAATATTCCTCATGGGTATATGTCAGATCTTTTTCATAGAATAAGCCAGAAAGGCTCATCACAGGAGCAAACTGTAAAAACTCGTCCTGTGTTACCACAGGCATCTCATCCTCAACTGTACTGTGTGCAAGAACCGTTTCTATGAATAACCTTTGCCGCGAAGCATATTCAAGAATTTTCCGTTTATCCGTTTCTGAAACAGACCGCGCCTGTAAAAAGGTAGTCAGGGATTCCTCCGACATGGTATAAAGGGGCGGCGCGGACAGGATGGATCGACGGTTTCCTTCCGTTTTTGTATCAGCAAGAAAAAATGCTTTTAATTCGTTTCGCATATCTTCACGATATATGTTCATCAAGGGCATTGCCTTTTTTAACAAATCGTTGGCTCGTCTTCTGTAATACGAAACTTCCTCTTTTTGTTTGGTCAAATAATATTTTCCGCTTGCATGGCAGCCGGAAATGGCTTCGCCCGTAAGCGCAGCGCTGCCAGAAACTTTCAGAAAATGCATAAACACATTGTTTTGTGTTCCCTTAAGATAATACGGAGAAATCTGTCCAGTCATATACATGGGAATCCAGCTTTCTAGTCCTAGCATCATTTCATTAAAGGAGCGGTCGATGTTGTGAATTTGATTCAGATGCAGACCTTTTTTCAGCATCATCGCCATGCCGAACATCCATTTTTTCGGAAATTCAGGGTCTTTCGCCATTTCTTCCATCGGCATATCGCTGTACATCGTAACCGGCTCAAAGGACTTTGACAATACGGTGGCTTTTAAAAAATCCAGTTCGCTTTCCATCATCTGATTCAAACCGAAATAGCTCTTGGATGTAGGCAACTGAAAAGGGACAGACGGTACCTTTAATTCATCAAAATGAATCGCACGGATATATTCGTTCAAATCAAAGGAGTCCAGCTTTTGCAGAAATGCAAAGGGATAATCCTTTGCGGCGTTGACTCCGCTTGTAAGCCATTCGGTCAGCTTTTCGTAATATACTGATTCGTCAGCAATGTCTTTTGAAGAGCAATCAATCAGTTCTGCGACAATGGACAGTTCGGTTTCATTAGTATAACGGCGGACAATAAATTTGGAAATATCCGCAGCAAACTTTTGTGGATCGGCAGGCTGACGCTGACCGTTTCGGATGCGCGAGATATGGGACGCATCGTAGTTGATGCTTCTGGACAGTTCCGAAACACTGACCGGTAATGCTGTCAGCAATGTAACAAAATTGTATCTCAGCTTTTCAAATTTTATATTCTGTGTGGCTGAGCAAAGTGGCAACAGAGTGCTTTTTACAGATTCAGCAGAAAGATTGACGATGCCCCTCTGCTCCGCAAGTATCACAATTCCGTTTACCAAAGCCGTTAATTGTTCGCTGTCCGGGATTCTTTCGCCACTGCGATACCGTGAAATCGTTGCAGCAGAGAGCCCGGCGCTTTTTGCTAAAACCTTTGCGGTGCAATCCAGAAGAGTTATATACTCGTTTAACGTATCTTTGAAATCCATGGTGACCTACGCTTTCTGTAACAGCTATTATAGTAGCACATTTTGTAAACAGCCCAATAAAGAGCAGGAGGTTTCCGCATTGACAATGACAAGTTCGGAAACGCTCTGTTTCCAATTATATTGCCATTATATAATGAAATCAATTATATAATGGCATTGAGCGCCCTTTTTCTCTATACGCTAATGTCAACCAGGGAGTCTGATACATGGATTTTACAGAAGTGAAATGCAGAAGTTGCGGCGCGGCGATGAGGGTGCCCGATGGAGCTACCCGCGTCCGCTGCAATTACTGCGGCACTGAATATGCTCTTTCTGCAAAAAGGCAGGCACCGGAATATAATCCGGTCAAAACAATCCGCTATAAAGGGCGGGAAGAGTACCTTTATACCTATTTGCCGCAGAACTGGACTCTGCGGGTGATTGAGGATTCACAGAGTTTCTCCATGTATGCGGCTGTCTGCAACGGATTGCGGTTGGATTCTCCCGATCATGCGCAGATGCTGTTCTATCCCTTTGCTTATTTTCAAGATTTTACGCCGGGTGGATTTGGTATTAGGCAGAACTATTATTTGGATGGCCTGAGCGGTACCCGCTATCGCCGTCGGGTGGATATGGGCCCTTACCTTTCTGAACGTCTGCAGGAACTCTTCGGTGAATTGCATAATCTGCGGCTTGAACCTGCTGACGATAAAAATGGCGTCATCCGCAGGAGAGCTGACATGTTTTCCCGGGACGCCGAGAAGGTTCTTGGTGGTGCAACAGTCGGAAACTATGCGAAGGTCAAGTTCAGCTTTCTCCGGAATGGAAGCCCGTATTCCGGTTTTTTCGCCACTGCACTTACTGGGCTTCGCCAACGACCGCGGTCGCAGGGCGGCGATTTTTTGCAGGGACTTTTGAATCTCGGTGGAATGATGGGAATGCCCGCTGCAAAAGCGGATTGGGGACGCGCCTTTGATTTCGCGCTTCTTGCCCCGGCCGGGTCGGCAGATCGGTATGCCGATGTGTTTGATTCCTTCTGCACCGCTACACGCTACGGTCAGTCCTACTACGATATGCAGAATGAAGAGGTGCAAAATGTACGCCAAATTCAGTTACAGGGCGCGCAGTATCGACAGCAGAACGCAATCAATGCTCAACGGCAGCTCCACTGTACCATGTCGGAAACGACCGATATTATCAATTCAGGGTATGAAGAACGCAGCCGGGTGATGGACAGAATGGACCGCAAATATTCCGAAGCCGTTCGAGGGGTAAATACATATACTGATGCTTCCGGCAGGGAGTTTCAGGCAAATGTTGGCTATGATCACGTATATCAGCGCGGCAGCACGTTTGTCGGCAGCAAAGACGGCGGTGTAGACCTGGGCCCGGACTGGCAGGAATTGAAACGAAAAGATTGAGGGAAAAGCGAATGAAATCAAATGAAAATCGAAAACTCATCTCTCTGTTTTGCACGCTCATCATGATTCTTTCATTGTGCGGGTGTGCAGCAAAGCAGAACAAATATGAATCTTATACACTGCTTCCGAGGGAATTTCTTTTAGGGGAAACCTTAGATGAGAACGGGAATATCATCCTTCCGGACGAGACGATTCAGCTTACTGCCGATGACATTCAATCAATGAATCACGGGAACGCCCGGATGTGTTTCAACGAGGAGGGTTACCTCACGTTTCTAAACGGCAGATACTATGACGGCAGGATCGAGGATCAAGAGGATGCGGTGGCATCCCTGCAAGGTATCGCAGGGCTTCTGGGATTGGGCGCAGGTTCGGATTTTTTCTGTGAGTATGGCGAAAAAAACAACAATACAGGCTATACCTATTACACCTTCAAGCAGCGTTATGGCGAAGGCACCATGGAAAACGGAACCCTAAAGGTCTTCATCGACCCCGAGGGCTATGCAGCTGGGCTTTCCAGTTCCTTTGTTCCCAATCTCGGGTATGCCGAGCCTGTGGACTGGGTCGCCCCACAGCAGGCGGAGGCGGTTATCACGGATACCGTTTATCCCGGTAAAAATATAACGGTCTATTCCGAATATACCCAGAAGGTGGCGGTCACTTATAACGGAACCATCTACAGCGCCTACGCGGTCTACACCGATAACTTTACGCAGGCCGGTCAGGACGCGGGGTTGCCTTATCTGGTGAGTTATGTAAACTGGGACGGGACGTATATTGACACCTATGCTACATCCGTCCTCAGCGGGATTGAAACCGATCAGACCGCTTCCGCCTATTTTGAAGGGATGAAGCCCTCCACGTATACCGGTATGGTCTGGCTTCAGGACGGCTCTTCGGCCAGCATCACCGTTCCCATCGCCTATGACGCCGAAAAAGAGTGCTACTACCTGATGGATCTGGAACGAAAAATTGCGGTAGCGGATCACACCATGTTCTTCGATCAGGGATTTGTGTCCTTCTCATCCTCTTCGGACGGGCAAACCTGGGACAACAATCACCTGCTTGCGTTTTACAACTACATCCGCGTATATGACTTCTTTGCCAATATGGGCATTTATTCCATCGACGGGACAGGGGTGCCCATCCTCGTATGCTGTGACTGGCTGGATGACTACGGCGAACCGTTTGACAATGCCTCAAGTTCCGGCATACTCCGCGGCTGGGCAGTCTTTAGCATGAGTGACGCCAATCACTTTTCTGAGGCAGTGGACGTGATCGCTCATGAATTTACGCATGGGGTTTCGGGCTATATGCGTGGCGGAGATATCTACATGAATCACACCGGGGCAATCAACGAGGGCTTCAGCGATATTATGGGAAATGTGGTAGAGATGTCACTCGGCGCTACTACGGACACCCAATGGCTGATTGGCGAAATGTCCGGGAGAGTGTTGCGAAGCCTCAGCGATCCGCTTCTCTCTTCTAATCCAATTGAGTTGGGCGGCCAATATTACGCTCCTCAGGTGTCTCCGGAGGAGGTCGACAATGAAAAGAACGACCGCGGCGGGGTGCACATCAATGCCTCTCTCCTGTCCCAGATGTCCTATAAACTTTATCAGTATGGGATGTCTTTGGAGGAGGAGTCGCGGTTGTGGTTTACTTGTATGGGTCTCATTACTCCGAAGTCCGATTACAATGAAATTTACGAGGCGCTCATGATGAGTGTAAAAATGCTCGAGCTCGACCAGCGGTATGCGGATTTTCTAACAGATGCTTTCCAGAAAGCAAAACTGATATCATGAGAGGATGCCTGAAGATGCTGAGGAACAAAAAAATAAAAACCATACTCTTAACCATAATCGTGGCAGCGATGGCTATGATCCTCGCCGGATGCGGTACGGGTAGTTATGCAGTAAATGAAAAGGACAGTGAAACAGAGATTACCGTTCCAAGTAGAATGCGGCTTTTCAGTGGATATGACTGCGGATTTTCTTTCCTCTATCCGTCTGAATACCGAATCGGATGGAGCGAAAACGATGGTGCTTATGTTTACTGCGGCGAGGAAAATGCCGCCCCATATGTTCTGATTTATCGGGAAAACGGAAAAAATATGAGCCCTGAGAAATACTTTAAGTCTACCGATCAATTGATGCTGAAAAGTTTTGAAAATGTGGAGTCCACGCCCATTCAGGAGGTACGGGTGCTGGAAAAAACCTTATACCTTACCCGCTACCAATGCTCGAACGGTTCGAAGGAATATGTGATAGACAGATATTTTGAACCTTATCCGGATTTTTATCTTCAGTATACTGCCATTTCCGACAAAGCAGGAAGTCTGGATACCCTGCTTTATTACGCAATAGCTACATCAAAGCTGGCGGAGGAGGCCTATGCTGGCGCGTATTCCGATAAGGTTTCGTTGCACGAGCATACGGACACGGGGATGAGCATCAAGCTTCCCGATATGCTGAAACTCAACGATCTGACCATCGGCTATTTTGCTTCGAATGACAACGCAATTATGGTCGCGCTGCTCTGCACGGAGGACGGAGGAGTGCCCATTTACAACCGGCAGGACTTCATCGACCGGGCAGCCGCAAATCCAAATTTTGTGGCAAATTTCCTGGGTGTAGACACAGCGAATTTTTCCGAGGGCGAGGAACGGCAGTTTGGGGGCAAGAGCTTTTACTGTTATCCCATGACGATGACCTCTGGGGAAGAAACCTATACCGGTTCCCTCTGTATCGCAAATGCAGATGAAACGGGTTGCTGGATGCTCTGCTACGCTGTACTGGACGGATGCCCGGCTCATGATGATATGATGGCTCTGTGCGCGAGCTGCATAGAAAGCATTTCATTTAAATAACTGGGGAGGAATAGAGAATGAAATACAAATGGGAAAAAATAGTCTGCCTTACTTTGGCAGTGATCTGCTGCTTATCGGTTGCTGCCTGCGGAAGTTCTGAGAATGCCGGAGGATTAGGAACGATAACGATGGATGACAGCCCGTCTTCCAGCTCTGGCGTGGGCACGCTTGGTGGTTCTGACGGGAATCCGAACGATGGGACGGATAAACCGAACCAAGTTCCTGATGAAACACCTACAACGCCGGCTCCGGATCCGACACCGACTCCTGCGCCAGCCATGGAAACCGAACTTTATGAATGTGACTGCTTCACTATGACCATTCCTAAGGGCTGGACAGTCATGTATGAACCCTATGATGCAGGAAATGGGATGATGCGGCTCGTTCTGGCCGTCGTTGACCCCGCGGATAAAAACAACCGCATTTTCTTCGTCTCTGCGCTGGAGCCCTATTTTATCTCCAATGCTGCTAAAAAAGCATGGCTTCCTTATTTTACCTCCGGTTCTTTTGATTGGGCGCCTGTGATTGAAGGTGATGCCTCGGCCAAAAAAGTGCTTGAACAATGGCCTTCCGGCTACACGATGATGGAGGCGCAGGGAACAGGAATCATAAAGTATTTCAGCAATTATAACCTGAAAAGTGTTTACAGTGAAGATATCTCCGAAAAATCCACAGACAGCAATATCATCTCTTCTGTTTTGGCACAGGTGAATATTCCCGAGGCATCAGAACCCTATGATATGTATTTCCAAAATGAACTGGAACTGAATGCTCCGCCTTCCGGCTCGGGAATCGACAGCAGCGCAAAGTATTACATAGGTTGGGGTACTATGGGGATTGTGGTAAAGACATCTCAATCTGATGCCTGTCTGGAAACGCTTGTCAACTGTATGGCGAGTCTGGATACGTCCAACCTCAATTAAAAATACGGGGGACAATAGAAGCAGGACTTCACAAATGATACCTAAAATACAGTGAGAATTTTAAGAAAATGAACAGAAAACGAATATTTTTGATTTTATTGTTGGTTTTTTCACTTCTGCTGACCTCTTGTTCAGGTGCGGTGTCTCTGTATGAACGATGCTCGGACTCACAGAGAAAAATTCTTGATAGTGAAGAATTGCCCCAAATGCTGATATATAACCGCAACTATGGATATGGCGCACAATATGAAGTGGAAGATAAGGAGTTAATTACCGCTGCTCTTGATGCCCTGAGGCAGATACAGATTGAATCGGAATACGATATGGCCTGTACCGACAGGGATGAAAGCATAGTATTTGTGACGGGAGACGGTGAGCGCTGCGTCTTTTATTTTAACGATGGGAATTTTTCATTAGCAGAAGATAAATACATCTACCGAATCTCAAACGCTGAAACGTTGTGGAATATAACAAGCAGGATCATTCAAGAGTATCCAGACATGTTGGCAGAAAACTCTATTGACGAAGAATATGAAAGCTGATTTGAGCCAACAGGAGCAATCCGTCAAACCGTGGCAGGTTTAGCCTTTCGGAGGGTTACACAAAATTTAGAAAAGAGAGTTCGGAGGGTGAATCCCAAATTCTGTGTAAACTCCCAACGTAGGGGTAGATGAGGCAAAGTATTGATTGGCGGCAGCGGTACCATCCGTTGCCGCCTTGTTTACAACATAACGCCGGCGGTGGCGAAAGTCAAGGGCGGCGGAGCCGCTTGTTTATGTTTACCCTTGACGTCCGGCTTACTCCGGCATCCGGTCGGCGAAGAACACCGCCATCTGGGCGTAGATTACGCTCCAATCCTGACGCCTGCCCGTCCACTTCCTTGTAATATCCATCATCGCCAGATATAGCATTTTGAACAGGCTGTCGTCAGTAGGGGATACCGATTTGGCCTTGGTCACCTTGCGGAGCTGGCGGTTGAAGCCTTCAATGGCGTTGGTCGTGTAGATCAGCCGTCGAACCTCCTGCGGGTACTTGAAGTAGGTGCTCAGGTTGGGCCAGTTATCCCGCCAAGGCTGGGATATCTTCGGATATTTCTTGTCCCAGCGGTCGGAAAACACATCCAAAGCGTTCAAGGCGGAGGGCTCGTCTATTGCGGCGTAGACGGCTTTCAAGTCGACCATGAGCGCTTTGAGATCCTTGTAGGATACATATTTGCTGGAATTGCGCAGCTGATGAATGATACAGTTTTGTATCTCCGTGCGGGGATATACCGCCTCAATGGCGGCAGAAAAGCCGGTCAGGTTATCCGTGCAGGCAATAAAGATATCCTCTACGCCGCGGTTCTTGAGCCCATTGAGCACCATTGCCCAGAATTTCGCACTTTCGTTTTCGCCGACCCACATGCCAAGGACGTCCTTCTTGCCGCCCAGATCAATACCGATTGCGATATAGACAGCTTTCTTGACGATCTGGCCTTCACTTCGCACACTGTCTCCAGAGGACGTTGCTGCCATTCCTTTGCTACGGGCAGTATCTTATCTGTGATGCGGCTGATCGTTGTGTCCGAAACCTCAATGCCATAGATGTCCTGGATGTGGGCTTCAATATCCCCGGTGGTCATGCCCTTAGCGTACATCGAGATAATCTTTTCCTCAATGTCCTGACTGACGCTCGTTTGATTCTTCTTCAATAGCTACGGTTCAAATTCGCCCTTGCGGTCACGGGGAACGGATACGCCTACATCGCCGTAACTGGTGCGCAGCGTCTTGTTGTTGTGACCGTTTCGGCTGTTATCCGTATCCTTGTTTTTGTAGTCATATTTGCTGTAACCTAGCTCGTCATCCAGTTCTGCTTCAAGGCCATTCTCCATGAACTCAGCGATTGTTTCCTTGAACAAGTCCTGAATGTCGTCCATGCTGCTGATTCCGCTTGTTTGCAGCAGCTCACGGATCTTCGCGCGCCGTTCGTTTTCTTCCGGGGTTCGATTCCTTCTTGCCATATGTGTTTCCCTCCATTATGGTGCTCTCATTCTACACCTTTTTGAGGTTTACACGTAATTTGGGATTGTCTCTCGATATGCTTTGGCCGCTGCATATCTGCAGCGGCCATTTCTTTGGTTTTCATGTACGGAATAGCCGGAGTGAGAAACTGTTTTTTTAAGCCTCTTTGCGAAGGACTTTGCCGGCTTTGGTTCCGTTAAAAACGGCATCCTCCACAGCAATTTTGCCGCCGATTATCACGCTGGCCAGACCTTCGCAGCGCTGGCAAAAGGCCCCGTATTCCGCCCTGTCAATGATTTTTTCAGCGTCAAATAGCACAAGATCTGCGTCAAAACCGGAGGCCACGATGCCTTTTCCGCGCATGCCATAGACCTGAGCTGGAAGCGATGTCATTTTACGAATCGCGTTTTCGAGAGATATATATTTTTTCTGCCGCACATACCTTCCAAGCATGCGGGGAAATGTTCCGATCGACCGGGGATGCGCCCCTTCACAGCCTGGATACCATAAGCCGTCTGTCCCAACCATAGTGCGGGGATACTGCATGACCCGCTGGAGGTCATCCTCGCTCATAGTATGATATATGCCTCCGGTCAAAAGCTTATCAGCAAGAAGAATATCGCATTGGAGCTCGTATGAATCCTGCCCCAGTGCATCGGCAATTTCGTTAAGCATCCGCCCGTTATATTTGGGATGCGAAGGCGAGGAACCAATCATGGTATATTGGAAACGCTCCTTCGCTGTGCGCGCACCCAAAATCATTGGGCGCAGCTGAGCACGGCCGGCCTCGGAGGCAAGAAGCTGGAGAAGGCTTTTCGTGCCAAGCGCATGCATTTTGTCCGGGATGTTGGTCGATAAGCCTGTGGCAGACGCGGTATATGGATATTGATCGCAGAACACATCAAACCCAGCTGCGTTTGCCTCCTCGATCAGCGCAAGCGTCCGCTCTGTTTTTCCCCAGTTTGCGGGGCCGCCTGTTGCCTTATGATGCGAGATCACGCAACGAACGCCGGAATGACGGACGACATAAAGCATTTCTTCCACTGCTTCAACGAGCTGCGTGCTTTCGGAGCGCAGGTGCACGGTCATAATTCCACCACGGTCTGCAACGGCTTTGCACAGTGCGATCATTTCTTCTGCGTTGCAGTAAGAGCCTGGCGGGTAGATCAGCCCAAAGGAAATCCCCAAAGCGCCGCCTTGCATAGCTTCGTGGACATAGGCCACCATTTTTTTCAGTTCGCCTTTTGTAGGGGACCGATCCGAAAACCCCATCACCGCAGCGCGAATTGTGCCATGCCCCACAAGAAAGGCCATGTTGGTGCCAAGAGGGCGGTCAATTTGGTCGAGGTATTTCCCAAATGAATACCGATTTTCGGCCGGTGATGGCAATTTGCCGTTCTTCAGCGAGTGCAGAATCCGCAGGCCATCCTCCAGATGCGCTTCTGAAAGCGGTGCCGCGGATTCGCCGCACATTCCGGCAACCTGTGTGGTGATTCCCTGTTCTACCGCCGCGATGCACTCGGGATATTCCTCAACTAGGACGTCCCCGTGGCTGTGTGCGTCGATAAATCCCGGGGTCAACGTTAGACCGCTCGCGTCAATTATGCGGGCGGCCTCTGCCGTGATGCGCGGCGACATCGCAGCAATCTTTCCATCCAGCATGGCTAAATCGCTGTGAAAGCCAGGGGAGCCAGTGCCATCTACTACAAAGGCATTGCGGATCAATAGGTCGAACATCATTTTTTCTCCTTTTTATATGTGGTGTTCTGCGGGAAGCGCTTAGGCATGCTAGGATTCGTCCGTCCTCTTTTCGGGCGCCATACGGTAGCCGACACCCACATCGGTAAAAATATACTTGGGCGACGCTGGGTTCTCCTCGATTTTGCGTCTGATATTTGCCATGTTGACGCGAAGCACGCGGTTGTTGTCAGCGTCGGCGTAAGGCCCCCAGATGCTGGATATAATGCGCTGATATGTCAGCACTTGGCCGGAAGCTCCTGAAATCAGCGCTACGATCTGGTACTCGGTGTTGGTTAAATGTACGTCCATGCCATTTTTCAGAACGCGCTCCATGCGATAATCGACGGTCAATGACCCAACGGTGTAGCAGTCCCGCCCCAAGCTATCGCTTTGCTGGCTCAGATATGTATGCCTGAGCGCGGAGCGGATACGCGCTTTGAGCTCCTTTGCACCAAAGGGCTTTGTGACGTAATCGTCAGCGCCATAGTCAAGCGCGAGTACCTTCTCGTCTTCCTGCGCACGGGCGGAAATGATAATGATCGGGCGCACTGTTTGCTGGCGCAGCTGTTGAATCACCTGTAAGCCATCCATGTCTGGCAGACCAAGATCCAATAGAAATAGATCCGGTGAGAAAGATCGGACGATATTCAAAGCGTCCTGTCCCGTGGATACACAATCCAGGGAATATCCTTCTTTTTCCAGAATTGACGCAAGCGCGCGCATAATATGGGGGTCGTCCTCTATAATTAAGATCTTTTTAGCGGTTTTCATGCTCTGGCTCCTCCAACGGCAGCGTGAAAATAAATTCCGCGCCGCCGTCTATACAGTTTTTTGCACTTATTTTTCCGCGATGTGCGCTGACAATCGTTTTGCAGATGGAAAGCCCGATGCCAAAACCGCGCCTAGAATCATCCCGGGCGATGCCGTTTCCAGAAAAAAGCGTATCCTTCATTTCGGACAGTATTCCCAAGCCATAGTCTCGGATAGAAAATATGGCGTCTGTATTGTCACGGCTTACGGTCAAAAGAACTTTTTTGCTGCTCCCTCCATATTTCAGAGCGTTTTCCACAAGGTTGAGGATCACCTGTGTAATGAGCATAGCATCCATTTGGATAATCATTACCTGATCCGGCACTCTGACCTCGAGGTTTAAATCGGGGAAGCGTATCCGGCATTTATAGGCAGCTTCGCCCACAATTTCTTCAACTGCCTCGGAGGTAAGGCTCAACTTTGGAGATCCCGTATCAAGCCGCGTTATGGAGAGCAGGTTCTCAACCATTTGCGTGAGCCATACCGATTCTTCCTGTATATCCGATATTAGCCGAAGATTGCTTTTTGACATGCCGTGGGTTTGCTCCAATGCGTAGCAGGCTGCCGCAATAGCTGCAAGCGGCGAACGCAGGTCATGCGAAATCGCCCGGAGAAAATTGGAGCGCATATATTCCAGATGCTTCTCAATGGAAAGTTTTTGTTGGGTATCGATCAGCCGCTGCCGCTCCAATGCAATATTCGCGCGCTGCAGAAGTGAGTCGATAAATGGGAAAATATCTGGTTCGTATCCACCGTTCCCCAAAAGCACGGCAATTACGCCAAATGATTCCTTGCTTATGTTGACCGGATAACAACGATAGACTGACGATGGGGTATATTCGATTCCGACTCCGGAAATCTGCTGTGTTTTAGCGGCGTGCAGAACAGCCTCAACATCGCGCTTGAAAGTAATGATACCGGGCGGATCCGAGCTGTGCTTTCGGACCCCGGAGGAAGATACTTCGAAAAGAATCAGCGGATAACCGCACGCCTTGTGAATGAAGCTCAAAAGCAGCTTTAAAATATCATCCGTCCCATGTGTAGAAAGCAGAAGCGCGTTCAATTCATTCAGCCTGGAAGTACGTTCCGCATTGGAGACATTTTTTGACTGCTCCTTTTCAATCTGCTGCCGGATCCGCCCGGATATATTATCTGCCGCAATTAACACAGCGGTGACCAGCAGAATATCCAAAATTCTAACGCCGTAATTCATAGAAGATAAGATATAGCACAGGATACAGGTGTTATTGGCGGAAAAGAGGCTGTGGGACCGGGAGGGCTGGAGCATAATTAACATCAATACGGCACAGGCAGAAAGGACTGTATGCGAGATGGACAGCACCTGAAAAACTGCACTCAGCAGAAAAAACGACAGGGGTATTGCTGCTCGGATCAAAGCGGCCTTCCAATATTGCCGGCTGGCCAAGCTTAGTTTCATCATACTTTCAGATCCTCCAACGCTATTGAGTTTATAGCGGCAGACTGGCACGTGCTTTTTTTCAGGCAAATTCATATATTCGCCAAGCACAAGCGTATTTTGCCCCAAACAAGATGGGACATCAGTACGGCATAATTTGTTATCCTTTTGTTGCACTAATTTTACTATATACTTGGTTGCTTGAAAAGGGAATGCAGCGCTAAGAAATGCGCTAAGAAATCTGGCATTCCCTTGACATATGACGCTTTTTTGTTAAAAATTATATCAAAGAAATATCGAACCCAATCGATTCCATGTACATGATAACGGTCAGCAACAAATCAGAACAAAAAAACTACAGGAGGATGAAGGCATGAAAAAAGTTTTGGCAATGTTACTCGCAACGGTGATGCTGCTCAGCATGGCCGTCGGCTGCTCCAATGTTGAGGGGCGACCCAATCAAACACAGCCGCCCAACCAAACGCAGCTGCCCGGGGAGACGCAGGGCGTCGAAACCACGGCGACTACAGGCCCGGATGGGCGTACCTATGCTGCGGAACAGGTCTACCGCACTTTGTACAATGGCGAGGTTTCTACCCTGAATTATCTTTACAGCTCTTCTGAGGTGGATTTGATTTGCGGCGCAAACTGCATCGAGACGCTCGTTTCGAGTGACGCTTACGGAAACTTACAGCCAGCTGCAGCTACAAGCTGGGAGGTCAGCGAGGATGGTTATACCTGGACGCTCAAGATTCGCGAGGGAATGAAGTGGTATGATTATACCGGAGCTGAAATGGGGGAAGTTACCGCACATGACTGGGTCACGGGCCTTGCATGGGTGCTTGACGCGCGGAATGACTCAAGCAACTCTCATATGGTAAACGGCTATATTGCGGGAGCGCAGGAATACTATGACTATACTACGGCCCTCCTCAACGGAGAGTCTCCCGCGGCCGAGGTTCCATTCGATTCCGTTGGCGTGAAAGCACTTGATGATTATACGCTCCAATATACCCTCGTTACGCCGCGCGTCTACTTCCTGAGCCTGCTTGAGTTCGGCTGCTATTATCCAATGAGCGCAGCCTGTGTTGAAGAAAACGGCACGGAGCTTGGCCTCGACAACACGCGCCTTTGGTATTGCGGCGCCTACCTGATGGATACGTTTTCGCCGCAGCAGGAGCACGTGTATGTTAAAAACCCCAATTACTGGGATGCGGAACACGTATACATTGAACGCATCGAGCTCAAGTATAATGCGGAAGCCAGTACGCTGGCGCCTACGATGTTCCTCAATGGAGAGGTTGACTATACCGCTGTAAGCTCTGACCTTTTGACTGAGTGGATGGCAAATGAGGACACTGCCGCGATGGTATCTCCTACCATCACACAAACCAATTACTCATATTACTGGGGCTTCAATTTTGAGCCTATGTTCGATGCGCAGTATGAGCCTGACAACTGGCGGATCGCTGTTAACAACGAGAATTTCCGCAAATCAATTTATCACGGCATGGATCGCATCCGTGCGCTGCAGGTTGGGTTCCCGAACAACGCGGAGGATCTCCTCAGCAACTCCATTACGCCCAAGGGCTTTGCACGCAACGGCCAGCAGGATTACACCCTATATGGCGACCTGGCCGCGTTTACGAACGGGGATAGTTTCAACGAGGCTCTTGCCCTTGAATACAAAGAAAAGGCTGTTGCCGAACTTACCGCCGCTGGCGCCACGTTCCCCGTCAAGATCCTGATGCAGTACAACGGCGACGCGGATTGGGCAAAAGAGTGCCTTGTCATCAAGCAGCAGCTTGAAGAACTGCTCGGAACGGATTACATTGAGGTTGTCATTAATAACTTTGGTTCTCAGAACTTCCTGAGCGGTACGCGCCGCGTTGGCAACTACGCGCTTCAAAAGCTTAACGGCGGCGCAGGATATGTGGATCCTGAAACGTGGATTTTCATGACGGAAAATGGGAACACCTATACATTCGCTTATGATACGACTGCGAAATTCGAGCGCTCCACTAAGAGCGAGGAAACAACTGCGATCATAAACGAATATTATGCCATGCTGGAGGAGGCAAAGCAGGAAGTGCTGGACGTCGACGCGCGCTATACGGCCTTTGCAAATGCGGAAGCCTTCTATCTTGAACATGCAATGGCGATTCCCTACCGAGCAACGGGCGGCGTCTATGAGGCTACCAAACTCAATCCATTTGAGGGCACATACAGCAGCTGCGGCTGGAGTTACCTGCGCTATAAGGGCAAGCACGTTTACGAAACTGCAATGAGCAGCGAGATGTTCTATTCGCAGCTTGCGGCATGGGAGGCTGCGCGCGGCGAGTAAGCGCGAAAGCGTTGGGCAATTAAAGTAGATCTCGGGCAGCTCTGCTCCCGCAAATATGAGTGGAGCTGCCTTTTTGATAGAACCGGCCGCCCGGTTCAGATCCTGAAGAAAGGATGACTATTATATGCTGCGATACATGTGCAAACGCCTGCTGCGATCGTTCGTGACGCTGTTCATCATTATCGTTATTATTTTTTCGCTTTTGCGGCTTATGCCAGAGGAAGGTTACTTTGATAATTACGACAAACTCACGCCGACACAAATCGAAAACAAACTTACTCTGATGGGGCTGCGGGATCCGCTGCATACGCAGCTGATTAAGTTCATAAAAGGACTGCTGCAGGGCGACCTGGGCGTATCGAACCGCTACCGCAGGAACGCTGCAATCACCGAAATTTTGGGCCCGAAAATGATCGTCTCTCTGAAATTCGGCCTCTCGGCAGTTGCGTTAAGCCTGCCGATGGGTATGGTGCTTGGCATCTTGATGTCCCGAAAAAAAGGAGGCGCTTGGGATAAGTTTGGAAACCTGTTCATCGTATTTATTCAGGCGGTACCGAGCGCTGTGTATTATTTGTTCATCCAGCTTTACGGAACAAAAGCCATCGGGACGAGCATGCTTTATGACGCAAACAAGCCCTTAACGATGGTTATGCCGGTTTTCTCGCTTGCACTCCCATCGATTGCCAGCTATGCGATGTGGCTCAGACGCTACATGATTGATGAATCGAATAAGGATTATATTAAACTTGCAAAAGCGAAGGGAGTTCCCAACAGTGTGATCTGGTTCCGCCATGTTTTCCGGAACTCTGTGACGCCTATGGTAAATTTGATCCCCGGGTCGATCCTTATGACGATCTCCGGCTCAATTTATGTGGAATCGCTGTACTCCATTCCGGGCATGGGCGGCTTGTTGGTGGATGTGATTAAACGCCAGGACAATACAATGGTGCAAGCGCTTGTGATTTTGTATTCTATCATCGGCATATTGGGATTGATTTTGGGAGACATGCTGATGGCGCTTGTTGACCCGCGCATCAGCTTTGCGAAAAAGGAGGGATCCAGATGAGCAAATTCTCCGTTAAAGACATATTTTCCAGCAAGCTGGAGGAAAGCCTGCTGGAAGATCTGAAACTCGCCACCGAACAGAGAGATGATCTCTCCGCAGAGGAAATTGCGCAGCTGCCGTTTGAGAAATTTCAGCGCGCTCCATACAGCGAAAGCAATGCAGAGAAAACGGGGTATTCCAATTATTCTTATTGGCGCAGCACATTCCAAATGTTCCGCAAAAATAAGCTTGCGGTGGCGCTGCTTATCATAATTGCCGTTATGCTCGTTTTTGCGTTCGTTCAGCCCTACATCCCCGGGCAAAAGGATGCCGTATTGATCAACAATTTCCCCGAAGGCCATCCTTATGCAGGCCTGCCGGCCAGCAATCAGAAGCCAAGCGCAGAATACTGGTTTGGGACAAACTCCATCGGCCAGGATCTTTGGTCAAACATATGGAGCGGTACCCGCACTTCGCTTATAATTGGGTTTTCCGTAGCTTTTCTTGAAGCAATTATTGGAACGGTTGCCGGCGTGCTCTGGGGATATGTCCGGAAGTTGGACTTCCTATTCACGGAAATTTACAATATTATAAGCAATATTCCGACAACTATTATCCTGATTCTTGCAACCTATGTAATGCAGCCCGGCATTCTTACAATGATTATCGCAATGACAATAACGGGTTGGATTGGACTTGCACGTTTCGTGCGCAACCAGGTGCTCATCATTCGTGACCGGGACTTCAATCTTGCTTCCCGCTGCCTGGGAACCCCAACAAGCCGCGTGATCGTCAAAAACCTGCTTCCGCAGATGATTTCCGTTATCATGCTGCGTATGGCGCTTTCAATTCCCGGCGCAATTGGATGGGAGGTATTCCTAACTTATATCGGTCTTGGCCTCTCGATCGAGACGCCGTCCTTAGGCAATCTTGTAAATACCGGCCGCGCGCTCATGGCGGCGCCAAACCTGCAATATCAACTTATTTTCCCGGCGATCGTGCTCTCCATCATCACGATTTGCTTCTATCTGGTCGGGAACGCATTTTCCGATGCAGCGGATCCGAAAAACCATGTGTAAGGAGGCGGGGATATGAATAATGAAGTGATTCTTTCTGTCCGAGATCTTCATGTTAAATTCAGCCTGCGCGGGCAGCAGCTGCATGCATTGCGCGGCATATCATTGGATATTTACAAAGGCGAGAGCCTTGCCATTGTTGGAGAATCCGGCTCTGGGAAAAGCGTTTTTGTTAAAAACTTCAACGGACTGCTTGATAAAAACGGTTGGATTGACAGCGGGCACATTTATTACCTGCCCAAGGGTGCGGAAGAGGCATGCTGTACTGCCCGCTCTGAGGAAGAAATGCTTGCCGGCCAGCATACCTGGGATCTTGCGGCCTTAAAGACGGATGCAGAATGGGGAAACATCCGTGGCAAGGAGATCGCAATGGTTATGCAGGACCCCATGACCTCATTGAATCCGTTGAAAACCGTAGGCTGGCAGATTGAAGAAGCGCTGCATCTGCATCAGCATCTATATGGAGAGGCGGCACATAAAAAAACAATCGAGATATTGGACGACGTTGGAATTTTTGACCCGGAGCGCCGCTACAAACAGTATCCGCATGAATTTTCAGGCGGCATGCGGCAGCGCGCTGTCATTGCTATTGCGATTGCGTGCAACCCGCGCATCCTGATCTGCGATGAGCCTACCACTGCGCTCGATGTCACGATACAGGCGCAGATTCTCAACCTCATCAAAAAGATGAAGGAAAAATATCAGCTTACAACGATTTATATTACCCATGATCTTGGCGTTGTTGCAAATGTTGCGGATCGGATTGCGGTGCTATATGCTGGCGATATTGTGGAAGTCGGAACCAGCAGAGAAGTATTTTACAATCCGCATCACCCCTATACCTGGGCGCTGCTCAGCTCTTTGCCGCAGCTTGGCGTGAAGGGGGAACCGTTGTATTCGATCAAGGGAACGCCGCCTAATTTGTTCCAAACCATTCGAGGAGATGCATTTGCTCCGCGAAACCCCTATGCGTTGGAGGTCGACTTCGAGCACCGCCCGCCTTATTTTGAGGTGAGCCCAACCCACAAAGCGAGAACTTGGCTGCTTGACCCCAGAGCTCCGAAAATCGATCCGCCAGCGCAGATCAAGCACATCTGGAGCACGCGCAAACCAGCGCAAGGCATGGGGAAGGAAACCGTAAAAAGAACCGGCGAACCCCTGCTCAGTGTGCGCAATATGGAAGTTGCCTTTGGAAACAAGCATAAAGCCTTCGTTGCCGTCAAAGGGGTTTCCTTTGATATTTTCCGGGGCGAGACATTTGGCCTTGTTGGGGAATCCGGCTCCGGAAAAACTACGATTGGGCGTGCGATCATTCGCATTAACCCAATGACTGCGGGCGAGGTTCTATTTCATGGGAGGCGGATCAGCGGCAAGATCCCGCCCGAGTTGGATCGGTTTGTGACGCAGAAGATACAAATGATCTTCCAGGATCCGATGGCGTCACTCAACGAACGCGCGAAGGTGGATTACATTGTTTCAGAAGGCATTATGAACGTTCATCGGAAAATGCAGCCCGATGAACGGCAGGGAAAAGTAGCCAAAGCGTTGGCCGATGTGGGACTCCTCCCTGAATTTGCTGCCCGTTTTCCGCACGAATTTTCCGGTGGGCAAAGGCAGCGTATCGGCATCGCCCGCAGCTTAATTATGGAGCCGGAGTTTATCATTGCAGATGAGCCCATTTCTGCGCTGGATGTTTCAATTCGTGCGCAGGTTCTCAACCTGCTCAGCGAGTTGCAGAAGGAGCACGGCTTGACCTATCTGTTTATCGCGCACGATCTGAGCGTAATGCGTTTCATCTGCGACCGCATTGCAGTGATCCACAAAGGTGTTATCGTTGAGCTGGCGGATACGGAAAAATTATTTGAACACCCGCTGCATCCATATACGCGTTCTCTGCTTTCGGCAATCCCGATGCCGGATCCGGATGCGGAGAAAAACAAAATCCTTGAAATTTACGATCCTTCGATCCATAATTATGCAGTAGACAAACCTTGCTGGATGGAAATAGAGGATGGTCATTATATCATGGCAAATGGCGAGGAACTGCAAGAATATCGGGAAATGCTGGAAGAGCGCCCGTTTGGCAAAAAATGAAGCATACAAAATAAAACGGAGGAGCTTGCCGGAAATGATGCAATACATAATTGATACGTTTTGTGAACTTGTGGCGATCCCCAGCCCCAGCGGGTATACGGAAGCGGCTACCGCCTATATCGTAGACGAGTTTAGACGGCTTGGGTATGCGCCCCAGACGACCCCAAAAGGATGTACTCTGGTGGATTTAGGCGGCGAAGGCAGCCCGCTTGTGCTTGCCGCCCATATTGATACGCTCGGTGCGATGGTATCGGAGGTGAAGGCAAATGGACGCCTCCGAATTTCCCGCATCGGCGGTCTGATTGCGGGGAGCGTAGATGGCGAGAACTGCGTTGTTTTTCCAAGGTTTGCGGAGAAGGGCGTCAGCGGATGCTGCCAGATGAAAAATCCGTCTTCCCACGTGAATACAAAACTTGCCGAAACGCTGCGTGACTTTGATACGCTTGAAATCGTTTTGGATGAATTGGTAAACACAAAAGAGGATGTAAACGCCCTTGGCATTTTCCCAGGGGATTACGTTTGTTTCGACCCCCGTGTGAAGGTCACGGAGAGCGGTTTCATCAAAAGCAGGTTTTTGGATGACAAAATCGGGCTTGCAATTTTCCTTGCGCTTGCAAAAAGCATCCGGGAAGGAGAGACTAAGCTGTCACGAAAAGTCTACCTTTTCATTTCGAACTACGAAGAGGTGGGCCATGGCGCACGCGCCGGAATTCCGCAGGATGCGGCTGACATTATCGCAGTTGACATGGGGTGCGTCGGGGAAGGATTGACAGGAACTGAAACGCAGGTGTGTATTTGCGCGAAGGATGTTGTGGGCCCATCGGATTATTTGCTCACGAGCGAGCTGATTCGCTGCGCACAAAAAAATGGGATCGACTATGCGGTGGATGTATACACGAATTATTCTTCGGATGCGGACGCAGCGCTCAGAGCAGGGAACGATCTCCGCCACTGCGTAATGGGGATGGGCGTATATGCGTCCCATGGCTATGAGCGCACACATGTGCGTGGCATATGCAATACGTTTGAACTCATAAAAGCATACGTCAGCGGAAAGTAAGCGCAAGTTTGTGCTTTTTGAAAGGAGTGTCAGCATTTATGAAAGGCAAAATGGAACTGTGGAAGGAATGCGAGCTCTTGCAGGAAAGCATTCTGGAAAAACGCCGTGCACTGCACCGGATTCCGGAAGCCGGGACGCATTTGCCTAAAACAGCCGCCTATGTGGCAGCAGCATTGGAAGAGCTGGGGATCCCTTACATATGTTCTCAAACCGACAGCGGGCTTCTTGCATATATAAACGGCGCGAAGCCTGGCAAATGTATCGCCTTTCGCGCGGATATGGATGCGCTTCCCATTCATGAGGCCACAGGGGCAGACTATGCTTCGCTGCACGATGGCTGCATGCACGCCTGCGGGCATGATGCGCACACGGCTATGCTTCTTGGCGCAGCCGAGGTTCTGCAAAAACGGCGGGAAACACTGAAAGGAAGTGTCCGCCTTATTTTCCAAACGGCGGAAGAGACGGCAAAAGGCGCGCTTTCTGCTTTGTACAACGGCTGGCTGGATAGTGCGAATGCTGTGTTTGGAATGCACATTGGCACGCTGATAGACGAAACTGCTCCGGCCGGGACTATATTTGTGCCGGAAGGATGTTGTATGGCCTCGTTCGATAAGTTCCGGATTCAGGTGCAGGGGATCGGCTGCCATGGTTCAGCGCCAGAAAGGGGAATTGATCCGATTAATATCGCAGCGCATATTGTTCTGGCGTTAGAGGCGATCAACGCAAGGGAGTTCAATGCCTGTACCCCTGTTGTCGTAACGATCGGAAGTGTGCATGGCGGAAGCCAGTACAACATTATACCCGATTCGGTCATCCTTGAAGGGACGATCCGTTGCCTAGAGGACTCCGTGCGAAGAAGGGTTGCGCGGCGGGTTTGCGAGATCGCTGGCGCTACAGCGGCTGTATTTGGCGGAAGTGCTACGAGCGAAATCGAATGGGGCGCTCCACCGGTTGTAAACGATGTGGGCATGGCCAAACTTGCCACAAATGCTGCAAAAGCTGTAGCCGGGGAGGAAAAGGTAATCACGTCGCTTGCAGCGCCCAACATGGGGGGCGAGGATTTTGCCTACTATCTACAGGAAGTTCCGGGCGCTTATTTGTTCCTAAGCTCTGCAAGCGAATGCAAGAAAACAGACGTTGCGCATCACAACCCAAAATTTGAAATTGATGAGGATGTTCTGTGGAAGGGATCCGCTTTATTTGTCGCCATTGCAGAACTGTTTTTAAATGAATGAAACAGGAAGAAGCTGATTGGTCGCATACCGGGTGGTGGAAGCGGAATCCGAAAGACGTCATTGAAATGGCGCGGTATCCGCTTGCCGTTGAACCAACCGCGGCGGAATTCCTTGCAGCCCTGCATGGCTGTTTGACGTGGCATGCTGAGGGCAAAACATGATTGGAACAACTGGTGGTGGATCATCATCCTGATCCTGCTCGCGGGCGGCTTCAGCAATGGCTGTGGCTGCTAAAAAAATTGGCATGCTTGTCTAAGTAAGTCGGCGCGGCACGGAAATTTTTCCGTGCCGCGTGCTCTAGTTGTAATAGACAGCTCCAATCAATTATGGCGCAAACAAGGTTCAAAGGAGAAGAAGCGTTAACATGCAGGGACTCCGTAGCGCCTGCGGCAGAATGTTCAATTTACAGAGGGTACCCGAGCTGATTGCCAGGAAGCTCTCCATCTGATCGAGGGGATATCCGCAGATGCACTTCTGGCTGATCGGGGTTATGATACGGACAAAATCATTCCCTATGCCATGGCCGTCGGGATGGAGGTCGTCATTCCGGCCAAGCGAAATCGCAAAGAACAGTGGGAATACGACCGATATTTGTATCGATTGCGCCATTTGGTGGTAAATGCTTTCCTGCAATTGAAACGCTGGCGTGGTATTGTGGTAGCGCCGAAGGCGAAATGGCCAGATGATTGCAGTTGAACCTGCAGGGCAAGGTATCACCTTGCCCTGTGTCGATACCGTACCACGGCGCAGTCAGAGCCGTCAAGGCAAAAAGCGCAGCGTGCCCTTACGGTTTCGGATCGCTGTGGTAGTTGCCAAAGCGTCACATTGACTCGGTCGCCAAAAAAGATCATAGGCGTGCTCTTATACAGGGCGCGCATGCCTTCCTGATTTAGTATGAGTGGATTTGCTCTTCCCCGTTCTTCTTATAAGAAGAACGGGGAAGAGCAAATCCATCTTCTGTCTCTATAAGCAATCCGCTTCCGCGACAAATTCATAAGTAGTGGCTTGCCCAATACCGAGCACATGCGACAGATGCTTGAACTTCATTTTTGTGCGTTGTGTCACGTAGAGAACGTTTTTGTCTTTCTTGAGAAATGATGATAGATAAAGCACACGAGCTGCTGTGCGTGGCGATGCCTCAAATATTGGATTGTTCTCTGTTCTCATATAAATCTTGCTCATCTGGGTCGATACTTACCTCCTTAATCCATTTTTTTAACAAGCCTCGCATGCGGCTGCTTGGCACATAAATCCAGATTTCCTCTCCTCTGCGGATGGCCGACCGACAAATCCACTGAACCATTCCAGATAGCGCCCACGCGTCTTGATCGAGGGTTATTCCTTTACTAGCAAAGAATTGTCCAAGAGAAGGGTGGGGGAACACATTGACGAGATAAGCCAAACACGTTCTGTCGCTCCACTTATTAGTCGCTCGCATGTTCCACGTAGAGTATCCTTTAGAATAGCCCCTGCCGTTCAGGGCTCTACGGTAGTCAACATACGTTGTCCACAAACATTCCACGGACTTACCACCGAACCGATGGCGCAGCGCGTTGTACATATTTTTTGCGATGCGCGAGATGTCCGCATTTGATGCCCTCTGATACCACCCCACAGAAAGTGCGGTGCGCTTGTCTCCTATACTATTCAGTTTTTTGTCTTCTAAAATATGAATCTGCGGCAGGCGCATCTTTTGATCTGCGTGATATTCAGCGAACCTGTAAGTTCCGTCCGCGTCTTTCTTTGTGCCGATATAGTCTAGGTGAACGTCATGAGATTTGAAGTAGTAGTGGAGGGGCTGAGCTTCGAACAGGTAGGTAAGGATAATAACCTCATCAAATGCCTCAAACAGCCTGAGTGGCAGCATCCACAGAAGCAATCTGCCCTCTTCTAAAGTAACATACCCGCTGTCTATTGGTTCTCGTAGGACAGAATACGCGCCGTCATACTCATCATCCGCCCAAATGACACGTCCTCGCTCATCTACCTGTATCAACCCGGATGCGAGCATTAAACAAACGTCCTTTTTCCCGACTGGCAACACTTCCATCGCCGCAATCGATTCGTCCAGAATCAGCGTATACCCTACAGAAGCTATATCTTCTACTGCTTCGGCATCGTAGTCCCGGAACAACGCGTGAGAGCAGGCGACATTTCTCCCTGCCCGTACAAGAGATTTGAAGTGGCGCAGCTTCGTGCCGCAAACGTCAGCATCCGGCGCGACAAACCTCCTTCCTTCGCATCCGACGCAAATGCGATGCACCTCGTCCAGATACGGTGTCACAAATACGAACCGAGTATCAGTTCGCTCGTTCATTTCTGTGATCGCCGCCATGGTTTTACCAGACCCCATGATGGCATCACACACTTTCACATTGATACAAAACGACCTCCTTTTGTTTAGTAATACTAAGTAATTTGTTTACATGATTGAGATTTTGCTGAGGTTTTTTTAGCAAAATTTTTGAAACGTGCCTCGCAAGCCGCTAGTTGTCTAGGTTTTTTGGAAGTCATCCCTTTAATATATAGTAGCTGTTAAAAATGAATTGGGATTAAAGCAGATATGAAGCGCGGCAGGGGCCGCGCCGGGCTAGCGCCCGAATGAAGTGTGAAGCAACTGCTTACATCATACTACGGCTTGCAGCACTTTGTAAATCCGAATGGCTCATTTGCTCAGAAAAAATTTCTTCACTGCATTCGCTGCTTCGCTGCTACTCACTTGCTCAAATAAATTTTCGCATCGTTCGTTGCTTCGCTGTTGCTCACTCTCTCAAAAATTTCTACCTTTCGCCGCGAACCAGCAGGATGGCACAAGCGTAAGCACGGAGCAAGTAGCGGCGCGGCTGGAGCGTCAGCGACAAGCCGACAATTCATCTAAAACTTGGCACCCGTCAAGGCAGGCACCGCGCCGTGCGTTTGGGGGGCGGAGGCGCGAGTGCTGGCAGCAATCCTGAAACCTAAACTAACAAAGTCTGGGCCGTTGGCACCCGCTTCGCCACGCAAACCTTTGCGGGGGTAAGGGAGGGGCGCGGTTCACGTGGCTTGCTCAGGCTCGCTCCGCTCGCCCTTTTTTATTCTTTTTACCTGTAAAAGAGAATTCGATGGCACTTCGCCCAACTGCACATCGTGATAAGCTTCGGCAATCTCATCTTTTGTAATTCCTGCATACCTCAAGGTGGTCATTATATTGGAATGGTTCAGCAGCAACATAAGCTGCTCCAAGGCACGGCTGCGATCTTTGGCCTGTAAAATATGATGATAAGCAAAGGTCTTACGCATCAGGTGCGTACCGGCGTGAGCTGCAATGCCCAGATCTGCCACCGCTTGCTTGAGCTGCCTGTCAACGTACTGCCTTGTTACAGGCGCATCCGGCTTGCGAGGGGATGCGAACACATACCCGGCGGCGCAGTCTCCGCACTCCGCGCGCCAATTCGCCAAGGCTGCTTGCGCCGTATCATTCAGGTACACTAAGCGTCGCTTATCAGTTTTCTTTTCAGGGCGGTGAAATCTCTTCGCTTCGCTCGTTTCACTCACTGTTCCTTCGCTCTCCGCCACTTCTTCCCACCGCAGCGACAGGATGTCCGAAATGCGGTATGCAGTGTTCACGCCCAGCACAAACAGCGTCAGCATCAGATTGTTACCGCTATCCGCAAAGTAGCGACAGACACGCCGCACATCTTCTACATCTTTTATTGGCTCAGAGGAGCAGTCTTCGCCGCGATGGCTTGTCGCTCCGCGTCCTCCCATCTGCGGCTCAGGGAAAATTTCGCCGCGACTCGCCACCAGCCCTCTGTTTGGGCCAGCAAAGTTGACACGCAGCACCACACTCGCTCCGCTGCTCGCTTTGCTGTTCGCTCCACGACCAGCTTCGCTCGCCGTTTCATTGCTCGCTATCCTCGCCGCTTCACTACTCACTCTGCTCGTTGTTACACTGCTCGCTCCGCTCACTACACTGTTCATATTTTGCACTCCTTCGCTCAGAATTCGCACTGCTCAGGGCAGCTCCGTCTTGTACAATTATTATACCATATTTGGCATTCTGCGTAAATTCGAATTGAGAAAAAAGTGCGGAAAAAGCGGCTAAATTACTAGAAAATCTGTTTTTACAGGATGAAATTATATTAAATAAATGCTGCGCTTTACGTGTGAATATACATTGAAAAATGGCGATGCTGAGAGGGACGGAATTCATTGAAAATATGAGTGATTTTTTGAGTTGAGAGTGAGAAATAGTGACTAGGTGCATACTGGCACAAACGTTCGGTTTTTATGGTGTAAATATACCCCCGTTGCGGTTCTGCGAAAAGCGCAACAGGAAACAGGGCGGGGGAGCGGGAGACACAAGGCCAAAGGAAGCGCCGATACTGCAATCGGATATGTCAAACATATTTTACATCAGGCATGCACATATAAAATACTGTTACTCATAACATATCATACTACATAATCTAGTTACCGATACCAGATGCAGGCATACACATTATGCCGCCGCCGCATTGCATGCGCCGCCGCGCCACGCTTGACGCGCGGCGAAAGGAAGGATTTTCGCAAAATGCAGCTAATTATTATTCATTTTGCCATGTTGATAATTTTCATGGCACATAAGCAAGTATTGCGTTATACTCAGCCCTGCAAGCGCAGCGCAATCCTTTATATCCTGCGCTTTTTCGGGCGGCAGTGCCATGTTTATACGTTTCATTTTTTCAAGATATTTTTTTGCGCTTGCTAATTGCGCGGCGCTTGTTTTTGGCTCTTTATCCATGTATTCAACTCCTTTATACAGGTATTATTAATTATTACAATAACTTAATATTTATTTAATACTTTTGTTATTGCTATCTATTGCGCAATAGATTATCATATAACCATCGAAAGACACACAACGCAAGGCAAGCGCAAGCGGCAAGGCCGCAAGCCCATCAGCCCAACGGCAGAGACGGCAAGCGGAAGCACCAACGCCACGAACGCACGGAAGCAGCCCAACGGCGGCGGCCACGCCTTGCAAGCCCCTGAACCTTGACAATTTCATTACCAACGGCAGCAGGTGCGGCAGGAACCCGCGCCCACGCGAAACGTATAGTTTTCTATACGGCGGGGAAGGGCGGAAGGCCGAAACACTGAACCGGGGAACGGCAAGCACGTATGTGAGACGCGCGAACCGGGTTTATTATCAACAGTACGGCGCATAGCGTTGCAGCGTTGTGCGCCTTGTGTTGCTAATAGGCACAATTCAAGTCTACCACGCAATAACTATATTTTCAAGAGGAGGACATTACAATGACGATTAAGGACGGTACTTTTAAGCTGGAAGGTTTCGAACAGGTTATGCGGGAAGCAGTGCAGGCAGGGCGCAGTCTCAAGGCGGCGGATTTTGACAGCCGTGACGATTTTCGGGCGTACACACTAGCAGTATATTTCATGCAGCGCGACTTGTCGCGGCTTGCTTGTGCAGCGAAGCGCGGAGACAATGAAGCTATGCAGGCGGCAAAGGTAGAATTTTTCAAAACTTTTAAGGATCTTATGGAGGAACACGTAGGTAAGGCCGGCACGCGGTATGTCGCAGGCAAAACGGAGGTAGAAGCATACTTGCCCCATGTAGGCACGTTCCGCAAGCAGGCTGACGGTCAATTTGTGTTCACTTCTACAGGAGAAGCGTCTTTCCGCAAGAGCTTTGAGCGCACTCTGATTGCACGCATTGACGGCGGCGAGATGCGCACAGCGGAGGAAGTCCGGGCGGCGCGTGAGGCAAGACAGGCGGCGAAGCGTGCGGCGGCAAAGGCTGCGAAGGAAGCCGCGAAGCAAATAAAGCCCGATCCGAAGCCGGAGGAAATTGGCGTGTTCGCGGACAAGAAAAAGCAGCAGAAAACGGCGGCGTAATGCCGCATTGACTACCGGTGAATTTGTGGATATACTATGAAGTGAGAAGGGAGTGAATGCAAATGCCGGAAATTTCATTGTTTTATGGGATTCGCATTACGATGTACTATGACGAACACAATCCGCCGCACTTCCATGCGAGTTATGCAAATGAAAATGCTCTAATTGATATTCGTAAGGGATGTGCATTTAGAGGCAAACTCCCGGGGAAACAACTAAAATATGTGATAGCGTGGGCAGCAATTCATGAAGATGAACTCATGCAAAACTGGGAGCTTGCGCGTGATGACAAGCCACTAAACAGAATCAATCCGCTTATATAGGAGAGGTGTAAACCGTGGATGAATATTTTCCGCAAGTAGTGCAGGCTGTGCCGGGTGAGAACTACAATGTGTATGCTTACTTTACGGACGGCAATATAAAACGGTATAACGCTAAGTGGATGATTGACAAAGGATTATTGAATGATAAATCCTTCCGTGAAGCATTGACTGTGTTAAACGGAACTGTCGCATGGGATCTGTCTGGAAAGTACGATTCAAGTGACTGTATAGACATTGATCCTTTCACAGTATATGAGGGCGAATCTGTGAATGAAAGTGACTTCTGGGCCGCATGATGCTTACACCGAAAATCATTGACGTTTGTGCAATGCCGGATTTTATGCTCCGGGTGAACTTTGAAAATGGCATTGATCGCATATTTGATGTAAAGCCATATATCAGAGGGACATGGTTTGGCGAACTTGGCAATGAAATTTACTTCAAGCAAGTGAAAGTGGTGGACGGAGGAATTGAGTGGCCGAACGGCCAAGATATTGCACCGCACGAATTGTATGAAATTTGAGGGGCTGTTTCGCACAGCCTCTTTTTTTACCCTAATATGTAAATTATTTACGAAAAGGAGAAGACAAAATGAGTAAACTGGAACGCATTCAGCAAATGGCATTGCGGTTGGCGGGTGAAATTGCCCGTATGCAAAATGAATTCAAGATGGAGCTTCTGTTTGATGCCGAGCTTCAAGCGGAAATGGCGGCAATGCGGCGAACACTTGCGGATTTGGCAAAGCAGGCGTGTGCGTTGCAGGAAGGGAACGCAGCGTGAGAATTCGGTTTGGTAGTCCGGCGTGGTTCATATGGAATGGAATTAAAGCGCTCGCAGCGGTGTTTGCCCTGTGGGCGTTTGTTGTTTTACTGGGAGCATTAGCATGAAAAACAGCGAAATTGAACGTATTTTGCAGATGTATGGAATCCCGTACTACATACAGGATGGAAATGTATATGCCGACAGCATGGAAGCATTCACTGAGGTGTTTGAGCATGTGGAAAATGTGACAGCTATGTCACGGAAAGAACTGATGGAATGGCTTGGCTACTAATATGAAAGGAGCATGAAAATGTACGCGACAAAAGCAGAAGCAAAGCGGGAACTTGAAGCAAACAAAAATATTACGGCCTATTTCGATGGAAACCTGAAAATGAAAGATACTTCATCTGCTGTGGGCTGATGTTTAACTGCTTTGCAAGGATAGTACGGTCGCCCTGTGCTTGATTGAGCATGAGAACAAAATCGCTGTTTTCAAAGATATTTTCCACTTCCCGGCTTGCCAAAAGGTCTTTCACGTTCTGCGTAATGGCTGTGGGTATGCCGCCCCATTTACGGAAACGCTTCCAAATCTCGACGGAATAGGCTAAGTTAGTACACGTCTGATAAAAGTAAAGTCTGATTTCTACACAATTACAATTGAAAAATGAGGTGAAACGATGGCTTACGTCCGTAAGACAGTAGATTGCTGGCGCTTGTTCGTGAACTACGGGCAAGGGTGGGAGTATGAGGGGACTGATTATTCTCTCCGCGAAGCTCGGCAAACATTGAAATCGTACAGAGAGAATTGTCCGCAGTATCCGGCGAGGATCGTGTTCGGCAGAGAAAGGAAGGAAAATGAGCAAGTTTTAAGTTGGAGACAAAGTGGTCGGGAACAGCAGTGCCGATAAAATGAATTAGAATTTGCAATGCGGAGATTGACGGAGGCTTTTCCCAATGAACGAGTGTGATCTGCACTGCGGCAAAGGACGAAAGGCTTGCAAAAATGCGAGGGAGGAGGGCGAGAATGAAATTAGCAGCTAGTGGTGGCGTAGTCCTGTTTGGTTTGGCAACAGTAGCATTTATTGTGCTGAAGCTGACACACGTTATCTCGTGGAGCTGGCTGTGGGTACTGTCTCCAGCATTGATATGGGCTTGCTTATGTTTTCTAGCTACATTGGTGCTGACGTTTGCTTTGGTTGTAGTAGAGATTGCGAAAAGGAAGTGAGATTGCATGCTTGGAATAATGTGTGACGAATGTGGAAGCGAAATGTTCGTGCGTGGAGGATTCACTTTAGCAAATGGAGGGATATCGCGGGCATGCGTTTGCCCTTCCTGTAAAAAGAGAGAAGTGGTTGAGTTTAATAACAAAGAGGAAATTGTTGGCCGCAGGCAAGTGAAAGGCATTAATAATGCAGTCGACCAAACGCTGTGCTGGCGATGTGCAAACGCGAAAGCAACGGGCTGTGAATGGCATCGGAATTTTACGCCGGTAGAAGGGTGGGTGGTTAAGGCTGGGCATTGTGTTGTATCTTGCCCGAAATTTATGCCAGACTAGTCAAGAACGATTGAAGAACTTTTCTCAATGTGGTAAAATATACATAATCATTTCTTACAGGAGGAAAATATGGGGCTGTTTTATGGGCTTTTGAAACTGTTTTGTTCTCTGTTCTTTTTGCTCTTTCGGTCTATTGCAGATAGCACACAACAAGAATCTGCTGCACGGTGGTCTGGCGAACTGAAGAGGTGACAAAATGGATGATCTCTGCTTAGTTGAGGCTGCAATTCTTGTTGGCATAGGGTATTTTGTGCTGAAAGCCATACGCGATCACAACAATAATAAAATTATTGGGAAGCTGATGACGGATAATGTCATACGAGAGATGGAGAATATGCATTTCTATCCAAAAAGGCTCGAAGATTGTGTTTACTCGATAGAAAACTCAGTGTTGGTATACCGGCGTGAAGACGGAAATGATCCGTTCGATTTTATAAGAGAGGAGTTGCGGATTGGTAACTTTGGCTATATGTTTCTGCTTGGCAAGGGCGGAGCTGGAACGGTATACTACGCAAACCAGATTGAGTCTGCGTTTATTCTTGGAGAATACGAAATCGAGGAGTGGATGAAGCGGATTTTGCCGCCTGACTACATAGATGCCGCACACCTTGCTGAAAACCTGATTGCTGAAGTACAGCCGCCACCGCGAGGAGAACGGTGCCGCGCTGCGATGCTAAAGCAGGATCTCAAGGCTTTGCTCATTCCGAAGCTTCCGCTCAGCGAGAAGAACATCGAAATGTTTAAATGCGCGAACAAAATGCTGCAAGCATCCGAAAACGGATATATCGAACGCCGCTTTATCGTGTATACAGAACAGATGGAAGATCTTACCGGCAACACCGGAAAGTGGAGAGCGTATGGAGACCTTGCAAGGCCGTACATCGGTTTATACAGAGATGAGTGGCCGAGCGGCAAAAAGAGCAGTGAATTTCGCAAAGCATTCCTATAAATGTCAATCGCAGTTGACAGTGGAGGTGATATAATCTAATTATAGAAAACGTATTTTTAGCCGTGCTGTAAGCGGGAGAAATCGCTCTTCGTTTTCATATTTCATGTTCATATCAAATCAACAAAAGCATATATATAAAACAAATCTAAGTTATAATTTGAAATCAATTGAGAGGGTATTATGACGGTTGTAAACGTATATCCGGCTGCAAACGATAATTTTGCATGGGATGAACTGGCAGAGTTGTCCCAGAAACTGCTCACGCATATTTATGCTGAAATGGAAAAATGCGAAAATAGCAAAAACACTTTGATAGATATGGGTGGCGGCTGCGAGGCGAGCGTGAGGGCAAGCTCGCTATGAACGCGGTGTATACGAGGCAATCCCTTGACGTTAAGGACAGTTTGTCGATTGAATCACAGCTTGACGCCTGCCTGAACGAAAACGGAAGCGCGGAATATCGGCACTACAACGATAAGGGATACAGTGGAAAAAACACGGAGCGGCCGGCGTTTCGGCAGCTTATGGCCGATGTAAGAAAAGGTACTATCGAAAGGGTGATCGTCTACCGGCTGGACAGGCTTAGCCGCTCACTTCTGGATTTTGCCGAGATGATCGATGTATTCAAGAAAAAGGATGTTGAGTTCGTTTCGTGCCGGGAAAAATTTGATACCTCAACGCCAATTGGGAACGCAATGCTCAGCATCATTATGGTGTTTGCACAGTTAGAACGCGAGACAATCCAAATGCGCGTGAAGGACAACTATGCGACCCGGATGGAACGCGGTGCATATGATGGGGTGGCACCGTATGGATTTGACAAAGCGATTACAAAGGTGGGGGACAAGCAGGTACATACGCTTGATGTCAATGAAGTAAGCGATACTGTACGCAGCATGTTTAACGAATATGCGTATACGGGAGATTCGCTTGGGGAAATAGCAAAGAAGCTCAATGCACAAGGGGTCCCATCACCTGGGGAAGCTCCTTGGGATGGAGGCAAAATCAGCCGTATTTTGAGCAATCCAATCTATGTTCGAGCAAATGCAGATATATATGCATATTATAACGCGCTTGGCATGACGATTACGAACCCGATAGAGGATTTTTTAGCCGTAAATGGATGCATCACTTACGGAGGATGGGAAAGGTCGCGCCGGAAGTTTTCCCAATACGACAGACTGAAGCTTTCAATTGGGCTGCATCCGGGTTTGGTCGATTCCGACACCTTTCTACGATGCCAAACCAAATTAAAAGCGAACCGGCAGATTTGCAATGTGGGAAAGGGGAAACACAGCTGGCTGACCGGAATGGTAAAATGTGGATATTGCGGGCATTCCCTGAAAGTGATGGTGGACCAAAAAGGGCGCGGCATAAAACGGTTTGTGTGCAGCGGAAACACAAATTGCGGAATCTGCAGCCAGTTTGGATCACAACGCGTTGATGGCCTTGAAGCGGGCGTTGAGCATGAGCTTATGCAAATGGTGGAACGCAGGAAATATATCGAGGCTAAGATAGAGATGGAACGCGATACGGAAGAATCAAGGATAAAAATTGAGCAGGCGAAGATCAGCGAAAAGCTGAACCGGCTGGTTGATGCGCTTGCGGAGGGGGAGCCGTCTTCCGCTTCGGCGGTGATGAAAAAGATCGCCGAATTGGAGGAAAAGAAAAAGCTGCTTGAGGTGGAACTGAGATCACATAGAGCTAAATTGCCGTCTCAGCAAGAGCTGTTGCAATTTCGCGATACAGCCCGATTGTGGCCGCACATGACCATTCAACAAAAACGGGAGGTTGCAAAATTATTGATTGATAAAATCGAAGTCAAAAGTGACAAAATGCAAATATATTGGAAATATAATTTTGAGTTGTAGTGAGTATTGGGCCTTGAGAGCATACCCTCAGCATCTGTGCATGATCTGGCTTGGCAGGAGGCGGTGGAGCATAATCAGTCAGCGCAGCTTGCAGGACGGACATCTATCATTCAATAAATTGATCCGGCCAATCACAAACAATTGGCCGGATATAGTGAAATGCTTTCCTTATATTTATCTTGTCCGTTCCTGCATCCAACACCCATTGATAAGATCCAACGCATCCCGCGTAAGCGGTATCAAATCCCGCTGATCAGCATAGCTGATGTCAAATTTTCTATTGAGCGCTGCAAAATGCTGAAGGCCGTATCCTATACGGTTCAAATAGGAGTAAACACCTATCGCACCGGTAGAAAACTCATCCGCTGTGTCACCATAAATTCCTCTGAGTTCCGGCAAATCCCAGAAAAGTTCCTCTTTCGTGCTGCCGAGCTTTGAAAGATGCGGCGGCACTTTCCCTGCTTCTATAAGTTCGCCTACTTTTTTTGCACTCATAGCAGCAGCCATGCTGCTTCTGCACAATCCGACCAGCTTAATATGCGGCGCGCCCATTGCCAAAGCCTTATAAACCTGATCTTCCATTGCAAGGCCCCCCGTTACGGCCACAGCCGGAAGATCCAACCCTTCACCGGAAAGCTTGTTGAGTATACTTACAAGGCGGCTCTCCATCGCAACGGTTGGCAGGCACCATTCGTTCATCATTTTGCAGGGGCTGTACCCTGAACCTCCGCCGGCGCCGTCAAAGGTAACCATGTCCACGCCACATTCAACTGCAAGGCGCAGCACGCGTTCCATATCCTCGGGATCGAATCCCGCCATCTTAAAATATGCATTTTCCATCCCAAGGCTGCGCAGATATTCAATACGCTGTTTCAGGTATCCGTTTTTCCACATGGGCAGGCGACCGAACACATGAAATGCCGGACCTTTTTTATTGCGCCAAGCCTCTTGGACAGCGGGATCCGATGGGTTCGGAAGCACTAAAAAGCCATTGTTTGCTTGCGCCAGGGCCGCCTCCAAGGTAGCAATGCGGTTGGCAGGCTGAGTCCCTTTCGCGGATTGGCCGAACTTGAACTCAATTGCTTTTGCGCCGCAGTATTTTACAGCGTATTCACCTACACCCTGCATGTCATCATCATAATTGTTCTGCAGAACAATCTGGCCATAGCCATGATAATATTTATTAAAGGCATCCAGCATTTCCTTGATTTTAGGCGCGTAGACAACCTTTCCATTTTCATATTTCAGATCCGGATCTTTGCTTACCGCGCCTTCGCCAATTACGGTGATTACGCCTGCCATTGCAGCGCCCCCAAAGTAATCCTTCCAGTTGAGCTTGATCAGCGCAGGCAAAATGATCGGAAGACGCAGCTTAACAGGCTTTTTTCTCCCGATCTGCGTTTCTAAATTCACGTTATAAACATTTGCAATGTCGGGGTCCTCAGGAGCTCCCACTGCACCAAACACGCGCCCATTGATGTTGAAATGCGAATAGCCAACAGGGTAATCTTTTTCCGATGCGATTTGGTTGTCGCCGGTTGTATTTGGGTAGACCATCTCTTTGCCCCGAACCGCGGAAATACCTATTTCGCATGTGCCGATGCAATCTGCAGTACACATAGCGCACATCCCGGAAAAGGGACAGAGGTGCTCTTTTTCCCGCATCACAGTGCGGTTGAATACAGAACTCAGGCTTGGACTGAACGACATGATAATACCTCCTCGTGTTTGGAACTATGGCCATAGCTATGGCCGCATGCATAATCTCCATGGCCGTCAATTCTTTCGACGACACACAGATATGTTTGATTATAACATAGTTCCGCCCAAATAGGCTTGCTTTCCAGAATTTTGGGTAATCTGTGCCTTGCCAAGTCAAATGAATTCGATCCAGGCTTTGTAATAATCCCAGCGCGTTTGATCTTCATAAGCGATTGTAATATAACGCACGATGATTTCGCCGATGGTATAGCCGCATGCGGTCAGGTGATTAATCGCTTCATCCAAGTTAGTGTGCTTACGGTTTGTTGTGTCAATGCGCAGAATGAACTGCGCAAAGTGGCGGTTCCCTTCCGCAAAAGTCCAGGCAAGCTCTTCATCCGGCCCACAGGATTCAGCGGCCCATCCCCAAATCCATCGGTAATCCGGAGGCCCTAGGCGCACTCCTGCAAACTGGTACTGCCCGGAAAAGTATTTTTTCCAGACCTCTTTGTCGTAAAGCTTGGAGTGGCTGAGAAGGAGCGGTATATCCGGCTGCGTTTCTGTGTAAGGGTGCTCCCGGATATATTCCAGTTCCTCCATGAGGCTTAACGTTTTGCGCAGCATGGAATAGGTCCCTTGCAAGCTGTTAATCTGTGTTTCAAGCTCGCTTTTTTTCTTCAAGTACAGCGTGTTACTGTCTGCAAGGCTTAGCGTTTGATATTCCTTAATGGCCTTAATCGGAATGCCGAGGTTGCGCAGATAACAGATGTCACTGAGATCCAGCAGGGAAGAATAAGTATATTCACGGTAATTGTTTTCGCGCCGGCTTAAGGAGATCAAGCCCATAGACTCCCAATAGCGCAGCGTTGAGGCGGGAATTCCAAACGTTTCTGAAACGGTTGAAATGTTCACTGTTTTATCTTTGTCCCACATTTCCTGTCAGCCTCCTGTACCATAAATGCCTGTAAGTAATGAAAACAGAGTATATTAAAAATTATATCTAAAACCGTATTGACATTCAAGTAACTTTAAGCTTTAAAATAACTAAAGGATGGGAGCACAAATCAGATGGAACCCGATTGTATCTGTGTGGGCTGCCCGCTTATGAACTTTGATTGCATGCCGGAATCAGACAACAAATTGGTACAAAATGACGGAAACAGCAACGCTTTGAATTACGAATGAACGCCTGTCACCGCTTGCACTGCGGCACAGCGCTCAAATAAACCATACTTTAGGAGGAAACCATGAAAAAAAGCCTAGTACTGATGCTTACCATTCTTCTGGCGGCTTCGCTTTTTGCAGGCTGCGGGCAGGGCGGCGGCACTACCTCGGACGCAATTCTCTACTATGCCTGCGGCTCGGAACCTTACCTGACGTTGGACCCCAGTGTGGAAAACTCCAACGGCGTATGCGTCCTCCAAAATGTGTATGAAACATTAACCCGCTATAACGATCAGACAGGCGAGGTGGAGCCCTGCCTCGCTACTTCCTGGACACACAGTGATGACGGCACGGTGTGGGACTTCACCCTGCGTGAGGACGTGACCTTCCATGACGGCACAAAAATGAACGCAAATGCGGTTAAAAAGTCTATTGAGCGCACGATAGGGTTGGGCAAAGGAGCCGCTTATATTTGGGCCAATGTCGAAACTATTGAGGTGGTAAGCGATTATGTGGTTCGGTTCACTTGCTCCGCGTCCACATCGGTGGATCTAATCACTTCGGCTGCTTATGCGGCTTATATCATGTCGGAAAGCGCATGCGATCAGGAGAGCGACTGGTTCAACAACGAAGAAGGAAACGATGGCGGCTCTGGCCCGTATACCGTAAAAAGCCTTGTGACCGGCGATCAGGTAATCCTTTCCGCATACGATGGATATTGGCAGGAATGGAAGGAAAGCTCCTATAAAACGGTTGTTATTAAGAAGCACGTGGAAAGCAGCACGCGCCGCCAGCTCCTTGAGACAGGCGATGCTCAGATCGCTTACAATTTTTCCACGACGGATATTTCCGCACTAAAGGCGAACGAAAAGGTTGATGTGAAATATGTGAATACTTATAACAACATCCTGCTTTTCTTCAACACGGAAAAGGAACCTTGCAACAACGAGGAATTCCGCAAGGCGCTTGCATATTCGTTCCCTTATCAAGAAGTGATCGACGGTGTGCTGGAAAACCGTGGGCAGCTTTCCCGCGGCCTTGTAACGCCCGGCCTTTGGGGACATGACGAAAACTGCACGCAATACGAATTTAACATGGATAAGGCCAGGGAATGCCTTGCGAATTCGGGTGTGGATGTAAGCGCTGTGAATCTGGAGTTTGCCATCCAGTCCGGCTATACCGAATACAAGGATTTCGCACAGCTCTGGCAGACCTATCTTAAAGAACTTGGCATTAATATGGAAATCCGTGAGCGCGGCTGGGATGCCCACATTGAACATGCACGCGCTACGCGCCCGGAGGACAGGCAGGATATCTTCGTTATGATCTGGTGGCCGGATTATGCCGATCCTTCCAGTTGGTTCCAGAGCATGGTGCACTCTGAGGAGAGCCCCGCGTTTAACCTGAGCTATATCAAAAACGCTGAGTGGGACGCGAAGATTGAAGAAGCGATGCAGCTGACCGCAACGGACCGTGCCAGTGCGGAAGCGCTGTATAAAGAGGTGCAGATGGGCGTTCTGGACGGTGCGCACATGATCCCGGTTTACGATCAGGTCATCACTTATGCAGTTTCCACGGAGATCGACGGCTTCTACTATAATCCGGCGTATCCTAACTCCACGCTTTATTTCAACATTACACATAAGTAAGTTGCCCGTTTCCCGGGTATAACGCACATCGGCAGGGGGAGCTGCCGCTCCCCCTGTATGACAAAGGAGAACGCTGAACCTATGGGAAAATATATTATAAAACGACTGCTGAACGGCCTCATTGTGCTGCTGGGCGTAGTCACCATTACGTTCTTCATTACGCGCGTCGTCCCTTCGGATGTAGCCGGCAAATGGGCTGGCGAACGTGCAACGGAAGAACAGCGGCAGCAGGCCATTGCCGAGCTTGGGCTGGATAAGCCGTTGGCAACGCAGTATGTGAACTATTTGAAGGATCTTCTTTCGGGCGATCTTGGACGTTCGCTGCGCACGAAGGAACTCATTACAAAGGAACTTGCGAGCTATTTCCCCGCAACGATGGAACTGGTGCTGGTAGGCTTCCTGTTTGCACTGTTTGTGGGCATCCCAATGGGAATTTATTCCGCGAAGAAAAACGGGAAAATGCTGGATCATGCCACCCGCTTCTTCTCAATCGGCGCGGTTTCACTGCCAACATTCTGGGTGGCAATGGTGTTTCAGCTGGTCTTTTACCGCATCCTCAACTGGCTTCCGCTTGGCGGGCGCATGAGCATCAACGCATCGCTGCTTTACGAAATACCAAACGTTACAGGCATGCTTATTATCGACTGCATTCTGACCGGCTCCTGGGAACTCTTGGGAGATGCTTTTGTGCATATCATTATGCCCGGCTTTACCATTGCGCTTTATCCAATTGGCCTTGTCGCGCGTATGACGCGTTCCGCGCTGCTTGAAATCCTCAATGAGGACTACATCACTGCTTCAAAATCCTATGGCATTCGGGAGGGCAAGGTGCTTTGGCGCTATGCGCTGAAGAATTCTTTGGGCGCTACTGCAACGGTGGTTGCATTGTCCATGGGCTATTCGCTGACCAATACATTCCTGACGGAAACTATTTTCAGTTGGCCGGGATTGGGAAGCTACGTCAGCAAATCGGTTACGACGCTGGATTATCCGGCGATCATGGGCATTGCAATTATCTCCGCAATTTTCTATGTAATCCTTAACCTGATTGCGGATATCATTATTGCGCTTGACCCGCGCATCCGGCTGTAAGGAGGGCAAAATGAATCAAAAAATGAAAGACATTCTTCGGCCGAAACTTAAAGAGCTGCGGGACATGATTTTCATGCTGCGCAGGAACGCGCTCACCATGGCGGCGGTCATTGTGCTGATCCTGATTTTGATCCTTGCTCTGCTTGCGCCTGCGATCGTTCCTTACCCGCAGGACATTGCGGATAAAACGAACCTTTCGGAAAAATTTCAGCCACCTTCGTCAGCGCACCTGTTCGGAACGGATGAGCTTGGACGCGATGTGTTCAGCCGCGTCCTGTACGGAACGAGAATCTCCCTCAGTACGGCTGTGCTTGCAGTAGCCCTATCATTGATTATTGGCGTACCGCTTGGCGCAGTCGCAGGCACATTTGGCGGCGCGGTGGACGAGGTAATCATGCGCATCACGGATATTTTCCTAAGTTTTCCGCCGATGCTCCTGGCAATCTTGCTTGTGTCCATGTTGGGGCCAAGCCTGAACAATGCGATTCTTGCCATCGCGCTTGCATGGTGGCCTTGGTATACGCGCATTGTGCGCGGGCAGGCAATCTCGCTGAAAGAACGCAAATTCATTCAGGCTGCGGAGACGATTGGCACGCCCAAGTGGAAGATTGTTGCCAAACATATTATCCCCAACACGATCTCGCCCGTGGTGGTACAGGCGTCCATGGATATGGGCGGTGTGATTCTTACCATTGCATCCCTGAGCTATCTCGGCCTTGGCGCGCAGGCGCCCTCGCCGGAATGGGGCCTGATGATCAGCACCTCGCGTAACTATTTCCCGGACATTTGGTGGTATAGCGTGTTCCCGGGTATCGCCATCTTCATAACAGTGCTCGCATTCAATTTGCTGGGCGATGGCGTGCGCGAGATCCTTGACCCCAAAACGCGTAAGAAATGAGGAGGGGCATCCGTGAGCTATTTTGAAGTGAATGGCCTGCAGGTCAGGCATAAGACGGCCGAAGGCATTAAGGAAGTTCTGAACATCGACCATATCGCCATTGAAAAGGGCACGACATACGGCATTGTCGGCGAAAGCGGGCAGGGAAAAACCGTCCTTGCGCTTACGATCCTGAAACTGCTGCAATGCCCGCCCGGCGAAATCACAAAGGGATCAATCCTGTTGGATGGGGAGGACATCCTTAGCTACAGCCAACGCAGGATGCAGGCAAGCGTGCGAGGCAAAAAGATTGCGATGATCTTCCAGGACCCTATGTCCTGCCTGAACCCCGTATTTACCGTTGGTCAGATGTTGGACGATGTTATCCGCACGAACCGGGGGCTTACCGGCAAGGAAGCGCTTGCGTATGCGTATAAGGTGCTGGACTTGGTGAAGTTGGTGGATGCGGAGAGCACGCTGAAAAAGTATCCGCACCAGCTTTCCGGCGGCCAACGGCAGCGCATCATCATCGCGCTTGCGCTTTGCTGCGGCGCAGAGTTCCTTATTGCGGACGAACCCACGCGCAACCTTGACGTAACCATCCAGGCGAGCATCCTCAAGCTGCTGAAAGAGCTGCAGGAAACATTGGGCATTACGGTGCTCTTTATTGCCAACAACATGAGCCTTGTTTCCGCGTTCTGTGACAGAATCGGCATCCTTCATGAAGGACGTATCATCGAGGAAGGTGAAACGGAGCGAATCATCCATGCGCCGGAACAGGCATATACGCGCATGCTGGTGGAGGCCGCACGGCTGCATTCCGCCCCCGCTGCGGAGGCCGAAACGGGCGAGGAGCTGCTGCGTGTAGAGCACCTTAAAAAATATTTTGACGTTAAGAAAAAGAATAAAAAGCTGAGCCTCAAGGCCGTGGATGACGTAAGCTTCACTCTGAACAAAGGTGAGGTGTTGGGCATTGTTGGCGAAAGTGGATGCGGAAAATCCACATTGGTTAATACGATCCTGAACCTTTATGATCCAACGGCCGGAAAGGTGTATTTTGACGGCAAGGATGTGTTTTCGGATGAACGCAAAAACCGCAATGCATTTAAAAAGAATGTGCAGATTGTGTTCCAAGACCCGTACTGGTCTCTGAATCCACGTTGGCTTGTGAAAGAGATCGTGGCTGAGCCGTTGGACGCATACGAGAAACTGCGCGGGCAGGAACGCCTTGCGCGCGTTGGGCAATTGTTGGAGATGGTAGGCCTTAGCCGGGATGATGCATACAAATATCCGCACGAATTCTCCGGCGGCGAACGGCAGCGCATTGCAATCGCCCGCTCGCTTGCATCTAACCCCAAACTGGTGGTGTTGGATGAACCGACCTCGTCCATCGATGTGTTTTCGCAGGCGCAGATATTGGAGCTGCTGCGGGAACTAAAGGAAAAATTCCAACTCACGAATATCCTGATTTCACATGACCTTGGCGTCGTGAGCCAAATGGCAAATAAAATTGCTGTGATGTATCTTGGGAAAATTGCGGAGTTCGGCCCTGCGGCAGAGGTGTTTCGCAACCCGCAGCATCCATATACCAAGGCGTTGTTCAACGCCATCCCCAAGTTTGAGAAGCTGGGAATGGATCAGCTGACCACGCTGGAAGGCGCAATTCCAAGCCCGATCAACCCGCCTTCAGGCTGCGCATTCCATACCCGCTGTGCAGAAGCATGCGAAGCCTGTAAAAGCTGGACTCCAGAGCCGGTTTATCTGAATGAGGCACATTATGTTTCCTGCATCCATTTTACCCAGCGGCAAGGAGAGAATACATGCGGAAAAAGATAACGGTTGTCACAATGGGGCAAAGCCCTGTTGACCCTCAAACGCACGATGTCTATCGTATGCTTGCACAGGCCTGCGATGTGGAACTGCGTGGTATTCTGGACGGAATGAGTGAGGCGGAAACGGAGACGCTTGCCCCCGAAGGCGGCGAGCTGTTTATCGTCACCTCGCTGCGCACGGGGCGGGAGGTGCGCCTTGCTGAGCGCAACGCGATTCGCCTTGTAAACGAACGCCTGCTGGAAGCAGAGCAAAGTGGGTCCGCCGCAGCATTGATTTTATGCACCGGCCATTTTGACATTCCGGAGATGCGTATGCCCGTTTTTATTCCAGAGAAAATTCTCTTTTCGCTGTTTCGGGCAATGGGCGTAAAGCGGCTGGGGGCAATTGTGCCGAAACCTGGACAAATTGAAGCTTCCATGGCGTATTACAGCGAGTTTTCTCCGCGCATCTGTGCGGCATCCCCATATGGCCCAAGGGAGGAAATTGAAGCGGTTGCAGCCTCGTTTCGCGATAGCGATGTAGACATGCTGATGGCGGATTGCATGGGGTTCACGGAAGAGCTGGGCGAGTTGATTCAAGCTGCATCCGGCAAGCAGGTGTTCGTGCCGCGGGTGGTACTGCCCGCGCTTTTGAAGGCGGTTGTTTCCTGACTGCCTGAACCAAAAAAGATTACAGCTGCCATGTGGCAGCGCAACGGAGAGAGGAGCATTTATGAAAGTTCTGAACAGAGAAGACATTATGGATATCCTTTACGGTGGCGCTATTCTGGGTACAGGCGGCGGCGGAAGCCTTACGAAGGGAATTGAGTTTATCGACCTTGCGATCAGCAAAGGAAAAACCTTTAAACTTGCTTCTTTTGATGAGCTTGAAGCGGAGGATATCGTCGTTTGCCCATATTCCTGCGGCGCAATCTCCCCTTTGAGTGAGGAAGAACGCAAAAAGTATGAGGGCCTGCCGGTATACGAGGACACCTATCATATCAAGGCGCTTGAAAACATGGAAGCGTATCTGGGAAAGCCGGTCAAGGCTGTGATTTCCACAGAGATCGGCGCCGGAAACACTGCGAAAGCGCTTTTCTGCGCCGCTATGGCGGATAAGGTTCTTGTGGATGGCGACCCGGCTGGCCGCTCGGTTCCCTGTTTGCAGCATTCTACCTTCTATCTTCATGATGTGCCGATTACGCCCATGTCCGTTGTGAACAAGTTCGGTGAAAGCCTCATTGTGAAGGATGTTGTGAACGACTATCGCGCAGAAGCGATCGTGCGCGCGTTTGCAGTTGCAAGCCAGAATACCACCGCGGTATGCGATCATGCAAACACTGCTGAGGTAATCGGAAAGTCCGTCATCCGCGGTGCAATTTCCTACACCCAACAGATTGGGCATGCCTATCGCTCCGCGCTTGCGGCAGGACAGGATTATGCAGAAGCCGTTGCAAAGGCGGGGGAGGGCTTCGTAGCGCTGCGCGGAAAGGTTCGCAGAAACGACTGGGGAACAGAGGAAGGCTACACCGTGGGTACTATGACCATCGATGGCAGCGGTGAATTTGCAGGCAATGAATACAAAATCTGGTACCAAAACGAGAATATCATTCTCTGGAAAAACGGGGAATATTATATCACCGTGCCGGATCTCATCTGCGTATTCAACGACGATGCGAAGGAACCGCAGCTGAACCCATTTGCTCAGGAGGGGGAATCTGTTTCGGTCATTATCCTGCCCGCACCCGCGGAATGGACCACTGAAAAAGGGCTTGAGGTTTTTGGCCCACGCAGCTTTGGGTACGATGTGGACTGGAAGCCAATGGGAAAATAACATGAGGATTAAAATCATTGACGCGGTTGTAAAAAATTCCGACCGGCTGAGGACAAACGAGCAGTACATCCGGGAGAGCCTGCGTCCGGACACGGAGATCGACTTTGCGCACATGTCAAAAGGGTTTCCATCCGTGGAATGCGATCTGCACGCGGCATTTAACAAGCCTCAGATCATCGCGTCAGCGATTCAGGCAGAACGGGATGGGTTTGACGGCGTATTCGTCAATTGCTTTGATGACCCAGGGGTATATGAATGCCGCGAACTGCTTTCTGTCCCCGTGTTCGGCGGCTATGTTCCGGCAATGATGACGGCGCTTTCCCTTGCCGAACGGGTTGCCATAATTACAACGGACCGTTTTGGAATTTTGAGCGAAGAACGCAAGGCAAGAATGCTGGGGATTTCTGAGCGCATCGCGGCAATTGTGCCGGTTGAGTTAGGGGTTTTGGAGCTGCAGAGCGATCCGGAAGCCTTGGCAGAGCGCGTTGCAGATGTGTGCTGCGCGCTGTATGAAACCGAGCGGGCGGGGGCGGTATGCTTAGGCTGTACCGCCATGCACTGCATGATCGATTCACTCTGTGAAAAGCTGCAGGCGCGGAACTGCCCCATTATGGTCATTGAACCGCTCCGCAATGGCATACGCTATTGCGAACATATCATTTCTATGGGCTATCGGAACGGGCTGCATGTACTGAAATCCGTTGCATTGCCGAAAGGATATGAAAATGGCTGAGCGAATCGATTTTTACAAGCTCTTGAAAGACCGGCGTACCTGCCGGTCTTTCAAACCCGATCCAATCCCTGAAGAGGTGATGGCACGGCTCTATGACGCAGCCTGCTCCGCGCCGAGTGCAGGCGGGTTTCAACGGATCTCCATCATAGAGATTGCAGAGCCGAAAAAAAAGGAAGCGCTTGCGCGTATTTCACGGAATCAGCGGTTCATTGCCCATGCGCCGGTTAACCTGATGTTTTGCATCGATGGACGGCGGATGCGCAGAATTGCTGAATATGAAGGCGCACCATACGGGCAGGATTATGCCATATGCACGCTTTGGATGGGGATTGTGGATGCTTCCATCAGTGCACAAACCCTTGTGCTTGCGGCAGAGGCGGAGGGATTACGCAGTTGCTATAATGGAAACGTGGTGGATCGGGCGAATGAAGTGTCGGAACTTTTGAAATTGCCGGAGCATGTGGTGCCCGCTTTTATGCTTACGCTGGGATACCCGCGCTCAAACGGCCAACGCTCCCGCAAGTATTCGTACGATGTAATTGTGCATCGGGAAACGTATCATGATATGGGGATGGAAGAACTGTATCCACACCATCTTGCAAAGTGCGGGACGCCCCAGTTCGTTGCAAACGATGCCCGCTGCGCACAGTTGAAAAAAATGCTTCTGCGGCAATATGGCACGGAGTTTGCAGAAAACGCAATGGCGCGCGTGCATGAAAAGGGATGCCTTACGGCATATCAATATTGGTTTGGGTGTTATTATCCGAGCAACGAGGACACCGTGATGACAGCGGAAGATTACCGCATATTCCTCAAGAAAAAGGGGCTGGATTTAAACGAAAACGGTACACAGGAATAATGAGAACCAAACTTTTGCGCGGCTGCAATATTGCAGCCGCGCTCTTTAAAACAGGGTTTAGATCAGGCCATCATGTCCTTGAGGTAGATGCCGATCGAACGACCGGGTTCAATGGCAATGCCACAGTGAATCAGTGCACGCTCAATAACGCCGAGCACGGCCACTTCATCATTGATATCAATGTTTCCCATGTGGCCAAGCCGGAACATTTTTCCTGCATATGGCCCCAGACCTCCGGCAACGGTGATGCCCTCTTCATAGAGCGTATTCCGGAATTTAGCATCATCAAGACCCGCGGGATATACGAGATTTGAAAGCGTTGAGGCACGGTGCGCTTCGTCGGCAAGCACGGTGAAACCAAGGCTGGTAAGAGCCTTCTGCATGGCATCGGCGTTCTTTCTGTGTCGCGCAGCCCGAGCCTTGTAGCCCTCTTTTTCAATGATGGATGTTGCTTCCAACATCGCCCAAACAAGATTCACAGCCGGGGTAGCAAAATATTTTGCCGGGTTTTCCATGATGGGCAGCCACTTTTCAAAGTCAACGTAGTACTCTGGGATGGTGCCGAGTTCCTTGCGGCGGGCAAGCGCCTTTTTGCTGGCCCAGAGCAGGAACATGCCGGGACATACGCCAAAGGCCTTCTGCGAGCCGGTAAAGAGAATGTCAATGTTCATGCCGTCAACATCCGCAAACTCTCCGCCGGTGGCGGCGACCCCATCAACAATAAATATGGTGTCCTTAAACTGCTTCATCATTTCACCGATCTCGGCAATCGGGGAAAGCACGCCGGTAGCGGTATCAACATGAGAAACGGTAATTGCGGCATAGGGCTTTTCCTTAAGCTTGGCTTCAATATCTTTTACCGGTACGATCTTACCCCATTCGCTGCGCATAACGTCAACATTAAGCCCTTTACGTTCTGCGATCTCAACAAAGCGGTCACCAAAGTAGCCGTGGCTTACAATAAGAATATTGTCACCTTTCTTGGTAACGTTGGAAACAGCCATCTCCATGGCCAGTGTGCCTGTACCTGCAAGCGGGAAACATTGCCCCGAGCAGTTGAGCAGCACGCCAAGACCGTCAATGAGCTTTTTATAATCCTTTACGAAGCGCGGATCGCCGAAAGCCTGAATCTCCCGGCCCATCTCATCCTGTATTGATTTCACCACAGGAGTTGGGCCCGGAATCATTACCATCTTTTTTGTTTCCACAATTCTTCTCCTTTTACTAATGACAAAATATGATTTACCAATGTGTAACAACGCAGGCTTAGTGTACCATGCTCGCGGAGCATATGTCAATCGGCAAATCACGAATTGAAGCAGCAAAAAAGCTCATTCAGAGAAAACGGCTGATGAGCAAGCTCTTTTTTCGTCCGAATAAGCTTATAAAATTGGTAAAGGCAGGCAGGAAACTGTGAAAGTGGGCTGCGGCACAAGGGCAGAAAACCGGTATGAACTGGCTGACCCAAGCCAACGGAGTCAAACGGATGGCATGCCGCTGCTGACATACCCCAATGCTTCAGATATTTTTCGTGTGCAACGCTGCAGTTCATCAATAATGGAATGGAACTGCTTGTCCCTCAGCCGACGCGTGGGGCCCGAGATGCTGACTGCTGCAACCGGGATGCCGTAAGCGTCGAAAACCGGGGCGGCAATGCAGGTGACACCGTCCTCGCGTTCTTCATTATCAAAGGCGTAGCCTTGGATTCTAATGGACTTCAGTTCTCTCTTCAAAACCTCACCATCATTGATTGTATGGTCAGTAAAGCGGCGAAAAACTGTGTTGGTGAGTATTTCTTCGATCCGTTTTTCCGGAAGATGTGCTACCATGGCTTTACCGCCGCCAGTGCAATAGAAGGGCACGCGAGCTCCCATCTGCGTGAACATCTTCAATAAGTTTGTGCTTTCCGCCTGCCCAACATAAACCACATCGGTTCCATCCAGTATTGTCAAATTGGAGGTTTCCCCAAAAACGTCAACCAAATGTTCCAAGTAAGGCTGCGCAATGTTGGAAATCTTGTTATGTCGTTTGGCGGTAGCACACAGACAGAACAGCCCATGGCCAATGTAGTATTTTTTTGTGCGTTCATCTTGCACAACATAATGACAATGCTTTAATGTGTTTAGAAGATGATAGACAGCACTGGCATCATATCCGAGCGCTGTTCCGATTTCTGTGGCGCCCAGCCCGGTTTCTGAATTTCCCAAAAGGTTGAGAACTTCCACAGTTTTTAGCACTGAGCCTATCATTTTGGGATTATCTGCTTTATTCATAGGTACACCCCTTTTGTTTTAATAATGGTAAAACAAAAACCAAAAAAAGTCAAGATGCACAACTTTTTAATACGTTTTTTATAAAAGCTATTGACATAATCGAGGTTTTGTGTATTATCATAATCATTACCGATGAGAAACAACGCATTACCAACAGTAAAACCAAACAAACAGAAGTAGGCAAAATCCAACGCTTTGACACCCAGGGTACCCACTTTTCCCAAAGTTGACAATGAAATTGCAATTATTCTGAAAGGGGAGATACTATGAGTAAATCAAACGATGGAATTCCGCTCGGAAAGAAAAAAGGCATCCATATCCCGAATACGCCGGCACTTTTGCTGATTGTTGCGCTTATCGTAGCGGTTTTAACTTATATCATTCCGGCCGGTACCTTTGAACGCCAGTTCGATGAGGCAAACAACAGGACGCTCGTTGTTGCCGGCACATATGAGCAGGTCGAGCAAACTCCGGTTGGCATCGGCGACCTGTTTTCCGCATTCTTTAACGGCACGGTTGAGGCAGGCGAACTGATCGCCTTCCTGTTCGCTACAGGCGGCGCATTCTATGTTGTACAGAAGAGCGGCGCGATCAACGCTGGCCTAGGAAAGCTGATCAAGCGGTTCAAGGGGCGCGAGTTTTGGCTTATCGCCATACTGATGACGTTGTTCAGCGTTGGCGGCGCGACATTCGGCATGGCTGAGGAAGTCCTTCCGTTTATCGTGATTCTGACCGCCGCAGCCACAGCCATGGGCTTCGACAGCGTAGTAGGTGTCAGCATTGTTCTGATCGGTGTTTATTGCGGCTATTCGGCAGGCCCGTTGAATCCCTTTAACACCGGTATCGCGCAGGGCATTTGCGAGCTTCCCACGTTCTCCGGCTTGGGTCTGCGCGTTGTCCTGATGGTCGGCGCACTGGCTATTGCTATCATTCATACGATTCGCTACTGCATTAAGCTGCGTAAATCCAAGGCTGCTGCGGTGGTAGACGAAAAAGAACTCCTTGAGCAGGCCGCCCATGCAGAAGCTTTTGAACTTGAATTTACGGTACAGCGCAAAATCATCCTCTCTATTCTGGGTCTGACCATTGTTGCTCTCGTATTCGGCGTTATGAAGTTCGGCTGGTATTTTGCCGAAATATCCGCTCTGTTTATGGGCATGTCGCTTATCGTGGGCATGATCATGCATAAGGGCAAGTTCGAAGACTGGGCGCTTGACTTTATTGAGGGCGCAAAGGAAATGGCAGGCACGGCGATCCTGATGGGTATGTCCCGTATGATTCTGGTCATTGCAACCGAAGGTCAGATCATGGATACAATCATCTATGCACTGTCTGTCCCGCTTTCTAAGGTTTCCGGCGTGCTCGCTGCCTGGGGCATGTATATTGCGCAGGGATTCATTAACTTCCTGATTCCGTCTTCTTCGGGTCAGGCGGTGGCGGTCATGCCAATCATGTCAGGCCTAAGCGACCTGATTGGTGTCTCTCGCCAAACTGCCGTTATTGCTTTTGAAGCGGGCGATGGTTTCTGGAATATGATTACCCCAACACATACCGTTGTTATGGCGGCTTTGGGCCTGGCCAAGCTTGACTTCAAGAAATGGTTCAAGTTTGCGCTGCCGTTGGTTGCGCTCTGGTCCATCTGGATCTGCATCGTTCTGGCATATGCGGTATTGTCGGGCTACGGACCGTTCTAAGCAAAGCAATATTTTGCTAACTTACTAGCTTTTCAGCACTTGACGAAGTGTCACGTGCTGAAAAGCAGAAGCAGTAGATCCAAAGGAGGATACATTATTTATGCGAGTAAGCAAACATCCTATTTTAGGCGATTACGGCGCCGACAAAAAATCGGTTACAATTACCGTTAACGGTCAGCCAATGGAAGCGCTTGAAGGTGAACCTATTGCTGCCGCTCTTATGGCCAACGGCATACGCGCTTTCCGCAAAACGCCGATCCTGCACCATCCGCGCGGTATATTCTGTGCGATTGGCAGGTGCACCGACTGTGCATTGACGGTGGACGGCATCCCAAATGTACGTACATGTGTTACGCGCGTCAGAGAAGGCATGAAAATTGAAACCCAAGATGGCCTTGGAGAGTGGGGAGGAATAAAATGACATACCATACGCAAGTCGCGGTCATAGGCGCAGGTCCGGCAGGCTTGTCTGCAGCATTGGAGATCGCTTCAGCAGGCGGCAAAGTAACGGTATTTGATGAGAACGACCGTCCGGGTGGCCAGCTTTTTAAGCAGATCCATAAGTTCTTTGGCTCCAGCCATCACGGAGCAGGCGTGCGTGGATATCATCTCGGCGAAGAACTGCTTCAGAAATGTCTTGATGCAGGTGTCGAAATTAAGCTCAATACCGTTGTATACGGGCTCTTCCCTGACAACGAACTGGGCATCGTCTGCAATGATCAGACGCATACGGTAAAGGCGGACAAGATCCTGATCGCTACAGGTGCAAGCGAAAAACCGCTGGCATTTCCCGGCTGGGATCTTCCAGGCGTGATGGGAGCGGGTGCCGCACAGACGATGGTGAACATCAACCGCGTGCTTCCCGGGCAAAAGTTTGTCATGATTGGTTCCGGAAACGTTGGACTTGTCGTTTCTTATCAGATCATGCAGGCGGGAGGGCAAGTCGTTGCCATTGTTGAAGCGCTGCCTAAGGTGAATGGCTACTCCGTCCATGCAAACAAAGTTAAGCGTTATGGGGTGCCGATTTACACATCGCATACCATTAAGGAAGCCATTGGAACAGATCAGGTTGAGAAGGTTGTGATACAGGAAATCGGACCCGGCTTCGTGCCCGTTCCCGGCACCGAGAAAGAGCTGGATGCAGATACTGTGTGCCTTGCGGTTGGCCTCACCCCCAGCGTTGAACTTGCAAAAATGGCTGGCGTGCAGCTTACGCACATCCCGAAGCTCGGCGGCTTTGTGCCGTTGCATGGCAAAGACATGCGGACGACCGACGAGAACATTTATGTTGCGGGCGATGTATCCGGAATAGAAGAAGCAAGCACCGCCATGGAATCCGGCAGACTCGCCGGCTGCTCCATCGCAGAAGCCATTGGTGCCTTGAACGCCGATGCTGCTGAAGTGCGTAGGAAAGAGATCAATGAACGTATCAACCAACTGCGTTCCGGCATCCATGGAGAAGCACGCCGGGACAATAAGGGCATTATCGTCAGGAGGTATGAAGAATGGCTTGCAGCGAAGTAAAAAAAGTATATATGGAGCATCCGGTTGCTGTAATCGAATGTTTTGAGGAAATTCCCTGCAATCCGTGCCAAACTTGCTGCAAGCAGCATGCGATCACCTTTAGCGGCGGCACCATCAATTCTACTCCGAAGTTGGATGCTTCACGTTGCACCGGTTGCGGCTTGTGCATTGCGACCTGCCCAGGACAAGCGATATTTGTGCTTGACGGCACGTTTTCGGAGACAGAGGGCTTGGTATCGATCCCATATGAGTTCCTTCCCTTGCCGCAAAAGGGCCAGGCGGTTGATGTCATGAACCGCGATGGACAAGTTATTTGCAGAGGTGAAATACACAGGGTTCTTAACCCTGCATCCTTCAATAGCACCGCTGTTGTTACGATGCGTATTCCAAAGGAATATATGGATCAGGCCAGAAGCTTTCGGTATTGAAAGGAGAGCTGTTCATGAATAAAGACGATGTGATTATCTGCCGTTGTGAAGAAGTAACTGAAGGAGAAATACGCAATGCATGCCGCTGCGGCGCATCCAGCGTGGATGGCGTAAAGCGTGTGACGCGTGCCGGAAAAGGGCTTTGCCAGGGCCGCACATGCCGGTGCCTTGTGGAAAACATCGTAGCACAGGAAACGGGAAAGCCTGTGGGCGAACTCGAGTATCCTGGCGTCAGACCCCCTGTCCGCGTAGTGAAACTTGGTGCTCTGCGTGGGGAAGACGAGGAGGAATAAAATGAAAAAACAGGCTGAAGTCGTTGTTATTGGCGCCGGTATCATGGGCGCAAGTTTAGCCTATTTTCTTGCGAAGCACGGAAAAGAAGTGTTGGTGCTTGAACAGAACGAGATCTGCAGCGGCACTTCCAGCTCCACCGCGGCATGGCTGTGGCCGACGGACAAAACCCCACTGCATTACGGAAAGCTTGCGTGGGATGGCTACAATCGCTATATGACGCTTGCGGAAGAGTTGGGCGCAGATTTTGAGCTTACGATCACAGGCGGCGTCGAGCCCCTATATACCGAAGAAGAAGTGCGCGCTGCCGAGAAAACCATCCAAGTGGCACACAGCCTTGGACATCCTGATGTGCGGATCGTCTCCCAGAAGGAAGTTCAGGAGATCGAGCCCATTTTAAGACATGACATTCTGGGAGCAATTGTTTCTCCCTACGAAGGACATTTGAACCCCTTCCTGCTCGTAAATGCTTACATTCAGGCGGCAAAGCGTCTTGGCGCTGAAGTCAGCACTTATACGAAGGTTGAAAACTTTGTTGTGAAGGGGAACCACATTGAGGAGATCGTCACCAACAAGGGAACCGTAAAGCCCGGCCTCGTCATTTGCGCGGCAGGCATTTACAGCCGTAAGATCGGTGAAATGGTCGGCTTGGATGCACATGTAAAGCCGGAGCGCGGCTTCTGCTTGGTGTCCGAAAAAATGCCGAAAATCCTCAACAATGTTATCGTAGGCGCAAGGCAGACTGTTTCTGGAAATATCATCTTCGGCTTCATTGCGGACAAAGTGCCGATGGACTGCATTGACAGGAGGATGTATATTCGTGGCCTCCAATGGGCTGCAAAAGATGCGGTGCGCGATTTTCCAGCGCTTCAGAACATCAACATTATCCGCTCTTACACCGGTATACGCTGCAAGCCGGAAGATAAGTTTCCCATTATTGGGCCAACGGGCAAGATCGACAACTTCTGGTTCCACCTTGCACACAGTGCCTTTGCACACAATCCTGTGCTTTCGGACTATGTTGCAGAGATGGTCGCAGGCGAGCGTCCGTATGATTCTCTGCCGGAATATGTTTATACCCGTTTTGACAAGTAACAGAAAGGAGATCAAAAATAACAATGAAGGAATTCGGAAGATATCTTAGCGTAATCATCACACCGTTTCACGAGGATTTGACAATCAACTATGATTCTATGCGCAAGGTTGCACGGCACATGATTGATGGTGGTGTAGAGGGGCTTATCGTTGCTGCTACCGGCGGCGAATCTGCAACGATGAAACTTGAAGAACGCATTGCGCTTACCCGCTTCATGAAGAAGGAATTCGGGAACGAAGTACCTATCATCGTCGGCACGGGAACGAACAACACTGAAAACAGCATCGCTACTACGAAAGCAATTGAAGAAGCCGGCGCTGATGGAGTGCTCCTTGTATCGCCTTATTATAACAAGCCGAATCAGGAAGGCCTGTATCAGCATTTCAAGAGCATTGCAGAATCCACCGCTCTGCCTGTGCTTCTTTACAATGTGCCGGGCAGAACAGGCGTATCCATCCAACCTGCTACCGTTGCCCGCCTTGCTCAAGTGCCCAACATCGTCGGTATGAAAGACGCTGCGGGAAACATGGATAATCTGACGCAGCTTCTTCGCACCGTGCCTGAACAATTCCATGTTTATACTGGCGACGACAACCTCCTCATTCCTGCGATGGCGATTGGTGTTTACGGCCTTATCAGCGTTTGCGCGCAAGTCATTCCTGTACAGCTGCGTGACATGATGAAGGCATTCGATGAACATCGCACTGAGGATGCGGCTGCTATGCACAGGAAATGGTTCCCTGTACTGGATGTAATGTTCATTGCTTCCAACCCTGTGCCGACAAAGGTTGCGCTTAATCTGATGGGATACAATGTCGGTAAGGTACGTCTTCCGCTTACAATGCCCTCAAAGGGACAGGCGGAGGAGATTGCGCGCGTGCTCAAGGCGGCTGGAGTAATTGAATCCGATGCTGTGCCGGAAGGGCTTTACGTTTAAAACCACATACAAGCTTGTGCGACTCTTTGGTTGATTGAATTGCTTTGCTGCAGCAAAATGCCCGGGGTGAGCAAGGAATTCGCAGATCCTGTATACGGACAACAAGAAAGAAAAACCATCGGCATGCAGTCGGTGGTTTTTCTTGCAAGATGAATTTGGAGTATGAGGAAAAGTCGCAAGCCGGATTGCCGTAATGTATGCAGGCGACATCATTGAAATCGGTACCTGTGACGAAATCTTCTATAATGCGAAGCATCCATATACGTGGGCGTTACTGTCTTCCTTGCCGCAGTTGGGAATTAAGGGAGAACCACTTTACTCAATCAAAGGGACACCGCCGAATCTTTTCAAGGAAATTCAGGGGGATGCGTTTGCGCCGCGTAACCCGCAGGCACTCAACATTGATTTCCTGATCCGGCCGCCATACTTTGAAGTTTCTCCCACACATTATGCGAAAACGTGGTTACTAGATCCGCGATCTCCAAAGGTTGAGCCGCCTGAAACAATAAAACGGATGATGGAAAAGTGGAAGGAGGCGCAGCAAAATGGCTGAACAAATGCGTGAAAAACTTCTTGAAGTCAAGGACCTGCATGTTGTATTTGGAAAAGGGAAACGGGCCTTTGAAGCGATAAAGGGCGTTAGTTTCGATATTTATAAAGGGGAAACGTTCGGCCTTGTTGGAGAATCCGGCTCAGGAAAGACTACGATTGGGCGGGCGATCATCCGAATCAATGAGGCGTCATCGGGTGAGATATTTTACCATGGAAAGAAAATCAGCGAGAAAATCAGCAAGGAGCTTGACCATGAGATTGTAAACAAAATCCAAATGATTTTCCAGGATCCAATGGCTTCGCTCAACGAGCGCGCTAAAGTAGACTATATTGTATCCGAGGGGCTATACAATCTAAAAAACTTTTCTTCCGAGGAGGAACGTAAGCGGATTGTAAGCAAGGCCATGATGGATGTCGGTCTCCCTCCGGAATTCGCAACGCGATTTCCGCATGAGTTTTCCGGCGGTCAAAGGCAGCGCATTGGGATTGCCCGCGTGCTTGTAATGCAGCCAGAACTCATCATTGCAGATGAACCGATTTCGGCATTGGATGTTTCAATTCGAGCACAGGTACTAAATCTTTTGGCAGACTTACAGGCGGAATATGGGCTGACCTATTTGTTTATCGCGCACGATTTGTCTGTGATGCGGTATATTACAAACCGACTGGCGGTGATCCATAAAGGGCGACTTGTAGAGCTTGCAAAAACGGAGCAGCTTTTTGAGCATCCGCTGCACCCTTATACCAAAGCGCTGCTTTCCGCGATCCCTCAGCCGGATCCACTGGTAGAGAGAGAAAGAACTGTTCTGACCTATGATCCCTCCTGCCACCACTATGAAAATGACGCTCCGGAGTGGATAGAACTGGAGAAGAATCATTTCGTGCTCGCAAATGATGAAGAGGCTGCCCAATACCGCAAGGAGGTCAAAGCAAAATGAAGCAAACGATTTGCAGAACATTTCCCGCCGCAGATACATATATCCTGCCGGTTGCAGGCCCGGCTGCGCGCACCGTTTCCATTGGAAAAGAGTTGAACTATGCAATCGATCTTGCGTTGGAACAGTGTTTCAAGGCCAACCTTGGAGAAATTAAGGTAATTACTGTTCCCGTTACGGGGAATTTAATTCAGATCGTTCTTTTAGGTTTGGGAGAACTGCCGATCATTCCGCGTAAGCTATATCTCAACATGGCAAGGGCACTGCGTGTTTGCAAAGAGGGTGGGGCGAAAGAGGTCGCCGTTGCTCTGGACAATCTGCCTGCACTGTGTGAGGATGCCACTTTATTTGAGACGGCCTGCCGCCTTCCGGCATTGGTTAATTATGCCAATACCGGGCGCAAAACAAACCCCAACATAAAGGCGTATGAAGAGGTTTACTTCGTAACAGAACATGCAGGGCTTCAGCCCTATATGCAGGCTGCGATGGACAGCGCGCAGGGCACGGTGCTCGCCCGAATGCTGTGCAATCAACCTGCAAGCGTCCAAACGCCATACAGCCGGGGAGAAGATGCGGCCAAACTGGGGGTGGAATGCGGTTTCACAACGGAAGTATTGGATCAAGCAGAAATTGAAGCGCTTGGAATGGAGAGCTTTCTCGCTGTAGCTCGCGGCGCAAAAAACACACCACCTGTTCTCATTGTTATGCGATATTTGCAAGGTGGTGACGCGCCAATTATTGGCTATGTCGGCAAAGGAATTGTGTATGACAGCGGCGGATATAGTTTGAAGAGCAATGCCAATATGAAAAACATGTTTGACGACATGGGGGGAGCTGCGGCTGTAATTGGAGCAATGAGTGCAATTGCGAATCAAAAGCTTCCAGTCAACGTTGTGGGCGTTATTGCGGCCTGTGAAAACAAGCTTTCCTATGATTCCTATACGCCTGGCGACATCATCGGTTCAATGGCGGGAAAAAGCATCGAGGTAACCAATACCGATGCAGAAGGGAGGCTGACGCTAGCCGATGCGATTACATATGCAATTCGCAAAGAACGGTGCGATATTCTTGTGGACATAGCCACGCTTACCGGAGCGGCAAAGGCGGCAGTGGGAAAATACAGCTCTGCTGTCATAACCAATGACGATGTGCTGTATGCAGCACTGAGGCACGCCGCTTATTGCTCCAGCGAAAAAGTATGGCGGTTGGATGCGGACGAGGAGATGCGCGTTTGCTTAAACTCCAGCGTAGCAGATATCAAAAATGCTTCCGGCGCAACGACGGATGGGGGAGGGTGTATTCTTGCCGGTCTATTTTTGCAGGAATTTACGGAGAAGAAACCTTGGCTTCACATTGATATGGCCGGCGTCAACTTCCGTACAGAACCGCCCGCATTCAGCGCGAGCGGGGCAACAGGCTACGGAGCTGCGTTGCTGTTTTACTTAACGCGCGAATTGCAGAAATATTTGAAAGACGCAGAAAGGTGTGATAAAAAATGAAACCATTAATTGGTATTACCAGCCGGTTTATGGCGAAAGATAACAACTTTGCATCCGGGGCAAATTATGTTAATGCTGTGATTGAAGCTGGAGGGATTCCGGTTCAGATTCCAGTGAATCCGAAAGAACCCGCAGAAACACTTGTATCGCTTGTGGATGGAATCATCATTCCCGGCGGCGCGGATGTGGCACCACTTTCCTATGGGGAACAACCGCATCCGAAGGTGACGCGCACATTCCGAAGAAATGATATTTACGAATCTGCAATGATTCATGCCGCGATCCAACAGGGAAAACCCATTCTTGCAATCTGTCGCGGCATTCAGATTTTGAATGTCAGCTTAGGCGGAAAGCTGTATCAGGATATTCCTTCCCAAACTGCAAATGAGATATGCCATTATCAGGACTCGGCTGCACGCGGTGAAATGACGCACAGCATCTCCGTATTGCAGGATAGCAATTTGTGTAACATTGTTGGAAAGACAGAGATGTATGTGAACAGCTACCATCATCAGGCTGTTAGGGAGATCGCTGATGGACTCCGGGTTGCAGCGACCGCGCCGGATGGAATTATTGAGGCGGTGGAAAGCGAAGATGGAAGGATTCTGGGCGTGCAGTGGCATCCTGAATCGCTCTGCGCTGTTTGTGAAGAGCATGCAAAGATATTTACAAACTTTATTGAGCGGTGCCGGGCTGATTCGTAGTGAATAAAGCTTCAAAACGGAAAATTGAATACATCTCAGGGAAATAAAACAAATTGCTGTGGGATCTGCGAACTGTAGCATAGTGTTGAACAGAACGAGGGTGCTTACGGAACACAAGCGCGAACGGAGGAATCCGCTCGCGCTTGTGTTCTGTTTACCTAGTTCTTTGCGTACAGATGGCAATAGAGATAGTGGTTGTCTGATACTTTTACGCAAGGCGGCTCAATAGTTTTGCAGATCTCCATACATTTGCTGCAGCGAGGATGAAATTTACAGCCCTTTGGCGCATTCAAGGGAGACGGGATGTTTCCAGAAAGAATGATCCGCTGCTTTCTTACTTCGGGATCTGGAATCGGTACCGCAGAAAGCAGAGCTTGTGTATAGGGATGCAGAGGAGAAGCATAAAGCTCATATTTATCGGCGACCTCGACGAAGTTGCCAAGGTACATAACGCCAACGCGATCGCTGATGTGCTCGACAACGCTGAGGTCGTGAGCGATAAAAATATAGGTTAAGTGATGCGTTTTACGCAGATTCATCATTAGGTTAATGACCTGAGACTGAATAGAGACATCTAAAGCAGAAACTGGTTCATCAGCAATGACCAAACTGGGATTGACTGCAAGTGCGCGTGCAATTCCAATTCTTTGCCGTTGGCCCCCCGAGAACTGGTGAGGATAACGGTTGGCATGGTAATCATCCAGCCCAACTTGACGCAATAACTCTACTGTACGCTTGTCCATTTCTTTTTTAGAAGAGGCAAGTTTATGGATTACCATGGGCTCTTCTATGATTTCGCGCACACTCATACGAGGGTTCAGGGATGCGTAAGGGTCTTGAAATACCATCTGGATAGATTTACGAACCTCACGCATCTGGCTCGGCGTATAATTAGTGATATCTTCGCCACTGAGGATGATATGGCCGCCAGTCGGCTCAATAAGCTTTGCAATGGTTAAGCCAAGGGTGGATTTGCCGCAGCCAGATTCGCCCACGATGCCAAATACCTCGCCATCTCTCACCTGAAAAGTTACACCATTGAGCGCTTTGACCTGATTTACCTTTCCAAATAGACCTTTGCGAACTGGATAGTGTTTTTTCAGGTCTTCAACCTGAAGCAGTATCCTTTCACCCATCATAGTTCACCTCCATATTTCTTGCTGCAAAGCCAGCAACGGCTGGTATGCCCATCCCCATAGTCGAAGAAAGGCGGTTCTTCCTCCGCACAGATGTCCAAGGCGCAATCGCAACGTGGCTGGAATTTACAACCTTTCGGCATATACTTGGGATTCGGAACATTGCCAGGAATTGTGTATAGTGCTTCAACATGTTGCCCCAGCTTGGGAATGGAGGACATTAGACCACGCGTGTATGGGTGCTTCGGATTTTTGAAAATATCAAGCGTTGAGCCCGTTTCCATGGCCCGGCTACAATACATTACGATGACCTGGTCACAGATTTCTGCTACCACACCGAGACTATGAGTGATAAAGATGATAGACATACCAATTTTTTCTTTCAAGCGAATCATCAGATCGATGATCTGTGCTTGGATTGTAACGTCCAATGCAGTGGTGGGCTCATCTGCTATCAGGATTTTTGGGTGGCAAACCAATGCCATAGCAATCATGACGCGCTGTCTCTGACCACCTGAAAGTTGATAAGGATATTCATTCAGCATGCTTTCTACACGGGGTAAGCCTGTTTCCCTTAGGATGTTAATGGCAATCTGTTTAGCTTCTGCGCGAGATTTCCCTTGATGCAAAATTACTGCTTCTGAAATTTGATCGCCGATTTTTAGTACCGGATTCAGGCTAGTCATTGGTTCTTGAAAAATCATTGAAATATCCTTGCCCCGAATTTTCCGATGTTCCACATCATTAATGTGCGCTATATCGCGACCATCAAATAAAATTTGTCCATCCACAATTCGTCCGGTTGTCCCACGAAACAAGCCCATAATTGAGAGGGCAGTTACGCTTTTGCCACTGCCAGATTCACCAACAATACCGAGCGTGGAGCCTTCTTTTAGACAAAAACTGAGATCATCCACTGCACGGATAGTACCGTTGTCTGTGAAGAAATAGGTTTTGAGGTTTCTTACTTCGAGAATGTTTTTCGTATTGTTGTCCATGCTACCCTCCTTACTGCTCGCTGAGCTTCGGATCTAAAGCGCTGCGCAAGCCGTCGCCCAGAAGGTTAAAGCAAAGCACTGTCAAAAGAATCGCGATCCCTGGGAACAAGGCATAATGGATACTGCTAAAAATATACACACGGGAATTGCTGAGAATTAAGCCCCACTCTGGTGTTGGAGGCATTGCTCCCATGCCAAGAAAGCTCAAACTGGCGCAAGTCATGATGGACCCGCTGATAGAAAGTGAATATTGCACGATAACACTAGGCAGAGCACCAGGCAGAATGTGTTTTGTGAGAATTCGCCAGCGAGACGCTCCGAGTCCTGTGGCAGCGCGAACATATACTGTATTTTTTAGCTGAAGCGTATTACCACGCACGATGCGGGCAAAAATTGGTATGCGGAAAATTACAACCGCGATCACCACATTTGTAAGGCCAGGACCCAGTATCGCAACAATGGCGATAGCAAGGATCAATCCTGGAAAAGCATATAGAACATCACAGAGACTCATGGTGATCGTATCAAAAGTGCCCCCAATGTATCCGGAAATAAGGCCGATCAAGCTGCCAATGATTGCGGCTAACGTAACAGAAGAGAAGGCAACCAATAAAGATATACGTGTGCCGCAAAGAATACGCGAAAATAAATCACGCCCAAACTCATCCGTGCCAAGCCAATGATTAGCTGAAGGACCTTTCAGGCATGAGCTGTAGTCATACTCATTAATTCCATAGGGCGCAATTTCATAACAAAAAATTGCAATTAGAACAAGGACCACAAAGAATATACCTGCAACTACTGCAGTTTTCTGCTTATAGAACTTACGCCAAAAATCATGCCAAGGCGTGATGATATCATTCTTTTCTGTTTTGAGTGTATCATTTTTCTTCATAGCATTCGCCCCCTTAAGTATATCTGATCTCTGGATTGACTACGGCGTAAAGAATATCTACCAAGAGGTTAATAATTACATAGTGTGCAGAAATGATCAGGATAAGCACCTGCACCGCAGCGTAGTCACGAAAAGAGATTGAGTCAACCAGATACGCACCGATACCGGGATAGGCAAATACGGTTTCAATCAAAACGGCGCCACCAAGGAGATCACCAAATGAAACACCGACGATAGTGATAACTGAAATCATTGAGTTACGAAAAGCGTGTTTCCAAACAACTTTGTTTTCCGCAAGACCTTTCGCACGTGCGGTACGGGTGTAGTCTTCCTTCAAAGTTTCCAACATGGCAGAACGGGTAAAACGTGCAACTGTAGCTGCGAGCCAAGCACCCAAAGTAAAAGAGGGAAGAATCAGGGATCTCCAATCGCCAGCTCCCGAAACAGGCAACCATTTCAGTTTCACGCCGAAAACAAAAATCAACATTAGACCGACCCAAAATTCCGGCACAGCTTGTCCAGCTACCGCAGTGGTAACGCCGACATAATCTTGCCATTTTCCAGCGTGGGTGCCGGACCATACACCAATCAGAAGCCCAACAATGGTGCTCCAAACCAAGGAAATCACCGCCATACGGAAAGTGTTCCCATATCTGAGCTTTATTTCGTCCATTACGGGTTTGCCAGTACGGAAGGATGTGCCGAAATCACCTTGGAAAATGCCGCTCATCCACTTAATGTATTGAACGGGCAATGGTTGATCTAAGCCCAACTTTTCCGTGACTTTGGCCACGGTTTCTAGAGGTGCCTTTTCGCCGGCAAGCAATCGAGCGGGATCGCCGGGAATTAAATGAATGAAGGAAAACGCCACAATCGACACTAAAAGCATCGTGCCCAGAACGCTGAGCAAGCGTTTGCCGATGTACAAAAGCATGATATCACCCGTTTTTCGTAATATTTTTATTGACTTGGAGAGAAGTCAGCTTACAATGAACGCTCGCTATAAGTTTTTAAATAAGACTAAGGAATTATTGGGGAAAGGCGAGGGGAGTACGCCTCGCCTTCTCCCAAAGGTCTAGATATCTGACCAATTCAGATATAACTAGTCAGCGAACTTTGCAGTTTTAAAATCCAATCCGCCAGTAGACTTATACCCAAAGTTAGCGATACGGGAGCCATAGGCACCGATAAAACCATTAACCAAAAGAGGGAGGACGGGCTTTTCTTCCCAAATGATTTTCTGAGCTTTCGAATAAGCTTCTTCGCGTACGGCAGGATCTATGGTGGAAGCGCCTTGCTCGCACAAAGCATCATATTCTGCGTTGCTATAGTAACTGTAATTTGCACCATTAGGAGCAAAGTTCTTTGTCATATAACGACCAAGCATTTCGTCGGGGTCGAAAGTATCGGTTGTCCATCCGCGGATATATATGTCGTATCCTTGGTTTTCAGGGCCGCCTTCATAACTACCAACCTCTGTGGCTAAGATGCCACCCTCCATAGGATAAACCTCAAGGGTAATGCCGATCTGTGCAAGCTGTTGTTGAATGAATTCTCCGCGTTGAATATCAGTGGTATCGTTTTCTTCCCAAGCCACTAGGGTGAGGCCGCCGTTAGGATAACCGGCTTCAGCCATGAGCGCCTTTGCTCCTTCAATGTCTACAGTCATGTCTCCTTGTCGCTCGTAGAAACTGATGCAGGGAGGAATGACGGAATCGCAAGTCTGGTTTAAACCGCCATAAACAACTTGGTTGAGGGCATCGCAATCAATGGCTTTTGCAATGGCTTGGCGAATACGCACATCGGATAGCGCAGCGCTTTGGCAGTTCATGTAAAGATAGCCGACCATGCTACCGATCGTTTTAAATACGGTTTTACCATTTCCTTCTACGGTAGCTACGTTAGTGGCACTAAGTGAGTTTACGATATCGGCTTCACCAGAGAGCAACATAGCAATTCGGGTTGCTTCTTCTGCAACGGGCTTGATGGTGATAGTATTGAAACCAGCATCAGGTTCAACCATAGCAGTGCCACCACAAATCTCAGGATCATAGCCCCAATAATTGCGGTTTAACGAAAATGTCATGGACTCGCCGCTGCGATACTCAGTCAGAGTATACTGACCGGTACCAACTACGTTGTTCTTCCAAGCTTCAGGGCCCTGCTCAATTAAGGCAGGACTCATGAAACCGCCATAAGCTGCAAGGATATTTAATAAGGAAGCGCAGGTATTCTTAAGTACAAGCTTTGCGGTATACTCATCGACAACTTCACAATGGTCTACAGGCTCGAACAACCACACGCCCAAGAACGCTTGCTCTGCATCCAGCATCAGGTCAAAGTTAGCCTTAAGCGCTTCCGCGTTCCAAGGGGTGCCGTCACTAAAGGTGATACCTTCACGAAGCGAAAATGTGTATTCCAGATTATCATCGCTGATGTCTACGCCAGTGGCAAGAACCCAGCGGATATTCATATTATCATCAAAGTCGCAAAGGCTTTCATAAGCCAGGGATCCGGGAACATACTCTGCAGCTTGCGTATAATTCGGTGGGCAGAAGGTTGAGATGTCGGAGTAGTTAAGCAGAACAACATCCGAATTGGGAGAGACAGTGCAAATTGTACCATCAGCGACAGGTGTAATATCACCAGCTTGAGGAGTGTTTTCCGAAACAGGATCGTTCGGTTCTTTGTCTGGGTCTGTTGCGGTGGGCGCACAGCCGGCAATAACAGTCAAAACCATTATCACAGCGAGAATCAACGCCAAAGTTTTTTTCATGGTCTTTCCTCCTTTTTATTATTTCCTCCGGATAAATCCGGTTGAAAACTGTGAAATAGGGAAGTAAGGTAAAGGTAACATACCATCAATGAAAAACACTTTTTTACGTTCCACCCACTCTTTCGCTCATCAATGTTGAATCCAAATAGTGAAAGCTAAGGCTACTAGCGTGGGATGAGATAAAGCTGCAGCGTTATGCTGCATGGAGAGATAACTGATACTCCATATTTACTATTATTTGCTATGCATTAAAAAATATTATAGGGATACATGCCGAAAGAAGCAATTGCATTTTGAAATCGGATACTGCATATTTCATTGCATTTTTCCAATGATACATACACCAACCAAAACTGGTAAATACACAATGCGGAGCTTAGAGAGATGGTGGTACAAAAGATTTGGTTTGGCATGCAATCTCATTCTTGGTTTTTGAAGCTGGCAATAGGGAGGCGGTAGCTCTGTCCGACTGAGCTACGGGAACACGGACTTTGGGGAGTGGCTCTTGGCGAGTGTACGTCCTCCGCCTTAGGAGGGGGGAGCTCCCCGCGTTTTTCTAATGCCATGTTCATATCGTTAAATATCATGTGCCCTTGAAAATGAATTATGTTTAGTTACTCGGACATATATATGTTTCTGCAATAAGGAAAACAGTTTTGCATAAGGCATTGATTGAATACAAACTGAATATAAGCGATATCAATGGATGTACAAATGGAAGACGGCAGAAATTAGCCAAACATTCTGTGAAGATATTGAAAATGAATCAAACAAAAGCTGCTAAACGTCTGGGGATAGGGCGAAGCACAATGTGGCGGAAGCTTACAAACTGATTTTGCTAGCTTTTGAAAGAAAGCCGATTGTACCGAACCCTATGCCGGATCGTGCTGCCTGCAGTTGGAAGCAGGCAAATGGGGAGGCTTCCATTTCATGTCCACGGTATCAAGATCCCACTGAAGCACCTCATAACCGAGGGAGCGTACCGTTGTGATGACGGAATCGTTATATTCACCGTAAGGAGCACGGAATACCTTGGTCTTTTCTCCGGTAATCTTCACCATCATCGCTTCAAAATCCTCGATTTCTTTTTGCATTTGTGCGGCGGAAAGCTTGTTCATGTGCGGGTGCGTCGCTGTATGGTTCCCGAGCTCATGGCCTGCATCGTAAATTGCCTTGACTTTCTCCGGGTATTTCTCTACCCAGAATCCGCAAAGAAAGAAGGTAGCTTTCACGTTGTAGCTTTTTAGCGTTTCAAGAATGAAGTCTGTTTTGTCATCTTCCCAGGCAGCATCGATGGTCAGGGCGATTTTTTTGTCGTCTCGCTCCACGCTGTAGACGGGCAACTCGCGCTTTTTCCCGGCGAGCACCTCCAGTTCGTATTCCTCCACCACCGCCATGCTGCCCGCTGCGGTGGCATTGCCGTCCGAAACGGCGATGGCGATGATCACGGCTGCAATCACGGCAATAAGAACGATAGCCGCGATCACGAGCGTGCGTTTTGTGATAACGAAGATACGCAAGGCAATCCCCTCCAATTGATGAAATGATGCTTTATCTTATGTGCCGCTTCGTCATTATATTGCATCACCGGCATGCCGCATGGTAAAATTAAACGAATTGGCGCAGCAAAATGAAAGGCCTTCCTATGGAAGAAATTAAAGGTACTGTAAAAAGCATCATATTTCGCAATGAGGAAAATGGATACACCGTGCTGGAACTGGTGGATGCAACCGGGGACGAAATCACGGCAGTAGGCGCGCTCCCGCTTGCAAGCGTAGGCGAACGGATTGAAATCACGGGCACATGGACGGAACACCCAACCTATGGCCGACAGCTCCGCGCGCAAGGCTGCCGCACGCTTGCGCCTGCTACGCTGAGTGCACTTGTAAATTATCTTGGCAGCGGTCTGATCCGCGGCGTAGGGGAAAGCACGGCACGGGAAATCGTAAACACGTTTGGCACGGATACGCTTGCGGTGCTGGAAAACGAGCCCCAGCGCCTTACGGAGGTTCCGGGAATCGGTCGCCTGCGCGCGGCAAAGATCGCGGAATCCTTTGCGGCGCAGCGCGATATGCGGGATATCATGCTTGCCTTACAGGAATTTGGGGTCACGGTTTCGCAGGCGATGAAGCTTTATAAGGCGTATGGTACCCTTTGTTTGGCAAAGATCCGGGAGAATCCGTACCGGCTTATTGATGATATTGAGGGCATTGGATTCCTTACGGCAGACAAACTTGCGCAAAACGCAGGTGTGGAACGCGATTCGGCCTTTCGGCTGAAAGCCGGGCTGAAATATACGCTGCAGTGGGCGCGGCAGGAAGGACACACCTATCTACCAAGGGACATCCTTCTCCGAATTGCAGCCAGCGAACGCCTGTTGGGCGTGGAACTCTTGCCCACAGAACGGGCCTTGGATGAGCTTATCATTGGAAACGAGGTCGTTTACCAAACGGTGGGGGGCGTGGACAGCGTATTCCTTCCGCGGATGCATTTCCTTGAGAGCGACTGCGCAAGACGCCTCCTGCAAGTGGTGAATACGCCATCGCCGCTCCTGTTCCTGGATCCGGAGAAGCAGGTAACGCTTCTGGAACGTGAGCTTGCGATTTCCCTTGCGCCACAACAGCGTGAGGCGGTCGTTCGTGCGCTCACAAGCGGCGCGCTTGTCATTACCGGCGGCCCGGGCACAGGAAAGACCACAATTCTGCGTTTTATCATCCGCATCATGCAAAATATGGGGCTTTCCTGTGAGCTGTGCGCACCGACGGGCCGTGCAGCAAAACGCATGACGGAGGCGACCGGCGTGTCCGCACGCACCATTCACCGCCTGCTGGAATATGGTTACGGCGGTGAGGGGTTCCTGCGGGATGAAGAGAACCCCATAGAAACTGATTTGATTATTGTAGATGAAATGTCCATGGTGGATGTGCAGTTGATGCATGCGCTGCTGCGCGCGGTTGGCTCAAACACGCGGCTTTTGATGGTGGGAGACGCGGATCAGCTTCCGCCCGTGGGAGCTGGGAATGTGCTTCGGGACATCATCGAAAGCGAAACGGTGCCTGTCATGCGTCTAACGGATATTTTCCGCCAGGCCGAGCGCGGCATGATTGTTGAAAACGCGCACCGCATCAATAACGGACAACCGCCGGAGCTGACCTCCGGCATGGAGGATTTCCTGTTTGAAGAAATTGCCGCGGCAGAGGATGTGGCGCGTCGTGTGGTCGGGCTTTGCATGGGGCGCGTGGGACGGCTGCTGACGCAGGACCCGCGCAAGGATGTGCAGGTGCTCGTGCCGATGAAGAAGGGGCCGCTCGGCGTATACGCGCTCAATGCACGCATTCAAGCGGCGGTCAACCCGCCTTCCCGGCAAAAACGGGAGCGCAGGCAGGGGGATGTCACCTTCCGCGAAGGCGATAAGGTGATGCAGGTCAAAAACAATTATAAGATCGGCTGGAAAAAAGCGCGCTATAACGGCATGGCGGAGGAAGGAATTGGTACGTTCAACGGAGATTTGGGCACCATCATGCGCATAGATCCAGTGGAGCAGGAGGTTGAGGTGCTGTTTGATGACGAGCGTGCGGCGGTTTATGATTTCACCATGCTCGACGAGCTTGTGCTCGCGTATGCCGTTACGGTGCATAAAAGCCAGGGAAGCGAGTTCCCGATTGTTGTAATGCCTCTTGTGGGCGGCGCCCCTTCCCTGATGACGCGCAACCTGCTTTACACTGCGGTGACGCGTGCGCGCGAACAGGTCTATCTTTTGGGACGCAGCCGCTGCATTTATGATATGGCTGCAAACGCGCAGGTAAAGAAACGCTATAGTGCGCTCGGCACATTCCTGCGGGAGCTTGCGCCGTTGATCGGAGTTGCCGGATGAACGGATTGCTTGAGGCGTTCCTTTCGTTGCTGTATCCGGAGAATGTCGCCTGCTGCATATGCGGAGAGGAAGCGTGTGTGAATGAAGAGGGGCTTTGCGCTTCCTGTGCTGCGGGGATCAGGCGCTGCACATTGCCGCCGGCGCTGCGCTTTGCGGACGGCTTCGCAGCGGGGTTGATTTACAGCGAGGAAACTGCAATTGCCGTCCATCGCTTAAAGTATGGCAACGCGCGGTATCTGGCGCCGTTTTTCATTTCTTTTTTAGAGCTTCCGGCAGACTGGAGCTTTGATGCGATCATACCCGTTCCGTTGCATAAGCGCCGTCTGCGCAAGCGGGGATACAATCAGAGCGCACTTCTTGCGGAGGCGCTGTCGGAGCGCATAGGGGTTCCGGTGTGTGAAGAACTGATCCGGCGCACACGCAACACAAAAACGCAAACATCGCTGAATGCGAGGAGGCGGTCCCAAAATTTGCGCGGTGCGTTTGCGGCGTCCCCCGAGGCCAAGGGAATGCGCCTACTGCTCATTGATGATGTGCGCACGACCGGCGCGACGCTTTCCGAATGTGCGCGCGCCTTGCGCGAAGCGGGCGCAGCGGCGGTATATGCGTGCGCTGCCTGCGAAAGAGAACGTTCGGATTAGTCATGTTTCGTGTAACGCCCTCATAAGCTGTACAAAGCTTGTTCGGGGGTGTTTTATGTACGCTTATATCGAGGAACGCGTTTTGTCTCTTGCCGAATATATCATAGAGCATGAATCCACGGTGCGAGCCGCCGCGCGGGAATTCGGCATCAGCAAATCCACAGTACATCAGGACATGCAAACGCGCTTGCGGCAGCTCGATCCGATGCTTGCAAAAGAGGTGCGGGCAATTCTGAACAAAAATAAAGAGGAGCGGCACATTCGCGGCGGCATGGCTACATATCGGAAATATAAAGGCGAGGATCACATATGAAAAAAGCCCGGTTGCCGAACCGGGCCATATTTTTATGTGAACAACAGGCTGATGACCGGGATGGTAACGATTGAACAAAGTGTTGATACAAACGTGAGCTGTGCCGCATATTGTGCATCCCCGTCGTATTTTTCTGCAAGGATAGAGGTGGATGCGCCGGCGGGCATTGCAGTCATAATCACAGCGATGTTGACCAAAAGTGCTTCTGTGTGAAGCAGCTTTAAAGCACCGTATACCAAAAGCGGAAACGCAATGAGGCGGACAGCGGTATAATAGAGAATCGACTTTGAAAACAGGGATTTCACATCCGCATCCGCCATAATGGAACCAACTGTAATCATGGAGATGGGCACGGTGGTCTTGCTGATGCTGTAAACTGTGTCGCCAAGAAATTTCGGAAGCTCGGCGCGCGTGAGCATCAATACGATACCGATAAAAATCGAGACGATACATGGATGCGTCGCCAACTTTTTAAACGCATCTTTTTTGTTTACGTTTGTGAAAAGCGAAAGGCCAGCGGTCCACATCGTAAAGCGAATGGGAATTTGGAAGAGCGAAGTATAAAGCACACCGAGGCTGCCATAAAGCGTTTCTGCAATCGGCATACCGACAAAGCTTGAGTTTGAGCAAATGAGCCCATAGCGGAGAATCGCCTGCTTTTCTTGCGGAAAGTGGTGAAACAGCAGTTTCCCGGCAAAAACGGAAACAATTTGTATACAGGCTGCAATCAAAATGGCAAGGATGCAGCTTTTGACAAATTCAGCCGAAATTGTAATCTCCCCGAGAAAGGATTGAATGATGTTGCAGGGGAGCAGCACATTGACGAGGAGGCTCGATACCGCTTTCTCGGATTCGCGATTGAGAATTCTGAGTTTCTTTACAATAAGCCCAACGAGAACCAGCAGGAGCAGCACAAGCTGCTGATTCAAAACCTTTCCGAAAAAAGCCATTCCGATTGACTCCATTTCAAGCCGTTTTACTGCGCGCGGCCTTCAGAACAGGAAGCGCCAATGCGAGCAAAAGAGCAGTGTTCGCCTACCATGAATGCGTTCACAGAACGCGCTTTCAGATACTATACTACGCAGCTGTGCTGCGGTCAAGCCCGGACAAAGGATCCGGCTTGCACAGAAAAACCAAGAAATTAGGCGTTGACAAAGCGCGGGCTATGCGTTACTATAATTGTGTTTTATTGCTATAACAAAGGAGTTTCCAAATGGATTCCGTGTTTGCGACCATGATGATGCCCATGAGCTGCATGTCCATGATGTGCGGCTCTCAGTGCGTTGCCCAAAGCGGGTTGGTGTGGCTGCAAATGTAACGGAGCGTTTCCGGAGATTACATTGGGCGGTGAGCACAGCTCGCCGCCCTTTTATTATGCTTTATCCGAGGTGTTTATGGATCAAAAGGAAATCATTCGTATTGAAGGCCTGACAAAGCGTTTTTCCGGCAAAAACGGGGACGTCGTCGCGCTTGAAGGCATTGACCTTTCAATCAACCAGGGAGAGATTTTCGGCATCATCGGGCTTTCCGGCGCGGGTAAAAGTACGCTCGTACGTTGCATGAACCTGTTGGAGCGGCCAACGGAAGGGCGCGTTTTCGTGGATGGGCAGGAGCTTTCCGCCTTAACGGAAAAGCAGCTCAGGCAGGCCCGGCGCGGTATTGGGATGATCTTTCAACAGTTCAACCTGCTGATGCAGAGCACGGCGATTGAAAACATCTGCTTCCCCTTGCTGCTTTCCGGCGTAAACAGGCGTGAGGCAGAAAAACGCGCGCTGGAGCTGCTGGAGATCGTCGGCCTTTCCGACAAGCGCAACGCCTATCCGGCCCAGCTTTCCGGCGGGCAGAAGCAGCGTATCGCCATTGCACGTGCGCTTGCGAACGAGCCGAAGGTGCTCCTGTGCGACGAGGCGACAAGCGCGCTTGACCCAACAACGACACGTTCCATCCTTTCGTTGCTCAAAGAGATCAACGAGCGTCTCGGCATCACCATCATCGTCATCACACACGAGATGCGCGTTGTGGAAGAAATTTGTTCCCGTGTGGCCATCCTTGACGCAAGCCATGTGGCTGAGATGGGAAAGGTGGAAGAAATCTTCCGCCGGCCGAAGACTGCGGCGGCACGCCGGCTGTTGTTCCCCGGCAGGGAGCAGCGCGCGGAGGCTCCGGCGTTCGGAGCAAAAAATCAGCGGATGCTGCGTATTGTGTTTGATGGCATGACGCCGTTTGAGCCCGTTATTGCCAACATGGTGCTTGCCTGCGGCGCACCCGTAAACATCCTGTTTGCGAACACGCGCGCCATTGAAGGAAAGACCGTCGGGCAGATGATTGTGCAGCTGCCGGAGGCGGAAGACGCGGTTTCCCGCATTGAAGCGTATCTCAACGCACAAAACGTGCATTACGAGGAGGTGACGGATGATGTTCTCTAAGGAGATGCTGAACCTGTTTCTGGAGGGAACGCTGGAAACATTTTATATGGTGGTCATGTCCACGCTGCTTGCTTATCTCATCGGGCTGCCGCTCGGCGTGCTGCTGGTGGTGAGTGGGGAAGACGGCATCCGGCCCATGCCAGTGCTCAACCGCACGCTTGGCGTTGTAATTAACCTCTTGCGCAGCGCGCCGTTCCTCATTCTGCTCGTTGCGCTTACGCCGGTAACGCGTGCGATTGTCGGCACCTCGCTGGGCTCCACGGCAACCATCGTTCCCCTTGTTATCGGCTCGGCGCCCTTTATTGCACGGATGGTGGAATCTTCCATAAAAGAGGTGGATGGCGGGGTGATAGAAGCCGCACAATCCATGGGCGCATCTCCAATGCAAATTGTGCTGCGCGTGATGCTTCCGGAGGCAAAGCCATCCCTTACGGTCGGCGCGGCCATTGCCGTCACAACGATCCTCGGCTATTCTGCAATGGCCGGTTTCGTGGGCGGCGGCGGCCTCGGCACGATTGCAGTCAACTATGGCGTCTATCGCTATCAGACGGACGTAATGCTTGTGACCCTTGCTCTGCTCGTTGCGATTGTGCAGGTGTTTCAGGAGGTCGGCATGCATATTGCGGCTCGGATTGATAAGCGGAGAAGATAAAGCATTTTATTTTATTGCAGGAGGAATACAACATGAAAAAGGCACTTGCACTCACCCTTGCAGCACTTGCAGCACTTGCCCTCTTTGCGGGCTGCTCCAAGTCCAAGACAGACCCCGGCACAATCGTAGTCGGCGCTTCCGTGACTCCGCATGCGGAGATCCTTGAGCAGGTTCGTGAGCTTCTGAAGGAAAAAGGTTTTGAACTTGAAATCGTTGAGTTCACGGACTATGTGATTCCGAACACGGCTCTAGAAGACGGTGACCTTGATGCCAACTTCTTCCAGCACAAGCCTTACATGGATAACTTCAACGAAGAAAACGGAACGCATCTGGTTTCCGTTGCGGCGGTGCATTACGAGCCCTTTGGCATCTATCCGGGCAAGACCGCATCCATTGAAGAACTGGAAGACGGCGCAAAAATCGCAATCCCAAACGATGGTACGAACGAAGCGCGCGCGCTCCTGCTGTTGGAAGCGCAGGGTCTCATCAAGCTCAAGGAGGGTGCGGGCATGACCGCAACGAAGATCGACATTGCAGAAAATCCCAAGAACCTTGAGATCCTTGAAATTGAGGCGGCGCAGCTCACCCGTTCCCTCAGCGACGTGGACCTTGCCGTCATCAATGGCAACTATGCCATCCAAGGCGGCCTTTCCGTTGGGAAAGACGCGATTGCTGCGGAGGATAAGGATTCCCTTGCTGCTGAAACCTATGCCAACATCGTTGCGGTAAAGGAAGGCAATGAGGACACGGAAAAGACAAAAGCACTCATTGAAGCGCTTCAAAGCGACGTTGTGCGCGACTATATCGAAGCCACTTACGACGGCGCGGTGATTCCAAAGTTCTAACAAAAAACCGGAAAGGCCGCCTTGCGCTGTGCAGAGCGGCCTTTTATAATGAAGAAAAACAGCAAGGGGGCAGACATGGGCTCAGAACAATTTATTCGGACAGCGCTTCTGCTGGGAGAAGATGGCGTGAAACGCCTCCGCTGTGCATCAGTGGCGGTGTTCGGCGTGGGCGGCGTTGGCTCTTTTGCAGCAGAAGCGCTTGCACGGGCAGGCATTGGGCGGCTTCTGTTGGTCGACCCGGATGCTGTTGCGGAAAGCAACATCAACCGGCAGCTGATTGCGCTGCATTCCACGATCGGAATGAACAAAGCGGAGGTCATGCGCGCGCGCATTCTGGACATCAACCCGGAAGCGGACGTAACTGCGATGCCTTTGTTTTACGATGCTTCCACAGCGGAGCAAATTGATCTTTCAAGTTATGACTTCGTTGTGGATGCAATTGACACGGTCTCGTCAAAACTGCTCCTGATTGAGCGCGCAGCGGTGGAACGCATTCCCATCATCAGCAGCATGGGAGCCGGCAATAAGCTTGATCCCACCGCGTTCGAGGTTGCCGACATTTATCAAACCTCGGTTTGCCCGCTTGCACGCGTTATACGTCGGGAACTGAAAAAACGGGGGATTTCGGCGCTCCGGGTGGTGTACTCTCGGGAAGAAGCGAAAACTCCGCAAAATCCGGCTGTTGAACCTGCTCCGGGCAAGCGGCAAACGCCGGGAAGCGTTTCCTTTGTGCCCTCCGTAGCGGGGCTGATCCTTGCGGGCGAGGTCGTGCGCATACTTACAAAAGCAGAATAACAAAACGCCCTTCCGGCAATCCTAGGATAAAAGCGTGCGCATGGCGCGCAAGTCCTGGAGGTGCTCGAATGGCGTTGAACAAAGTCGATATCTGCGGCATGGATACATCCAAGCTCCCTATGATGACGCATAAGCGCAGCAGGGAGCTTCTTGTACGCATCAAGGAGGGGGACACCGGTGCGCGGGAAGAATTCATTCAGGGCAATTTGCGCCTTGTGCTCAGCGTAATTCAGCGGTTTTCCGGCCGGGGCGAACAGATGGATGATCTGTTTCAAGTTGGGTGCATCGGCCTGATCAAAGCGATTGACAACTTCAACCTTGCGCTTGATGTGCGCTTTTCAACGTATGCCGTTCCGATGATTATCGGCGAGCTCCGGCGGTACCTTCGGGACAATACTGCCATGCGCGTAAGTCGCTCCCTGCGCGATACGGCGTACAAAGCGCTGCAGATGCGCAATAAACTCATGGAGGAGAATGCGCGCGAGCCCAGTATCGGCGAGATTGCAAAGGCACTTGAAATGAAGGAGGAGGACGTGGTGTTTGCGCTTGATGCGATTCAGGATCCCATTTCCCTGTTTGAGCCGATCTATCACGATGACGGCGATGCGATCTACGTCATGGATCAAGTGCGTGACGAACGCAGTTCGGATGATCTTTGGCTGGATGGGATTGCCATTGAGGGTGGCTTGGATAAGCTTGGCGAGCGTGAACGGCGCATTATAGAATTGCGTTTTTTCCATGGCAGGACGCAGATGGAAGTTGCCTCCGAGATCGGGATCAGCCAGGCGCAGGTTTCCCGCCTTGAAAAAAGCGCGCTTAAGCACATGCGCAAATATGTCTGACCTGAGATAAAACAAGCATACTTTTTCCGCGCCGCCCCGCATATGATTTATCCGTATGGGGGCGGTTTGCTATGTCCAACAAAAAACGTAAAATCAGGCTGGGACGCCGTGTGGCCGAAGCTTTGGACCTTCCGGCCGAAGCGGTTTCCGGCATGCCGAAGCTGACGCTGCAGGGAAGGGAGGCTATGTTGGTTGAAAACCACAAAGGCCTCTTTGAATGCGGTGAAAACATTGTGCGGCTGCACACGGCTTGCGGTATCCTCCGAATCACGGGAGAGGGGCTTACGCTTCTTGAACTTTCGGCCGAGCGTTTGTATGTTGCTGGAAAGTTGTGCGGCGCAGAATACGAGCCGTAAATGAAGGGATGGATAAAAATAAGAAAAGTTTGTGAATTCTTGTTTGGGAGCTGTTGATGTTGACAGGCATATGGAATTCTGTTGCCGGATATGTTATCATTGAAATCAAAGGTAAGGGGCTGGAACGGTTCCTGAACCTTGCTGTGCACAGCGGGATTGAGATCTGGCGTGTGCGGCGCACGGGGGTTGCCACCGTTACGGCACGTGTGAGCGTGGAGGGATTTTATGCATTGCGGACGCTCGTGCGCGGTCAAAATGTGCATGTACGCATTTTGGAAAAGCGCGGATTCATTATGCGTCTTTCCAGGCTGCGTTTCCGCAAAGTGCTGCTCTATGGATGGGCAATCGTGCTGGCGCTTCTCGTAGCGGCCTCCAGGCGCATCTGGTTTATCGAGGTAGAAGGCTGCGATACGGTACGGGAGGCGGAGGTACTCGCTGCGCTTGATACTATGGAAGTTCGCATTGGCTCACGGCGCAACGCTGTGCCCACATCCCAACTGGGCGGTGAACTCATGGCGTCCGATCCGCGCATTGCATGGGCGGGCGCACGGCTGGACGGCGTAACGCTGCGCGTCTCATTGCAGGAGGCGGAAGCAATTCCGCAGCTCCCATCCGGCGGGCAAAAAACGCCTGTGAGCATTTATGCCGCAAAGGATGGCGTAATTACAAGCATTACAGTCTACGATGGCAAGGCAAAGGTGCACGTGGGGGACGCAGTGCTTGCCGGTCAGGAGCTCATTACAGGCGTGCTGCGCAGCGATGAAACGCACACGCTTCTCACACAGGCTCGTGGGGAAGTGATGGCAACGGTGCTTTATCGTTTTCAGGCTACTGTTGGCCCCACGATCACAAAGCCGGTTGAGACCGGGGAAACGCGAATTTGTGCGCGCATCGGCCTGTTTGGATGGGAATTCCTCTCAAACGGATTTGCAGCGGAGGATGCATGGGAGAACGCGCGGGAGGAGCCGACGGCCAAATATGCACTTACCAACTGCTTTTTGCCGTTTACGGCGGAGCGCATACGGCTTTATGAGCTTGCTGAACGGGAAGCTTCGGCCACGCAGGATGAACTCGCACAGGCTGCTTTGCGCAAGGCGGAGCGGGTCATGTCGGAAACACTGCCGGAGAACGCGCGTATCCTTTCAAAGGAGAGCGAGACGGTTCGGCTGGAGGATGGCGCTTTGCAGGCTTCGATCCTCGTTACAACCGAAGAAAACATTGGGGAAATAAAGGAAATCAAGGAACCGCATGGAGAACAGGACTGATTTACGGCAACCGGAAGAGAACGGGACTTCCGCGGAAAAACGGCAGATGGCCGGCGGCCAAACCGCAGTGCGGGTTGTGCCGGTGGAATCAATGGATGAAATGATCCGCCTTTTTGGCGTGTTCGATGAAAACTTGAAAATCATCGAGGATGAAACAGGCGCACATATCCGTACGGAAGGGGATTGCATCCGCATTGAAGGGGAAGATGCGAGCGCAGAACTTGCGGCTGTGGTTACGGACAAGCTGCTTATGACGCTGCGCCGCGGCGAGGCGATTGACCGCAGCCGCATACGATATGCCATCGACCTTGCAAAGGAAGGCAATGCAGAACTCATCACGGAACTTCTTGATGACGTCGTTGCCTTTACCAACAAGGGCAGGCGCATTAAATGCAAAACGCTTGGTCAGAAAAAATATGTTTCGGCGCTGAAACGGCATACCGTAGTCTTTGGCGTTGGCCCTGCCGGAACGGGAAAAACCTATCTTGCGGTAGCGATGGCTGTGCTTGCTTATAAAAACAAGGAAGTTGAAAAAATCATTCTGACGCGCCCGGCCGTTGAGGCTGGGGAAAAGCTGGGCTTCCTGCCGGGCGATCTGCAAAACAAGGTGGATCCTTATCTCCGGCCGCTCTATGATGCGCTATACGACTTTTTGGGTGCAGAGAGCTTCAAAAACCTGAGTGAACGCGGTGTGATCGAAGTCGCTCCGCTCGCATATATGCGCGGCCGCACGCTTAGCGATGCATATATCATTCTGGATGAGGCGCAGAACTGCACCGTTGAGCAAATGAAAATGTTCCTTACACGCTTTGGAGAAGGCTCCCGCGTAGTTGTAACAGGCGATATAACGCAGATCGACCTTCCGCATGAACGCAAGAGCGGTCTGGTACATGCGCTTGATGTGCTCAAGGGTGTGGAAGGAATCGCGCAGATTTACTTGACGCATAAGGATGTTGTGCGGCACGAAATGGTGCAGCGCATCATCAGCGCGTATGACAGGGCATACCGGAAAGACGGCAGCATTGGGAGGTAGCGGCATGGCAAAGCGCGAAGGAAAACGGGCGATAACAAAAAAGAATATAAGGATTATTTCGCTCCTGCTTCTCGCTGTAGCGTTTGTCATCACGTATTTTTCCGTGCTTACTGCAGCGACGCCAAAGCATTACGATGTAAAAGTAGGAGAAACCTCCGCATATACGATCTATGCAACGCATAGCGTAACGGATGAGAGCGCAACCGAGGCCTTGCGGGATGCAGCGCGCGCTGCGGCGCAGACGGCATACCGCATTGATACAGAGCGCATTCAGGCGTGTATGGATGGTGCGGCTGCCTTTTTTGCCGAACTTGCGGCCCTGCGTGCGGAGGCAGATGGATTGCGGCCTGCGGATGTGGAGCAGGCAATGACGGCAGAAGACTGGGCGGCATTGCTCAGCGCGGAACAGAAAGCATCCTTCTGTGCCGGAACGCAGCCGAATTTGGAAGAAGCACAGCTTTGCGCAGTACTTGCCGCAGGGGCGTCCGAAATCCAGCTGATGAAGGACCTCGTGCTCCCAAAGCTCGAAACATCTCTGGGCGCAGGACTTTCTCAGGAAGGGCTTTCTGCAGTGAAGGCTACCTGTGTGCGGGAAGTCAATGCAACCACAAGCCTTACTGCGGGCCTGAAAGATGTGGCCGCGCTGGCGATCAATACCTATATGGAACCAACGCTCGTGGTGGACGAAGAGGCGACGAAGCAGGCGCAGGAAGAAGCTGCTGCTGCGGTTGCCCCTGTGACGATCAAGAAAGGCGAAACCATCGTAGAACGCGGCATGGAACTGACGGCGGCGCAATACGCTATTTTGAGCGACCTTTCCCTTGTGCGTGCAGAACAAAGCAACCAGCCGCTTGTGTTTGGAACGCTGCTGATCCTGCTTGCCGTCTTTACCCTGTTTGCGATTTACCTTTATTTTTACCGCACCGAGGTGTTTCATGATACCAAACGCATGATTATCCTTACGGTGCTCACGGTGCTCACGATGCTCATTGCGCTTTTGTGCAGCACATTGGATACCCGCATGACCCCTGTGCTCATCGCTGTGATGCTCACAGCGTTATTGGTATGCCAGAGGACGGCGCTCGCACTTTCCGGATTGTTTTCCATCGCGCTTGGTTTGATGGCAAGCGGTACCGGCACGGCTCTGCTTGGGATGGATTCATTTATGGCCGTTGCGGCTACGCTTGCGGCAGGAGCAGCTTCCGTGTTTGCGCTGCGCAGGACGCAAAGCCGGGCTGCGCTGATTGCGGCAGGGGCGATCGGCGGGGCCGCAGCATCGCTTGTTGTAACGGCTGTTATGCTCATGGCAAAGGAGGCGTTCCTGTCCATCCTTGTGGGGATTGGCTGGACGATGGGGAGCTCCATGCTTTCAACCTTGCTTGTGGCTGGATCACTCTCAATTTGGGAAACCGTGTTTGATGTTGCAACCCCCGCGCGCCTGAGTGAGCTGAGCAATACAAACCATCCGCTGCTCAAGCAGCTCATGGTGGAAGCGCCGGGGACATACCAGCATTCTGTTATGGTGGCAGCGCTTGCGGAGGCAGCAGCTGAGCGCGTGGGAGCAGATCCTCTGCTGGCACGTGTGGGCGCGTTGTTTCACGATGTGGGAAAGCTGCGCCGCCCGCTGTATTTTAAAGAGAACCAGAAAAATGGGGAGAATATCCACGATAAGCTTCCTCCGCTGGAAAGCGCACAAACGATCATAGCGCATCAAAAGGATGGCGTAACGCTGCTCATGCGTTATAAAATGCCTTCTGCAGTCATTCGGATTGCCGCGGAGCATCATGGGAATTCGCTTATGACGTATTTCTTTTATAAAGCAAAGCAGGCGGAGGGCGACAAGGTTCAAACGAAGAGCTTCCGCTATTCCGGAAACCGGCCCTCAACCAAGGAGAGCGCTATCGTGATGCTGGCGGATTCCTGCGAGGCTGCAGTGCGCTCGTTGGGGGATACAAGCCGTGACAAAGCCGAAGAGATGGTGCACAAGGTTATTTACGGCAAGATGACGGACAGCGATAACATGATGACCAATGCGCCGCTGACCCTTGCCGAGTTCACCGAGATCGAAAAGAGCTTCTTGAAAACGTTTGGCGGCATCATGCATGATCGTATTGAGTATCCTGACCTTACCGAGGTGAACAAATGATCGAAATTCTGACCGACCTGCCTGAAACGCCGGAGATGCTGGAACGCGTGCTGACCGCGGCGGCGGAGGCTGCACTTGCATACGAGGGCGCGGCGGGCGACATAACTATTTCTGTGGTGGATGATGAAGAAATTCACCGGATGAACCGCGAATACCGCGGGGTAGACAGGCCGACGGATGTGCTGAGTTTCCCGGCGGCGGAAGGGGATGCATTTCCAGCCATCCCGGATGCATTTCTGGGGGATATCGCCATTTCGCTTCCGCGCGCTGAGATGCAGGCTGAAGAATACGGGCATTCTCTCCTGCGCGAACTTACGTTCCTTACCGTGCATGGCACGCTGCACCTTTTGGGATATGACCATATGATGGACGAAGACCGCGCGCGGATGTTTGCGCGGCAGGATGAAATCTTAGAGAAGATGAGGATTACAAGATGAGGAACATCCATGATTTTGAAGTAAAAAACATGCTGCGCATGGCCAACGAAGCGCGGGACAGAGCGTATGCGCCCTATTCCAACTTCCGCGTGGGCGCATGCCTGAAAGGGGCAACAGGCGCTTATTACCTTGGATGCAACATTGAAAACGCAGCATATTCTCCATCGAACTGTGCGGAACGAACCGCTATGTTTAAAGCCGTATATGAAGGCGAGCGTCAGTTTGATGCCCTTGCAATCGTTTGGGATGGAGAAAACCCCGCCGTACCCTGCGGCGTTTGCCGCCAGGTGCTTGCGGAATTCTGCGATCCGGAAATGCCTGTGATCTGTGCGAATCGCAAAGGGGAGTACAAGCTGGTCGCCATGGGGGACTTGCTGCCGGATGCATTTCTGCCGAGGGATCTTGGAAAATGAGCGCAGCGTTTCGTTCCGGTTTTGTTTCCATCATCGGTTCGCCAAATGTGGGAAAAAGCACATTGATGAACCGCTTTGTCGGGCAGAAGGTTTCCATCGTATCCGCGCGCGCGCAGACAACGCGCAACCGTGTGATGGGCGTGCTGACAAAGCCTGAGTACCAAATCGTGTTTCTGGATACACCCGGCGTTACCACTCCGAAGAACAGGCTGGGTGAGTATATGCTCAAAATCGCATATGATTCACTCAATGAGGTGGAAGCCGTGCTGTTCCTGACGGATGCGGAAAAAGGGATCCGCGAAAAAGACGAAGCGCTGCTGAAAAAACTTGCGTCTGCCAAAGCGCCCGTGATTGCTGCAATCAACAAAATTGATGCGGCAAAACCGGAAATCGTTGCGGAGATGCGGAAAAAACTTGCGGCACTTCCCTATATCAGCCAAATGGCTGATATATCTGCTGAAACGGGCGAAGGCGTAGATTCCCTGGAAGCTTTGCTGCGTACGCATTTGGAAGAAGGCCCGAAGTACTTCCCGGATGACATGGTGACCGACCAGCCAGAACGCGTCATCTGTGCGGAACTGATCCGCGAAAAGGCATTGATGCTTCTGAAAGAGGAAGTGCCTCACGGCATTGGGGTTGGGGTAGATAAAATGTTCCTAAGGGAGGATAAACCAATCTGCGATGTATGGGCGACAATCTATTGCGAGCGGGAAGGGCATAAGGGCATCATCATTGGAAAAGGCGGCGCAATGCTGAAAAAGATCGGGGCCGAAGCGCGGCATGACATGGAATGGATGCTCGGTACCCGCGTAAATTTGCAGCTCTGGGTTAAGGTGAAGGATGACTGGCGCAACAGCCTTTCCACAATGCGTGAACTGGGATATGAGTAAAACAGAGGCATGAATGAGGCGGAGAACAAAGTTTGCCCATTTGTGCAAAACCGAACGGAAAGGGAGGAAGCAGGGTGCGTGCGGTTGATTTGATCCTCAAGAAGAAAAGCGGCGAGGCAATGACACAGCCGGAGATCACCTGGCTTGTGGACGGATTTGTGAAAGGCGCCGTGCCGGATTATCAGATGGCGGCCTGGATGATGGCCGTCTGCTTTCAGGGTATGAATCAGGCGGAGACGGCCGCTCTGACCGATGCGATGATCCGTTCCGGCGATACGGTGGATCTGTCCGCTTTGCCGGGTGTAAAGGTCGATAAACACTCAACGGGCGGCGTTGGAGATACGACGACGCTCGTGATTGCGCCGCTTGTTGCCGCTTGTGGCGGCACCGTGGCAAAAATGTCCGGACGCGGCCTTGGCCATACCGGCGGTACGCTTGACAAGCTTGAATCTATACCCGGCGTCAACATAGAAATTCCGATCCGGCGCTTTTTTGAGATCGTACATAAAACCGGCCTTTGCGTGATGGGACAAACGGAAAACCTTGTCCCGGCCGACAAGCGCATGTATGCGCTTCGGGATGTGACGGGCACTGTGAGCAGCATCCCGCTTATCGCTTCAAGCGTCATGAGCAAGAAAATCGCGGCGGGCGCGGATGCGATTGTGCTGGATGTGAAGGTGGGCACGGGGGCATTCATGCAGACGATTGAGGAGGCGCGAACGCTTGCACGCGCTATGGTGGATATCGGGACGCATATGGGGCGGCGCACTGTCGCCATCATAACGGATATGAACCAGCCGCTCGGGATGGCAGTAGGCAATGGCCTGGAGGTACGTGAGGCGATCGAGCTGCTTTCCGGAAAAATCCCGGAAAGCGATCCGTTGTATGAAGTATCCATGCTGTTGGCCACCCATATGCTTTTGCTTGCCGGCCTTGCGGCTGATGAGGCGCAGGCACGCGAAAAACTGCGCCGGGCGCTTCAAAGCAGGGCGGGGCTGGAGAAACTTTCCATGATGCTTCTGGCGCTTGGCGGAGATACGGCGTGCATTCATGCGCCGGATATGCTTTGCGCCGTGCGGGAAAAACTTCCTGTCACGCTCGGGCGCGCGGGCTATGTTTCGGCCATGCGGGCGGAACGCATCGGCGTTGCGGCGCAGCTTTTGGGCGCCGGCCGCGCTACCAAGGCGGATCGGATCGACCCTGCCGTTGGGCTTGTGATGCACAAGAGGCACGGAATGCACGTTGCGGCGGATGAACCAATTGCTACGCTGTATGTAAATGATCCGTCGCATGCTGCAGAAGCGGCGGAGCTTGTGCGCCGGTCCATTACGCTTTCAGAGCAGGCGCCTGCACATGCGCCGATGGTATATGATGTGATCGCCTGAAGTGCAAAAATTCATGGATTATTGATTGGAACTGCCGGGCAGAGGGTGGTATCCTGAGGGCACAGAAAAGGAGAAACGAACGATTGAAAAAACTGATTGCAATCGACGGAAACAATATTCTTTACAGGGCGTATTTTGCCCTCCCTTCCATGATGACGAAATCCGGAGTGCCGACGGGAGCCATCTATGGGTTCCTTTCTACACTGTTTAAGCTTGTGCAGGAAAAGCCGGATTATCTGCTCGTTGCATTCGATATGCATGGGCCGACATTCCGCCATGAGCAATATGACGCTTACAAGGCAGGGCGCGCAGCAACGCCGGACGACCTGCGCACACAGGTTCCGCTGATGAAAAAACTGCTGGGCGAAATGGGGATTGCCGTATGCGAGTGCCCCCGCTTTGAAGCGGACGATATTTTAGGAACATTCGCGCGCATCGCAAACGAGGGCGGCGCGGATGCACTGCTTGTCACGGGCGACCGGGATGCGCTGCAGCTCATCGGCCCCAATACGCATGTGCTCATGCCGAAAAAAGCAAACGAAACGGTGGAGTACGATGAAGCCCTCCTCATGGAACAATACGGCCTTACGCCAGCGCGCATGCCGGATTTGAAGGGCCTGATGGGGGATAGCTCGGATAACCTGCCGGGGATTCCCGGCGTGGGGGAAAAGACGGCACGCAAGCTGCTTGAAAAATATGGGACGCTTGAGAACGTGCTCGCCCATGCCGGTGAGGAAAAAGGGGCCTTGCAAAAGAAACTTCTGGACGGCGCGGAAAGCGCACGTATGAGCTATCGCATGGGTGTGATCGATACGCATGTGCCGGTGCAGTTTGGCCTTGAAGAATGTGCGTTTGAACCCGCGCGCATGGCGGGGGGCGCGCCGATGATGCAGGAACTTGAACTCCGCAGCTTGCTTTCGCGCCTGCCCAAAGGAGAAGACATCATACCGGAGGCACCTCTGGAAGGAAACAAAATAACACATATCCGCGTGGATGACGCCGGAAAACTCGCAGCGCTTGCGCAGTCGCTCTCCGGAGCGCGTCGCCTTGCGCTCCATATCGAAGATGCCCTGTCGCTTTCTACCGACGGTGCAACGCAATATGATGTTGTGCTTGGCGCAACGCTCCTTGATGCAGGGCTTGACGAAAATCAGGTATATGCAGCGCTTCGGGATGCACTGGAAAACGAGGCGATTGAGAAGCTTGTGTTCGATGCAAAGCGTTTTCGGCATATCCTTGCACGTTTTGGAGTTAAGCTCGGTGGCGTAACGTTTGACGCCATGCTTACGGATTATCTTCTCCATGCCATTCATCCCGCCGATACGCTGAAAACGCTTGCGACGGAGCGGCTCGGTTTTTCAGAAAGCGGAGCTGCGGCGTTGCTGCGCCTTGCTGATTCCATGCTGCCGGAGCTTACGGAAAAGGGACTCACATGGCTGTACAGGGAGGTGGAACTCCCGCTGGAGCATGTGCTGTTTGATATGGAGCGCATTGGGTTTGCGCTCGATGCGGACGTTCTCAAGGAAATGAGCGCTGCATTCAAGGCGCGCATCGATGCAATCGCGGAGCAAATCTTCAGCCTTGCGGGGGAACGCTTCAATATCCTTTCCACGAAGCAGCTCGGTACGATCTTGTTCGATAAACTCCAGCTCCCTCCCTGGAAAAAAACGAAGTCCGGGTACTCCACGGATGCGGAAACGCTTGAAACGCTTGCCGATAAGCACGAAATTGTGCCGCTTATCATTGAATACCGCACGCTTTCAAAGCTTTGCAGCACATTCCTTGACGGCCTCGTTGCCGTCATCCGGCCGGAGAGCGGACGCGTGCACACGAGCTTTAACCAGAACGTGACGGCGACCGGGCGCATTTCAAGCACTGAGCCAAACCTGCAAAACATCCCCGTGCGCACGGAGCTTGGGCGTGAGATCCGAAAGGCATTCGTTGCAAGCGAGGGAAACCTGCTTGTGGATGCAGACTATTCGCAGATCGAGCTGCGCCTGCTTGCGCACATGAGTGGGGATGAAGGCATGATCCGTGCTTTTTGCGAGGGAGATGATATCCACCGCCGCACGGCGTCCGAGGTGTTCGGCGTGCCGTTTGAGGCTGTTACGGGTATGCAGCGCAGCGCAGCGAAGGCCGTGAATTTCGGTATCGTATATGGCATCAGCGATTTCGGGCTTGCGCGCAACCTCGGCATCACGCGCAAGGAAGCCGCCCGCTACATCGACCTGTACCTAAACAGGTATCCGGGCATTCGGCGCTATATGCTCGAAAGCGTTGAAGCCGGAAAACGGGATGGCTATGTAAAAACACTGATGGGAAGGCGGCGCGAACTTCCGGAGCTGCAGTCCTCCAACTACAACACGCGCTCCTTTGGCGAACGCGTGGCGATGAATATGCCGATTCAGGGAACAGCGGCAGATATAATCAAACTTGCAATGGTGCGCGTACACCAGCGCCTTACGTGTGAAGGCCTTCGCGCAAAATTGATCCTGCAGATTCACGATGAGCTTATTATTGACGCGCCGAAGGACGAGGCGGAACACGTAGCGGCGCTGCTTACCGAATGCATGCAGAACGTAATCCAACTGTCGGTGCCGCTGCGCGCGGATGTAAAAATCGGCAGAAGCTGGTTTGAAACAAAGTGAAGGGAAACTGGAGATGCTCATTGGCTTAACCGGCTCCATTGCCGCAGGAAAATCTACCGTGTCGGGGCGGCTCGTCCACCTTGGCGCGCATGTGCTGGATGCGGATGTCGTTGCGCGGGAGGTCGTAGAGCCCGGAACGCGTGGGCTTGCCATGCTTGAACAAGCGTTTGGCTCAGACATCCTTACCGAAAGCGGGATGCTTGACCGGCGAGCGCTCGCGGCACGCGTGTTTGGCAATGCAGAGATGCTTAGGACACTTAACACGATCACACACCCGCTTGTGGTGGAGTGCATGGCGGAGCGCTCTGCACAATGGCTTTCGGGTCATCCGAAGGGCATTGTCATCTGGGATATGGCGCTGCTTATCGAATGCGGTGCATGGAAACGGATGAATTCGATTTGGTTGGTTACGGCGGAGGACGAAACGCGCATGAAGCGCATTATGGCGCGGGATGGTTGCTCGCGGGAGCACGCGCTCGCCCGGATGAACGCACAGATGCCGCAGGATGAAAAGCTGAATTATGCCACCACAGTGCTGAAAAACGACGGGGACGCGGCGTCTCTCTTTCGGCAGGTGGACGATTGCTATGCGGCGGCCTGCAAAGTGGCGGAGGCTGCGGTATGATGGTGGTTCCGGGCAAGGCTTCCGGTAAAAAACGAGGCACCGGAGCTACACGGAGCGCGGCGGCAAAGAAAAAGAGAAAGCAGAGTGCGCGCGCCCGGGCCCTCCGTACCGCCGGCATTGCGCTGCTTTCTGTGGTATTGCTTTCTGTGGGGGCATATTTCCTGAACATCAGGATGGAAAAGAACACTTACCGGCTTGCATATGCGGAAGCAATCCTGCGTGAGAGCGGAGCGTTTGGGCTTGATCCATGCCTTGTTGCAGCCGTAATCCATTGTGAAAGCCGCGGACAGGCCGAAGCCTGCTCCCCCAAGGGGGCGCGCGGCCTGATGCAGATTATGCCCGCAACGGGGGAGTGGATTTCTGAAAAGCTCGCGCTTACCTCGTTTACGGAGGATGCTTTGTACGAGGCGGATGTAAATATTCGGTTTGGGTGTTGGTATCTTTCCTATCTGCTCGAAAAGTATGATGGGGAAAAGGATCTTGCACTTGCTGCTTACAATGCCGGGCCGGGGAACGTAAAAAAATGGCTGGAGGATCCGGCGTACTCGGAAAACGGACGCTTGACTGCAATTCCGTTTTCAGAAACGGAAGCTTATGTAAAGCGTGTGAATGCGGCTTCTGAGAAATACAGAGAACTTTATGAAGAAGAACTTGCTCAATAAAACAATAGCTTTTAGCCTTGCGGTGCTTTTCACGGCGATTGCCTGTGCGTGCGGCGTGCCTGTGGACGAGCCTGCGCAAAGCACAGCTTCTCTTGTGCTGCCGACGGCCACGCCCGCACCACGACCGGTTTCGGGCGGAGAGGTGCGCATGCCGATGCCTGTGAATGCGGATGTAAGCGATCCGCTTGCCGTAACGTCGGAGGAGCTGCTTGCGCTGTTTTCACTGATCTATGAAAGCGTGTTGGGAATCGATGACTCCGGGAAAATTATTCCTGGCCTCGCCGAAAACTGGTCGTGTGATGAGACGGGGCGCGTGTGGACATTTCGGCTGCGCGCAGCGGCAAGGTGGCACGATACGGGCGCTTCCATAACGTCAGCAGACGTTGTCAGCACCTATCAGAGGATCGTGTCGCTTGGCGCGAATACGCATTATTCTTATGTTACCACCCGTGTGGAAAGCATGGTGGCTATGGAGGATGGCTCGCTTGTAGTGACGATGCGGCAAGGGGGGCTAGCGTCCCTGTATGCCCTTACTTTTCCCGTGATGCGCGGCGGTGCGCCGGAGGCGGATGGAACGCCGGTCGGTACCGGCCCTTACAAGGCGCTTTCGGTGACGGATGACGCGATGCGCCTTATAGTAAACACGAATTGGTGGAAGCAAACGCCCTATATTGAAGCTTTTACCTTCTATGCAAAAGACAGCAACGAAATTGCGCTTGCCTCCTATGAGGCGGGCCAACTCGACCTTGTACCGACATCAGCCCTTTCCGTGGGGCGCTACCGTGAAGATGGCGTAACAAATGTGCTTGATGTGATGACACAGACGGCTGAAGTCATGCTCATAAATTATGATAATGCGAATTTGCGCGATGTGAAAGTGCGCATGGCCATTGCATGTGCCATTAACAGAGGGCATATCATCACCAATGTGTACATGAACCGCGCGCAGGCATGTGATGTTCCCGTTGCACCGGATGCCTGGCTGTATGAGAGCAAATCCAAACTTTACGATTACAATACCACCGTTGCACTTTCCCTTTTGGCTGAATCCGGTTGGAGCGATGTGGACGGGGATGGCTATCTGGAAAAGGATGGCCAGCACTACAACGAGATGACGCTGCGCCTGTTGGTAAACGATTCAACGGATGCGGCGCGCAAGAGCGCCGCGGACATGATTGCTCAGCAACTGGAAGCTGTTGGAATTCACATTGAGCTGATTACTGCGGGATATGCTCTTGGTGACGATGCAAGCGAATATCTAAGCAAACTTTCCTTACGGGAATTCGACCTTGCGCTGATTGGCTTTAACCTTGGGCGGGATTGCGATTTGACGCAGTATATTGCACAGAATGGGCGAAACAATTATGGCGGCTATTCCAATGCGGCGTTGGAGCAGCTTGCACAAAATATCCTTACGGTTGCGGATGAAACAGGGATGCGGGAGGCCGCCTCGGAATTCCAGATGCGCTTTGCGCAGGAACTGCCGTTCATCACGCTGTATTTCCGGTTGAACAGCCTTCTGTATTCTGCGGATATTCAAGGGATTTCGAGCGCCCGGGAGCCGGATATCCTTCGCTCGGCAGATAAATGGTATTTGCTTTCAGAGTAGAACCGCGAAGGGATTGCCCGCAACGGTAAGCCGTGCTAAGATTAAATACTGATAAATACTGAAACCATTCGTTCGGAGGCACCATGCTGGAACTTCTTATCATCATCGTGACGCTCGTGCTGGATCAGGCGTCAAAAATTATTGCTGCGGATTGGCTTCCTGGCTTGCCAAACGCAACCTATCCTTTATTCGATGGCGTGTTTGAACTTTCCTATGTTGAAAACCGGGGCGCCGCGTTCGGCATGCTCCAAAACGCCCGCTGGCTGTTTATCCTGCTCACGCTTGTTGCGTGCGGCGCATTGATCTACCTCATGATAAAAAAGCATGCTCAGATGCACAAGATGCTGCGGGTGTGCCTTTCCCTGATCATAGCCGGTGCGCTCGGAAATTTCGTTGATCGCCTGTTTTTGGGCTATGTGCGGGATATGTTCTATTTTTCATTGATTGATTTTGCGGTATTCAATGTGGCGGATGCGTCGATCAGCGTCGGTGGGGTGTTGCTTGTGGCAGATTTGCTTTTCAGCAAAAAGGGCAAAGCATTTCTGGCAGAGCTTGATAAAAAGAAAGCGCCGGATACTGCAAAGAAGGGCGAAACGCCTTCAGAACAAAGCACTGCGGACACGGAGCAAGGCGGAAACGAACGGTGATGGGTGACAGGCTGGTGCCGTGCGATTCCGATAAGGCGCCGTGCGGTTTTGAAACATATGATGATATAGAAAGCGATGCGCGTTTCATTCAGGCAACCGCCGACAAAGCGGGCGAGCGGCTTGATGTGTTCGCTGCGCGGGCAAGCGGCGAAACACGCGCATTCGTGCAGCGCCTGATCGGCACAGGCAGCGTGTGCGTGAACGGAGAAGAGCGCCGCGCAAACGCGCGCCTGCGGTTGGGAGACAGCGTGGAAATCCGCATTGAGTCGCCGGCTCAAACAGCGCTCATACCGGAGGATATCCCGCTGTCCATTGTGTACCAGGACGCGGACATTGCGGTAATCGATAAACCCAAGGGCATGGTTGTACACCCAGCACCGGGCAATGAGCGCGGTACGCTCGTGAATGCCATCTTGTTCCACATCCGGGATCTTTCCGGCATTGGAGGCGAGCTGCGCCCCGGAATTGTGCACAGGATCGACAAGATGACCTCCGGCCTGATCGTGATCGCAAAAAATGATTTCGCGCATCGCGCCTTGGCGGAACAAATGAAGTCGCATGCGGCGGGACGTGTCTATCTTGCGATTGTAGATGGCAACATCCGGGAAGACTTTGGAACCGTAAACGCACCGATCGGCAGGCATCCGGTTGACCGAAAGCGCATGGCCGTTGTGCCGAACGGGCGGGAAGCAATTACACACTGGCATGTGCTGGAACGCTATGGCACATGTACGCTGATTGCCGTGCGGCTTGAAACCGGGCGCACGCATCAGATCCGTGTGCATATGGCGTATTGCAAGCACCCCGTTTCAGGCGATGCGGTTTACGGTGCGGAGAAAAACCGGCTTGGACTGGAAGGACAAGCTCTGCATGCCGTACGTTTGCTGTTGACCCATCCGCGCACTGGAGAGCAGATGGCATTTGAAGCGCCGGTGCCGGAATATTTCACCGCAGCGCTGCGCAGGGCGGGCCGTGATGCGGCACAGCCGCTTGAGGTGACTTTGCAGGAGGGAATCGAGCGTCTTTTGCATGAAAGGTTCTGACGCAAAAAAAGGAAAACACCGGCAATGGCTGGCTGGCGCAGTGTTCAGCGCTGCACTTGTTGGCACATGCCTGCTGCTGTTCCTGCTGTCGGATGCGGGGGCAGCTCTGCTTGCCGCGCTCGGCGTTGTGCAAACCGTGTATGAACCGGCGCCGGTTTCGACGGCTTTGCCGGAGACAACAGAAGCGCCAAAGGCTACAGCGGCTGTGGGGATGGAGGAGCATCCGGCGCTTTCTGCGGAAGCTTTTTTGCAGCGCGCTGAATCCTTTGGCATGGAGACACCGGCAGCTTTATCTTTCGGGCACGAGAGGATGGCGGAATATACGCTTGCGTATTGTTCCGGCGAAACTGCAACATTGCTGCTTTCCCTGCAAAACGGCGAGGTTACGGAGTTTATGCTCACAATGCGGCGGCCAATGCCGCCTGCTTCGCTTGCTGCAGATGCAAATTGGTTTTTGCAGCAGGAACATGATGCGCGGCAGGCGCAGTATGAGGAAAGCCTTGCATGGGTTTATCAGGCCTTTTTGGCATATGCGCTTGCGCTTGACGGGGAAGAAGCGCTCCCTTATTCCGAGGCTGCACAGATGGCCGACGCAGCGCGTTCAACATTTGAAGATGGCGAGGCGCGTACTGCGGAGCATGGCAAATTCCGGTTTACTGCCGGAACGATTCCTTCCACAGGGACGAAAGGCGGGGAAAGCATGTGCGCGGCCGCGCTCAGCGCGGAACCATGAACGCGTTTTTCTAAGAATATCCTCAAATACTATTGAAAGAAGCCACAATCCGTTGTATAATCTCGGTAAGGTGGTGCATATATATGGAAAAAACGCGTACAAGCGTTGTGCTGGCCGGCCAGGAATTTAAACTGACGGGCACAGAAAGCGAAGAATACATCAAGCAGCTTTCCGATTATGTAAACGGAAAAATTAACGAGATTCAAAGGACTTACCCCAACCTGAGCACAGGAAACTGTGTTCTGCTTGCATCCCTCAACATGGCTGATGAGCTGCATAAGCTGCGTGCGGATTATGATGCGCTTGACCAAAGGATCGCTCAGCTTCGGGATATGCCGCGCGTTGCCGCGCCTGTATCTCCTGTGAAGCGCCCCTTTGAAAGCAGGCAGCCTGTCGGCACAAAATAACCAAAAGAAGGAATTCAAGCGGCTTGGGATATAAACCAGGCCGCTTTTTTGAGGTAAAAATGGAGAAGCGCATACAACAGAACGTAAAGATGGCGTTGCTTTCTCCGGCCGGAAGCCGGGAAAGCCTGATTGCTGCCGTACAGAACGGTGCAGATGCTGTATACCTTGGGGGCAGCGCATTCAATGCGCGTCGCTTTGCAGGCAATTTCAGCGATGAAGAGCTTCTTTGGGCGATAGAATATTGTCACGCCCGCGGCGTTTCAGTGAATGTTACGTTCAATACGCTCCTGTTTGACAAGGAGCTTCCGGCGGCGCTCTCCTACGGGCGTTTCCTATATGAAGCGGGTGTGGATGCCGCCATCGTGCAGGATCTTGGGCTTGTCCGTTTGCTGCGCGAAAATTTGCCGGGACTCGTGCTGCATGCGAGCACGCAAATGGGAATCTGCGATTTGGACGGCGCCAGAATCGCGCATGACATGGGGTTGTCCAGAGTCGTGCTTGCACGCGAGATGCCTCTTGCTGCAGTAAAGAGGGTTTGCAAAGATGCAGGGACCGAAGTGGAAGTTTTTGCACACGGCGCCATGTGCATGAGCGTTTCCGGGGCGTGCCTTTTTTCCTCCATGGCAGGGGAACGAAGCGGAAACCGCGGCACATGTGCGCAGCCCTGCCGCAAACGCATGGCTTTCGGGAAAAGACCGGGGGAGGCGGACTATGCGCTGAGCCTTTCGGACCTGTGCATGCTTTCCCACGTGCAGGAACTTGCGGATGCCGGGGTTTGCTGCATAAAGCTTGAAGGCAGGATGAAGCGCCCGGAGTATGTTGCCGCGGCAACGCGCGCATATCGGGCTGCATTGGATGGAGCGGATGCGCAAACGCTTGCATCCCTCAAACGCGATTTATTTTCCGTGTTCAACCGCGGAGGCGAACGCACGGGATACTACTACGGAGACGGCGGCATAACGGGCTGTGTTGCAAAGGCTGAACCGGGCGAAGATCTTCTCAAAAAATTGCAGGCGACCTATGCTGTGGATGTGCGGAAGCGCCCGGTTCGGATGCGCGCCGTTTTGCAGCCGGGGGAATCCGCAAAGCTAACGCTCTCCTGCGGAGCGATTTCCGTGGAAGCCGCAGGCGAAATTGTGGAACGTGCAGAAAAGCCGCAGGATGTTTCACGATATGCAGCGCAGCTGCAAAAGCTTGGCGCAACGCCGTTCTGCGTAGAACACTTTACGCTCAGAATGCCGGAGGATGCGTTTTTGCCGATGGGAAAGCTCAACGCCCTGCGCCGCGATGCATGCGATGCGCTTTTGCAACGCCTGACAGCGCGCCGCAAAGCGCCGGAACCCATGTGCATACGCCCGGTTTTACACCACGGTGACGGCGACGGGCAAATCCTTGCGCGCGTGCGCACGGCGGAACAGGCGAAAGCAGCTTTTTCCGCAGGAGCGGATGAGGTGCTGCTTGACCCGGTAAGCTATGCGGATGAGGAAGTGCCAAGGATGCTCCAGAAATATCGAAAGGGTGCAAGGCTGCTGCTTTCGCTCCCTGCGTCGATGATTGGCGCGTCAGAACATACACGTGTCTCTGAATTGCTCCAAAGCGGGCTTTTTGACGGGGCGGAGGCAAACAACCTTGGGCAATGCAGCTTGATTGCGCATCTGCCGCTGCGCATTGCGGGCAGCGGCTTGAACGCGCTTAACGCGGTTTGCGCGGAGCAGCTTGTTACGCTCGGATTCAACCGCATCATGCTTTCACAGGAACTGACAAAGCCGCAAATGCGTGATATACTTGAAAAAACAGGCGGCGCCGTCATGATTTATGGCAGGACGCAAACGATGCAGCTGCGCCACTGCCCCATCCGGGAGCAGCAAGGCTGCAAGAATTGTGCGGGCGTTGCCGGAACGCTTGTCGATGAGGCCGGGCGCGTGTTTCCGCTTTCCAACGTGCGTCAGGCAGATGGCTGTCTCGTGCGTATGCTCAACTGCTGCGTTACGGACATTACAGACCTTTATGCAGCCTTACCACCCGTAGATGCGGTGCTTCTCGCGTTTTATGATGAAACGCCGAACGAGGTGGCGCTGCGCGTAAAAAACGCCTGCTGTGCGCGCGCGGGCGAGCGGGTGCTTCCCGCCGATGGCGCAACGCGCGGTCATTGGGCGCGCGCTGTGGAGTGATCCCCACCGTTTCGATTTGAAAGAAAGGAGCGCTTTGCGTTGCAAAGCACACAAAATATGCAGGAACGTGTTCTAAAAACGCTTGAGTACGATAAAATTCGGGGCGAACTGAAGCTGCGTGCCTCTTGCTGCATCAGCCGGGAGCTTGCAGAAGCAATCATGCCTTCGAGCGACTTTGACGAGGTGCAGCGGCAGCTTATGCTGACAGGCGAAGCAGAAACGCTTGTATACAGGACGGGCCAGTCACCTGTAGATGATTTTCCCGATATGCGCCAGTGCCTGAAGCGTATCCATGCCGCGCTGTTTGTATCGCCGGGCGAGCTGCTTGGCATTGCAAAGTGCCTGCGCGCCGCACGCGTCGCGCGGGAGCTGCTCACAAAGGAAAACGAAGGAAGCCTTCTTTACAATTTGGCCAGCTTCCTTACGGCGCACCGCAGTGTAGAAGAAGAGATATCCCGCTGCATCATCAGCGAGGATGAGATATTTGATGGCGCTTCTCCGGCACTTTCGCGCATTCGCCGCGCCATGCGCGCAGCAAACGAGCGCGTCCGGGAACGCCTGAATGCGATGATCCGTTCTGCAACATATCAGAAATATCTTCAGGAGCCCATCATCACCATCCGAAACGGGCGTTTTGTGATCCCCGTTAAACAGGAATACCGCCAACAGGTGCCGGGTCTTGTGCATGATCAGAGCGGCAGCGGAGCAACACTTTTCATTGAACCTACGGCTGTTGTGGAGCTTGGAAACGAATACAAAAAGCTCCTTGCAGAAGAATCGGAGGAAGTGGAACGTATCCTGACAGAGCTTACGGCGATGGTGGAACCCTATGCGGATGAAATCTATGAAGACCTTTCGGTTCTAGGAGAGATCGACCTCGTATTTGCAAAGGCGCGCCTTTCGCGGGAGATGAGTTGCGTCTGCCCAAAGTTGAACCGAACGGGGTATATTCGCATTGTGCGCGGGCGTCACCCTCTCATCCCCCGCGAGCGCGTCGTACCGATTGATATCTGGCTTGGCAGGGAATATCGTTCGCTCATCATTACCGGCCCGAATACCGGAGGAAAAACGGTTACGCTTAAGCTGGTGGGATTGCTTTCGCTGATGGCGCAGAGCGGCATGTTTATTCCGGCGGCCGAGGGCAGCGAATGCGCCGTATTTGATGAAATATTTGCGGACATTGGGGATGAACAGTCCATCGAACAGTCGCTTTCTACGTTTTCTTCGCATATGAAGAACATCGTGGAAATCCTGAAGGGCGCAGATGAACGGTCGCTTGTGCTGCTGGATGAGCTTGGCGCGGGGACAGACCCCATCGAAGGCGCCGCGCTTGCGATGAGCATTCTGACCGAGCTGCATGCGCGCGGCACAGTATCCGTCTGCACCACGCATTACAGCGAGATCAAAGCATTTGCGCTTACGCGCGAAGGAATGGAAAACGCTTCCATGGAATTCGATGTGGACAAGCTGTGCCCGACCTATCGCCTGTTCATCGGGATTCCCGGAAAATCAAACGCTTTTGAAATCTCCAGGCGTCTCGGGCTTCCGGCACATATCATCGACAGCGCGCGGAACTTCTTAAAAGGAGAGGATGTAAAGTTCGAGGACATCATATCGAGCGCACAATCCCAACACCGCCTTGCGGAAGAAGAACGCGCATTGGCGCAGGAAGCCCGGGCCGAATTGGACCGCCTGCGCGCGGAAGCGGAACGCGAGCGCAAAAAACTTGAGGATGAGCGCGCCAAGCAGCAGGCGAAGGCGCGGGAAGAAGCGCGCAGGGTTGTGGCGGATGCAAAGCGGGAGATGGAGAAGCTGATTGTGCAGATCCGCGCAATGAAAGGAATTGACCGCAGCGCAGCGGATCGCGTGATCCAGCAGGCGCGCGATCAAGTGCGGGCGGAGGAAAACGCGCTTTCCGAACCGCTTGCTTTGAAAAAAGATGATGCGGGTGTGCCGCCAAAGGCTGTGAAACCGGGAGATAGCGTTAGAATCGTTTCGCTTGACCAAAAGGCCACGGTGCTTTCACCTGCAGACGCAAAAGGGGACGTGCAGGTGCAGGCAGGGATTCTAAAGCTTTCCGTGAAGCTTTCAGACCTTCGCAGGATAGAAGATGAGCAGCCCAAGCAGGGTAAATCCAAAATCACTGCGGCAATGGACCGGCGGGTTGGCTTGGAACTGGATATCCGCGGCATGCTTGTGGATGAAGCGCTTGCCGTGGTAGACCGGTATTTGGACGATGCATTCCTGAGCGGTCTCTCCGAGGTGAATATTATCCACGGAAAAGGCACCGGAGCGCTGCGCACGGGCGTGCAGGATTACCTTCGGCGGCACCCACGCGTAAAAAGCTTCCGCATCGGGAACTATGGCGAAGGCGATGCGGGCGTAACGGTGGTTACACTGAAAAAATAAGAATAATCAGTGTTTTTGCTGAAATTCATACTAGGTTCATATTTTGATGATAAAATAGAAAGGAAAACACATGATTGCAGTATCGGCATGTTTGGCGGGGGAACCGTGCCGCTATGACGGTAGAGCAAATCGATCGGAAGCTGTTTCCAGGCTTGTTGCAGCCGGCAATGCGGTCTGCATTTGTCCGGAATGCCTGGGTGGGCTTTCCACACCGCGCGAGCCTGCAGAAATTGTGGGCGGCAGCGCGGAGGAAGTGTTCTCCGGGCACGCCCGAGTCCTCACAAAAAGTGGAGCGGATGTAACAGCTGCCTTTGTGCGCGGGGCATACGCTGCATTGACAGTATGCCGCGCACACAACATAACGGAAGCGGTTTTAAAGGCAAAAAGCCCTTCCTGCGGATGCGGCGCCGTGTATGACGGTACATTTTCCGGCCGCTTGGTTTTGGGGGACGGTCTGACGGCCGCATTATTCCGGAAGAACGGCATTTCCGTTCAAACGGAACAAGGCTAGGCGCTTGCGTTGGACGCAGCAATTTCATTCAGGAGGTTGAACCGTGGAAAACAATACGATTCTTGTGATCGACGACGACAAAAACATCCTTGCCATCATTGAAATGTACTTAAAGAAAGAGCAATATAACGTAAAAACCTGCGAACGGGGAGACCTTGCTCTTCAGCTATTCCGGGAGACGCAGCCTGCACTCGTGGTGTTGGATGTGATGCTGCCGGGAATGGATGGATGGGAGGTTTTGGGCCAGCTGCGCGCCGAAAGCGCCGTGCCTGTTATCATGCTTACCGCAAAAGGGGATACGCTGGATCGCATTCAGGGCCTTGACTTGGGGGCGGATGACTATATTGTTAAGCCGTTTGATGCAAAGGAACTGCTGGCGCGCATCAAAGCAGTGCTGCGCCGCTCGACACAGGTGGAGGAGGACGGGGAACGGTTGGTAACGTTCGATGGACTTATCGTGTCGCTTGACAATTACTCCGTAACTTTGGATGGGAAGCAGATCGAGATGCCGCCAAAGGAGATTGAACTGCTTTATTTCCTCGCTTCACGCGAAGGAAAAGTATTCACGCGTGAGCAACTTCTTGAACAGGTTTGGGGATTTGACTTTTTCGGCGACTCCCGCACGGTGGATGTTCACGTAAAGCGTATCCGTGAAAAACTCGGGGAACGCGATGCATGGCAAATTAAAACCGTTTGGGGGGTAGGCTATAAATTTGAAGCCGCAAAGTGAAGAAGGGCAGGGCGATGTTTAACACGCTGTTCTCACGCATGCTGGCAACTTATCTTTCCGTTATGCTGGCCATTCTGCTGCTGCTTGGCATTATCGTTGCGGGCATGTTCCAGAACCAGTATATCTCGGAGCAGGAAAGCGAGCTTCGGCGGGAGGCGGAAGAGGTCACGCTAACGATCGTCAACAAATATCTTGATGATGATAAGCGCCCCGTTGCCACAGAAGAACTGGTAACGACCGCACGTAAATACGATGCGCTCCTGCAGCTTGTGTTTGTTGATCCGGCTTACGGCAATGTCTGCATGTATGATAAGGCCTCCACCAAATGGATCCCTGTTGCAGATACGTATTTGAGCGACGAGGCCTCGGAAATCATCGAAGGTGCCAACACGCGCATTGAAAACAACGTATTTCGCGGATGGATTGACATTCCAACCATGTCCATTGCATGTCCCATAAGTACCGGGGAAGGAACTGTGGTGGGCGCCATGTTCTTTCATACGGACATGAGCCGGACAAACGACTCAATCCGCAAGGTATACCTTGACGTTTTGCTCTCAGCGTGCGTTTCGGTGATTTTGGCATTCCTTGCGGTGTCATATATCACGGGGCGTATGACCAATCCCATCACGGACATGAACAACATCGTTCGGCGCTTTTCAAAGGGCGAGTTTAGCGCGCGTGTGAAAATTGCCAGCAAGGATGAGGTTGGCCAACTTGGTCAAAGTTTTAATGTGATGGCAGATGAACTTGACACGCTTGAGCACTCCCGCCGGAGTTTTGTTGCGAACGTTTCCCATGAACTTCGTTCGCCGCTTACCTCCATGCGCGGCTTCCTGGAGGCGATGCAGGATGGTACGATTCCGCCGGAAGAATATGGAAAGTACCTTGGCGTGGTAATTGACGAGACCAAGCGCATGACGGCTATGGTAAACGATTTGCTGGATCTTGCGCGCATCGAATCGGGCCAGACGGTACTCAAGCTCGAAGCGTTTGATATCAACGAGCTGATTATCCGCACGCTGCTGACGTTTGAAGCGCGCATCAATGCCGCAAACATTGACGTTAACATGGACTTTGATGCGGAGCATACGACGGTGGAAGCGGATGCGGATCAAATTGCGCAGGTTGTGCGAAACTTGATTGATAATGCAATTAAATTTTCTCCTGCGGGCGGAACGCTGTCGCTCAAAACAGAAACCGGCAAACGGAACGTACGCGTTTCGGTAAAAGACGAGGGCGTTGGCATCGCGGCAGAGGACCTTCCGTATGTGTTCGACCGGTTCTACAAGGCTGAAAAGGCGCATACGCCTTCGGGTTCATCCACAGGGATTGGGCTTTCAATTGTAAAACGAATCGTGGAGCAGCATGGAGAAACCATTACGGTTGAATCGCCTCCGGGAAATGGAACCTGCTTCACGTTTACGCTTAAACTATGCGAGCAGCAGGCGAAACCGCGCCCATATGCCGCGCAACGGAGGTAAAACATGGAATATCCGAACTATTACTACGAGCAGAACGACCGGCAGGAACAACCGCAGAATCCACCGCCGCGGCGCGGAATTGGCGGCTACGTTGTGACGGCAGTCGTTTTTACGATCATTGGTGCACTTCTTGCAACGATCCTGATGCCCTCGTTATATGAGATCGCGGAAGGAACGCAACCGGCTGTACCTACGGCACAGCCGGGCTTGGTTTCTCCGGAAGCGACCCCAACCCCGGCACAGCAGCCGGCGGAAACGGAACGGCCTGCTTATACGCCAAATCCGACGACACGCCCAATGCCGGAACTGAATGGAGAAAGCCCGGTCATCGGAAACGCGGCGAATCCCATCCCGGATATTGTGGAGCAGGTCAGCGCAGGTGTTTTGGGTGTAATTAACTATGCCTACATCAAAGACTTTGGCGGCTCATATGTAGAACGAGCTACGGGTTCTGCGTTCCTTATTTCAAAGGATGGGTATATCGTTACAAATGCGCACGTAGTGGAAGATGCAGATGCGGTTGCGGTTACCTTTGCAGATGGTACAGAGGTGGATGCGGAACTCGTTGGTATGGATAAATCTATGGACATTGCGGTGCTTAAAATCGAAGGTGAAAACCTGCACGCCCTTAAACTGGGCGATTCCGACGCGGTGCGTGTGGGCGAATTTACCATTGCTATCGGAGATCCCACAGGGCGCGAACTTGCGGGTACTACCACATTCGGCATCATCAGCGCAGCAGCGCGGGATGTAAACATTGACGGGAAGACGAACACCTATCTCCAGACAGATGCCGCCGTGAACCCCGGCAGCAGCGGCGGGCCGCTCCTTAACATGGCGGGCGAAGTGATCGGAATTACCTCAGCGAAAACCGTTACCGCAAGCTATGATGAATACGGAAATGCAATCAGCGCGGAAGGCCTTGGCTTTGCCATCCCAATTAACGATGCATTGAAGATTGTTTCCCAACTCATTACCAACGGTTATGTGCTCCGCCCGGGCATCGGTGTAACCATCGTAACTTGGGATGCGCTTTCCGCACAGCAATATGAAACTGCCGAAGGCATGCTTGTGTACACCGTCACCAAGGATGGGCCTGCGGATCAGGCCGGCCTCCGGCCAAACGATATCATTGTTGAGGTGGATGGAATGTCTGTCCCGACGCAAGATGAATTCGTCGCACATGTGAAGGCAAAAACGGTCGGAGACGCTCTGAAGCTGAAAGTATGGCGGGGAGGAGAATATTTTGAAACTACGCTTGTGATCGGCGATCTCAACACGATGGGCTCCGAGCTTGTTGGGGGCGAAGCGGATTATAATTTCTTTGGATAAACGGTAGATAAAAAGCGAAAACGATTGCATGCAGAAACGGCCGCCCATACCTTTGCTGGCGGCCGTTTTGCATGCAATGCATAAAGAACCGCTTTTGAGGGAATGTTTTATCCCAAAGGAGGCGGGAAAATGGCTTCAAAATCGTTTACCAACGGATTCCGCCCACGCCGTGCGCTAGTCGCCGGCGGCGCGGTAGCGGTCTTTTTAATGGGAGTGCTCTTTGGCGGCATGGCATCGTTGACGCTTTGGCCGCAACAACAGGACCCGTTTAACCTCATGCAGGCAGAGTTGCCGGGCGATGCTCAAACGCCGGATGTTTCGCCGGAAAATAATATGCAGGCGGTCGGCGGAGATCGTACGGTCTGTGTTCTTGATACGACTCAGGTAGAATGGATCAGCGCCTTTTCAGCCTGCGGGCATGAGTGTGTTGAAAGCGACACTGAAAGTGCGGTGGGCATGACGCTCGAGGAACTCAAAAGCACATATGCTGATTATGAAGTGCGGATGTTCACCACCGCAAAGGTAAAACTGAAACGGGAACTTATGGGGTATTGTCCCAAACATTATGTGCTTCTTTTGGATCATGGCATAGTATGTGTTAAACGGGCGGATCCGGATACCTTCCTGCCATATGTTGTGATGGAGATCCCAATTGAGATTGATGCACTGGACGAAGAAACGCGGGCCGAACTGGAAGTGGGGATCCCTTTTGATTCCCTGGAGCAGATCAATGCTTTTTTTGAAAGCTTAGAGAGCTGAAACAATCTCTGCTGAAACGATTACCGGCGCAACAGGCTGATATCTTTTCTTTTGCCTAATTGTCCAAGCCATGGTAGAATAATACTTGTAATCCGAGCGGCAGCTATGCCGCTCGGATTCCGGGCGGAAACGAAAAGATATGTCGGCCGGAAATCAATCAACGATGAAACGGATGGGCAGCGGTTGTGATCATACTCGGCATCGACCCTGGATATGCGATTCTGGGCTATGGCATCATTGATGCTGAAGGCCGGAAAATTCGCCCGGTGGACTATGGCGTAATTGAAACAAAGGCTGGTGAACCGTTTCCGGAACGGCTGGAAAAGCTTTATCTCGGCATGCGGCAACTTGTTGGCATTTATAAGCCGGAGCACATTGTTTTTGAAGAGCTTTTCTTTTATCGCAACACGACGACAGCACTTCCCGTGGGGGCTGGGCGCGGAGTAGCGATGCTTGCCGCACAGCAGTCCGGCGTGCCGCTTTATGAATACACGCCTATGCAGATCAAACTTGCAGTCACGGGCAACGGTCATGCAGACAAGAAGCAGGTGCAGCAGATGGTGCGCGTTCTCTTGAGCCTTCGGGAAATTCCGAAACCAGACGATGCTGCGGATGCGCTTGGCGCTGCAATTTGCCATGCGAATACCTCAAAAGTTGCGGCGGAGGAATTCCGCATTAAATAACAAAACGGATTGGAGAACGGGGACGGCTATGTACGCACACATCAGGGGAACGGTTTCGGAGATCCTGCCGGATCGTGTTGTGTTGGATGCCTGCGGCGTTGGGTACGAGCTTTATTGTTCGGCCCAAACACGCAAATGCCTGCGTGCCGGAGCAGAGCACAAATTGTATGTACATTTTCACATTTCGCTTTCACAGGATGTGATGGCGCTCTATGGTTTTGAAACGCAGGAAGAACGTGCGATGTTCCGCCGGCTGATCGGCGTAACGCGCGTGGGGCCAAAGTTGGCGCTCTCCGTGCTCTCCGTGTTGAGCGTTTCCGACATTGCAGGCGCGATTCTGACCGAAAACGCCGCCGCGTTTGATAAGGTGCCTGGAATGGGCCGCAAAACGGCTGCGCGCGTGTTGCTTGAACTCAAAGAAAAAATCGGAGAGGGCGACATGGCTTCCGTGGGGCTTCCGCAGGCGGCTGCAACAGGGTTAGACATGCGCGGTGAGGCCATCGCGGCGCTTGTATCTCTTGGGTATGACGGAGTGACCGCCGGGCGTGCGGTTGCAGCGGTCGGCGAATGCACAAAGGTAGAAGATATGATTACGCAGGCTTTGCGTGAATTGGCGAAAAGGGGATAGCACTGTATGGAAGAACGGCTCATTTCATCTTCCATGATGATGGAGGATGAACAAATCGAATACAGCCTGCGCCCCAAGTTCCTGAACGAATACATTGGGCAACGCAATGTGAAGGAGCACATGCGCATCTATATTGAGGCGGCAAAGCATCGCAGCGAGCCGCTTGACCATGCACTGCTATACGGCCCGCCGGGCCTTGGAAAAACAACGCTTGCGGCGATCATCGCAAATGAAATGGGGGGGAACCTGCGCGTAACAAGCGGCCCGGCCATCTCCCACGCGGGCGATCTTGCGGCGATTCTTACAAACCTTGCCGCAGGGGATGTTCTGTTCATTGACGAGATCCATCGCCTGAATGCCAGCGTGGAAGAAGTGCTGTATCCTGCGATGGAAGATTTTGCGCTCGATATCATCATCGGCAAAGGACCTTCCGCGCATTCGATCCGGCTCGATCTGCCGCACTTCACACTTGTAGGCGCAACCACCCGTATGGGGCTTCTGACATCTCCCTTGCGGGATCGTTTCGGCATCAAGGAGCAACTTGAAATGTACCCGCCGGAGGATCTCAAACTTATTATTGAACGCAGCGCGGAAATTCTCAACGTTGAGATCGATCCGGAAGGGGCGCTTGAAATTGCATCGCGTTCGCGCGGGACGCCGCGTATCGTCAACCGTCTGCTCAAGCGTGTGCGGGATTATGCGCAGGTGCGAGGCAACGGTGTGATTGATCTTGAAACGGCGAGGGCGGCACTTGAGATGCTTGCTATTGATGAAATCGGCCTTGATGCCGTGGACCGGCGCATGCTTAGCGCCATGATTGAAAAGTTTGGCGGGCGCGCGGTGGGGCTTGATACCATTGCCGCTGCGACAGGCGAGGATGCTACTACCATCGAGGATGTTTACGAGCCGTATCTGTTGCAGCTCGGTTTGATCGCGCGCACGCCGCGCGGCAGGATCGTGATGCCGCAGGGATATATTCACATGGGGTATACGCCGCCTGCGGCGCAGTCCCAGCAGGAGAAGATGAAGTTTTAAGGAGGCCGCATAATGTTTGGACGCAAAGCAAAGGAACTCGAAGAACAATTAGCCCAAAGCGAACAGGAGGTTGCAATCCTTGCAAAAAAGGTAGAGACACTTTCTGCGGCTTTGGAGGAGTTTAAAGCCAAAGAATCCGCCATTTCTGGCGCGCTTACGAACGCGCAGCGCGCGGCGGACAAGGTGGTTGCAGACGCGGAGAAGGAACGCGGCTTCATCCTTGACGATGCAGAGGAAGAGCGCCGCACGGCAAAAAAAGAAGCGGAGGAGATCATCGCCGATGCCAACCGTGAAGCAGATGCAATCATCGTAAAAGCAAAGGAAAAGGCGCGCGCACTGGCGATGCAGGCGGAGGCATTCATGACGGAATACCGTGCAAATGCTGCGCGGCTGAATGAAAGCCTGCAGGCTGCGGCAACGGCTGCCGCCGTGCAAGCGGAGCAATTCCGTTCCTTCGCATCCGGCACTCGTCTGCAGGGAGAATCGGAGCTTGCAGGGGAATATGCGGATGTTTCCGCACTGCTGGAAGAAAAGGAACTCAACCTGCCTGACGACTATGAAACGCCATCAACGCTGATGAAGAGCATCTATGCGATTGAGAACCGCGAGTTGCCCGAGCAGGAGGCAGCACCGGAGGCGACTGCCTCTGCAGAAGAGGAGCCGGATCGCGTATGGACTGTGAATGAAATCATGGAAGAAGGATCGGCCGAGCCGCTTTCCCCGGACAAGGTGGGCATCACTGCGGAACTTGACGACATCATTAACGATGTGCTGAAGGATTCGTAAGCAAACAGAACAGCATATCCAAACAACATTGCTCGCTGCATAGCGGGCAATGTTTGCATAATAAACGGACAGAGGCTTTGGAATATAACCGTGTGCTTCCCTTTGCCGCTTTGCAATGTTATAATTTAACGAAGAAGCAATCTCTTACGGGGGTCATTTATATGGTAAAGGATGAAAAACTTTGGATTGCGAAAAGCGGAAGCATGCGCATCTGTATGGAACCCCGCATGTGTAACCGCCATGGCCTCATCGCGGGTGCAAGCGGAACGGGCAAGACGATTACGCTCAAGGTGATGGCAGAATCCTTCAGCGAGTTGGGGGTTCCTGTGTTCCTGGCGGATATTAAAGGCGATCTTGCGGGCATGTGCCGCGCAGGGCAGCATAACGATAGCATGGAAAAACGCATTGCGCGCTTTGACATTCCGGATTGGCGCTACCGCGTATTTCCGACGCGCTTTTGGGATGTTTATGGGGAAGAAGGGCATCCGGTTCGCACAACGGTATCCGAAATGGGGCCGGACCTGCTTGCGCGGCTGATGGATTTGACCGCCGTGCAGACGGATGTGCTCAACCTCGTGTTCCGCATTGCGGACGACCAGGGTCTTCTTTTAATAGATCTGAAGGACCTGCGTGCTATGCTTCGCTATGTCGGCGAGAACCGCTCAGACTACACCATTCAATACGGAAATATGTCCGCACAAAGCCTTGGCGGAATTCAACGCGCATTGCTGGTGCTGGAGGACGCGGGAGGCGATTTGTTTTTTGGCGAGCCTGCAATTGATATTTTCGATTGGATCAAGACCGATGAAAACGGCCGGGGATACATCAACGTTTTGCACAGTGTGAAGCTGGTACAGAACCAAACACTGTATGCAACGTTCCTGCTTTTTCTGATGTCCGAACTGTTTGAACGTCTCCCGGAAGCAGGAGACCCGGAAAAACCGAAGATCGTATTCTTCTTTGACGAAGCGCATTTGCTTTTCAACGATGCCCCCAAGGTGCTTTTACAAAAGGTCGAGCAAGTGGTAAAGCTGATCCGTTCAAAAGGGGTAGGCATTTATTTTATTTCGCAAAGCCCAAGCGATATCCCTGATTCCGTCCTCGCTCAGCTTTCTAACCGTGTGCAGCACGCTCTTCGCGCTTATACGCCCGCAGAGCAAAAGGCGGTGCGCACGGCGGCAGAGACATTCCGTCCGAACCCGGCATTTAAAACGGAGGATGTTATTACGGAGCTTGGCGTGGGTGAAGCGCTTGTCTCTTTTTTGGATGCAGAAGGGCGGCCAGGCATTGTGGAACGGGCGTTTATCCTGCCGCCGCAAAGCCTGATGGGGACCATAACGGAAGAGCAGCGCAGCGCCGTAATGCAAAAGAGCGGAATGGGTGAAAAGTATGATGACCGGGTCGACCGGGAATCCGCTTATGAGCATTTTCAGGAGCTGCATGAGGAAGAACAGGCAGAAAAGCAAAAAGAGGAGAAATCTGCGGAAAAAGAGCGGGAGAAGCAGACGAAAAAATCGAACGGGGCGTCCACGGAAAAACGGAAGACAGCAAGCAAAACAAGCAAGGCGCTTTCCAAAGCTACATCGAGTGCCATGAATACCATTGGCCGGGAGATGGGAAAGAAAATCGTGCGCGGGCTGTTCGGCTCAATTAAGTGGTGAGATAAGGCGTTTGACACAGCATGAAACAAAAAAAGCTTTGCAGCACACCATAGAACATATAAAAAAGAGGGGAAGCGGTGAAAACCGCTTCCCCTCTTTGCAGAGTTGTTGTTATTCCGCAAGCTCTGCTGCGCGCAGAAGAGCGGCATCAATTTGCGGGCAGATGTTCTTAGACCCGATTTTTTCCAACAAACCGGATTTTTCCAGCGTCTTGCGCGGCTGCTCATTGAGGTGGGAAAGAATAAGCACAATCCCGGCCTCCGTGCACTGCGCAAAAAGGCGTTCAAGGTTTCGTAGACCCGTGCTGTCGATGGCGGTTACACCCTTCATGCGCAGCACGATGCAATTCTTTCCGGTTTCGGCTGAAACTTTTAAAATTTCATCCGCAGCACCGAAAAAGAGAGGGCCGCTGAGCTCATAAACCGCAGCGTTTGGGGAAATGTTTTTGAATGCGCTGTTATCGGCATTGTCCTCCCATTTGCGCAATTTCGTGGTGTCGCTCATGCGTTTCATGAAAAGCACACAGGTCAATATGAGCCCAACCTCGATGGCGATTACAAGATCGAACACCACCGTGAGCAGGAATGTAAGCACCAACACAAGCACATCGCTTTTGGGCGCTGTCTTTACGATCCGGGCAAACTGCCTCCATTCGCTCATGTTGTAAGCAACCATAAGCAGGATCGCCGCGATCGCAGGCATCGGAATCAGCGCTGCGTAGGGCATAAGCACTACAAGAATAAGCAACAGAACCACCGCATGAACAATGCCGACCACCGGCGTCCGGCCCCCGTTCTTGATGTTTGCTGCCGTTCTGGCAATTGCGCCCGTAGCGGGAATGCCGCCAAACAATGCCGAGCCAATGTTGCCGATCCCCTGTGCCACAAGTTCCATGTTGGAGTTGTGCTTTGAACCGATCATTCCATCCGCAACAACGCAGGAAAGCAGGGATTCGATTGCGGCAAGCACGGCAATGGTAAGCGCGTCCGGCAAAAGCGCTCCAACTGCAGAAAAGCTGAATTCCGGAAGCGTGAAAGCGGGTAGGCTGCTGCTGATGGAGTACAGATCTCCAATGGTGTTTACAGGGAGGTTACAAAGCTTCACCAGCAGTACGCTTGCAACAATTGCAATGAGGGAACCCGGAATTCGCCGGCTGATACGCGGCCAAAAAATAAGGATCAGCAGACAAAGCGCACCGACAAGAAGCGCATACGGATTAAAAGTGGAAAAGTTTTCGGCAAGCGCTTTCGCTTTTTCCATGGTTTCAACGGCAACTGTACCAGCAGCGTAAGTTACGCCAAAGAAATCCTTAAGCTGGCCAATCAGGATTGTCACTGCGATGCCAGAGGTGAAGCCCGTCGTTATGGTAAAGGGAATAAACCGGATGAGGTTGCCAAGCTTAAAAAGACCCATCAAAACCAGGATGATACCGGCCATAATGGTAGCAAGTGCAAGCCCGCTCATTCCATTCCGTGCAACGATGCCTGCAACGATTGTGGCAAAGGCCGCTGTGGGGCCGGAAATCTGTACCTTGCTGCCGCCGAGCGCAGCGATCAGGAACCCTGCGACGATTGCCGTATAGAGTCCCTGCTCCGGATTCACACCTGAGGCAAGCGCGAGCGCAATGGAAAGCGGGAGCGCGATGATGGCAACAATTACGCCCGCAATCAGGTCTTTGATGAGCTGATCCTTGCTGTAACTTCGGAGGGAAAGCAGAAGCTCGGGTTTGAACGAATTCATGAAACAACCTTCTTCCGAGGCCGCATAGTTTTGCTGAAGCAGCGACCGGGAGCCATTGTATCAAAATTCTTAACATGAAACAAGGGGGAGAAGGAAAAAGGAAAGGGCGCCCCTCGCAGAAGCGCCCTGAAAAACGAAGGGATTGGATGCGTTAATGCTTTTTAGAACAGCGGCGTTGAACCAACTTCACCAGCTCTACAATCGGGATCACAATTACCGCAAGGCCAATGGCGATGCCGTATTCCAGTGCGTTGATATGCTCGAAACCGAAAGCATCCGAAATGCCCGGGAGATAAATTACGGCTGTGGTCAGCACGAGGCTCAATGCCATAGCCCCCCAAAGGACGGGATTCTGTGAATGCAATTTGAATACGCTGCCGCGTTGACTGCGCAGATTAAAGCTGTGGAAAATCTCAGCCATGCTCATCGTAAGAAACGCCATGGTGACACCATCTGCACTCTGCGCAATCTCCCAGACGCCGGATTCGATGCGGTGCCCGATGAAGTATGCGGCCATCGTCACAAGCGTGACGAGGAAGCCCTGATAGGCAACATCAAATCCGAGTCCCCCGGAAAAAATTCCGTCCTTTGCACTGCGCGGTTGGCGGCGCATCAGATCGGGTTCGCCTTTTTCCATGCCGAGTGCAAGAGCCGGGAAGCAGTCGGTAATCAGGTTGATCCAAAGCAGGTGCACAGGCTCCAGAATCACGAAGCCGAAAAGCGTAGCGAAGAACACGCTGAGCACCTCGCTCATATTGGAACCGAGCAGGAATTGGATGGACTTGCGGATGTTATCATAAATGCGGCGGCCTTCGCCAACCGCGCCAACAATGGTGGCAAAATTGTCGTCTGCAAGCACCATGTCAGCAACGTTTTTCGTTACATCCGTTCCGGTGATTCCCATGCCGACACCGATATCTGCGCTTTTGATGCTGGGGGCATCGTTCACGCCATCGCCGGTCATGGCTGTGATGCAGCCATGCTTACGCCAAGCATTAACAATGCGTACTTTGTGTTCGGGCTGCACGCGGGCATATACGCTGTAATGGTCGATCGTGCGGCTGAATTCCTCGTCGCTGATGTCATTGAGCTCAGCTCCGGTAATAGCTTGGCGTTCGTCCGTGAGTATGCCAAGTTGCTTTGCGATTGCAACCGCAGTGTCACGGTGGTCGCCGGTAATCATCACTGGGCGGATGCCCGCGGTGCGGCATTCTTCAATTGCTGCCTTAACTTCGGGGCGAATGGGATCGATCATGCCTGCAAGGCCGAGGAAAGTAAGCTCCTGCTCCAATGCCGCCGGCGTAAGGTCGGCGGGCAGCGCAGCGTAGGAGCGGCGCGCCGCACAGAGCACGCGAAGCGCCTGATCAGCCATGGCCTTGTTTGCGGCAAGGATTTCAGCGCGAACCGCGTCCGTAAGGGGCAGTTCCTGCCCATCCTTTAAATAAGCTGTGCAACGCTTTAAAACCTCATCCGGCGCACCTTTGGTGTATTGCACGATGCCACCTTCAGCCTTATGAAGCGTGCTCATCATTTTCCGCATGCTGTCAAACGGAGCTTCCTCAATGCGGGGCGTGTTCCTTTCAAGCGAGGCTTTTGCAAGGTTAAGGCGTGTCGCCCAGTTGACAAGCGCACACTCGGTCGGCTCGCCAACTGCTTCGCCGCTTTCGTCCGGGGTTGCGTCCGAACAAAGCGCCATGGCTTCAGCCGTAGCGCGTTCGTCGCCATAATGGTCTACGACCGTCATTTTGTTTTGCGTCAGCGTGCCGGTTTTGTCGCTGCAAATCACCTGCGCGCAGCCAAGTGTTTCAACCGCGGTAAGCCTGCGGATGACTGCGTTTCGCTTTGACATGTTGGTCACGCCGATGGAAAGCACAATTGTCACCACTGTCGCGAGTCCTTCCGGAATTGCCGCGACAGCAAGGCTCACAGCAACCATGAACGTGCTGATGACGACATCAAGATGAAAATCTCCCGCTTTTAAAAGGCTGAATGCAAAGATAAATATGCAGATGCCAAGCACGATCCAGCTGAGGATTTTACTCAGTTGAGCGAGCTTGAGCTGCAGCGGTGTCTGGCCGTCCTCTGCAGCGGAAAGGGCGTCCGCAATCTTGCCCATCTCCGTTTCCATTCCGGTTGCAGTAATCATGGCGCGGCCGCGCCCATAAACGACAGTGCTGCCCATATAGACCATATTGCGCCTGTCGCCCAGAGGAACATCAGATTCACCTGCCGCAATAGCTTCTGCGGTTTTGTCAACGGGCACGCTTTCACCGGTCAGCGCGGCTTCTTCTGCTTTCAAACTGGCAGACTCTAAAATGCGTGCATCTGCAGGGACGGCGTCGCCTGCTTCAAGAATAATTACGTCTCCGGGTACGAGCAAGTCGCTTTTGATGGACATCTGCCTGCCGTCGCGCAGCACCTTGCTGGTCGCAGCCGTCATTGCCTGCAGCGCTTCAATGGCCTTCTCCGCCTTGCTTTCCTGATAAACGCCCAGCACGGCGTTGATGAGCACGACGATCAGGATGATGAATACGTCTGCAAAGCTTTCGTTGCTGTATGCAGCCGTAAGGCCGGAAACCGCTGCTGCTACGAGCAAGATAATGATCATCGGGTCTTTCAACTGGGCAAAGAAACGCTGCAACAACGTCTCTTTCTTGGGCTCGGCAAGCTTGTTTGGGCCGTATTTTGTCAGCCGCGCTTCGGCGTCACGGGCAGAAAGCCCAGCTTGCTCAGATTCAAAGTGTTTGAGCACCTTAGCGGATTCCTCGCAATAGTACTTCAACTGGAGTCCCTTCCTTTCTTGCATTTCATAATTAATATTTCACCTTGCAGGATGAAAAAACTCATGTGCAGAATATTCTGCACATGAGTCTCGTCTTTTCATTTAAGCCAGGCGGTAAGCGCCATGATGTTGAACTTAAACCATGCCGGACGCATGGTAACTACTCCCTCATGAAATATTTAATTATAATCCCATTATACGGATATACCGAGAAAAAGCAAGAGGAGAATGAGCAAAGAATGTTGAGAAGTTGTGAAGAATAATATGTCCCGGCGAGTGTACCAATAATTCTGCATTTTATGGAAGCAAAGGAATGAGCGCTCATACGCTGCGACACAAACCGGACCTGCATCGTTTGCACACAGGTCCGGGGCTCTGGCCCTTTGCAGCGCGTTTACCGCATTGTGGGATCGGGTATCAAGGCGGAACGCAATTAGCGCATTATTCAAACATATCGCGCGAAGCAGGTTTTTCTTCACGCGGGAATATACTTAGCACCGCGCCGTCATATGCGGCGAGCGCGACAGCGGAAGGATCGGGGTACCCTTGCGCATTCAGCTGCTTCCCCAGCCAAGTTTCGTTGAATCCGATGGCTTTGAGGTTATCATGCAGAATCGATCCATCCAAAATCAGGCTGACGGATAGATTCTCTGCCTGCAATGTAATTTGCATATCATGTGGCCGGAGCGGCCTCGTTTCTGACTTTTGCAAGAAGCTTAACTTTCCGTTTGCTTCCAACAGTACAGCATGTAGGTCATTTAAATTAAAAAAACCATTTGTGCGGCATTGCATCAGGAATTCCGAAAGGTCAATATGCGCCTTTTTGAGGTTGGCGCGATAAAACTTCCCGCGGCTGAACAACAGAAGGCTTCCGCCCGACAGGACACGCCGGGCGCGAAGGCTTTTGCTTGTTACAAATGAAATCAGCACGGTAATTGCAGCGTAGACAACAATCGCAAAAAGAGGCTTCAGCAAGTCCTCCTGAGCGGTTGCCATCTCCGCCGCAATGGAACCAATTGTAATGCCGTTTACATAGTCAAACATGCTCAATTGTGACATTTGGCGGTTTCCCATCAGCTTTGTTGCAATAAACAGAACGACGATTGAAAAAAAGGCGCTAAGCCCAATTTGTATAAAATCGTGCAACTCCATTCTACGGACTCCTTTCAAGCAGCGCTGTTCATCCCTTTTTTTGTGCTGCTGTTTATGGTATAATTTATACAGTAGGTAATATCGGCACGGAGGTGGAGGTTCCATGGCGTTTTTTTCGGATGGCTTCACAAAAAGCAAGCTCATGGTGCTCTACTTTTTGAATGAGCTTTCCGTTGATTTGACAAAGGAACAGATTGCAACGTTTTCAGCTGCATACGAGTTGATTCCGTATTTTGAGCTGCAAAGTGCGATTTATGAGCTTGAAGAAGAAGGCTTTCTTGCTGCTGTTCCTCGCCCTTATGGCCAAGCATATTGCCTTACACCAAAGGGGAAGGAAACGCTTGGCATGTTTGTAGAGCGGCTGCCGCAATCCGTGCGGGATGACCTTACGGATTACGCTGACGCTTGCCGCGAGAAACTGCGCAGAGAAACACAGTTTTCCGCAGCAAGCGAAAAGGTAGGCGTAGGCGGGGCATACCGCACCACACTGCGTGCGATGGAGCAAAGCGGTGATTTGCTGCAGATTTCCATCCTGCTGCCAGATGCAGCCTCCGCAAAGCATGCGGCGGCTGTTTGGCCCGAAAGGGCGCAGGCAATTTATACCGCAATTCTTTCAGAGCTTTTGGCTAAGAAGGAGTGACCTTCTTTAAACAAAGGCAAGCATTTGCTCCATATGTTTTAGGTGGGCGTTCTTGAGCCGCTCGCCTAGTTTAAGTACGGCTTCTTCGGCATCCTCTGCTTCGTGGAGCGCCTTTGTGATGTCAATCAGGCCGGTTACATTCCCCCGCACGAGCATTTCTGCCATATGGGATGACGTTTTGTCGATCCGCAGATGGAGTGCGATGGAAGAAAAGATCGGCTTTTTTTCAAAAGGGCCGTATTCCTGTGCAAGGATGCCATGCGTGTTCAGCTCATCGTGCGCCTCCTGCATGATGGTGTGATATACCGTGAAATGATCTGCCATCAGATTACGGAACGAAGCATCCTCGCAGCGCCTGATAAGCCTGCCGAGAACTGCGCGCTCAAGTTCGGAATTCTTGTAGATTTCCATTAAAAGTTCAGCGTTTTGATCCATTGTGATCACCTCCGCACTTAGTTTCGGATGTGGCCGGGGAAAATATGCGCGCTTGCAAGAGCACAAAGCAGTGTATTATACTATTAGTTATGCCAATTACAGAAGTTGGTTTAGCAGTGGAGGAAAAGAATGGCAAAAGATTACAGCGTAAGCGATATCAAAGTCATGGAAGGCCTTGAAGCTGTCCGTATGCGGCCGGGTATGTATATCGGCAGCACAGGAATGCGCGGCCTGCATCATATGCTTTGGGAAATCGTTGATAATGCTGTGGACGAGGCGGCAAATGGGTATGCAAGCGAAATTTCTATTACGCTGCATCGTGACAATTCCGTTACCGTAGAGGATAATGGACGCGGTATTCCGGTTGGTATCCATGAAAAACTGGGCGTGAGTGGTGTGGAGGTAGTTTTCACGCAATTGCACGCAGGCGGTAAATTCGATAACGTCTCCTATGGCTATTCCGGCGGTTTGCATGGCGTGGGCGCGTCCGTCGTAAACGCGCTTTCGGAGTGGGTAGACGTAGAGGTATGCACCGAAGGCCGTGCATATGAACAGAAGTTCCGCAGCTACCGGGACAGCGAAGGAAAAATGCATTCAGGAAAGCCTGTAGCTCCGCTTGCAGAGACGGGAAGAACGCGCAGGCAGGGCTCTAAGATTTCCTTTTTGCCGGATAAAGAAGTGTTTGAAACGCTTGAAATGAATTATGATACCATTGTAAAGCGGCTGCGTGAGCTTGCTTACTTAAACCGAGGTATCCTATTTCGCATTTCTGATGAACGCGAGCGTGGGAAACAAAAGGGCGCGGAATTCAAATTTGAAGGTGGCCTTTCGGATTTTGTAAAATACCTCAATGAGGATAAGACTGCGCTTTATGAAGAACCGCTGCACATTAAGGGGAAGAAGGATGACATCCAGGTCGAAATTGCGATGCAGCACAATGATGGCTATTCCGAAAGCATATTTTCCTATGTAAACAATATCTCGACGACCGAGGGAGGCACGCACGAAACGGGCTTTAAAGCCGCATTGACAAAAATCCTGAACGATTATTGCCGCAAGAACGGAATTTTAAAGGACAGGGATCCTTCACTTTCCGGCGAGGATTTCCGTGAAGGCCTAACGGCGGTGATTTCGCTTAAAATGCATACGATCCAGTTTGAAGGGCAAACGAAGACGCGCCTTGGAAACACGGAAGCACGCCCTGCGGTGGAATACGTAATGGGCGAGATGCTCGTGCCGCTGTTGGAAGATTTAAAGAATGCGGATACGGCGAACAAAATTGCGGAAAAAGCTGTGAAAGCCGCCCACGTGCGCGAAACAGCACGCAAAGCGAAAAGCATGGCGCGCGAGAAAAGCAAACTTGAAAACGCACCGCTTGTCGGAAAGCTTTCCAGTTGTACCGGACGAAACGCGCAGCTCAATGAACTTTTCATCGTGGAGGGCGACTCTGCAGGCGGCAGCGCAAAACAAGGGCGCGACAGGCGCTTTCAGGCGATCCTGCCGCTGCGAGGCAAACCGCTTAATGTGGAGAAAAAACGGTTGGATCAGGTGCTTGCAAATGAGGAATTCCGATCCATTATTACCGCGCTTGGCACGGGGATCGGGGAAGGCTTTACCCTTGAAAACCTGAAGTATAACAAGATCATCATCCTTTCGGATGCAGATCAGGATGGTGCGCATATCCGGGCCATCCTGCTAACGTTCTTTTATCGTTATATGCGCGAACTGATTATGGACGGGCATGTGTACATCGGCCAGCCACCGCTTTATAAGGTTCAAAAAGGCAAGGATGCGCAATATGTTTATGATGACGCCGCGCTTGCAAAGGCTTTGAAAGGCGTCGGAAAAAACTATACGCTGCAGCGATACAAGGGACTGGGGGAGATGAACCCGGAACAGTTGTGGGAAACTACTATGAATCCCGAACATCGCTCGCTTGTTCAGGTAACCATTGAAGATGCTGCGGACGTTGAACACATCGTCACCATCCTCATGGGGGATAAGGTCGCGCCGCGCAAAGAATATATCAGCGAATTTGCAGATTTCAATAAACTGGATACGTTTGAAAGCCGGGTTGCTGCGCAGCCTGATCAGGAGGGATAACGCGAATGGCAAGAAAAAACGATACACCGCCCACGACGCTTGGGGAAAGAATTGTCATCCGTGGTATGGAGGATGTGATGCACAACTCCATGATTCCCTATGCGGAGCATGTTATTTTGGAACGCGCTCTGCCGCGTGTGGAGGATGGCTTAAAACCGGTGCAGCGCCGTATCCTTTACACGATGATGGGCCTTGGCGTAACACCGGACAAGCCGCACAGGAAGAGCGCGCGCATTGTGGGCGATTGCCTTGGTAAATATCATCCGCATGGCGACAGCTCTGTTTATGATGCAATGGTGCGCATGGCGCAGAACTTCAATATGCAAATGCCGCTTGTGGATGGGCATGGCAATTTCGGTTCCGTGGATGGCGACAGTGCAGCTGCGATGCGCTATACGGAAGCACGCATGACGCCGCTTGCGCTGGAGCTTCTTCGAGACATCGAAAAGGATACCGTGAAGTTCAGCCTGAATTTCGACGATACGCAAAAGGAACCGGATCTGTTGCCGGGCCGCTTCCCGAATCTGCTTGTGAATGGGGCAAGCGGCATTGCGGTTGGCCTTGCAACGAATATCCCGCCGCATAATTTCAATGAGGCAATCAATGCCGTGATTGCGCAGATGGATCATCCGGACATCAGCCTTGACGAGCTGATGAAGATTATCCCATGCCCGGATTTTCCTACCGGAGCCTATCTTCTTGACTCCGAGGAAATTCGCGCTGCATACGAAACAGGGCGCGGCAAGCTGACAATGCGGGCAAAAACAGAAATTGAAACGCTTAAAAACGGGAAAAGCCTCATCGTTGTGCATGAACTGCCATATCAGGTCAATAAAGCAAAAGCGCTTGAGGAAATCCTTCGCGTCGCACAGGAGAAAAAGACGCTTTTTGCCGGCATCAGCGACATTCGGGATGAGTCCGACCGCATGGGAATGCGCGCCGTAATCGAAGTCAAAAAGGATGCGGATGCGGAAAAAATCCTGCAATACCTTTATAAATACTCCGATCTTCAAATGACGTTCGGCGTGAACATGGTCGCGATTGCTGAGGGAAAACCACAGCAGATGGGCTTGAAAAAACTGATCGCTTATTACATCGCCCATCAGGAAGATGTCGTCACGCGGCGCACGCAGTTTGATCTTGATGCAGCCGAGCGGCGCGAGCATATCCTTGAGGGCCTGATGGTAGCCATCCTCAACATTGATGAGGTGATTGCGCTCATCCGCGCATCGAAAACGCCGAAAGAAGCGCGCGATGGATTGATGCAGCGCTTTGCTTTGAGCGAAATTCAGGCGCAGGCGATCCTCGATTTGCGTCTCCAACGCTTAACGAATCTGGAATTGTTGGCAATTGAAAAAGAATACAAGGATGTCAAAAAGAAAATCCAGGAGCTCAAAGCGATTTTGAATTCCAGAGACAAGCTGCGCGCTGTCATTAAAGCAGAATTGACAGAGATTCGTGATCAATACAGTACGCCACGGCGAACAAGGCTGATCCACGCGGAAAAAATGGATGTTGTACCCGAACTTGAAACCAAAGTTTCGGAGGATGCGTTTGTTTTGTTGCTGGACGGTGCGCGCATCCGCCGCAGCTCCAAACGGATGCAGCCTGTTGAAGGAGAGCGTGTTCTTGCGGAGGTTGACAGCAGAACAGACCGGCGCATCAAACTGTTCACAAACCTTGGTGCGTGTTTTACGCTTCCTGTGGATGAAATCCCAGAATCCAAACCGGGCGGACGGCCGACGAACCTGAATTCCATCCTGACGCTGGAAAAGGACGAAGTAGTCGTCGCCTGCATGGAAGAAGTGCAATCCGGAGCGCTCTATTTCTTTACAAAGCAGGGCAATGTAAAATTGACGGATGCTGCGGAGTATCTGACACGCACACGCCGTGTGCAGGCGATTGCACTCAAGGATGGAGATGCTTTACTGGGCGTGCAGCCCCGCAAGGCAGATACGACCCTCCTCATCACAAGGCTTGGCATGAGCATCCGTTTTGAGACGGACTCCGTGCCGCAGATGGGACGAGTGGCCGGCGGCGTAAAATGTATCAAGCTTGATGCGGGAGATGAAGTCTGCTTCTTCGAGCAAATCGGTGAGGATGGTGAAATCCTGATCCTGACCGACCGTGGCTATGCGAAACGCAGCTTCGTGTTCGATTATGATGTGCAGGGGCGCAACGGCAAGGGCCTAAAAACGTTTGACTTTAAAAAGAACGGCAGCAACGGAACCTGCATTGCAGCAGCCTTTTATGTTAAAATGCCGTTTGACTTTATCGTGGAACAAAAGCATGGCACGAAAACGGACGTTAACACAGAACTCGTGCGCATTGATGCGCGCGCCGGAAAGGGAATGCTGTTGGTGATGGCGCTTCTGGATGATGTTGTTACTTTCGCATATCCGAAGCAGGATACTGACACATAACAAGCGCGTTTTGTTCATACCTATAACCATTCCAAACGAATGGAGAAATATGATATGGACAAAGGATACGAGAACAACCGCGCGCGCATGGCGGGAACGATTGTTGGGGATGTAAGGTTGGATCACACTTTGTATGGTGAAGCATTCTATTCGATGCACCTTTCGATTCCCCGGCTGAGCGGCGTAATGGATGTCCTGCCGCTGATTGTACCGGGAAGGTTGTTCAATCAGATGCCCATGGAAGGAGATCTCATAGAGATGGAGGGGCAGGTGCGCTCCTATAATAAACGTATTGCAGAGGGAAGCCGCCTGGTGGTGACGCTCTTTGCGCGCAGTTTCCTCATGCAGACTCCTGAAACGTTTGAACCGTGCAATGAGGTTATGCTTTGCGGATATCTTTGCAAACCTGCAAATTTTCGGACAACTCCCTTCTCCAGGGAAATTGCGGATCTTTTGCTTGCGGTGAACCGTTCTTATCATAAGTCCGATTATTTGCCGTGCATTGCATGGGGACGCAATGCACGCTTTACACGCAGCCTTTCGGTGGGAGAGCGCATCTGCCTTACGGGGCGCCTGCAAAGCCGCGCTTATCAGAAATGCTATGAGGACGGCACGGTTGACGAACGGACGACGTATGAGGTTTCCTGCTCATCGCTCGAGCTGATGTCATAAATAAAGTGTTTACAAAGGAGAAGAAGCAATGCGTATTGTGCGTGCAGCGTATCAAAACGAACGATTCTATGCCATTTTAGAGGCGGAGCGGGTAATCCGGCTGACGGGTACGCCCTATGCAGGCATCGTGCATGACGGGCGGGAATATGCGCTGGAGGACGTCCGGCTGATTGCGCCTGCGGAGCCTACAAAAATCGTATGCGTCGGGAAAAACTATAAGGCACATGCAGACGAGATGAAGGAAGGGCAGCCTGAAGAACCCTTGCTGTTCCTGAAACCCAGCACCTGTATTGTTGGAAATGAAGAAACGGTAGTATACCCCAACCTGAGCAAGCGCGTAGATTATGAAGCCGAGCTTGGCGTGGTCATCGGCAGGGCAGCACATGCGGTTCAACCCGGCCATGCTCACGAATATATTTTCGGCTATACCTGCCTGAATGATGTTACAGCACGTGATATTCAAAAGGGTGATGGACAATGGACGCGCGGCAAGGGCTTTGATACCTTCTGCCCGATCGGTCCCTGGATTGAGACGGAATTCGATGCGGGAAACGCCCGTGTGCGCTCCATATTAAACGGTGAGGTGCGGCAGGATTCTACCACAGCGATGATGACGCACAGCATTGATAAACTCATTTGCTATATGTCCGCCTGCATGACATTGCTTCCGGGCGATGTGATTGCAACCGGTACTCCGGAAGGGATTGGCCCAATGCAGCGCGGGGACGTGATTGAAGTGGAAATTGAAGGGATCGGAACGCTGAAAAACAGGATTGTTTAGCCGTTCTGAAATTTGAGAAACAAAGGATGAAACCTGCCCTATGGCAATGGATGGATTGAATCTGCATGCGTCCGTGCTTGAAATGCAACGGGCAATTGTCGGAGGAAAAATTGATAAAGTGCAGCAGCCCGAACGTGACGAACTGCTGTTGGGCGTGCATGCGGGCGGCGGCAACTTCAAACTGCTGCTTTCGGCATCAGCAGCGAATACGCGGGCACACCTTACGCAAATAAAACGAAACAATCCGGTTGATGCGCCGATGTTTTGCATGCTGCTGCGTAAACGAATTTTGGGTGGCAGGATTATTTCGGCCGAGCAGCCGAGTTTTGACCGCGTGCTGGTTCTGACAATTGAAGCGCATAATGATCTGGGTGACCTCGTGCCCTATCAGCTAATTTCAGAGATCATGGGGAAGCATTCCAACATTGTGCTTGTGAACGAACGCGGCGTGATTGTGGATGCGATCCGCCACGTTGGCGTGGGGATGTCCAATGTGCGCCTGATATTACCGGGAATTCCGTATGAGCTTCCGCCGCAGCAGGATAAAATGGATCCGCGCAAAGCGGAAAAAGCGGATTTTCTTCAGGTGCTTTCACAGGGAGGGCGCGTTGATAAACGGCTTTCGGGCGCTTTTTTCGGCCTTGCTCCCGCAATGGCTGCTGCGCTCGCCGCGCGTGTAACGGAAGAAACCACCTGTGAAGCACTTGATGACGCAACACGGGGTGACCTTGCAGAAAACCTTTTTTTGTTTTATCGCACACTTGAGGCAGGAGAGTTCATACCAGCGCTTGCGCTCAATACATTCGATGAACCCATCGCTGTATATCCGTTTGTGCCAAGCGATGTGCGCTCCCGTCCCGCCGAAAGCATTGGCGCGGCATATGATGCTTTTTGCGCACAGCACGACATTTATGAACGGATGCAGCGCCATGGGGCATCGGTCCGCAAAGTGCTGCAAAACAATATTGAGCGCTGTGAAAAGAAACTTTCGTTGTATGCGGAGGCCATGAACGCAACGGAGAGCATGGAACGGAACCACCTTTACGGCGAACTGCTTACGGCAAACCTGCATTCCCTCAAGCAGAACGGAAAAGCGGCAGCTGTGCTTAATTACTATCTTGACCCGCCCGCTATGATTGAAATTCCGCTTGATCCACGGTTTTCCATTGGTGATAATGCGCAGCGGTACTATAAAAAATATCAAAAACAAAAAGCGGCGCGTGATATGGCGGGTGCGCAACGTGAGCAGACGCTTGCGGAGCTTGCGTATCTGGAAGGCCAGCTGGACAACCTCGGAAAATGTGCGGGCGATGCGGAGCTTTCGGAGCTTGTGGAAGAACTTCGGGAACAGGGGTATCTCAAACGGGAAAAAGGAGCAAAAAAAACGAAGAAGCAGGAAGTATCCAACCCCATGTGCTTTCAGGCTTCAGACGGATGCGCACGCATTTACGTCGGCAAAAATAATCGCCAGAATGATACGCTGACGCTGCGTTTTGCAGAGGGGGAAGACATTTGGATGCATACGAAGAACATTCCCGGCTCACATGTCATCATCAAATGCAATGGAGAGCCGTCTGATCAGACGCTTCATGAGGCCGCGATGCTTGCTGCATATTACAGCCGTGCACGGGGCGGAGCAAACGTGCCGGTGGATTATACGCCGCGGAAATACGTAAAGAAGCCCGCTGGGGCAAAGCCGGGTATGGTGATTTACTCCACCAACCGCACAGCCTATGTTACGCCGGAGGAGGCGCTCATCAAAACCTTGAGGCCGGTTGCACCATAATTGCCGCGTCCGCCTCGAATACCGTCATTTTCCCTCCATACATCGAATAAGCTTATGGTAAATAAGCCTGAAATGAATGGAGGGTCTTTTATGTTCAAAAGGCTTTTATGCGGCCTCACCGCGATAGCTTTGCTTGCCTGCGCGGCAGGCTGCAGGCAGGAGGCGGTGGGGGATCCGTTGGAAAACGAGGCGGACGGACAGAATCTGGAACATAGCACCAGCTCAGGAAACGAGGGATACCGGCGCACGGTGCTGTATTATGCGACGGACGATGGCTTTGTTGTTCCCGTCATGAAAATGATTCCTTGGGAGGAGGGGATCGGAAAAGCTGCGCTCGGCTATTTAATGGATACGGATGCGAACCGTGCTTCCGCTGCACTCATGGGCTTGAAAACAGTGATCCCGGAAGGCACGGAACTTTCCCTGCGCATTGACAGCAAGGGAGAAGCGACACTTGATTTTTCCGGCTTTACGCCACATGCCTCAGTTGAAGAAGAGCGCACGATGGTGACGGCAGTCGTTAACACGCTTGCGGAGTTTTCTTCCATTAATTCCGTGCGCATCACACTGGATGGGCAGAAGGTTTCTACGCTTCCGAATGGAACGAATGTAAAGCAGGCCATGACGCCGTTTGCGCTGAACACGGAAGATGGGGAAATCAGTGCTGGCACGGAAGGCGTAACGGCGCTTACGCTATATTTCCCTAACCGCAGCGCAAGCCTGAATGTCCCCGTAACGCGCTATACGGAGGAGGGCACAGGCATTGAAACCGCAATGCGTGCGCTCATCAAAGGGCCGGAAAATGCTGCGCTACGCTGCTGCTTTCCAGAAGGGACAGAACTTATTTCGGCTGATCTGTTTGATGGAGTGGCCACTGTCAACGTAAGCGCAGAGTTCCTTTCGGCCCAATATACCGAAGGGCTCGATGCCGCAGCATATACGACGATGTACCTGACCGCCAGCGTTTTGGAGCCTATTTATGAACTCAACATTCTTGTGGAGGGCGAGCCGTATGAATTCAACGCTGCGGTCAGTGCACCGCTGTATGTGAACGAGTTCGCTTCGCTGGGTGGATGAAACAGAAAAAGTGTGTTACAATGCATAGGATGCGGCGTATGGCGCATCCTAACTTATTTTAACGACGGAGAAAAAGACGAATGAGGCTTGTTATCGCATCCAACAATGCGCATAAGGTCGCGGAGATCAAGGCGATCCTTGCACCGTACTATGATGAAATCCTGTCCCTGAAGGATGCCGGCATTACAACTGACGTAGTGGAGGATGGGGAAACCTTTGAGGATAATGCCCGAAAAAAAGCAGAAGAAGTGCTCGCTGTGGCGCATGCGGATGCGGTCCTGTCGGATGACAGCGGCCTGATGGTAGATGCACTCGGCGGTGCGCCTGGCGTTTATAGCGCACGCTATGCCGGCGAGGGGCATGACGATGCTGCGAACAACGCAAAACTGCTTGAAGCTATGCAATCTGTGCCGGACGGCGCACGTGCTTGCCGGTTTGTAAGCGCAATCGCGCTTGCGCGGCGCGGGCGTCAAACGCTGATACGGTTGGGTGAAGTGGAAGGAACGCTCTTGCGCGCACCGCGCGGCACAGACGGCTTCGGCTACGATCCGCTGTTCTATTATGAGCCTGCTGGAAGAACATTTGCAGAACTCAGCGCTTGCGAAAAGAACCTTGTCAGCCATCGCAAACGCGGGCTTGAGGCCGTGCGTGCGGCATTGGAAGCGGAGCGAGCATAAGAATGCGCATCGGTGTAATCAGCGACACGCACGGATCTGCTTTTGGCATTGAGCGCGCGGTTCGGGCGCTCCCGGATGTTGAAGTATGGATCCATTTGGGCGATGTTGTCCCGGATGTGCGCACACTGGAAAAACGTGCCGGCGTGCCGGTGTATTCTGTGCGCGGCAATTGTGATTTTGATGCGCGCCTCGCTGCGGAGCAGATCTTGACGCTTGAGGGCGTGCGTATTTTTGCATGCCACGGGCACCAATATGGTGTCCGCTATGATCGTACCCGCCTTTTCTACCGTGCAGAGGAACTCAAATGCACGCTTGCGCTTTACGGGCATACGCATGTTTCACTGCTTGAAGCGAGCGGCGCGTTGCTTGCGCTCAATCCAGGAAGCCCCACATCACCAAGAGAAGGGCGCGCACCTTCGGCCGCCCTTCTCAAAATTGAAAACGGAACGATATATCCGGAAATCGTGTTGGTCTAGCGGGAACAGCAGCATATGTCAGGCATGAGTGCGCCAGAGCACGAGCTTCTTTTCCAAATAGGCAACGCCGTAATACATGACGGCTGCAAGTACGCAGAGCACAACGATGCTTGTCATCACAAGGTCGAGCTTAAAAACTTGGCCACCATAAACGATTAAATAGCCGAGACCGGCCTTTGAAACAAGATATTCGCCGACAATTACACCAACCCAGCTCATGCCAACGCTGATTTTAAGCGCGCTCATAATCGTAGGAACTGATGCCGGAAGGACGACCATCGTTAGGATCTGCAATTTACTGGCGCCGAGCGTGCGCATCAAAAGCTGCTTCTCTCCGGTAATCTCATTAAAGCCAACAAGCACGCTCATAATGGTTACAACAAGAGAGATCAAAAGAGCCATCACGATGATGCTCTTTACGCCCGCACCAAACCAGACGATTAAAATCGGTCCAAGCGCAATTTTTGGCAGCGCGTTAAGCACCACGAGATAAGGGTCTAAGATGCGCGAAAGCGTTTTGCTCCACCAAAGCAGGATGGCAACCAGTGTGCCAAAAAGCGTTCCGAGCACGAACCCTACAACGGTTTCATACAGCGTAATCCAAATGTGCTCAAACAGTTCGCCGTTTGAGTAAAGCCGCACAAGCGTATCCCAGATCCGGGAGGGGGAACTTCCGATAAACGGATCGATCACACCTGTGCGCGCAAATACTTCCCAAAGCACAATAAAACCGACCAAAATCAGATAGCGTGCAATGGTGATGAGACGCTCCTTACGGTCAATTGCAAGCAAATATGCCGCATGCTCCGGTGAACAATTATTGGGCAGACATTTTTTCATATCCATCAAGCTCCTTCCAAATCATATCGAAGTAATCCTTGAATTCCGGTGCATTTCGCCTGCCGAGCGGGGAGTTGTCCCCTGAAAGGCGGATAATGTGTTCGTGCTTGAGCGTTGCCGGGCGGCTGGAAAACACGAGCACACGGTCGCTCATAGAAATCGCTTCCGAAATATCGTGCGTAACAAGAATCGCCGTTTTCCCTTCACGGCGCAGAATGGAATGAATTTCATCCGCAACGCGCAGGCGTGTTTGATAATCAAGCGCGGAAAACGGTTCATCAAGCAGCAACAATTCCGGGGATGTGGCGAGCGTCCGAATCAGAGCGACCTTTTGCCGCATTCCTCCGGAAAGCTGCCGGGGATAATGATGGCGGAATTCGGAAAGGCCATAGGTATCCAACAAAAAAAGTGCATAGGCACGGTTTTCAGGCGTTGCCATGTGCTTTACCTCAAGCCCAAGCATAATATTGCCCTCAATTGTGCGCCAATCCAACAAGTGATCACGCTGCAGCATATATCCGGGCTTTTTTTCATCATATATATGAATTTCGCCCTCCGAAGGCTCCATTAATCCGGCGAGAAGGGAAAGAACGCTTGTCTTTCCACAGCCGGACGGGCCGACGATTGCTACAAATTCCCCCAGGTTTATTTGAAAGCTCAAATGTTCGATCGCGCGCGTTTCAGCGGTCGGTTCATGATATGTGAGGCAAACATCGTTTGCTTCAACAAGCATATGCGCCATAGTTTTCCTCCATAAATACAAGAGTGATATACGATACTGTATTCTGTAACAGCCCTCTGCGTGAACCGTTCCGGAAAGGTGCGCGTATAATAAAGAACATAGAGGGGATAATGGAGGGAATGCCGATGCAAAGAAGGCCTGCCATGGTGCATATCAAAAAACGATGCGTGAAGCGGAGGACATTGCGCTGCGCACTGCTGTTCCTCCTGCTTACGATCATATTGCTCTGCTGCGGGATCGGTTTTTTCCTTTCGCTGCTTCTCTCAGGCGCAGTTGTGCTGATCATTCAGATGCTGTTGAGAACATAAAAATGGAAAAGAAAAGACGGCGTAATCAAACGCCGTCCAAAAAAGCCTAGTGGTGTGATCAGAAGCTGCGTTCAACCTTGCCGGAACGAAGGCAACGTGTGCAAACGTTCATCTTACGCGGCGTACCGTTAACAACGACACGAACGGTTTGAACGTTGGGGGCCCAAGCGCGCTTGGACTTCCTGTTGGAATGGCTGACCAAATTGCCGGACATCATTCCTTTATTGCATACTTCGCAAAACTTACCCATGCTTTTACACCTCCTTACCGACTGTAAGCGTAGTTCGGAATCAAACATTGCTATTCTAACACGCCGCATACGCTTTTGCAAGTATTTCTTGAAGTTTTTGGCGATACAAACCGTTTCATAAAAACAAATTGCTGTGTAAATGCTTTTATTGAAATGCACTCCCACGCATAATATAATGCGTCAAATCAATCGCTCAGGATGGAAGGACAGATGGAACGGGCTTTGATTGCCTGTAAGGATGGCAATTGCGGCTCTGCCTGCGTAATTTTAAAAAACGGCATATATTACGGGGTAAATATAGTAATAAGAAGGCATTGGTTAGACATCGAGCGCTATCGCGTTCAAAGTTAAAAACATTTATTTCCATTAAACTTTGAACGGAACACGCACGGTTCATGCCCTTTTTTCGCCGTTTTCGGAAAGCATCGCCAAGCATAAAGGTGTATCACAGGCAAATACTAAAACCACATCAAACCGCGAAAGGAGGAACGAACCGTGAGCTTTCATTATGAGGATGAATACCTGCCTGTGAATCAGAAGCAGCAGAAGAACCGCAACGAACAGCAGGGGCAAAACAAGCAGCGCCAACAGGAGCAAAAGAAGCGCCAGGGCCAGCAGCAGAATAAGACTGAATTCTAAAAATAACGAAAAAAGATGGGCAAGCCTGCGCGTTGCCCATCTTTTTGTTGTATGGAATAAACAATCCCGTGTTTCCCTGAGAAGATGGAACCTTTTTAAAGCCCCATTTCATGTTTGACTTCCGCAAAGCAGCGAACGGCAAAATTCAGGTCTTCTTTGGAATGGCCTGCGGAAACCTGCGTGCGGATGCGCGCCTTGTTCATCGGCACAACAGGGTAAGAGAAGCCAACGACATAAACCCCTTTTTCAAGCATCCGGGCTGCAAATTCCTGCGCGATTTTCGCATCATAAAGCATTACCGGAACGATTGGGTGCGTGCTTTCCGGCACATCAAAGCCCAACTTGCCAAGCTCGGCACGGAAGTATGCCGTGTTCTCATGCACCCTGTCCCGCAAAGCGGTGGATTCAGTAAGCATATCGAACACCTTGAGGCTTGCTGCGCAGATTGCAGGGGCGAGCGTGTTGGAAAACAGGTATGGCCGGGAACGTTGGCGCAGCAGGTCGATGATCTCCTGACGTGCAGCGGTATATCCGCCGCTTGCGCCGCCGAGCGCCTTGCCGAGCGTACCGGTGATAATGTCCACCCGGCCCATTACGCCACAATGCTCATGCGTGCCGCGCCCATGCTCGCCCATAAAGCCAACTGCATGGCTGTCATCTACCATAACGAGCGCGCCGAACTCATCCGCAAGGTCGCAGATGGCAGGCAGGTTTGCGATGAAACCATCCATGGAAAAAACGCCGTCGGTCGCAATAAGCTTTATTCTGCAATCTCTTGCCGCTTCAAGTTGGGCGCGAAGATCTGCCATATCATTGTTCTTGTAGCGGAAGCGCTTCGCTTTGCACAACCGCACGCCGTCAATGATGCTCGCATGGTTCAGTTCATCGGAAATAACAGCATCTTCCGGCCCAAGGAGCGTTTCAAACAGGCCGCCGTTTGCGTCAAAGCACGAAGAATAAAGAATTGTGTCATCCATTCCCAGGAAATTTGCAATTTTACGTTCAAGCCGCTTATGAATTTCCTGCGTGCCGCAAATAAAACGGACGGAAGAAAGGCCAAATCCCCATTCGTCATAGCTGGCCTTTGCAGCCTCAATCAAGGCCGGGTGGTCGGAGAGGCCGAGGTAGTTGTTTGCGCACATGTTGAGCACGCCATGCGCCTTCGTCGTGTCAATGCGTGCCTTTTGTGGAGTGGTGATAATGCGTTCCTCTTTGAAAGTTCCCGCCGTGCGGATGGACTCGAGTTCGTTTTGGAAAATCTGAAGCGCCTCTTTCATAAAACCGTCCCTCCTGATCATAAAGTTTATTTTGCCCAGTCCAAGATGACCTTGCCGGAGTGCCCACTGTTCATAGCCTCAAAGCCCTTTTCATATTCTGTATAGTGGAAGCGGTGCGTAATAATGGGGGAAAGGTCCAAACCCGCCTCAATCATCGCCATGAGTTTGTACCAGGTTTCATACATCTTGCGGCCATAAATCCCCTGCAACGTGAGCCCCTTAAAAATAACATCATTCCAGTCAATCACAGTGCCGGGGCCGGCAATGCCGAGCAAAGCAACTTTACCGCCGTTGCGCATGGATTTGAGAAGCTGATTAAGCGCAGCGCCGTTTCCGCTCATCTCAAGGCCAACATCGAACCCTTCCACCATACCTTGTTCACGCATGGCGTCCTCCAGCTTGTCATGCGCGAGATTCACTACGGCATGCGCGCCCATCTGCTTTGCAATATCGAGCCTGTATTGGTTTACATCGGTCACGATGACACGCCGGGCGCCGTTCTGGCGGCAAATGCCCACGGCCATCATGCCGATTGGACCTGCGCCCGTGATAAGCACGTCCTCGCCGACCACATCGAACATGGTAGCAGTATGTGTTGCATTGCCGTAGGCATCGAAAAAGGATACGATGTCTTCCGGAATGCCCGCAGGAATGCGAATTACGTTTGTTTCCGGAATGCAGAGGTACTCTGCGAAAGCGCCATCCCGGTCAACGCCAACGCTGCGTGTGAATTTGCACCATTGTCCATTTCCTGCCCGGCAGTTACGGCAGTGCCCGCAAACGATATGACCTTCGCCGGACACAATATCCCCGATCGAATAATCAGAAACACCGGGGCCGAGCGCCGTGATTTCTCCCACATATTCATGGCCGATTACCATTGGCGGCCTAATATGCTGCTGGCTCCATGGATCCCAGTTATAGATGTGCACATCCGTCCCGCAAATCGCTGTTTTATGGATTTTGATCTGCACTTCCCCGATGCCCGGCTGCGGCACAGGCACACGTTTTAAAGTAAGACCTTTGCCGGGCGCTTCTTTTACGAGAGCATCCATCATCGTTTGCATAGCAGTGACACCTCCTCAATAAAATGTCTTTGTAAGACAGACACATTATATATCATAGAATGCAGAATAAGCAATTGGTATAGCAAAAAAATAAGTTATTTTTCGGAAGAAAAAACAAGTGTCCGCAACAAGCGGACACTTGGACGACCGAAGATATGCGCCCGGATTCAAGCGGCCCGGTAAAGAAGGATGGGGGAAAGAGGTGATTTTTCCGTCGGTCGGTTGATGATGTAATAAACGCCATCCTGCTTTATAACGGCAAATCCATCGGAAAACGGTTGGGCCTCCTCATAGGCAGGCTGAATTATATATTTTCCATCAGTTCCAATATATCCCCAAAGGTCGCTCGTGGCATCCTTAACTGCAGCAAGTCCACCCGAAAAGGACTGCGCTGCAGCGAAGGCATTGGGGATAACCAGCACGCCCTTCGTATTAATATATCCCCAAAGGCCATCCTGACACACGGCCGCATAGCCGCCGTTAAAAGAAAGTGCATCCTGATATTTTTCCTTAAAGGCGGTTTGACCGCGGCTGTTAAGATAATAGGAACTGCCTTCCTCGCGGATCAGAGCAAACCCTTCACAAAACGGGCTTCCATACTGGCGGGAGCTAAGCGTTGCTATTTTTTCTCCGACTTTGTCTATAATGTAGCTGTTATCCGATTCTGAGCGCACAAACGCAACGTCTTCTGAAAAGTCACCCGCTGCCGTCCACTTCTGTGAAACGGCAATATCACCGTTTACATCGATGTAGCCGTAGCTTGCCGCACTGCGTGCAATGGCACGCCCACAGTGGAAGCTGCCAACCTCGCGGAATTTATAGTCGATCACCAGCGCGCCATTTTCGTCGATGAACCCCCATTTCCCACCGGATTCCACTGCGGCGCGGCCCTCGGAAAACGCCTCTACAGCTTCCCATATGGGTTCAACAATCCAAATACCGTTTTTTGCGAGAAGGCCGTAATAGCCATTTTCGGCTGCAAAAGCCGTCGCGCCGTCAAACTCGCAGGCAGCGGAGAAGCGTGGTTCGATGGCAACTTCTCCTTTTGTGTTTTTATATCCCCAAAGGCCGTTTTCCATATAAGGAATCAGACGGCCCTCCGTAGAAACGGGCGCCTGTGACGGGGTTGGGCTTGGTGGCGTGGGCGAAACTTCCGGGAGGGGAGAGCCGCTTGGATTTTGCTCTTCACCATTGTCTTCAGTGGCCGCTGCAGTCAGAATTGCCACACCGCCGCCTGAATAAAGCAGAGCAAACAGGCCGACGGCAAGCGCCAAAGCACCGGCAATCATCAGGTCAAAGCGCAGCATGGCGTGCGTTTTTTTAGGGTTTCTGTGTTCCATAGCGCACCTTAACCTTCATGTTGCGCACTTGCGTTTTCCATTACGATGCTGATAAAGCGGTCCGCCGCCACCGAAAGCGGAACGCCCTCAAGGGAAATCAGGCCAATGCTTCTTGAGGGCATGGGCGTGGTAAGCTCAATTTCGAACAGCTCGCCGCTGTTGATTGCCCCTGCGGCAAATTCTTGTGTAACACATGCAATCCCCAAACCGATGCGCGCAAATTCCACCAGCAGGCTATGCGCCCCAAGCTCAATTTCCGGGTGCAGCGTTACGCCGCATACCGAAGCAAAATCATCCAGATATTTGCGGGAATTTGAAGCTTTTTCCAAAAGAACCAGAGGCTCATGAGAAAGCGCTTCCATCGTTACAGGACGGCCTTTGAGATGAGAAAAACGGGATGAGGCAACAAAAACATCGTGCACATTAAGCACCTCACGTACCTGAAGGCTGCTGTCATTTACCGGCAGGTTGACGAGGGCGATATCAACTTTGCCAACCTTGAGCAACTCAACGGTGTCCGGCGTGGTGCGGTTGGTTACCTGAAGCTGAATATCAGGGTACTCCGAATGGAATTTTTCCAAATAAGGGAGCAGGAAAAATTGGCAAAGCGTATCGCTTGCGCCAATCATAAGCCCACCGGATTGAAGCGTACGCATGCGGTTGAGGCGATCCTCTGCGGCTGCGATTAAGCTTACGGCTTTTTCGGCATAACTATAGAGCATGCGCCCTTCGCTTGTCAGCGAAATACCCCGGCTGGTGCGGGTGAAAAGCGTGCAGCCCAATGCGTATTCCAAACGGTGCATGGATTGGCTGATGGCCGGTTGGCTTACATAGAGCTCGCGCGCTGCATGCGATAAGCTGCCGCAGCGGGCTACGGTGCAAAAAATGCTGTACAGATCGAGGTCTGTCGCCATAGTATTTCCTCCTGAATATTGCAGACGCACCGCCACGTGCGGAGCGCCAAACTGATCCATAACCATTATTTATACACAATTATAAGGCCGATTTTGCTATTTTGCAATAAGCGGAAGTAATAGTTCGTGCAATTTAAAATGAAATATGGTATCCTGATAAAAAATATATTTTTGCAAGGAGAATGTAGCGGAAAATGCATCAACTTCCATTACAGTCTGCAACCGGCCAAGGGGAGCTGTATGTCCGGGTTTGGGAGTCGGAAAACCAACCGAAGGCAGTCCTGCAAATCGTGCATGGGATGGCGGAGCATATCGAGCGTTATGACCGCTTTGCAAGATACTTAAACCAAAACTCCATTTTAGTGGTGGGCGCAGATAACGCTTCACATGGAAAAAGCATAAGTAAAGACGGTATCCGGGGATATTTTGGGGCAGTGCATGGCTGGAATTCCTTGATTCAGGATATCCAATCTGTGCATTCAATCATAAAACAATCTTATTGCGATTTGCCATGCATCCTGTTCGGGCACAGCATGGGATCCTTTCTTGCGCGCTCCTATGCAGCGCGGCATGGAGACGACTTGGACGGGTTTATTTTCTGCGGAACAGCAGGGAAAAATCCGGCACTCCCTGTTGCAAAGCTGCTTGCTCGTTGCGAAATCCGAAAAAATGGCGCAAGCACGCCAAGCAGGCTATTGGACAAGTTGTCCTTCGGTGCATATAACAATGCTTTTGAACCGAACCGAACGCCATTCGATTGGCTCTCAAGAGACGAAGCGGAGGTGGACAAATACGTGGACGACCCTGCTTGCGGGTTTGTTTTTACCGCAGCAGGCTTCCGCGATTTGTTTGACGGGCTTGGCGAGGTCTCCGGCCCGCAATGGGCCAGGCGCGTGCCGAAGCGGCCGATTCTTTTAATTGCAGGCGATGCGGATCCCGTGGGCGCAAACGGAAAGGGTGTAAAGCAGGTCGAAGCATGGCTTGTGCAGAGCGGCCATAGAGTGAAATGCATCCTTTATCCAGGCGCGCGGCACGAGCTTTTGAATGAAACGAACCGCGAACAGGTATCTGATGATGTCCGTCTGTTCATTGAGGGGGTATGCGGCGGTGCATTATGAATGGGCAGAGCTCTACCAACAGGTGAACGGTTGCACTGGATGCGGGCTTTCACAGGCAAGGACAAAGGTTGTGATTGGCGCTGGGAACCCTTCTGCGAAAATCATGTTCATTGGAGAAGGGCCGGGGCGTGATGAAGACCTCCAAGGCATTCCGTTTGTTGGCGCGGCAGGAAAGCTGTTGGATAAAATGCTTGCGGCAATTGGTTTGGACCGAACAAAAACCTATATTTGCAATATCGTAAAGTGCCGCCCTCCAGAGAACCGCGTACCAACGGATGCGGAGGCGGCGGCATGCCTTCCATATCTGCGCGCGCAGTTTGCGCTTGTGCAGCCGAAGATTATCGTATGCCTTGGGGCAACTGCCGCACGGTACATTTATGATGAAAGCGTCCGCATTACACGGGATCGCGGGGCATGGAAATGCAAGAAAGGCATTTGGATTCTGCCGACCTATCATCCTGCGGCCCTCCTCCGCGACGAGAGCAAAAAGCGCGACGCATGGGACGATATGAAGAAGCTTAAAGCAAAATATGAAGAATTGTGCCCGGAAAGCGGATGTAAAGCGCCATCCGGGGGTTGAACTGCCCCTTGCGGGGATGCTATAATAAAGCGTTGATTTTACCGGGAGGGAAAGTGCTATGTCTGGACATTCCAAATGGGCAAACATTAAAAACAAAAAAGAAAAAACTGACTCGCAGCGCGGCAAAATATTCACCAAGATCGGCCGCGAGATTGCCATCGCCGTAAAAGAGGGCGGAAGCGATCCCGTGAACAATTCCAAGCTGCGCGATGTAATCGCTAAGGCAAAAGCAAACAACATGCCGAACGACAACATCACCCGCTCAATCAAAAAGGCGGCCGGCGAGTTAGGCAATGTTAATTATGAAGAGATTACTTATGAAGGATACGGCCCAAGCGGCATTGCGATCATTGTTGACGTAGTAACGGACAACCGCAACCGTGCTGCGGCGGATATCCGGCATCTGTTTGACAAAAGCGGCGGCAGCATGGGCGCAACCGGCTGCGTTTCCTGGATGTTTGAACGCCGCGGGCAGCTTGTGGTTGAGCGCAGTGCGTCCATCGATGAGGATGAACTTATGATGGCCGCTCTTGAGGCTGGGGCTGAAGATTTTGAACCTGGCGAGGATGTTTATGAAATCTATACCAGCGTGAACGACTTCTCGGCCGTGCGTGAAGCTTTGGAAGAGGCGGGGTATTCTTTCCTTTCCGCTGAGGTCACTATGATTCCCCAAAATACGGTCGACGCCACTGATGCGGAGCTTGCGGAGAAGATGGAACGCCTGTTGGAGCGCTTTGAGGACAATGATGACGTGCAGGAGATTTACCATAACGCAATCCTCCCCGAAGAGGAAGAAGAGGATTAATTGCGCCTGCCTGAACAAGAACGCAAAGCGTCCGCTGGTTTCATATCCGGTGGACGCTTTCTCTTTTTGGGCCAAGGCTCTCTTCAAGCGGAAGCGGCCAATGCCTTTGCGCGATATTCCTGCATTTTTTCATCGGAAACGCCAAATTCCTTCTGCAGGTATTTGAGCGCATACTCTGCCCGTTTAGCGAGACAATCGCGCAGTGCAGCAACATTGCTTTCCCATTTTGAAAGGGAAGGGGCATCGCTCCAACGCGCGGCATGACGCGGCCATTCGGCACGCAGTTGGGCAGCAATTTCATCCAGAATTGCGCACAGGCGTTCGCTGTTAAAATGGTTAAGCACAACGTAAACATAGCGCTCACAAAAATAATCGCGCCAGGCAGCATTCTTACGAAGACCGACATAAATATCCATATTCGTCAGGGAACCATCCTGAGAAGGGACGCCTTCCACCCGAAAATATGAAGAAAGAATGTTCCGGGTTGGGCTTGACGAATGCAAGCCGAAATCAAGATCAAAAAACACAGGGCGCCATTTAACGGAATAATCCTGTGAGCGCCAGTATTTTTGATTGAACATATCGCTGTTGGCAAAGTAGGTCTGGGCAATGATATAATCTGTAAAATACGCAACGTCGACCCATTCTGCGAACTCGGCAAACAGCGCATCGTCGGAAAGGTCCCGGTTCAGCGCATATTCGCGTACACGGAGGAAATCGTATTTCGTTCCCTCAAGCGCAGTGAAATTGCGGCGAATAATATCCACTGCGTCCGGATCGACGCCGTAATGCGACGCAAGATAATCCTCATTTTGATTTTCGTTCAGGTCATAAATGCCCCAGTACTTTCCGTTAACATATACAACGGTCAGGCGTGTTTCCACCTGTTCAATGTTAAGCCCTTTTACCGCTTTCATAAAGAAAGAATCGCGGATGCGTGCAGCCGTACGATCCTGCCCGGAATTGCGCAGCACGAGCGATCGATATGCAGAAACATCGCTGTTTGCAAAGAAGGGATAATTTGTTTCTGCAACCCCGTAACCGGAGCGCAGCAGCACAGCAAGTGATTTCTGTGCTGCGGTCAGTGTTGAAGCACCGCTCGCACGAAAACCGCAGGGGAAAGACACGCCAAGCGCACCGTCTTCGTAGAAAGAAAAGACGCCCTGACGCTCCACGCGCTCCTTCTTGATGGTTGCTGCGTATACCTCGCTGAATGCAGAAGGAGAAATGGAGATGCAGATAACCGGTACGGTATGCGGTTGTTCAAACAGATAGGTCATCACAACGCTGTCGCTTTGGAGCAGTCCGTCACAATAAGCGGCAGCACGCACAACTGCGTTGGAAGATATGTTTATTGGACTTGTGTAAAGCATCGAATCGGGGCCGGGAGCGCTGCCATCAAGCGTGTAGCGGATCTCGGCGCCCTCCGTTGCAGAGGTAAGCACAAGCGGGAATGCCGCATCATGGTAAAGCGCCGTTTCGGAGAATACCGGTTCCGCAGCATAGGCGGAACGCACTGCGGCATCATTGGACTTTCCTTTGGTTGCAGAAGCAAAAAAGACGCGCACCGGCGCGCCGCTTCCCACAACCCTTCCACTGGTAGTACCGGCGCGCAGAGCCCCCGTTTCAAATACATCTATAACATTCCCATCTGCATCGCTTAAAATCAACGTTTCGCCGGCCTCCGAAATACCGAGCGCAACGAAATTGCCTTTCTGCTTTTCAGTGCGCTTTGTTGCATGAACGACAGCGTAACCGCCCGCTTCGATGGTAAGTGGGGGAAGCTCACAGCTTTGCAGATCATCCGGGTTATCCGTAATGTGCCAGCCTGTCAAAGAGACGGAATGGTTGGAAGCGTTGAAAAGCTCAACCCAAGCGCTGTCACCGCTTTTTGCTTCAGCTACCGCGCTCACTTCAGAAATATAAACACCGCTCATGTCTGGAAGAAACGCTCCGGCGAGCGTATCAAAGCCCCGCGTGGTATTGGCGGTGCCCGGCGTAGGTGTGGCAAAGTATTTTGTATCTCCGCTTGCAGGATCAATACCAACGGAAATGTTAGCGCCCAAAGAAGCATCGATGGGATAAGAGTCCGCACGCAAGCCATCCTTTACAGAAAGCAGGAGCGCTTTATCGTTTTGGGTGAGCTTAAACGAGGTGTGCAGTTCGCCTTCCGAACGGTTTTTACCGGAGAGGAACACGAGCAGATATCCTTGTGGCTCGATGGCGGCATTTGCGGGAAACGCCCACTTGAACGGGTTCTCCGGATCATCTGAAAGATAATATCCGGCGAGGCTTATGGAAGAATCCGTTGTATTGTAAAGCTCTGCCCAGGCGGGACGGTCGCCCGCCGCATCGCGCAGACTGTATTCGTTATGAAGGAGGAATTCGTTGAGGCGGACTGCGCTTCCTATATCCATAGGAATGAGTTCTGTGTTGGAGAACGTGCGGGGATCGTTCGCTGCACAGGGGGTGGGGTATGCGGTATAAAGCCCATCGGGCAAGGCCGCAATATCATCCGGAAGGTCGTTCGCCCAAGAAATGGCCCCAATCTGCGCCCCATTTTTGCTGAAAAGAAAAAGGGTAGAATCATCGCTGCCCAACTTAAAGGAAGCATGGAATTCTCCGGCAGTTTCATCCCGGCCTGAGAAGAATATAACGAGAAATTCGCCCGGCTGTAAAATGGAATCCGGCAGGTGCCACTTAAACGTATCTTCCGCATCATCAGTCAGGTAATACTCGGAGAGCAAAATTGGCGCATCTGAGCTGTTTTGAACTTCTGCCCATGCGGGGTACTTCCCATAAGCATCCGCACAGGACGCATTGTGCGGCACTACCTCCGAGAGGGTGAGCCTGCCGCTGCCGCTGTCAAATGTGAGCAGAGCTGGATCCAACACGATCTCTGCAACATTTTCCGAACCGGGTGTAGGAGCAGCACAATAGCCAAAAGCACCGTCTTTCCCACGGGCAAAGGATATGTCGCTTTCAAGTGCAGGGATTTCGACATAATCTAACGGAGTATAATACTTATCGGAAAGACAGAGAGAATCTCCTCCACGGGAAAGGCCAAAGCCGGTGCAAAGCGCTCCATCCGCCTTTGTAGCATAAACAATAAGGTAGCCGCCTGCCGGAATCGTCACGCTTGGAAACGTCCATTTGTGCGGAGCCTTTGGATTATCCGTAAGACCATAGCCTGTAAGATCAATGGGAGAAGCAGAGGCATTATACAACTCGATCCAATCCGGAGTGCCCAGCGCTTCATCTACAAGGGAGCGCGTGTTGGACGATACAACTTCGTTGATGCGCAGGGCAGAAGTGTGGTCGGCGTTCACATATAGGCCATCGCACCCTGTACAGGCAAACAAAAAAATAAAAATGAATACAACGCTAAACGCGCGTTTTGTACACACATGCAGTCTCATGCGGCAATTATACCATAATGCCTGCAAAAACGGTATCCGGTTTTAAAAAGAGGCGGAATTTGGTACAATTATGACAAAACAGTGCGTTGCCTTGCGCCGTGGCATGCCGCATACTATAATCAAACCATACCTTTTTAGAAAGAAGGCATTTGTATGGCACAAAAGATTTTGATTTGCGATGACCAGCCCATCATTCATGAGACGCTCGGCGTTTATTTGGAAAGCGAGGGGTTTGAGCATATCTCCGCGATGGATGGCGCAGAAGCGCTCACGCTTGCCAATTCTGCAAAGCCGGATTTGATTTTGCTGGATCTGATGATGCCCAAAGTATCCGGGATTGAAGTCTGCCGCCAAATCCGCGCGGAAAGCCGTGTGCCAATTATCATGCTCACCGCAAAAGGGGAGGAGATCGACCGCATTTTAGGCCTTGAACTCGGCGCGGATGATTATATTGTAAAGCCCTTCAGCGCGCGGGAAGTCGTAGCGCGCGTTAAGGCTGTACTCCGGCGCTTTACCAGCGCAAAGGAGGAGCCGCAGAAGGTGCTGCGCTTCGACAACCTTGAGATTAACATCAACAATTATGACGTGCGCATAAACGGAGAAAAAATCCCGTTCACCCCAAAAGAGGTGGAGATTTTTCAGCTTCTTGCATCACATCCCGGCCGCGTCTACGAGCGGGAGCAGATACTGTCCCAAGTTTGGGGATATGATTATTTCGGCGATACACGTGCCGTGGATACACAGATTAAGCGTATCCGCCAGAAACTCCCGCAGGAGGGCATCGCCTGGTCCATCAAAACCGTATATGGCGTTGGCTACAAATTCGAGGCGGGACAATGAAAAACACATTTTTGCGGAAAACGCTTGCGATCGTTTTGCTCACGGTTATTTTGAGCGCCGGGTTAACAGCGCTCGTTTTTCGCTATACCGGCGTTGGGGCCTATGCGGGCATCAAATTGCGCGAGCTTGCGCCGAGCGCGTCATTTCTTGCGGAACGATCCGCTGAGTTTCTTCAAGGTACTATGAGCTACCGGGAATACCAGATTACAGTGGTGGAAAGCAAGAATATATGGGGGGCGTCTCCGTACATTTTTACGGCGGACAAAACCCTTTTTGTTTTTCCGCAAAATTTGGATTCGGAGCAGGCGCAGGAGATGCTCACGCTTGCAAAGCAAAATCTGGATGCCGTGCTTGCCGGCAAAAGCGTTTCGCGCGGCAGCTGGCGTGCGGCGGATGCGATTGTCGGCGCACCGGTTTGGGGCAATGACGGAAGCGTAATCGGCGCAGTTTTTCTCATTAAGCCAATCCGCGAACTGAATATGGCGATGAACAGCCTTTGGACTGCTCTTCTGATAGCGATTGTTGTTGTTGCCTTCCTTATGCTTATTCCCGCATATCTGATGTCGCGCAAGCTAACAGGCCCTTTAAAGCAGATGAACGAAGCTGCACTTGCGATGGCCCATGGCAATTTTTCTGTGCGCGCACAGGCCGATGGCAGGGATGAGCTCGCGCAGCTCGGGCAAACGCTCAACTATCTTTCCGGTGCGCTTTCACATACCATTGGAGACCTCACTTTTGAACGAAACCGGCTGCGTACAACGTTGGACGGCCTGGGGGAAGGCGTGATCAGCGTGAACCTGAATGGGCAGATCATGCAATATAACCCCTCCTCCGTGCAGCTGCTGGGCGGCGTAAGCACTGACGCGCCGGAAACCTTGCCGCAGTTCCAAAGCCTTTTGCCGCAGGTTGAGGAAGTCTTAAAAACAGGTCTGCCGCAGGTTGCGGAGCATAAATGCAGAGAGGCGGTCGTTCGCGTTACAATATCTCCGCTGCGCGATGGCGGCAGTCAGGTGGAAGGCGCAGTTTTGTTGATACAGGATGTGACGGAAAGCGTGCGTTTGGAGCAAACGCGCAAGGACTATGTGGCAAACGTTTCGCATGAACTGCGCACACCGCTTGCTTCTATCCGCAGCCTTTCAGACGCTTTGAGCGATGGCCTGATCAAAAAGGAAGACGACCGGAAGCGTTATTACGGCTATATTCAAAAGGAATCGATGCGGCTTTCCAGGCTGATTGATGACCTGCTGGAGCTTTCCCGCCTGCAATCTGGGACGATTGCACTTACCAAGCAGCGCATGGATGTGCAGGAGATCCTATATGATGTTGCGCAGCGTTATGAAAGCGCGGCACGGGAACGCGGGCTATCCATTCGTCTGAATGTTGCGGATTCTTTTCCGGAAGTGTATGGAAATCCGGATCGCACGGAACAGGTGCTTATTATCCTTCTTGATAATGCCATTAAGCATGGCAGTGCGGATGAGCCTCTTGCGCTTGGTGCGGAAATCTCGGGGGACAAAGTGCTCGTGCATATTTCCAATGCAGGAACGATTGCCGAGGAAGATATCGCACACCTTTTTGAGCGCTTCTATAAGGCCGACCGATCTCACTCGGGGGAAGGCACCGGCCTGGGGCTCTCCATTGCGCAGGAAATCATGAGCCTTCTCGATGAAAAGATTTGGGTCCAAAACCGAAACGGACGCGTTGAATTCACGTTCACACTTTCCTTGAATGCGGAAAAAGTGTGAAAAAGCGGAGGATTTGCATGCTGTTTGTTTTTTCTGCCGCGGACATATGGTATAATGCATAAAAACCAAAGAAACAGTTGGGGGTATCACCGGAAATGAGTGCGAACAAAATCCTGATTGCAGATGACGACCGTGTCGTTCACGAATCGTTAAGCATTTACCTGAAAGCGGAAGGATATGAAGTTGTAGATGCATACAACGGTGCGGAAGCAATAGAAAAGCTGGATGCGGAAATCGCGCTTTGCGTGCTGGATATTATGATGCCGGTTATGTCCGGCATTGAAGCCTGCAAGGAGATTCGCAAAAACTCCCGCGTACCAATCATTATGTTGACTGCAAAGGGGGAGGAAATCGACCGGATTTTAGGTCTTGAACTTGGTGCGGATGATTATATCGTAAAGCCTTTCAGCCCGCGTGAGGTTGTGGCGCGTATTAAAGCCGTACTGCGCCGCACTACAGAGCAGCAGCAAACCTCGGATGATGGCTGCGTGACATATGAAGGACTCGTAATCGACATCAAAAGCTACACCGTCACACTGCGTGGCCAGCCGGTTATTTGTACGCCCAAGGAAATTGAAATCCTTTATATGCTGGCATCCAATCCCGGGCAGGTATTCACGCGCGAACAGCTTCTTAACCGCGTTTGGGGATATGACTTTGCGGGGGAGACACGCACGGTCGATACGCACATTAAGCGCCTGCGGGCCAAGCTTGACAGCGCGGGCCTTGGTTGGAGCATTAAGACCATTTACGGCGTTGGCTACAAGTTTGAGGTCGAATAATCATGCGGAGCATCTTCCTGCGCCGCTTGTTGCTGGCGCTCATCATCACGTTGCTCATAGCCTCCGCTGCCATGGTCGGAGGCTATGTTTTCCTTAGCCGGGATACGTACACGCAGATTAAATTGCAGGAAATGGCACCCAAAGCAGAAGCGGCCGAGCAGCTGATTATTGAATATCTGAATGGGCAGATCACGGAAGAGGCGTTCATCCACCTTTCAAAGACGCAAATGCTTGCGGTGAATGGAGCGACCTTATTTGTTGATGCAGCGAACCAGTGCGTGCAGTATCAGGATTCCATATTTGGCATGAGCCCAGAGGAAATGCAGCAGGCCCTTTCCGAGCAAATCCTTGCGGCGCTTTCCGGGGAAAACGTCAGCACGGATGAAGTTCGGCTGCCCGGAAAACGGCGCAATGCCCTTGTTGTAGGCACGCCGATTTTCATGCCGGACGGAACGCTTGCAGGGGCGATTTTCGTAATCAAATCCACGCAGGAGGTCATTGGAGCCACCACAAAACTGAACACATCCCTTTTCTGGATCGCCGCCATTGTGGTTCCCGTTACAATGTTGGTTACATCCTGGCGCATACGCCGTATCACGGACCCGCTGCACACCATGTCCGAGGCTGCAATTGCGATGGCCAAGGGCAACTTTGAAATACGCGTGAACGAAGATGAGATTGGGGAAGTCGGCGTTCTGGCACGCGCGCTCAATAACCTTTGCGAAGGGCTTTCTCAAACAATCTATCAGCTCAAAACGGAAAAAAGCCAACTCGATCAGATCCTGCAGAGCCTTGCGGACGGCGTTGCCGCAACCGACGAAGTCGGCATGCTCACGCACTATAATGCGGCGTTGATGCGCATGTTCGGCGCGGTAAACGTCGAAAAACGGGAGGAGTTGGTGCCGGATCCAAAGATTTGGAAGGCTTTTGACGAAGTGTACGAAACGGGCAAACCACAGACCCTTACCTATCCTATGGCCGGAGATAAAACGCTTTGGATCACCGTAGCTCCCGTGGTAACGGATGGTGGACAGCGCGTTGGCGTGGTGGGCTTGTTTAAGGATATGACGGAGATGGAGCGCCTGGAGGCCATGCGGCGCGAATATGTGGCGAACGTTTCCCACGAATTGCGCACTCCGCTTACGGCGGTTCGCGGCCTGTTGGAACCGTTGGCGGATGGGATGGTGAAAGACGAAGAGGACCGGCAACGGTATTATCGCATCATGCTGCATGAGGTCCTGCGCCTTTCGCGCTTGATTACGGATATGATGACGCTGAGCCGTCTGCAGTCCGGAACGGAATACATGGAGGTTGTCCGCGTCGACCTTAACACGTTGATCCGGGATATCGCAAGCGGTTACTCCGGCCCGGCTCATCAGAAGGGGATTGACCTCATTGTGGATGCTCCAAAGCCGGTCCCCGATGCGATGACCGACCCGGACCGTATCGAGCAGGTTTTGATCATCCTCATTGACAATGCAATGCGCTATACGCCGGAAGGCGGAACGATCACCATCGGCATGTGCAACGCAAAAGACGCTATCGTGCTCACCGTTACAGATACCGGCTGCGGAATTTCCAAAGAAGACCTTCCGCATATTTTCGAGCGCTTCTATAAGGTCGATAAATCCCGCGGCGAGGGAGGGACGGGACTCGGGCTCTCCATTGCGCACTTCATCATGGAAAAACTGGGCGAAAGCATTACTGTGGAAAGCGAGCCCGGCAAGGGAACCCGCTTTATTATGACGGTGAAGCGGTATGTGCGCAACGCGATTGCACTTGGGCCTGCCGGCGAAGGACGCGGAAGATACGGCGATGAGGCCGGGGAAGACGCGGAAAAGCAAAAAATTCCGGAGACAAATAGTGCGAGCACAGTTGTGGATGCACAATATGAAGTCATAGAAAGCGCGGGGAGAGAACCCTCAAAAAAAGAGAATGGAAGAAAGGAACCCACCGTGAAACGGGAAGGGCAGGGAAAGCGGGAATGACCTGTACGCTTTGCCCGCGTGCCTGTGGAGTTGACCGCACAAGCGCCAAGGGCTTCTGCGGCGCGGGAGAACGGCCGGCCATTGCACGTGCCGCATTACACTTTTGGGAGGAACCTTCCCTGAGCGGCACACGCGGGTCGGGCGCCATCTTTTTTTGCGGATGCAATCTGGATTGCCTGTTTTGCCAAAACCACGAAATTAACCACACGATGATTGGACGAATGTGGAATGAGGAAGAGCTTGCTGCGCTGATGCTCCACTTACAGGCGGAAGGGGCGCACAATATCAACCTTGTTACGCCTACGCCGCACGTAGATACCGTCATTCCTGCTGTGCTGGGCGCGCGCAAGCGCGGGCTTATGATACCCATTGTCTACAACACCAATGGGTATGAAACGCTTGACACCCTGCGGCGTCTCGAAGGAATCGTGGACATTTATCTGCCGGATCTCAAATATGCTTCTTCGCTTGCAGCCGAAAGATATTCCGGTGCGAAGGACTACTTTGATTTTGCGTCAAAAGCGATTCTTGAGATGCACCGTCAGTGCGGCGAACTGTCGTGCGATGAAAACGGGCTGGCTCAACGCGGCGTGATCGTCCGTCATCTTGTTTTGCCGGGCTCAGTGGATGAAACGCGCCACATCCTGGATTTTCTTGCGAAGAATCTGCCGCTGACGACCCATATTTCGTTGATGGGGCAGTATATGCCGTGCCATCACGCTTCGGAGGTTCCACCGCTGAATCGGCACCTGTTGCAGCGGGAATACGACCGGGCGATTGCGTATTGCATTCAACTTGGCTTTGAAAATGTAAGCATCCAAAATTTGAAGGCGGCGGATCCATCTTATGTTCCTGAATTTAATGGAAATGTAACATTTAATGAGGAATAAAAGGAGGATTTCGAGTGTTTTTGCCCTAAATCATGAATAAAATGTGAATTGTGTTACTTAATCTTAAAAAGTTGTCAAAAACGCTTGTATTCCACAATATATGGTGGTAGGATTAACTCAATGATAAATGTGATTGTGTCAATCGTCCGGAATATAGCGCAGTCATCTTCATTATTGTTTTCCTCCAAAAATAGTTCCTTTCGCTTGCTGTAACGGGGCAATACGGTAAGCGGCAAAAAATTTTGAACCGGACGATTATAAGGAGTCTTGCATAGCAAGGCTCCTTATTTTTGCGCAGCTTACCGCGCTCCTTTTTCAAGGCATGCATGCATATGCTAAAGCATACGGAGGTAAGGCTATGATGCGTGCAAGAGAATGGGTTCCAAGGTTAATAGCAACGGTGTTGATCGCCGCTTATCTTCTTTTTATGCCGGCATATTTAAACGACGCACTGAAAGAGCGCACTTATGATGAGAAATTCAGCCCGACAGAAGAACCATACACCGGCATTATCAGCGTGTGGCATATCGTGGGGTTTAAACCTTATTCAGGCAGTATGAGCACTGCGCTTGCAGCGATTGCAAAAGGAATCGAGCGCAGGCATCATGGCGTTTTTTTTGATGTAATCGCCATGGATGAAACGGAATACACCGAACGGCTTGCACGCGGAGAATCCCCGGATTTGCTGTCCTTTCCATTGGGGGTGTGTTATCCGGATCAACTGTCCGCATTTGATGAACTCCCCGTAGAATGTATTTCAAAGGACATGGCAGCTGTTGGAGAATGGGACGGAAAAATTTATGCACTGCCCTATGCAATGTCCGCGCATGCGCTTATTGTGAACACGGGGCTGTTTCAGGAGCGCGGCGCTATGGTGCCGGAAGGAACAAGAAACGCTGCATGGATCCTCCAGGCTGCCGAAACCTTTGCTGCTGCGCAGAAAAGCGGGAAACAAAATCAGCTGCCTGCGCTTTCCGGCAATGCGGTCCTTGCCGCTGCGCTTGGACTGACAGGAGAAGTAGCGGAATATGACGCGTTCCGTTCTGGAAAGGCTGCGATAGCGATTGCAGACCTGCGTTCAGCAGGGGATCTCGAGGCACTTCAATCCGCAGGCAAAGGATTTGCATTCGAGGCTTCCGTACTTTCCGGGAGCACCAGCCTTGTCCAGATGATCGGCCTGTCGCATGGGATAGATCAGGAAAAGCGGGCATATGCAATTGAACTGATTGAACGCATCTTTTCCGAAATCGCTCAGAAACAATTTGTGCAGCTCGGACTTTTTTCTGTAACGGAAGTTGATACCCAAGCGCTGCCGGAAAGTGCTTTGCTTGCGAGCGCCGCAGAACATCTGCGCGAACCTAAAATTCCGAATGCTTTTTTGCTGCAACGGTATCGCGATGCGCTTGAAAAAACCGCACGGCGCGTCCTTGCTGGGGACGCGGAAGCAAAAAAGGATTTTGAGGCCAGGCTGAAAGAACTTGTTTCAGGCACGTAAATCAAGTAAAATGATAGGGAAACAGCTTGCTGTGCAGATTGGCGCAGCATAGCATGGAGGGAACAATGCCTGATCAGTTTGATGCGCTGTGCGCACGCTTTTTTGATTGTACGGTGCAGCGAAATGTCTCCATGGCGCAGTATACTTCTTTCCGGACGGGCGGATGTGCGCGTGCGTTGGTAGAACCGCGGAGTGTGGAAGCGCTCCAAAACGCGCTCTTTGCGGTGCATGAATATGGCATCCCTTATGAGGTGATCGGAAACGGAACAAACCTTCTCGTTTCCGATGCGGGGATTGATGCCGTTGTGTTCCACATTGGCGAATCAATGAGGGCAATCCGGCAGGAAAACGGGCTTTTCTTTGCGGAGGCAGGAGCATCGTTTTCCGCCCTTGCAAAGCGCACGGTGGAGTGCGGTTTTATGGGGTTGGAGTGGGCCGCGGGGATCCCGGGCAGCGTTGGCGGCGCGATTGCAATGAATGCCGGGGCTTACGGCGGCGAAGTGGCAGAAACGGTGCACCGGATTACATATATGGACGCAACCTCTGGGACACTGGTTGATGAAGCGCCGGCGGAGGAAATGTTTGGCTACCGGTTCAGCGCATACCGCGCGCCCGACCGAATTGTGGTTTCAGCAGCGTTTTCGCTTATGCCGGATGACGGCGGAGCAAAGGCACGCATGGCGGAATATACGGCAAAACGGCGCGAAAAGCAGCCCCTTGCATATCCGAGCGCAGGCAGTACGTTCAAGCGGCCGGCCGGTAACTTTGCAGGCGCATTGATTGAACAGGCCGGGCTCAAGGGCGTGCGTGTAGGAGGTGCGGAGGTAAGTTCTCTGCACGCCGGATTCATTATTAACGCGGGGGGCGCGACCTCAACTGACGTTTACAACCTGATACGCTGCGTACAGCGGGTTGTGCATGCGCAAAGCGGCATATGGCTGGAGCCGGAGGTGCGCTTGCTCGGGAGCTTTTCCAACCTGGATGAGCAGTAAGAATGGAGAAATGACATGAAGTTATTAATCGTAACCGGCCTTTCGGGGGCTGGCAAAACTCAGGCGTTGCGCTATTTTGAAGATGCAGGTTACTTTTGCGTGGACAACCTTCCCTGCGAAATGTTGGGCGGGTTCATTGAACTCTGCCACAAGGCTGCACCCCCTGTCGAGCGCGCAGCCGTCGTGATCGACAGCCGGGAGCAGGTGTTCCGCTCAGATGCTGAGAAGGTGCTCCGTACGCTGGACAGGCTTCCAGTACAATATAGAATTCTTTTTTTGGAATGCCGGGACGAGGTCTTGGAACGCAGATATAATGAAACGAAAAGGCGGCATCCGCTTTCAAGAGATGTGCGGGACGGCATCCGGGCGGAACGTGACATGCTCGGTGTGTTCCGGGATCGTGCGGATACCATTATCGACACGACGAACCTGAAACCGCTTGAACTAGCCGCAAGGCTCGGAACGCTGTTTTCAGATGGCTCCATGGATGCATTTCGGCTCACATTTGAAAGCTTCGGTTATAAGCGGGGCGTTCCATTTGAAGCTGACATGGTGTTTGACATGCGGTTCCTTCCAAACCCGTTTTATGAGTCCGCATTGCGCCCGCTTTCGGGGGCGGATGCCGCTGTTCGGGATTACATTTTTCAGGATCCTGCATTCACACAATTTCTGGACCAAACACAATCGATGCTGCAAATGCTCATTCCCGGCTTTTGCAATCAGGGAAAACGGCGCTTGCTTGTTGCGTTTGGATGCACGGGAGGGAGGCATCGCTCCGTATGTGCTGCCGAACAGATGGCGAAGCGGATGCGCGGCGAGTTTGACATAAAGCTTGTGCACCGGGATACTACCGTTGAGGCGGGTGATATTTTGGAGCGGATGGGAAATTAGGAGGGAAGCGCGGTGTCCTTTTCATCAAAGACAAAAGATGAGCTTTCCGTCCTTCGTCTGAAGGATGATGCGGTGCGTCTTGCAGCGCTTGCCGCACTTACCCATACCGCTGGCTCCATCATGCTGGGCCGGAGGGGGCTTGCGGTGGAATACGTTACGGAAAACCAGAATGTCGGGCAGCTGATCGTACAGCTTGCCTGCAGGCTTTTTCCCGTGGAAGCGTCGCTTTCCCTCAGGGAGCACGAGCGGTTGAAAGCCAAGAACACCGTGGTAACCCTGACTGGAAGTGGCTGCACCGCACTCCTGCAAAAAAGCGGCTGTTTGCCTGCGGGCGATGTGGATGAACCGCTTGAAATGGGCGCTGTTCCGGAGCACATGTTCGTGAACCCAGAGTGCACGCAGGCCTTTCTGCGCGGCGCCTTTTTAGGTTCCGGCTCCGTGAGCGATCCCAGCAAGGGCTATCACCTTGAAATCGTATGCCGCCATGAAAGATTTGCAAAGGAGCTTTCTGCGCGTATGGCTCAGCTCTCGCTGAATGTGAAAACAGCCAGACGAAAATCATCGTTTATCACTTATATGAAAGAGGGCGAGAGCATCTCCGAATTTTTGACCTACATCGGCGCGATGGAGGGAATGCTGGCTTTTGAAAATGCGCGTGTTCTGCGCAATGTAGCGAACGACCTAAACCGTCGCTCTAACTTTGAAGACGCGAACATGCAAAAAGCAGCGCAGGCCGCGGCGCAGCAGCTGGTTGACATTGAGCTTCTCAGCCGGGAAACAGGCCTTGCAAACCTGCCGCCTAAGCTGCGCGAGGCTGCTGAGGCGCGGCTGAACAATCCGGAGGCTACGCTTACGGAGCTTGCTGAGCTTCTTGACATTGGAAAATCCGGGATGAATCATCGGTTGAACAAGCTTTCAGCGTTGGCGGAGGACATCCGCCTGCATTGACCTTAAAACGGTAAGGGGAAAGGAAACGAAACCATCATGCAAAACTTCGTACACCTCCATGTTCATACGCAGTACAGCCTGCTTGACGGGGCAGCACGCATCCCGGAGCTGGTTGCGCACGCCAAGACGCTTGGCATGCCTGCGCTTGCAATTACGGATCATGGAGCGATGTATGGTGTGATCGACTTCTATAAAGAATGCAAAAAGCAGGGGATTAAGCCGGTTTTGGGCATGGAGGCATATGTTGCCCCACGGTCCCGCACAGAGCGCGAAGGCGGGCGCGAAAATGCGCATCTTGTGCTGTTGGCAAAAAATAAGACCGGTTATCAAAATCTAATAAAACTCTCCTCCAGTGCTTTTGTGGATGGCTTTTATTATAAGCCACGCATCGATTACGATCTTCTTGAACAACACGCGGAAGGCTTAGTCTGCCTTTCGGCCTGTCTGGCCGGAGATATCCCTCAAGCCTTGCTGAATGGACAGACGGAAAAAGCGCGCGCGCTTGCCCTGCGGCTGCGCGGCATGTTCGGCGATGATTTTTATATTGAACTGCAAAACCACGGCATTCCGGAGCAGCTTGAGGTGTTGCCGCAGCTTGATTCGCTTGCAAAGGAGCTCGGCATCAAAACAGTCGCCACAAATGACGTACACTATGTGGAAAAGAACGATGCGGAAGCGCAGGATGTTCTGCTATGCATCCAAACCGGAAAGTTTGTTGATGATGAGAACCGCATGCGCATGTCCGCCGACGAGTTTTATCTTAAAAACGCCGACGAGATGGAACAGGCGCTGTACAATTACCGCGAATCGCTGGATACGACGCTTGAGATCGCAGAAAAGTGCGATTTGGAGCTTACGTTCGGGGAACGGCATCTACCAAGTTTTTCCGCTCCGGATGGGCTTGATAACATGTCGTATCTGATGCAGCTTGCTGAGGCGGGCCTCCAGCGGAAGATGCCGAATGCGGGAGAGGAAGCGCATGCACGCCTTGCGCTGGAGCTTTCCATCATCGAGCGTATGGGCTTTGTGGATTATTTCCTTATCGTGTGGGACTTTGTGAATTTTGCGCACCGAAACGGCATTTTTGTCGGCCCGGGACGCGGCAGCGGTGCGGCAAGCCTTGTTGCATATTCTTTGGACATTACGGACGTGGATCCACTTAAATACGACCTTCCCTTCGAGCGCTTTTTAAATCCGGAGCGTATTTCCATGCCGGATTTTGATATTGATTTTTGTATTGAGCGCAGACAGGAAGTCATTGATTATGTCGTTGCAAAATACGGAAAGGATAATGTCGCGCAGATCATTACCTTCGGTTCCATGGCGGCAAAAGCTGCGGTGAAGGATGTTGGTCGCGCGCTTCATATGCCGCTTGGCGAGGTCGATAAAATCAGCAAGCTAATCCCAAAAACGCTGGGAATCACGCTCAACCGCGCTTTGGAAGTGTCCTTTGAACTAAAAAATCTTTATGATACGGATGAGCATGTCAAAAAGCTGATTGATCTTTCCCTGAAGCTTGAGGGGTTGCCGCGCCATGCCTCCACGCATGCGGCCGGCGTGGTGATCAGCGCAAAACCCATTACCGAATATGTGCCTTTGCAGAGGAACGACGAGGCAATTACAACGCAGTTCCCCAAAGACACAATAGAAGAACTCGGCCTGCTGAAGATGGATTTTCTTGGCCTTAGAACGCTTACCGTGATAAGGGATACGCTCGAATTCATCCGGCAGCATGGAAAACAAGTTCCGGATCTCGGCAGGCTTCAATATGACGACCCAAAGGTTTATGCAATGATTTCCGCAGCGGATACAGACGGCGTGTTTCAGCTTGAATCTGCCGGCATGCGCCAATTTATGCTGCAGCTTAAACCGGGCAACCTGGAGGATGTCATCGCCGGGATTTCACTGTTCCGGCCCGGCCCGATGGATCAGATCCCCAAATACCTTGCAGGCAAGAATGACCCCGAACATGTGCGTTATTTGCATGAAAGACTGCGCCCTGCTCTGCAGGCAACCTATGGATGCATGGTATACCAGGAGCAGGTAATGCGCATCGTACGCGATATCGCCGGATATTCTATGGGTAGGAGCGATCTCGTGCGCCGTGCAATGGCAAAAAAGAAACACGACGTAATGCTCAAGGAGCGGGAAAACTTTGTCAACGGAATTGTTGAGAACGGGGTCGTCAAGGTTCCAGGCGCTGTACGGAACGGCGTGCCCGCAGAAATCGCGAATAAAATTTTTGATGAAATGGTCGATTTTGCGTCTTACGCGTTTAACAAACCGCATGCGGCCTGCTATGCTGTTGTTGCTTATCGTACGGCATATTTAAAGCTGTACTATCCCGTTGAATTTATGACGGCAATCATCAACAGCTTTCTTGGAAGCATTGATAAGATGGCAGAATATATCAATGCGGCCAAACGGATGAAGATCCCTGTTCTGCCGCCGCATGTAAACCGGAGCGTTGCAAAGTTCAGCGTAGAGGGAAACTCCATCCGCTTTGGCCTTGCCGCAATTAAAAACGTTGGAGAAAGCGCAATGTGCGATATCATTGCTGAACGGAATGCAAACGGCCCCTTCCGAGACTTTGACGACTTCGTAAGACGCGCGCCGGGCATCAACAAACGCATGCTGGAAGCGATGATCAAAGTCGGCTGCTTTGACGGCATGGGTGCCAACCGCAATCAGCTGCTGCTCATATATGAGCGCACGCTCAGCGCTGCGGCAAACGAGCGCAAACAGGCGGAAACCGGACAACTGTCCCTGTTTGATCTTGGGGGCGGCTCTGAAATGAAAACAGGGATGACGCCCTTGCCCAACGTGCATGAGTTTGATCAAACGATGCTGCTTTCATTGGAACGGGAGGCGCTTGGCATTTACCTGAGCGGGCATCCCTTGGAGGAATATGGGGAAGTGCTTTCAAAAATGCCCAACAGCGTTGCAGAACTTGCCACAGCAGATGAAAGCGGGGCGCTTAAAGAGGGAAGCCGTGTGCGTTTGGGGGGCATTATTGCGCACGTGCAGCGTAAAATGACGAAAAACGGAAACGGTGTCATGGCATACTGTACGCTTGAAGATATGACCGGTTCCATTGAGCTTTTGGCGTTTCCGTCAGTATTCACACGTTTTGGAAGCCTGCTTTCGGAAGATAGTAAGGTATGCGTTTCGGGCCGTTTGAATGTGCGGGAAGATCAAAGCAACATGGTTCTGGTGGATGAGGTGGCTCCGCTCACGCTTCATCCTGCGGCGGGCAAGCTATATCTGCGCTTTGACACGGAGGATCAGACACTTCGCACGCGCGTGCTCACGCTATTGCAGCGTTTCCCGGGCAACGTACCCGTTGTGCTTCACAACCCCGGTACAAAAAAGACGCAGCTTGTACCCAAAGACATGTATGTAAATGAAGCCTCTGCACTCCGGGATATTCTTAACGAGCTGCTTGGAAAGGAGAACGTGAAGCAGCAGTGAACATAAGCTATGATAAACTTTTGACTAATTTTGCGTATGTGATATAATACAAAACGGGTATGGGATTGCACCATGAGTCTTGCCCATGTGCAGCTCAAAATGATTGAATTTGCTTACGATTTTCCGAAAGGAGTTAATTTAATGAAGTGTATTGGCGTTTTAACAAGCGGCGGGGATACGCCCGGCATGAATGCAGCAATTCGTGCGGTATTCAAAGAGGGAGAAAGCCGCGGCATCAACGTTATGGGAATCTACCATGGCTACAAGGGATTGATTGCAGGCATGGTTCGTCAATTGACACATGAGGATGTCGCAAATGTGATGCACAAGGGCGGCACGGTTCTGCGCACGGCGCGCAGCGAGGAATTCCGTACGCCGGAGGGGTTCCAAAAAGCGTTGGACATGCTTCACGCGTTTGATATTGAAGGCCTGATCGTTATCGGCGGAGACGGGAGCTACCGCGGTGCGAAGATGCTTGCCGACAGCGGAATTAAAACGATCGGCATCCCCGGAACAATTGATAACGATTTGGGGTACACCGACTTTACAATTGGCTTTGATACCGCTGTCAATACCATTACAAGCGAAATCTATAAAATACGCGACACCATGCGCGCACATGACCGGGTGGGCGTGATTGAGGTAATGGGGCGCAATTGTGGTGACATTGCCCTTTGGTCCGGCGTTGCAGGAGCAGCGGACATTATACTGGTGCCGGAAAGCCAGCTTTCCTGGGAGGATGCAACACGCCAACTCGTTACAAATAAGCTTAAGGGAAAACTCACGAGCATTGTCATCATCGCAGAAGGAGCCGGCAGAGCTTCAGATTTTGCAAATTATGTGCGGGAGCATTCCGATATTGATATCAAAGCAATCGTTCCCGGCTATATTCAACGCGGTGGAAATCCTACGGCATTTGACCGCGTACTTGCAGCACGGCTCGGGCAGCGCGCAGTGGAACTTTTGGATGCGGAAGTTGGCGGACGCGCAGTGGGCATTCATGACAATCATATTGTCGACGTATCTTTGGAAGATGCAATCGCGCTGCCGGACAATTTTGATGAAAAGCTATACCGCTTCAATTCCGTGCTTGCAAAGTTTTGACGCGCTGCATTCGTTTCCGGTTGATCCAAACGCGGCATAAGCCGCGTTTTGCCGCAAAAAGGAGATTTTTATGCCACAGAAAACACCGCCCTTGAAACGCAATGATGAAATCGAGCTGACCGTTGACACATTTGGCTCTGAAGGTCAGGGCATCGGAAGATATGATGGCTTTGCCGTGTTTGTGCCGTTTGCGTTGCCGGGAGAAACGGTACGGGTTCATATCATAAAGGCCACAGCCAGCTATGCAATAGGAAAACTGCTTTCCATATCCGTAAAAAGCCCCTGCCGCGCAGAACCGAAATGCTCTAATTTTGGGCGTTGCGGCGGATGTACCCTCATGCATCTTGACTATGAGGCGCAGCTCATGTTTAAGCGGGATATGGTAGCGTCCGCCCTTACACGCATTGGGGGCCTTATGGCTCCGGAGGTGCGTGAGGCTCTTGGAATGCAGTTCCCCTATTTTTATCGGAACAAGGGAAGCTTTCCGTTTGCAAATTTGGATGGGCGCGTTTCTTTTGGTTTTTTCGCGCCGCGCAGCCACCGCCTGATCCCGCTTTCAGACTGTTCGATTCAGGAAGACAAAACCCTGCTTGTTGCTGAAGCGGTGTGCGACTGGGCCAATCAATTCCAGATACCGGCCTATGATGAAACCCTGCAAACAGGCACGCTCCGGCATGTGATGGCACGTGTTTCCGCGGCAAACGGCGAAGTCATGGCCGCAATTGTCACAAAGGGAAAGCTGCCGCAAAAAGAGGCGCTGATTGAGCACCTGCGCAACCGCATCCCCGGGCTTGTCAGCATTCTTCACAACCGAAATGACGCGGAAACAAATGTGATATTTGGCCCGGAATTCAGCACGCTTTGGGGGAAAGATCGTCTTTATGATACAATTTGCGGCTTGCGCTTTGCCGTGAGCGCAGCATCCTTCCTGCAGGTAAATCCACAACAGACAGAGGTGCTCTATCATGCCGCTTTAAATGCGTTGCAGCTTGAGGGAACAGAACGCGTTGCGGATGTTTATTGCGGCATCGGAACAATATCACTTCTGCTTGCACGCCATGCTGCGCAGGTAGATGGAATTGAAACAGTACCCGAAGCGATAGCAGATGCAATCTTCAATGCACAGGAGAACGCCATCAAAAATGTTGAGTTTCATTGCGGGAATGCGGAGGATGTTCTTCCACAGCTTGTACGCGAAGGATACCATCCAGATGCCGTCCTGATCGATCCGCCGCGCAAAGGCTGCGAGCGCCCCGTGTTGGATGCGCTGCTTGCATGCGGCGCAAAGCGGTTGGTGTATGTCTCCTGTAATCCATCTACCCTTGCGCGGGATGTCCGGGTTCTCGTTGACGGTGGGTTCCGCTTCGTATATGCACAGCCTGTCGATATGTTCCCGCAGACAGCGCACGTTGAGACGGTAGCGTTGCTCACTCGCACACAGCCTTGAGATATAAGGCTTTCCTAACCTGTCAACTCAATTCGGCCTCGTTTGGGGAAACATATCCACCACTTATCGGGCGTTCATTTTGAACTATGGTGAGTTGACAAGATTGCTATCGAGTACGTGGAACTGAAATTTTGCGTAAGATATTATTTAGTAATGACGGGAGAAAACGATGTTAATTAGAAATGAAAGATTTGAAGATTATAGAGTTGTTGAGGAAATGATAAAGAAGGCATTTTGGAATCTTTCTGAGCCTGGATGTAATGAGCACTATTTTGCACATCAGGTTAGAAAAAGTGAAGATTTTATTCCGAAACTTGATTTTGTTATGGAAGAGGATGGACAAATTATTGGGCATATTCTATATGTGAAGGCAAAGCTTCTGGCTACTGACGGAACGGTAAAAAACATACTGTCTTTTGGACCTTTTACTATTCATCCTGACTATCAAAGGAAAGGATACGGTAGGAAGCTCCTTAACCATTCCTTGGAAGCAGCAAAAGACATGGGTTATGATACGGTTGTTATATTTGGCAACCCAGAGAACTATGCTTGTTATGGATTTAAAAACTGCAAGAGATACAACATTTGCCTGGAAAATAACTTGTATCCAGTAGCACTTATGGTAAAAGAATTGGAAGAAGGTGTGCTTTTCGGGAAGGAGTGGAAGTACATTGAGAGTTCTGCTCACCAACTGGATGAGAGTGGGTTTCAGGAATTTGACAGCTCTTTTGAGCAAATGGAAAAAGGATATAGGTATACACAGGAATTATTTTATATTTATTCAAAATCAAATGTTGTACGTTGAATCCTGAATTTCACGGCGAAGTGAAACCGAAATTGTGGATATGTTTCCGCGAACAGGCATGCACTTATAAAAATGGGATTGATTTGTTCCCTCGAAGCATAAAATAGGATATTTGTGCCATTGTAACCCGTGGTATTAACTCAAACCATGTGGAAACGGTCGTATTAATGTCAGGGTTTGAAAAGCAGGTGTGAAAAAAAGCTTGATATAAGGGTATTTCAGAGTTTTAGTGTAAAAATCGTGACATGGAAACAAGTCAAAGATGGCATTTTCGAGTGCGAGAGAGCGATTTAGGTGTCGTAGTCTGACGAGTGGTCAGTTTGGATAACATGGGTTAACAAATGGTCGATTTGGATGTTTTTTAGGTTTGGGCATGGCTGTGTGGTCAGTGGATGTTGGTAAAAAGTTGCATAACAGGCTAACCGACATGGCTGGAATATACAATATGTATATTTGGCATGGTGCTGTTTAAAAACGAGTTAGTTAAACAGCTCAAAAGATTTGAATTTGGAGGCATTGCAATGACAATGAAGTATGAAGCAACAGAAAATGTAAGTAAGGAAAACTCACATGTTATGTGGACAAATGTCCTTTTAACAGATTCCGGTTTTTTTAATCCATTTAATCTTAGGCAGCCTTTTCATGCGATAATTGATCGATTTTCAGAAATGGTTGGTAGACCGTTTTCAGATGCTCGTGTTCTATTTATACCAACTGCAGCTTATGATGATGAAGCACAAAAAATCGCTTTTTTGCTTAGAAAAGAACTTATGTGGATGGGCTTTAAGCCAGAGAACATTACTACCTATAACCTCGACGGAAAGATGACAAAAGATATGGCACTCACTTACGATATCATGTATTTTTCGGGTGGATGGGCCGGACATCTGTTAAAAGAAATTAGACGGACGGAATTTGATGAAATTATCAAAGCGTTTGTGTTCGAGAATAAGGTGTATGTTGGAATGAGCGCGGGAAGTATCGTTGCAACGCCAAACATTATGGGATGTTTTGGGCAACCAAACAATCCGGAAACGGAAGGACTTGGTTTCATAAAGGCATACGTTGATTGCCATTGCAATATGAAGCCGAATTTAAAGCCGCTTGAGTTATCTTTACCTCATATCATGCTATATATGAACCAAGCTTTGGCTGTCACCAATTTTGGATATGAATTGATTGAGGAAAAAGAGGCCTATCATACTGTTGACTGGAAAAAACCTCCTGTGATTTTTGTTGATATATTCAATGATAAAATATAGATGTTGATAGAGCTTTTGTCGTGGCTGATGATAATAGCTGATGATAATATAAGAATAACTATATGCGCAAAACTACTGACGGCACCTAGAAACAGCCGCCTTACTTGAACGCAAATAAAAGAGAAAGCCAAACGATTGCACAAACGGAGGAGTATCATGAAACTGCTTGAAACACAGCGTCTGTTGTTGAGGCCTTGGAAGGAAAGCGATGCCGAAGCGTTATTTGCGTATGCGCATACGCCGAATGTCGGTCCTGCGGCAGGTTGGAAACCGCATGGTTCCATCGAGGAAACACGCGCCATTTTGAAAAGCTTTATGGAAGAGGACGAAACATGGGCTGTCGTTCTGCGCTCGAACAGCCAGCTGCTCGGTTCTTTTGGCTTGCACCGCGATGCTATGCGCGGCAGCGAAATTAAAGCGCGCGCGCTTGGTTACGTGCTTGCGGAAGAAGCTTGGGGACATGGTTATGCAACAGAGGCTGCACAGCGTGTTCTGTCGTTTGCGTTTGAGGAATTTGGGCTTGAACTTGTAAGCGTATGCCATTTCCCATTTAATGCACGTTCACGCCGTGTGATTGAAAAGTGCGGATTTCGCTATGAGGGCACGATCCGACATGCATACCGCCGCTATGACAATACGGTTTTGGATTCCTGCTGCTACTCTATCATGCGGGAAGAATACCTTGCATTGAAGGAAAACGCACAATGAAAGCGAACGTTCAGAACGTAGCGCTGCGCGGCGCACAGCGCATCATTGCCATCAGCGACGTGCACGGAAACGGACATCTTTTACAGCGTTTGCTTGAACAAATCAGGTTTTCCACCAAGGATGCGCTTGTGCTGCTCGGAGACCATATCGAAAAGGGGGACGGCAGTCTTTATACGCTGCGTTTTATCAAAAGCCTTTGTGAAGCCGGAAATACATACGCTTTGCAGGGGAACTGTGACACATTATGGGAGGATTTGAAAAGCGGCCTGTATGGCGTGGATCTCGTTCGGTATATGGATTGGCGCAAGCAGTCCCTTCTGTGCGATATGTGCGCAGAGCTTGGATTGGATGCGCATGCATGCCCGCCTGCGGAAATCCGCTTTCGGCTGGAGCAGGCGTATGGCGATCTATTTGCATGGCTTGCCGGATTGCCGCACATCATTGAAAGTGAAGATCTTATCTTTGTTCATGCAGGGCTGGATGCGGGCGACCTGCACGCGCAGAATGCCGAACGCTGCCTTCGCCGTGACGACTTTCTGCATGAAGCCCCCGTATTTGAAAAATTCGTGATAGCAGGGCATATGCCGACACCGAACTACAGCGATTTAACGGGAGACATCCTCACCTGCAATCCGGTTTTTGATTTTCATCGAAAGATCATATGCATTGATGGAGGAAACGGCGTTAAGCGATCCGGGCAGCTTAATGCGCTGATTCGTGAAAACGGCATGTTTTCTACTGCATGGGCAGATGAGCTTCCGCAGGCGGCCGTGCTGCATGCACAGGAGGCATCTCCCGAACCAGCCTCAATCGCATGGCAGCACAAAGAAATTGAACTTTTAGCAGCAGGCAATTCGGAAAGCCTTTGCCGTTGTCTGTATACTGGGCGCACGCTTCTGATCCCAAATGAAAAGCTCTTTTTATGCAATGGAAGGCAATGCTCTTATGATTATACGGATTACTGGTTGCCGCTTTCAGCGGGAGATATCGTTTCTATCGTTGAAGAAGGACAGAAAAAATGCTTTGTCAAGCATAACGGTGTGCTTGGTTGGTGCTCAAAAGAGAGTTTACACTTCGTTTGAAATATTGTGGCCACTGATGTGGTATAATGCAGCTGTCGGGTTTTGATCCGGCAGCATGTTCAATTTTGGGAGGATGATATGATGAAAAAAACGATTGCAGCCGTGCTTACGCTCCTGCTTTGCTTCATGATCCTGCCGTCCGCAGCGTTTGCGGACGAGGAAGGAGACGCAGTTTTGACGCCGGCAGACAGCGGCGAAGTCCGCGTCACCATAGGAGCAAATTTGGATGAAGCGCAGATTGCGCAGATTTACAAAGATTTTGGGATTGAACGCGGCTCTGTTACGGAAATCACTGTGACAAACGCAGATGAACGGGCCTATCTTGAAGGGATCGCCCCGGAACGCAAGATCGGCAGCGTAGCGCTTTCCTGCATCTACATTAAAACGCTTGAGGAAGGCGAGGGCTTGAAGATCAGCACCAATCACATTAACTGGTGCACGAGCGAAATGTATATGAATGCGCTCATTACTGCCGGAATTACCGATGCCGAGGTTAAGGTCAGCGCACCGTTTGACGTTTCCGGTACGGCGGCGCTCACCGGCATTTATAAGGCGTATGAGGACATCACCGGCACGACGCTTTCTGAGATTGCAAAGACCATTGGCGTGGAAGAACTGGTTACAACGGGTGAACTTGCCGAATACATCGGAAGCAATGAAGCGACGCAGATCGTCAATGAGCTAAAAAAGATTCTGGATCAAACGCAGAACATGACGGACGATGAGGTGCGCGCTGAAATTAAGGGCATTGCGGAGGCATACAACGTTTCGATTACAGACGCGCAGGTGGATCAGCTGCTTAAGCTCTGCCGCAGTTTGGAAAAGCTCGATGTAGCACAGTTGCAGGAGAAGCTGGTTTCACTCACAAAGACGCTCGAAGGTGCGAAGCAGGTTGAATCCAAATTGAGTGAATTTGCAGCTGGTGTGAAGAACTTTTTTGGCAAGGTTGCGGACTTTTTCTCGCGCCTCTTCGGCAAAGGAAACTGAATTTTAACCGTTTGAAAGCGAAGAATGGGAGCGGTGCTTGCGCACGGCTCCTTTTTCTGTTATCTTATTTGCATGAAAAAAATTTTGATTACGGCTTTTGAACCGTTTGGCGGAGAAAGGATAAACCCCGCGCAGGCTGTGTTGGAGCGGTTGCCGGAGGCGATATCCGGCGCAGTGCTGTACAGATCAGTGCTTCCTGTGAGCTACCGAAAGAGTGCAGCGCTGTTGTTGGAGCAGATCGAAAGGGTAAGGCCGGATGCTGTAGTAATGCTCGGTCAGGCCGGTGGCCGGGCAAAAATTACTCCGGAGCGGATTGCTGTAAATCTGGATCATTGCGAGGCATGCGATAATGACGGCGAGCAGCGCATCGATTCTGTAATCCATCCGGAAGGGCCGGCTGCATATTTTTCAACCCTGCCGGTTCATGCAATGCTGCAGGAAATGCGAAAGTACGAAGTAGGGTGCGCAATGTCCGCTTCCGCAGGCGCGTTCGTTTGTAACCATGTTTCATACGAAGCACTGCATTACATCAGCCGCATGGGGTATGGCATTCCTGCAGGGTTCATCCATCTGCCATATCTTCCAGAACAAGCAGAAGGCAAGCCGGGTGCTGCGTCTATGCCGCTTTCCGCAATGGTGCATGCCGTACAAGCCGCGCTTGCAGCGGTAGCGGATTCATTTTAGGGAAAAGGATGGGGAAGCGGTGAAACTTCGCACTGTCACAAAACAGCAGGCAGCGCGCTTTCTGCTGTTGCGCCATGGCCTTATCGACCATTACCGTTATTGCGGAAAGAACGGCGTGCTTGCGTTTATACGCAGCGTCGGATGTATACAATATGATCCGATCGATGTGTGCGGACGCAATGCGGAATTGGTGCTTCAAGCACGCGTAAAAGGCTTCCGCAAGGAGATGCTGCAGCAGCTTCTGTACGAGGAGCGCAGCCTGATAGACTATTGGGATAAATGCATGGCCATTTTCCCTGTTGAAGATTGGCCGTATTTTGCGCGAACGCGCATGCAAAACACTTACAATGCGGAAGCAGTACGCCCCGCGCTTGCGCTTGCAAGGGAAACGGTGGCCTCGCAGGGCCCTTGTTGCTCGGATGATATTCCGGATGGCCGGGAAAAGGTACGCTGGCCTTGGGGCTATGCGCCAATTGGACGTGCCGCATTGGAAACGCTGTATTTTCAGGGAGAGCTCGTCATACACAACAAGCAGGGGACGCGGAAATACTATGACTTTGCCGCGCGCCACCTGTCACCGGAGCTTCTTAGTGCGCCTGACCCCAACCAAACGCAGGCCCAATATTACCGTTGGGCGGTGGCCCGGCGAATCGGCAGCGTAGGATTGCTGTGGAATCGGCCTTCGGATGCCTGGCTGGAAATCCGTGGATTAGATAGGAAGGCCAGAACTGCAGCAATTGAGGATTTGTGCGCATCGGGCACGATTGCTGCAATTGGGGTGGAAGAAATTCGGCAGCCACTTTATTTGCACAAACAGGATCTGCCGCTCCTTGAAACGGCATGCGGAACGGAGAAATTAGCGCCGCGCTGTGAGTTTATCGCGCCGCTGGACAATCTTCTTTGGGATCGCAAGCTGATTGAAGCGGTTTTCGGTTTTTCCTATCGTTGGGAAATCTATACGCCACCTGCGAAGCGTCAGTACGGCTACTATACGCTTCCGGTCCTGTATGGTGAGGGGTTTGCTGGACGGATTGAACTGGTATGTGATCGGAAAGAAAACAGGCTTATCCTAAAAAACCTATGGTTGGAGCCTGGCAAGCGTCTGCCCCGCAGCGCTTTGCAGAGAGCGCTCACGCACTTTGCACGCTTTCATCAGTGCAGTGCTCCAGAGATCGAAAGCTAGGATAACCGCGTTTTGTTTCCGCAGCGACACATGCCCGACAAAAAGTCGTGGTATACCTGATGTAGTTTTTAGAAAGGCGCAGAACTGATGTTTGGATATATCGTGCCGCTGAAACAGGAACTCCGCATGCGAGAGCTGGCACAATACAACGCATACTATTGCGGGCTTTGTGCCTCCATCGGTGCAAGATTCGGTCAGACGGCGCGGCTAACGCTTAATTATGACAGCACTTTTCTTGCAATGCTGCTCACCGGGCTTTCAGGTGGATCGGCGCAACCCTGCATCCCGCGTTCCTGTGGGTATAAGCCGTTTCAAAAAAAGCGGCTCTTTGCTCCAGATTCCGATGCGTTGCGTTTTTCAGCAGATTTTAATGTTGCGCTTGCGTGGTATAAGCTGCGCGATGATTGGCAAGATGAAAAGAAAGCATCTGCACTTGCAGGAAAAGGCTTATTAAGGCGGGCGGCAAAACAGGTTTCAGCCGAACGGCCGAACATGGTGAGCGCGATTGAAGCCGGCATCCGGGAACTCTCTGTGCTGGAGCGAGAACGGTGTAATATACTTGATGCGCCGGCAGATTGCTTCGCACTGTTGATGCGTGCCGCTGGAAAGGAAGCGCCGCTTGCGGACGTGCGCATGAAGCCTGCTTTTGAGGCACTGCTCTATAATATCGGGAAGTGGGTGTATCTGGCCGATGCATGGGAGGATCGGGAGCGCGATGCACGCACGGGCGCCTATAACGTTTTTAACGTTACCGGGGCAGAGGCGGAACGCGCGGGATTTTTGATGCATTATTCGATTCATGAGGCAATCAAAGCATATGAGCTATTGGATATTGCCGTGAATCGGGAGATCTTGGATAATATTCTGTATGATGGCTGTGCTGCACGAACGCAGAAGCTGTTGGGAGGAAAGCATGAACAATCCGTATAAAGTCCTTGGCGTAAGTGAGGGGGCATCGCAGGAAGAGATTCGCGCAGCGTATCTGAAGCTTGTGAAAAAATACCACCCTGATAAATACACGGATACGGACTTAAAAGAGCTCGCCAACGAAAAACTCGTTGAAATTAATGAAGCGTATGAAGCACTGACCAAGAAGAACGGCTCTACACAAGCCTCCGGATCTGGCGCCGGGGCCTATTCAAACTATGGTTACAGTGGGCAAGGTTCCACATATTCAGGCCCCAACGCAGCTGACTTTGCGCGGGCGCGCGCGTTCATTAACCAGAACAACCTTCAGGCAGCCAAGCAGGTGCTGGATACGATTTCTGTGCGGAACGCCGAATGGTATTATCTTTACGGAATAATTTATCTTCGGCAAGGCTGGTATGATAAGGCAAACGATTATATCAGCCGCGCTTATCATCAGGAACCCGGGAATGCCGAATATGCAAACGCATATAAAACCTTGCGCACTACGGGGAATCCCTATACCCGGCAGGCGTCGGGCTATGATTCTTCCTGCTCCGGATGCGACGTTTGTTCAGGTTTGCTCTGTGCAGACTGTTGCTGCGAATGCATGGGTGGCGACCTGATCCGCTGCTGCTGATGTTGAGGTGTGCCAATGCTGAAGCTTTCTCCCGCAAAACAAATTACGCTCAGTGCCATGTGCATTGCGCTTACAGTGCTTTCGTTATATGCTGCGGCCGTGCTGCCAACGATGCGGATCGCCTGCTATTTTCTATCTTCGGTTTTTGTGTACATCCTGTGCGCAGAGCAAGCTTATTTAAGTGCGTTTCTAGTCTATGCAGCATCTGTAGCTCTTGGCCTGTTGCTGCTGCCTTCAAAGGCCGCGCTTATTCCATATGCGCTCCTTCTTGGACATTATGGAATCTTTAAAACGTTTTTGGATGAGCATATTGGTGACCGCTTGGTTGGATCGGTTCTGAAGCTGCTTTATTGTGACCTGTTTTTTGCGCTCGCGGTTCTTCTCGCCATGTTTACGCTTAGTTTCGACCTTTCATCGGTAGCGCTGCCCATCCCGCTTTGGACGGTTGTGCCGCTCCTGCAAGTTGCATTCTTTGTATATGACCTTCTTTATTTTACCTGCCAAAAAATTTATTTGACGCGCATCCGAAACGCTGTGATTCCGCGCCGTTGAACTTTATAAGACCGACCGTACTATTGCGCCCCATATCGGGCAATACTGATATGGGGAGGCGATTCCATGCGTTCTGATAAACCAAGAAAAAAGAAGAATTCCCTGTTTTTTACCGTTTTAAAAGCGATTTTGCTGGCGTTCGCTCTTGCGGCAACCTGTTTCGTGCTGTTTTTTGCCGTAAGCTTGCTGAAGCTGGATGCCTGGAAAGAATTTGACCCGGAAAACATTTTGGGCGCGCCCGAAACGCTGATTCTGTACGATAAAGACGACAATGAGGCCCTCAGGCTTCATGCGGCGGAAGACCGGGTTTCCGTTTCCATTTCAGAGGTTCCAAAGCATATGCGTATGGCGTTTATTTCTGCGGAAGACGCACGGTTTTATGAACATCCTGGGGTGGATTTAATCCGTATTGCAGGGGCTGCATGGCAGGACATTAAGGCAGGCAGTTATGTGCAAGGTGCGTCTACAATTACACAGCAGCTTATCAAGCTTAGCCATTTAAGCGCGGATAAAACGATCAGCCGCAAATTGGAAGAAGCCGTGCTGGCTTATCAGATGGAAAAGAAATACAGCAAGGATGAAATCCTTGAAATGTATTTGAATTATGTATACTTTGGGCGTGGATATTATGGAGTGGAAGCGGCCGCGCTGGGATACTTTGGCACGCATGCGTCCGAATTGAGCATAGCTCAGGCAGCAACGCTTGCGGGCATACTGAAATCCCCAACCAATTATGCACCGCATCTTAAGCCGGATGATTGCCTGCGCAGACGCAATAATATCATTTCGCTGATGCACGAATATGGTTATATCTCGCAAGAAGAATGTGATGCTGCCGTCGCAGAACCCGTCAAAATCCAAAACGTCATGGAACCATCGCGCGGATATTATGTTGATACTGCGCTGAGCATCGCCTCGGATATTCTTGCTATAAGCATGGATGAGCTGCTCACAGGAGGGTACCGCATCTACACGGCTATGGATCCAGCTTTGCAGGCGCACTGTGAGGAGATTTTCGCAGAGGATTCATTCTTTCCGGCAGCAGATTGCGAGGGAGCAATTGTGATCCAACAAGCGGGTACGGGACATGTTGTAGCGCTTGTTGGGGGGAGAGATTCCAATGTGGCCATGGCTTTTAACCGCGCAACGCGCATCCGCAGGCAACCTGGCTCCGTGATTAAACCAGTCATAGCATATGCGCCTGCCTTGGAGCTTTGCGGGTATACGGCGGCGTCTATGCTGCTTGACGAGCCTACAACCTTTGCGGATTATGCGCCAAGAAATTTCAACAACAAGTACTATGGATGGGTAACGCTGCGCGAAGCAGTGCAGCGCTCCCTTAATGTTCCTGCCGTGAAAGTGCTCAATGAAGTTGGGTTAGGGCAGGGAAAGGCGTTTGCCGAATCGCTTGGCGTTTCATTTGATAAAACAGATACGAGCCTTACGCTTGCGCTCGGGGGATTTACCTATGGCGTCTCGCCATGGCAGCTTGCAGGCGCCTATGCAGCGTTTGCGTCTGAAGGCGTATACGACGCGCCTACTGTAATCCGGTATATTACGGATGCCGCAGGCAGGGTGTTATATGAATATGAGCCCGAAAGCAACCGTGTAATGAGCAAAGAGAACGCTTATATTCTTACCAGTATGCTTGAAAGTGCAATTGAAGAAGGAACAGGCCGCCGCTTGGGTGAGCTGGAGCTCCCGATTGCGGGGAAGACCGGAACCGTTGGTGCGGGGGAAGGAAACCGGGATGCATGGATGGCGGCGTATAATCCTGAATACGCTGCATGCGTGTGGATGGGATACGACAATACGGAGGACGGAATGCTTCCCGCCGATGCCACAGGCGGTAAATATCCCGCATTGGTGCTTCGTGAAGTTTTCAAGTTTCTATATGAAGGTAAAACTTCACCTGATTTCATTATGCCGGATGGCGTGGCAGAGTATGCTTTGGATAAGCGTACGCTTACAGTGGAGCATACTGTGGTTCTGTCCAATTCATTTACACCGCAAAGCAGCGTGTTGCGCGAAGTGTTCCGCACCGGCACCGAGCCCACAATCACCACACAGTATTGGGGGGTCCCGGCACCGGTACGTGATCTTGCTGTGACCCTTTCGGCAACACAAATCCCAACGGTTTCCTTTACGGCTCGCCAGCCTTTTATCCGGTATAGGCTATACCGGGAGGACGCTTATGGAAACAATCACATGCTCATAAAGGAATGGATTGGCCAAACAGGAAAGGTTGTATTTGAAGATAACATGGTCAGCAGCGGGGCTTCTTACCGATATTCCGTGGTTCCCGAACATCCGGAACTTTCCGTCAACGGAAAACAAGTCTGCGGACCTGTTAAAAAGACGGCGCTAGTTCAAGTGGGAGAAGCTGAAATCATCCTGAACGACATTGAGTTTTCAGGGGATGGTTGAAAGACACAGTCCGCGATTCGCACACATTTGAATTAATTCCTTGACGAATGGCAGGGAAAAAGTATAAGATAGAGCTGTAATATCTGAGAATTCAGCAAGCATATATCTTTTTACAATTTCAAAGAAGGTGTGTGATTAAAATGGAATTAAAGAAAATTGCGGAGGAGATGCAGCCCAAAACAATGGCTGCGCGTGATTGGGTGTTTCAGGTAATTCGTATGGCAATCGTCCGGGGCATACTTCCGGGTGGAATGCCGCTCAGGCAGGATGAAATATCTTCCGCGCTCAATGTGAGCCACATTCCAGTACGCGAAGCATTTCGCCAGTTGGAAGCACAGGGGCTGGTACGGATTTACCCGAACCGTGGTGCTGTCGTAACAAGGCTGACGCGGCATGAACTGGAAAATGTAATGGATACGCGTATCATGCTCGAAATGGGCGCGTTTAAAACGGCAATTCCGCTTATGGATGAAAGCGATTTGTCGTATGCGCAGAAATTGTTGGATGCCTTCCATGCGGAGCGTAACCCGCAGCGATATGATACCTTAAACCTTCAGTTTCATTTGGCGCTCTATGCTCCATGCAACAACGATGTTGCGCTTTCGATGATTGACCAACTGCATGCGAATTCGGATCGCTACCTGCGCCCCTACTATCCAAAGGAAGACGACAGCGCCTTCAAGTCGATTGAGGAGCATCAGGCGTTGATTGATGCCTGCCACAGCAAAGATGCCGAACTGGCTTGCGCAGTGCTTCGCACGCATTTGGAAAGCACAAAAACATTGCTGCTTGGATCCTCATTACTTAACTGAGACTGCCCCCCATTGATTACGGCCTGCAGAAGCTTCTGCAGGCCGTTTCGGTATGCTGGTCATGGAATTTGGAAGAGCTGTTTTCCGTTTCTAAGCGTCGCCTGCATGAGCTCTTCAGCATCCATGCCGCGCGCTTGTGCAACTGCATGCGCGATGAAAGGAATAAAAGAAGGATCGTTTCGCTCGCCGCGATGGGGAACAGGGGTCATGTAGGGACAATCCGTTTCGAGCAGCAGCCGGTCAAGCGGCACATATGCCGCCGCTTCAATTGGCTTGTGCGCATTTTTGAACGTAACAGCGCCGCCAAAAGCAACATACAGGCCCAGGTCCACGCATTCGCGCGCAATCTCTGCGCTTCCGGAAAAGCAGTGCATCACGCCGCAAAGACCATTTCTATATGCCCTGAGGATGTCCATGCAATCGCCGAATGCTTCCCGGATATGCAGTACAACAGGGAAGCCAAGCGACTGAGCGAGCGCAAGCTGCTCCGCAAACACACGGCGCTGCGTTTCGCGCGGCGCGAAATCGTAATGGTAATCAAGCCCAATCTCACCAAGCGCTTTGGCTTTGGGGTATCTGAGTGCAGAAGAAACCTCATCCAGGTACCCGTCTGGCGCTTCGGCGGCATAATGCGGATGTACGCCGTATGCACCGTAAATCCAAGGGTAGGCCTGTGTCAGCGCAAGCGTTTTGGGAAAATCCCCAAGCGCGCAGGCAACGTCGAGCGCAAGCGCGAGGCCGTGATGCGGAAGGGAGGAGAGCAATGCATCGCGATCCACATCAAAGCGTTCGTCCGCCAGGTGCGTGTGCGTGTCAAAGTACATCATTGCGGCTTCAGCAGAGCTTGGCTCCGGCAGGGATGGCGCTGTCAATCATAATAAGGTTAAGTCGTTCATCCCCGCGTTCCTTGTGGACGGCGGAGATAAGCATCCCGCGGCTTTCAAAGCCCATCATCTTCCTGGGGGGTAAATTTACAATGGCTACAAGCGTTTTGCCTATGAGCTCCTCCGGCTGGTAATACTTTGCAATGCCCGAAAGAATCTGCCGATCTTCTCCTGTGCCGTCATCTAAAGTGAAGCGCAGCAGTTTATCGGACTTTTTTACCCGTTGGCAATCCTTAACCTTCACTGCGCGGAAATCGCTGCGGCAGAAGGTATCAAAATCAACATTGTCGGTAAGCTGTGGTTCTACTTCTACAGCAGGAAGAGCAGCCTTGGCCCTTGCCTCTTGCCATGCCTCCAACTCCGCGAGCTTTTGTTCGCAGTCAATGCGGCCGAAAAGTATTTCTGCCTGACCTACCGTGCCGCCAACAGGCATTCCGCCAAAGCGGGACAGGGACGCTACGCCGCCGTTTTCAACGCCAAGCTGGTGCAGCATCCGTGCGGAGGTTTCCGGCAGATAAGGTTCCAGCAGAATAGCGGAGAAGCGGATTGCCTCCAGCAGATTGTAGAGCACAGTGCCCAAACGATCCCGCTTTTTCGCTTCTTTGGCCAAAGCCCAGGGAGCGGTTTCATCAATATACTTGTTTGCACGGCGCAGAAGGGCAAATATTTCATCCATTGCATCGGCCACCTTGAGCTCATTCATCCGTGCTTCCACCCGGGCGGGTAGGGCAAGGGCGATTGCCTTGAGTTCCTCATCCACGGGTTCGCCGGCGGTGGGAGCCATGATCTGCCCGCCAAAATACTTTTGGTCCATAGCAATGGTGCGGTTAACCAGATTGCCCAGAATATTGGCCAACTCCGTGTTTACCCGCTCAATGATAAGCTCATAGGTCATCGCCCCATCGTTTGCGAAGGGGATTTCATGGAGAACAAAGTAACGGATTGCATCCACTCCGAATTGTTCCACCAAGTCGTCGGCGTAGACCACGTTGCCTGCTGACTTGCTCATCTTGCCGCTGCCCACCAAAAGCCACGGATGGCCAAACACCTGCTTGGGCAGGGGTTCGCCCAAAGCCATGAGGAAAATGGGCCAGTAAATGGTATGAAAACGGACGATGTCCTTGCCGATCAGGTGGAGATCCGCAGGCCAAAAGTCCTTATAATGCTGGCCATGATTGCCGTCCGGGTCATAGCCGCAGAATGTGATATAGTTGGTCAGGGCATCCAGCCATACATAAACCACATGCTTGGAGTCGAAGTCTACTGGAATTCCCCAAGTGAAGGAAGTGCGGGAAACACACAGGTCCTGCAGGCCGGGTTTGAGGAAATTGTTAACCATTTCATTCTTTCGGGACTCCGGCTGAATGAACTCCGGATGATCCTGAATATATGCAAGAAGCCGGTCGGCATATTTGCTCATGCGGAAAAAGTATGCTTCTTCTTCTGCGTCCTGAACTTCCCTTCCACAATCCGGACATTTCCCATCCTTAAGCTGGCTTTCGGTCCAAAAGCTTTCACAGGGGGTGCAATATTTACCGTGGTAGGTGCCCTTGTAAATATCCCCTTGATCATAGAGCCGCTTAAAGATTTTTTGTACCTTTGCCACATGCTCCGGATCCGAGGTGCGAACGAATTTGTCGTAGGTCGTGTTCATCAAATCCCAGATGCGGCGAATCTCTCCGGCCACGCCATCTACATATTCCTGCGGCGTTACACCGGCGGCTTCCGCCTTTTCCTGAATTTTCTGGCCGTGCTCGTCGGTGCCGGTCTGGAAGTATACCCGGTAGCCGGTCATGCGCTTATATCGGGCGATGGCATCGGCCAACACGATTTCATAGGTGTTGCCGATGTGGGGTTTGGCCGAAGTATATGCAATGGCCGTTGAAATGTAATAATTCTTTGTTTCGCTCATGTTGTTCCCTCCCGTCATAAATAAAACATCCCTCTGCGCGCTCGCACAAAGGGACGATGTTTTTTCGTGGTACCACCCTTCTTCCTGCCCGGAGGGCAGCTCAAAGACGTGCGCTGTATCGGGCGCGCCCGCTTCGGCCTAAGGCAAACTGCGTTCGGCCGGAGCCGCTTGGGAGCCATGTTCAGTGGCGCTGCACCGCCGGGCTTTCACCTGACCCCGGCTCTCTTTGGGCACGCATTCCACTTACTCTTTCCGTCACTGCGGCATATTCGTAATTTGATTCAGTTTACTTGTTTCCTGTATTTTTGTCAAGAAAATCTTCCATTATTCAGGCGAAACCAAGGAACATGGATATTCACGATTGACAAGCGGCGTGTTTCCTACCAAAATGGTACTATACTTGCGATACGGGAGAGGGGCATATGGCAGAGGTTTGGGAAGACCTGCAATGTGCGGGGTTTGGCATTTATCGGGATACGGAGGGCTTTTCCTACGGGCATGATGCCGTGCTGCTCGCAAACTTCGTGCGCGCCAACAGGAATGATCATGTGCTTGATCTGGGCGCAGGGACTGGCATTGTTTCCTTTTTGGTGCATGCAAAGACGGGGGCCGGGATCTGCGCTGCGGACATTTCAGAGCGTTGTTGTAGGCTTATGGAAAAAAGCGTTGCAAAAAACGGTCTGTCAAAAGCAATCAAGGTATATGAGGCCGATTTGCGCCTGCTGCCGGATGCCCGCCTGCCTTGGGAAAGTTTTGACTGCATTTGCTGCAACCCGCCGTATTTTTCTGGTGGAACCGAAAGCCCAAACCCTGTACGCCAGCAAAGCGCGCATGAAACAAGCTGCACGATCAGCGAAGTTGCCGCTTGTGCGCGGCGAATGCTCAAAAATGGCGGCAGGCTGTTTGCCTGTTATCCTGTTTTGGGGCTCTCGCGGTTCTGCGCTGCGCTTGAAGCCGAAAAGCTTGCCGTGAAGCGCATCTGTTTCGTCCGCTCGAAATGCGGAAAAGCGCCGTACCTTTTCCTTGCAGAGGCAAAAAAGGGAGGGAAAAGCGGGCTTGTTTTTGAAGCTGATATCATTTTGGAGGAATCTTGATGGAAGAAAAAAGGCTGAATGCGCTTGAACCCATGCTTTATCTTTGCGCGACGCCTATCGGCAATCTGGAGGATATTACCCTTCGCGTAGTGCGCGTGCTTGAAAGCGTAAGCCGCATTTATTGTGAGGACACGCGCCATACTGCCGCTCTGTTAAACCGGTTTGAAATCAAAAAGCCGCTTGTTTCCTGCCATGAGCATAATGAAAAGGAACGCGCGGAGGAAATCGTTCGTTCTGTGCATGCGGGCGAGGCGGTTGCCTTTGTGAGCGATGCGGGCATGCCGGGGATTTCCGACCCGGGGGAACGGCTTGTTGCGGCATGCATCCGCGAAAACGTTCCGTTTACCGTTCTGCCCGGTGCTTCCGCCGCGCTTACGGCGCTTGTCCTTTCCGGCTTTCCAAGCCGGGGGGCCTGCTTTTACGGATTTCTTCCGCGTGAAACGAAAGAGCGGCGTGAGGCGGTCGCGGGTCTTGCCGCGCACCGCGGTACACTGATTTTTTATGAGAGCCCGCTGCGGGTCGCCGCAACCTGCGCAGAACTCGCTTTGTCGCTTGGCGACCGCCCGGCAGCGCTCGTACGGGAACTGACCAAGGCGTACGAAGAGGCGGTGCGGGAGCCGCTCTCTGCTCTTGCGGCGCGCTATGCCGAAGCGCCGCCGCGTGGAGAGTGCGTGTTGCTCATCGGTGGCGCGCCGGATGCACCTGCAGCTACGGAAGCGGATGTGCGGGCGATGTTGGAGTCGCTTTTCGCACGCGGTGTACGCGCAAAGGATGCGGCAAAGGAGGTTTCCGCCTTGCTCGGCACGCCGCGCAATGAGGCGTACCGCCTTGCAATGGAAATTAAAAACGCAGGAGAAGACCAATGAGAATTGTTGCGCTCAAACAGGAATTTTCCATTTGTAAGCTTCCGGAGGATTCGGACGTCCGCTCTGATGGCGAGATTTATTTTATCGCAAAAACGGATGAAGAGCTTTCTCTAGTTTGCCCAACCGAAAAGGTGCCCGCAAACGCAGCCGCGCGGGATGACGGCTGGCGTGCGATCCGGATTGAAGGGGTGCTTGACTTTTCGCTCGTTGGGATCTTGGCCGGACTTTCGCGCATGCTCGCGGAGGCAAACATCGGCATTTTTGCAGTTTCCACCTATAATACGGACTATGTTTTAACCAAGTCTGCCTGCTTTGAACGTGCGCTTTCGGCCCTTTCTGCAGCGGGATATGAGGTTGAGCGGTGAGTGCGTATGTGGCGGCATCGTCTCTGATGCGGTATGTGTTCGTTGCACTGCTTGCTTACTTTATTGCCGTGCTGATCGTCCGCTCCGTTTCAGAATACCGCTGCCTGCGCGCAGCACAGCGCATCTTGAATCTTTCAATTCATTGGATTGAGGTACTGGAACCCGTCCGCTATCGGGGCAGGTGGTTTCCGCTTGCGGAAGATAATGAGATAGGCAGCGGTGCGGACTGTGAAATAACGCTTCCTAAAAGTAAAATGAAGGCACGCCATGCGCGCATTGTTCTCAGGAAAGGTGAGTACCGTTTTTCTACGAAGCAGAAGCGCTACTGCGAAATTAACGGCCAGCCTTTGATCCGGAGAGAAACGCCGCTTGCGGACGGCGATGTGGTGTGGGTGCAGGACGTATGTTTTGTCTGCCATAAAAGGCGTGCAGAGGAGGGAAACCATGCATAGACTGCGCCATGCACGCTGCGCTGCTGCGCTTAGTGCAGTTTTGTTTTTCACTGCTGCGGCTTTTCTTCTGCTTTCCTTCCGTACCGAATCGTTTGACATGGGGGCTCTGCTGCTTGGAGCAATTGTTTCGGGTGTAATTCTTCTTTCCTATTGTTTGCTTTCCTGGCTGGCCCCACACGCGGACAAGCTCCTGATCCTAACCATATTCTTCCTTTGTGCGCTTGGCATGGTGGTTCAATACCGCATCGAACCCGAAACAGCAGCGCGCCAACTGATGATGCTCGGCATAGGGCTTGCGGCAATGCTGCTGATGATGGCATTGATGCGGCGGCCTCGTATTTTCCGCGTGCTCAGCATTCCGATGGCGCTTTTGAGTTTGGGCATCCTCGGCGCGCTGATTTTTGTTGGAAAGGAATCCGGCGGAGCAAAAAACTGGATCAGCGTGGGCGGCATATTGTTCCAGCCCTCCGAATTTGTAAAAGTTGCGCTTGTGTTCGTACTTGCAGATGCGCTGACGGAACGCACGCACGTACGGGATCTGGTTCCGTTGTTTCTGTTTGTGGGTGCAGTTGCGGCGTTTCTTGTACTGCAGCGGGATTTGGGCGCCGCAATGTTGATGGCCGGAACGTTCCTGCTGGTCTTTTTCGTTGCGACGAGCAATATCAGAGCAACGCTCGCAGCGCTGCTCACTGGCAGCGCAGGCGCGTATGCAAGCTATTTGATGTTTGACCATGTACGCGCGCGCATCGCCATTTGGCAGGATCCATGGGCGACCTATTCCACGAGCGGGTATCAGATTGCACAGGGACTCATGGCAATCGCCTCGGGGGGACTGTGGGGGTTAGGGCTTGGGCAAGGTTCGCCAAAGATGATCCCGGCCTATCATACGGATTATATTTTTGCCGTCATCTGCGAAGAATTCGGCATCGTGTTTGGCGTGGGCGTTATTGCGCTGTATCTGCTTATTGTGGTGCGCGGAGTTTTAATTGCACTCCATGCGGAAGACCGGTTCAGCATGCTCGCAGCATTTGGAGCAACGGCAATGTTGGCGGTGCAAACATTCGTGATTATCGGCGGCGTAATCAAACTGATTCCACTCACGGGGATTACCATGCCATTCGTGAGCTATGGCGGCAGTTCTATGATCGCCTGCATGCTGCTCGCCGGAATTTTGGAAGGGGTTGTGGCAAAAAGCAGCGCCTCACTGGAGGATGCGCTTGCCCGGGAGACGCAGCCCTCAAACGATAAAGAAGATGGGGCAGACTATGAAGCGGACGAGGAGGAACGCGCATGAATACCAGGCGAAACATTAAGGGCATGCTTGCCGTGTTCGTTGCGCTGTTCTTGCTGCTCGCAGGATATCTTGTTTACATCGTCGGCGCTTATGGTACCTATTGGTTTGCCAGCCCTTACAATACACGCGTAACAAAACAGAAGAATGCTGTGCAGGCAGGAACGATATTTGACCGCCGTGGCTTTGTGCTTGCCACCACAAATGAAGCGGGGGAGCGGAACTACGCTGCGGATGAGAGCATGCGGCTTGCTACCGCACATGTAATCGGCGACACGACTGGGCAGACGCTTGGAGCAGAAGCGTTGTTTGCAAAATATCTGCTTGGATTCGATCAGGATCTTGGGGAACAACTTTCTTATTTGGTTTCAGGGAAACAGCGTACGGGAGCCGACATTATGCTCACGGTCGATGCAGCGCTCTCGGAATATGCCTATTCTCTTTTAGAAGGAAACAACGGTGCGATTTTGCTGATGAATTACAAAACAGGAGAAGTGCTTGCCTGCACCGCGCGCCCCGGATTCGACCCGGCACGCATGAAAGACTATGCCACAGGAGGATACACGCTTGCAGAGGGCAGCATGGTCAACCGCGCAACGATGGGACGCTATACTCCGGGATCGACGTTTAAAATCGTTACGACGATTGCAGCGCTGCGATATCTGCCGAATGTGCAGAGCCGCACGTTTTTGTGCAGCGGGCCGCTTGTGTTTGAAAAGGAAAGCGGAACGCTGGTGAATGACGATGTGAACCCTTATGACGAAACGGGGACATTGTGCGAGGAATATATCCTTCTTCGGGATCATGAGGACGCCAGGCATGGTGAGCTGACGTTGGAGGAAGCCTTCATCCACTCCTGTAATCATGTCTTTGCACAGCTTGCGCTTGAAATCGGCGAAACAAATCTGCGCAAAACAGCTGAGTCGCTTGGATTCAACGGGGAGCTCCTGTTTGACGAACTGGTGGCATATCCGGGAACCTACAGCGATGCGGAGACGGATTTCGAGCTCGCTTGGAGCGGGGTTGGCCAACATACAGACATTATTACGCCTGTGCATCTCTGCCTGATTACATGTGCCATTGCAAATGGAGGCGCTGCCATGGAACCAAAGCTTTTAAAAGGCGTGAGCGGTACGGCGGGCATAGAATACAAAAGCCTCGCGCCAGAGGAATATGAGGCGTTCCTCAAAGGCAACGAAGCGGAATTTCTTGCGGCCTGCATGCGGGGCGTGGTGCAGCGCGGCACGGGCATGCGCGCAGCCGTGGATGGTTATACCGTCTGCGGAAAGACAGGCACGGCAGAGGTTTCCTCTGCAAAAAACGCACGTGCGCATGCCTGGTTCACCGGCTATATCGATAGTGATGCGCATCCCTATGCGATCACCGTAATCGTGGAGCAGGCGGGAGGAGGTGGGACGGTTGCCGCGCCTATTGCGTCAAAAGTGCTGGAACGGGCTGTGAAAACCAAAGCGGAATAGCGGATCAGTTTTCTGCAGCAAAGTAGGCAAGAATTAGGTCGACCATCATGCCGTAGCTTTTTACTCCATCTTCCTGTTGGTTAAACTTCAGGTAATTGTCATTGAGCGTTGTGGCGGCTTCTTCGACCGGGCCTTCAAACGAATCCCAATACGCATTATAGCTCCTGAGGTCGCGTACTACCCCCTCGTTGTATGTTGCGTAAAGGGCGGAGTATTTTTCCTTGTCTGCGGCATAAAGCTTGTTTCCGCAATGGATCAGGGCAAGCATTGTGCCGGAATACGAGATGGAGGGATCCTGCGAATGCGTGCAGGCAAGGTAGCTGGCGAAGTTTGCCTCGTCCTCGCGCGCAATGCCAAGGTAGTGGGCAGTTTCGTGTGCTGCAGCGGAAAGCATCAGGAGCGCAGGCTGATCGACATTTACGTTTGCTTCCCCTGTATGCGGGATGAAGATGCCGGAGATCCCGGCATAGGAAAGACCGATGGAACTCGCGACACCCTTTGCGGCATAGGTGCGCCGGGAAAAAAGAGGAAGCTCACAGCCAAGCGCTGCGTATGCGGCTGGAATTTCGTCAAAGTAGGCCTCGTATCCTTCTTCGAGTGTGAATACGCCTTCCTCATTTTCACGCACTTCGCCCCGTAATGCGTTTGCTTCTTCCGCAAGGCGTAAACATGCTGCCTCCAGTTCGTCCGTGCTGCGTTCTTCCACCGGAAGCGTAAGAAGCGTATAAAGTGAAGGTCGGAAATAATTGAAGCCCCACATCACATAAAACAGGTTGAGCAATACGCCTCCCGCGATGCACAGCGAAAGCAGATAGCCAACAAAGGCTGAAAAGCGGATTCGCCGGAACAACAGGCGGTAAAGATACACAAGCGTTAGTACGGCAACCGTGATTACAAGCGCAAACAGAATGCATTCAGCCAACGAAGCGCGGGTGAAGGAATTGAGCTTTCCCATCCATGCGCTGATAAAAGGGTAGATTTTCTCGGAGTAGTATGCTTCAATCCAATCCGGATGCTGTGCGGCAAGGCGCGGGACAAAAATTCCAAGCGGGATCAGTAAAAGCCACGGCAGCTTCCTGAGCTGCCGCTTCCATTCGGCACGGGAAATCGATTTGCTTCTTTCGTTCGACATGCTGTTATTATACCATGCGCCAACGGCAAAAGCAGCATCCGAAGTGTTAAAATATCATGGCATGTAAGAATCAAGAAGGCGCTTTACCCACTCTTCGGCAGGGGATTCTATCATCGAAATGACCTCAATGCCGTCCTCGTTCCCTTCCGGAAAAAGATACAGCGTTGGCCCATTGCGCATGCGGTCTGGGTACACATGCGCATGGAACAGCGCAAAAGGCAGGTAGCCTTCCGCATAAACAAAAATTGTGGTTTCCCCATAATCGCAGGGAACTTCTGCCAACGCCCCTTCCCGCGTCCGCACCGGCACGCCGTAAAGATATGCCACCCCATTTTGGTCGGAGGTTGCGGAAAGGCCGGCTTCCGGGAGGATGATTCTCGCGTTTGCAATGGCGCGCAGGGAATATGCGTCAATCACCGTGAGCTTCATGTGTCCGGATGCGCGTGCGGAACAAGCCGCAGCCAGAAGAACAATCCCGGAGGCCGCACAGACGGCAAAAGAAATAATCCATAGCCATTTCCTCTTTTTCATTTTAAGTCTCCCTGAATTACCGGTAGTATAATTTATGCGGACAGCCGCACACGATATGTGATATAATCCTATCAAAATAAAGATGCAAAACCATTTGCAATAGATTTAGGAGGCAACGAAACATATGAAGCGATTTGAAAGCAGGGAATGGCGTGATTCCATGCGGCTTCGGGTGGATTACAACAACATGATGCAGGAATTTGTAGGGATGCGCGGTATTGGCGCAGCCATGCTTGCAGAGCAGAGGCCGCAGTGTAAGGCGGCAGCACTGCGTATGGAAGAAAAGCGCGGCGAAATGAAGTGGCGCCAGCTTCCCTTTAACCAGAGCGAAGTGGTTCACCAAATTCTTGAAACCGCCGCATGGGTACGAAGGAACTGCGATGCTTTTGTTGTGCTTGGCATCGGAGGCAGCGCGCTTGGTCCCATCGCAGTGCAGCAGGCGCTTTCCCATTTGCGCTACAATGACCTGCCTGCCGCAAAGCGCAACGGCCCCAAACTTTATGTTGAGGATAACATTGATCCGGAACGGATGGCGTCTTTGATGGATGTAATCGACCCTGCCCGTACGGTGTTTAATGTTATTACGAAGTCCGGCAGCACCTCCGAAACGATGTCGCAGCTGCTTTGGGCGACAGACTTTCTGAAAAATGCCGTTGGCGACGCATGGCGGGAGCATGTTATCGCTACAACGGACGCGGAGAAAGGGAACCTGATCAAAATCGCAAAGGAAAACGATCTTACAACGTTCTTCGTGCCGGATGGCGTGGGGGGGCGCTTCAGCGAACTCTGTCCGGTCGGCCTGCTTGCTGCGGCCGTATGTGGGATTGACATCGAAGAGCTTCTTGCCGGGGCGGCATATATGGACTCGCTTTGTTCTGAGCAAGATGCATTGAAAAATCCTGCGTGCATTCTCGCGGCGCTTGAGGTTCTTGCGATGAAGCAGGGCTGTAATATCAGCGTCCTGATGCCATATGCGGATTCGCTTCGCTTTATGTCCGATTGGTATGCGCAGCTTTGGGCGGAATCGCTCGGCAAACGGTACGCGTGCTCCGGCCGGGAAATCTATGCCGGCCAAACGCCTGTAAAGGCACTCGGCGTAACGGATCAGCATTCTCAAGTGCAGCTGTACACAGAAGGTCCGTTCGATAAGGTGATCACGTTCCTCGGGGTAGATCGGTATCGTGCAGAAATACCAATCCCCCATGCATATGACTATATCCCGGACGTAGCGTTCTTGAGCGGGCATACGTTCAATGAACTCATTAAGGCGGAGCAAGCAGCCACCGAATATGCTGTGTGTAAGTCAGGCCACATGAGCAAAACCATCACCTTGCCGGAGGTAAACGCGTTTACAATTGGCGAACTGATCTGCCTGTTTGAGCTTCAAACAGCGTTCGCGGGTGAATTGCTCGGTCTGAACGCGTTTGACCAACCAGGCGTTGAGGAAGGGAAGAAGGCAACTTACGCACTGCTCGGCAAACCCGGATTTGCGGCAAAAAAAGCAGAGCTTGACGCAATGCCTGCGCGGGATATGCGCTATCAGGTTTAAATGAAATCCGGCGTATAATTTTATGGCCCTTTTGTTAATTTCCCCCGATTGGCTGACAGACCGGGGGAAATGCTGTACAATAAGCTTAGCGCTTTAATTCGGAGGAACTGCATGAAACGAAAAATCGCGTTTCTGCTTGTAGCTGCGTTGCTTTTTGCGTGTAGCGGCTGCGCAGAAAAAATAGAGGAGGCATCGTTGCCATCCAGCTCCAACTCCCCTGCGGAACCGGAAACGCCCGGGCAGCTGAATGCGGGCGTGCCTGCCACAGCAGCCGGAAAAGGCTTTGACTTAATTGGCCTTGTAATAGATGACGATGGTTCTGACCGAGCCTACATGACCATGTACGGCTTCTTGCATACCGCAGAAAACCTTTCCTATGCGGCGAAAATATACCGTGCAACCGCAGGAGAAGGGATGCTTTCCGCCGTGGACGAAGCGATTGCGGACGATGTGAATGCACTTCTTGTGTTCGATCCAACCTGCGAAAGCGATGCCGCAATCGGGCGCGCTGCAGAAAATGGGATAAAGGTTGTTGTGCCGTATTACGAAAGCTCTGCCGTGGGGCTTGATGCAAACATCATAGCGGATACCTCGGAATATTATGATGAGCTTGCCCGTGGCCTTGCCGAGCGCATGACGGAGCGAAGCCTGAAGTCCGGCCGCATTCTGGTTTATGGGGCGGATACGGCAGCATGCTATGCAGCATTTTCGGCATCTATTGCGTCTGCCTATCCGCAGTTCCGCGTGGAGGCATTCGACCGCACGGCAGTCGATGAGCAGGGGGCCATCGATGAACTTGCAACCTATCTGCTCTATAACCGGGACATAAAGGGTATGTATGTAGTGGACAGCGAGGCGGCATCCATTGCGATTCAGGCGCGTTCAAAAGCGCAGAAAACGTTCCGTGCGGAAGGCGCTCCAAGCCCGACGCCGGAACCCACCCCTGCACCCGGCATGACGCCGGAGCCAACACCCAACCCAGGTCTGCTTACTCAGATCACCATTACGGTGTTTTGCAATGGTTTGAGCGATGACAATTATGGCTTGTTCAGCGACAACGATATCTATGCACTCTGCATCGAGCCTTATTATGAGGCTGCGGCAGAGGCAACCATGGCGCTTGATAAGCTTTTGCGCGGCGATACAGTGCCTCCGGTTTCCCGCGTAAACAGGCCTATCATTTATGGCGACACAGCCGACAAGTACAAAGCCATTTTTGAACAAATGAAAGCTTTGTTCAACATTACCTGACCGAAGGAAACCGCTTTATGCTCGACAGAAAGCTGCTTAAACAAATTGACTGGGTCACCATCGTCCTCGTTTTGGCGTTGGTTGCAATTGGCCTTATTAGCATTGCTAGCATCATGGCTTCTCCCTTTGATGGAGACGAGGCTTCTGTAAGCGATTACTTAGCAAAGCTAAACCTCAATTATGTGCAGCGTCAGGGCGTAAACTTTCTTGTCGGCATAGCGGCATTTTTGATTGTAATCGTGTTTGATTACAGCTTTTTCAAGCTGCTGATCAAATATGCTTATATTGGAAATGTGGCGCTTCTACTCATTTTATTTACAGTAGAAAAAACACGTGGTATTGCGGGTTGGTTTGTCTTTGAAGCAATCGACCGTGCAATTCAACCAGCTGAGCTATGCAAGGTGTGCATCATTATTTTCCTTGCAAAAATTGTTTCAGAGGGGATGGACCAGGATCATGGAAGGCTACGTTCTTTCAAGTCCATCCTGTTTGCGCTTGCAGTCTGCGGCCTTCCAACGGTACTGGTCATGCTTCAGCCGGACTTTGGCACTGCGTTTGTTTACATCTGCATTCTGGTTTTTATTTTGTTCATTGCGCGCATTGGTTGGGGGTATATTGTTGCCGCCGCAGGCGCGCTCGCAGCCGGACTGCCGCTTGCATATTTTTTTGTGATGAACGATGACCAGCGTTTCCGCATTGATGTTTTTCTGGACCCAAGTCTCGATCTTTCCAACAGCGGATATAACGTATATCAATCCAAGATCGCCATTGGCTCAGGGCAACTCTATGGGAAAGGATATTTTAGCTCAGGCACGCTGGCGCAGCTTCGCTTTGTGCCGGAACGCCATACTGATTTTATCTTTGCGGGAATTGTAGAAGGTTTGGGCTTTGTCGGTGGCACATTGATTATCCTTCTTTATTTCATGTTGGTATTTCGATGGCTTTGGATCTCGTTCAAAGCGAAGGACAATTTTGGAACATGCCTTGTTGCCGGCGTGATTGGCATGCTGCTCGCCCACGTCTTCGAGAATATCGGCATGACGATGGGCCTTATGCCCGTCACCGGAATTCCTCTTCCCTTTTTAAGTTATGGGGGCTCGAATCTTCTCACAAACATGATTGCGGTCGGTATCGTTGAAAACGTGTGCATGCGCCGGCCGGTCAAAAAATAACTCAAACCGTTATTGAAACACCGCTCCTGCGCATATACTCTACCGCGCGGGAGGTGTTGTTATGGAAGAAAAACGCAATAAAGTGGAACTTTCAGGCTTTATATCCGAAGAAACGAATATGATGCTGCGTTTGCCGCGCGTGCGTTCCGGGCGAAGCGCGGAACCGCGCCGCAGCATGCGGGAGGCAAGACGGGGAAGGCCATCCCAATCGCAGCCGTTTGATGCGACTTCTATGCTCGTAAAATGCGGCATTTGCGCTGCTGCATGTGCGCTTGTGCTGCTGCTGAAATGGATCGGCACACCCGCTACGGACAGTGCCCTGCAAACGGTCAAAGAAGCCGTGAACGAGGAAAGCGAACTTGACGATATGCTTGGAAAACTGAAATTTGTTGAATTGCCGGGCATTTTGGAGGTTTTCTCCAGCAGCGGGAAGCTACAGCCGCCGATTGAGGCAAACGAAAGCGAGTCACTCCGCGACAGTACCCTGCTTGCACTGACGGCAGGCCAGGAGCAAAACGTATCCGCTTGCTTGGATGGCAGTGTAAAGGAGACGGGAGCGGATAAAGATCTTGGAAATTATGTACGCATTGTCGCTTCGGACGATAAGGAGCTTTTCCTTTACGGGCTTTCCAGCATTAGCGTAGAAGTGGGGCAGCCCCTTTTAAAAAGCGATTATGTCGGTTCGATTGAAGCGGGGGAAAAACTCTATGTTGGGCTTTTAATTCAGGGACAGCCGGAAAATCCCGCTGCATACTTTATTTTAAAGACTGGAAATGTTTGATGCGGCTGGGCAAGCTACGAAACACAGAAATTGAATGCAGCCCATTTGTGTTGCTGCCGATTCTTTACGCGCTGCTTGCGGGACGCCCCGGAACAATGTTACTAAATCTATTGGCTCTGTTTCTGCATGAGCTTTGTCATGTTTTTGTTGCACGCGCAATGGGATACCGGATCAAGCGCATCGAGCTCCAGCCTTTTGGTTTTGTGGCCCGTATTGAAAAACGCATCGGAAATCGATGGGATGAACTTGCCGTCGCTTCTGCGGGGCCGTTGTTCAGCCTGGTTTCCGCGGCTGCCTGCGGAGCGCTATGGGCAAGCGAAAGTCTGCATCTGCCCGGGCGCACGCTCATTGCGCAGTTTGGGCGCATCAACGCATTGCTGGGCATTATCAACCTTGTTCCAGCGCTGCCGCTGGATGGCGGCCGCATGGCGGAATCCTTGCTGCGCATGGTGCTCCCGCCACGCCAAGCCTCGCAGCTTCTCCTTTTTCTTGGGAGCATCACCGGAGCTGCCGCAATTGTCTGCGGCATTTTTGTTCCCACTGAAGTTGATACGCAAACAATGATGTTCATTATGGGGGCTTTTTTGCTGCTTGCTGTCTGGCGGGAAAGCAGGCAAACCAAAGAAGCACGCATCGATGGAGTCCTGCGCCGTTTTGAAACAATACGTGCCGGCGATTGCCTCCGTGTGCGCTTTATTGCCTTGCATCAATCTGTGCGCGGTGAGGATGCGTTGCGTTTTACAGACCCACGCAATATCACATATATCCTCGTTGTAAACGATGCGATGGAAGAGATTGGACGCCTCAGCGAATCGTGTCTGCTTGATGGCATAGCGCGCCTCGGTATGGGGGCAACGCTCCGTGCAATCTTATTGTTACATTGACCTTATGCAAATTCAGTGATAAACTGAAGATGGCAAAAATACCATTTGGAGGGCGTTTTGGATTCACAACTGATTGATCGCATTCTATCGTCCGTAGAAAAGCCGGCACGCTATATGGGCGGAGAACTGAATATGACACAGAAAACCGATGCTGAACTACGCTTTGCGCTTGCGTTCCCCGATGTTTATGAGATTGGTATGTCGCACCTTGGTTCACGCATCCTGTACCACATTTTAAACGCGCGGGAGAACACAATTTGCGAGCGCGTTTTTGCGCCTTGGCCTGACATGGAACGTGCGTTGCGCGAAAATGGAGTTTCCCTGTTTACACTAGAAACAAAGCGTCCGCTTGCAGACTGCGATGTAATTGGATTCTCCTTGCTTTATGAGATGTGTTATACAAACATCCTCACAATGCTTGAGCTTTCTGGCTTGCCATTTCATTCAAAAGCGCGAGACGGCAGCATGCCGCTTATCGTTTGCGGTGGGCCTTGTGCCTGCAATCCGGAACCATTGGCCCCGTTTGTGGATGCTTTCTTGATCGGAGACGGTGAAGAGCTGATTGAAGAGTTTGCAGACGCCGTTCTTAAGGCAAAACAGCAGGGATGGGACAAGCTGACCCTGCTGCGATCGATCGCTCAAATACCGGGTATTTACGTTCCATCATTTTATGAGCCTGTCTACGATGAGACAGGCCGCTTCCAACGCATGGCCGTGATAGAGCCAGGTGCGCCGCACCGCATTACGCGGCGTGTGGTCAAAGATTTGGAGCATGCGCCGTATATCGGGAAACCAATTGTGCCCTACATGTCCATTGTGCATGATCGTATCGCGCTTGAATTATTCCGCGGTTGTACGCGCGGCTGCCGGTTCTGCCAGGCAGGTTTTATCTATCGTCCCATTCGGGAGCGCAATCGTGAAACAGTGATGGAGCAGGCGCGTGAACTGATAGCCTGTACAGGCTATGATGAGGTTTCTCTCTTCTCCCTGAGTTCGGGGGACTATTCAGAAATCCACACACTCGTACCGGAAATTATGGACGAATTTGAAAAGAAGTGCGTTTCAATTTCATTTCCGTCCCTTCGCATTGACGCATTCATGAAAGATGATCTGGAACGCATGCAGTCTGTGCGCAAGGCAGGGCTGACGTTTGCACCTGAAGCAGGAACCCAGCGCCTGCGTGATGTCATCAATAAAGGGGTGCAGGAGGAGGATCTGCTGCGCTCTGCACGGGATGCTTTTGAGGCGGGTTGGAACAGCGTGAAGCTCTATTTTATGATCGGTCTTCCTACAGAAACGGAGGAAGATCTCCTCGGCATTGCCGACCTTGCCCGAAAAGTATCTGCGCTGTTTTACAGCATGCCAAAGGAAAAGCGTGGGAAAGGTCTGCGCCTCAGCGTAAGCGCTTCCTCCTTTGTGCCGAAGCCATTTACCCCGTTTCAGTGGGAGCCCCAGGACAGAAAGGAAACGCTTATAGAAAAGCAGAAGTTCCTGCGTGCAGCTATGAAGGGGATTCGCGGCGCAGAGTTTTCGTATCATGCACCGGATATCAGCGTCCTTGAAGCGGTTTTTGCGCGCGGTGACCGCCGCCTTGCGGACGTGATGGAAACCGCATATCGCTATGGTGCGCGGTTCGATTCCTGGGACGAACATTTTAAACCCGAAGCCTGGAGCACCGCTTTTGCCGAAAACGGTTTGCTTCCTTCTGATTATGCCCATAGGCGGCGTGAGCCTGGCGAACCATTGCCTTGGGGGCATATCGATATGTTGGTAACGGAAGCGTATCTTATGCGCGAGCTTTCTCGTGCAAATGCGGCACTCACAACAAGGGACTGCCGCAGTGGATGCAATGGTTGTTTTGGAGAAAAGTATGCGGATTATTGCAAGATTTGAAAAGGGAGAAGCGGTGCGCTTCGTTTCTCATCTCGATATTCAGCGCACGTTCCAACGTGCTTTCCGTCGCGCGAACATACCCCTCGCCTATTCACAGGGGTTTAATCCGCACCCGCTGCTTTCTTTTGCAACGGCGCTTTCCCTTGGTTATACAAGTGAAGCAGAATGGTTTGATGTAAAGCTTGTGCAGGATATGTGCTCCGATGCATTTCGTGATGCAGTAAATGCAGTGCTTCCCGGCGGCTTTCGCATTTTGGAAGCAGCGGCCGCTGCTGAAGGGCTGTCGGCTTTAACAGCGCTCATGGCGGCAGCATCCTATACGATTCGGTTCTTTCCTGAGAACCCTTCTTTTGCGGAAGGGATAGAACAGGCGTTTTACAGCATGATACAGGCTCCCGTTTACGTTGAAAAGCGCACAAAAGGAGGAATCAAAACGGTGGATATCCGCCCGTTGCTACTGGATTTTAAGTTCAGCCGTTCGGCCGATAATGATTCCTTGTCCCTTTCCCTTTTTGGCGTTGCAGACGCAAAGGGAAGTTTAAATGTAGATCTTCTGCTTGGAGCGCTCGCTTCCCGCTGCTCCTGCGCTTTTTCTTATCGCGTGCACCGAACCGCCATTTATTCAGCAGATGGTGTCGTTATGCCCGCCTTGCCACAAGATATTAAAGACTTCAGTAAAAACTAATGCCGAATCGGCACACCATGAATTTTCAATTAGGAGCGAATATCGTGGAAAAGGAAATCATTGTTGATATTAACCCATATCAAACCAGGGTGGTTTTGCTTGAGGACGGTTCCCCAAGCGAAATTTATATCGAACGCAGAGGGCGCGAGCGTCTTGTCGGCAATATTTATAAAGGCCGGGTACAGAACGTTTTACCGGGAATGCAGGCTGCTTTTGTCGATATTGGTTTGGAACGCAACGCTTTCCTTTATGCGGGTGACATCCAAATCGACCGCTCCGATTTCACGTTTCATGGGCAGCAGAGCGAACTCAAGTCCGCTCCATTGAACATCAAAGATATCGTTAAACCGGGGCAGGAAGTTCTAGTACAGATTGTAAAAGAGCCTATCGGCACAAAGGGCGCCCGTGTTACTACAAATATTACCCTCCCAGGGCGAACGCTCGTTCTGATGCCAAGCGTGAACTACGTTGGTGTTTCTCGCCGCATTGAGGATGAGTGTGAACGGACACGTTTGAAGAACCTGCTCGAAGGCCTTACCGCCGAACAGAAAATGGGGGTGATTGTCCGCACGGTTGCGGAAGGGAAAGGGGAGGAAGAATTCCAAGCGGATTTACACTTCCTGATTCGCCTCTGGGAACGTATTCAACAAAAGAGCAGGCTTGTCAGCGCACCGCGATTGATTCATGCAGAGGAACCGCTCGTGTTCCGCACAATTCGTGATCTGTTCACGCCGGACATTAAGCGCCTTGTGATCAATGACCGCGAGTTCTGCGAAAAAATCCAGCTCGTTGCAGGGATTATTTCCCCAACATTGCGCGACCGGGTAGAGCTTTATGAAGATGTGCCTGATATGTTTGATCTTTTGGGGCTGGAGAGCGCAATTGACAAAGCGCTTGCCCGCAAAGTATGGATGAAAAACGGCGGCTACATTATCATTGACCAAACAGAGGCGCTTACCACCATTGACGTTAACACGGGAAAATACGTTGGAACGGATAATCTTCAGGAAACGATTACCGTTACCAATTGCGAGGCCGCAAAGGAGATCGCACGCCAACTTCGGTTAAGGGACATCAGCGGCATTATTATTGTAGATTTTATTGATATGGATGAAATTGCAGACAAAGAGCGCGTACTTGCCACGCTGCGTTCTGAGCTGCAAAAGGATAGGACGAAATCAAACGTGCTTGGCATTACACAGCTTGGCCTTGTGGAGATGACGCGAAAAAAAACGCGGCAATGCATTTCCCATACCCTTCAATCGCCTTGTCCTTACTGCGGAGGGGATGGTAAAGTGCTCTCGCATGAAACCGTGGTGTTAAAGGCGCGTAAGCAGCTCATGCGCATGATCAGCACGGACGCATCCTGCGATTATTTGCTGCGGGTGCATCCGCATATCGCCGAAATCATTGCAGATCATTCTTTGCCGCAGGCGCCAATCCTGCCCATAACGAATGGAAGAACAATTTATGTGCAGGGTGACGGACATATGCGTGTTGACGAGTTTGAAGTCACACGCCTGAGTTCGCAGGAAGATGTCCGCCACGCCCAGACGGTGGCAAGGGCTTATCCCGGAACATGAACCCGGACAAAAAATTTTTAAAAAACTAGTGACAGAACAAGATTTGTCTGTTATAATAAGAAACCGTTGGTGCACGTTGTGCATGGCGCGCCAATGTAGCTCAGTTGGTAGAGCGGCGCACTCGTAATGCGCAGGTCTGGGGTCCGAGTCCCCACATTGGCTCCAGTTTCGGGGCGTAGCGCAGTTTGGTAGCGCGTTTGGTTCGGGACCAAAAGGTCGCATGTTCAAATCATGTCGCCCCGACCATGAAAAAAGCTAGGTTTTACCTAGCTTTTTTCATTTCGCGCTATCTTGCTTTCCCCTAAAAATGGCAAGGTATAACCCTTTTTTTCTTCATTCATGATATAATGAATACAATGTCCAAAGAGAAGTGGGAAAGGGTATACTACAGTGAAAAAAGCAATAAAAATAATCGGAATTACCTTTGCCGCGTTTTTTCTGCTTATAGCAAGCTATGCTGCGTACCTTTTGGTGACCTATGACCGCATTGCGGATATGCAGGAGCTTTCAATTATTCAGCCGCAAGATATAACAGAATCTGCGCCAACATCCTTGCAGCTTGGGGAGGAATATAGTGCCGCTACTTATAATATTGGCTTCGGAGCCTACACGCCGGAATACAGCTTCTTTATGGATGGCGGGAAATCCTCCTGGGCGGCCAGCAAAGAGAGCGTACTGAATACCGTGGAGGGTGCCTTCAGCCTGATCGCCGCTCTCGATCCGGACTTTGCTTTGATTCAGGAAATAGACTTGGATGCAACGCGGAGCTACCATATAGATCAATATGAGCTTTTGCGCAAAGCGCTGCCGGACTATTATTCAACGTTTGCGGTCAATTATGATTCTGCATTTCTTGCTTATCCTTTCACGGAGCCGCACGGAAAAAGCAAATCAGGCCTTGCGCTCTTTTCACGTTTCCCCATTACGGGAAGCATGCGCCGGAGCTTTCCGATTTCCACCTCAATCACAAAATTTTTTGATCTTGACCGCTGCTACAGCGTTTCCCGCTTTCCGGTGGAAAACGGGAAAGAGCTTGTGATCCTAACGCTCCATATGTCTGCCTATGGCAATTCGGATGAAATCCGTGAAGGGCAGATTCTTATGCTTTGCGAGGACATGGAACGGGAATATTCTGCCGGCAACTATGTGATTTGCGGCGGTGACTTCAACCACGACTTAAAAGCGCTGGCGGACGACAACATGGAACGGGAGTCTTGGGCATATCCATTTCCGCGGGAAAAACTTCCGGAGCATTTTGAGTTTTGCATCGATATGCTGTGTGGTGAGGAGCGCGCGCAACTATGGAATAGCGCAAGAAATGCGGACATGGAATATGTGCCTGACCTAACCTATACCGTCACGCTTGATGGGTTCATTATTTCTGATAATATAAAGTGCACCGCATATGAGAATATAAACACAGGCTACTGCTATTCGGATCATGATCCCGTGCTCCTGCGTTTCCAGCTCTTGGACTAATTTAATCGTTCGATTTAAAAGAAAGGTGGATATTTCAATGCTTCTTCTTTGTTATCCCAAATGCAGCACCTGCCAGAGAGCACAACGCTGGTTGGATGGCCACGGTATTTCTTATGATCTGCGCGATATCAAACTTGAACGTCCTACGCTTGACGAACTCAAAACCTGGTATGCAAAAAGCGGCCTTCCGCTCAAGCGTTTCTTTAATACCAGCGGCCTGATCTACAAGAACATGCAGTTAAAAGAGCGCTTGCCTGAGATGGGGGAAGGAGAACAGCTTATGCTTCTGTCTTCGGACGGCATGCTTGTGAAGCGTCCGATTTTAATTGGGGATGGGTTCGTGCTTGTTGGTTTCAAAGAAAGCGAATGGGCAGCTGAGCTTGGAATTTAGGGAATTCTACGTTCCATAGGGTGACAGGAGTTCATGCGTCAGTTACCCTGAAGCCATAAATTTTTGAAATTGGAGGCTTCATATGGATCCCAGAAAAATAGGCGCCTTCATCGCAGCTTGCCGCAAGGAGAAGGGATTCACCCAAGACGCCCTTGCATCTCTGCTTGGCGTTACCGACAAAGCGGTGTCTCGATGGGAAACGGGGCGAGGTTTGCCGGACATTACGATGTTGCCCTGCCTCAGTACTGCCCTTGATGTGTCGGTAAGCGAGCTTCTTGCCGGGGTGCGGATTGAAAAAGAAAATGTTCCGCAAGCTGCGGAGCAGCTGCTCGTTAATGCACTTTCGGAAAAGCGGCGCATCGTGCGCGGAGTCGTAAGCAGCTGCATTGCGCTGTTGGTTGTTCTTTTGTTTGCATTGTTCTGCTCTTACGGCCCGGCCGTGTTTCAGCGCGGTAACCCTTTGCCGTATCTCAGGGCAATGGCAACGCTGAATCGTAAGCAGCCGTTTGCGGAAGTGCCGCAGCGAAGCGGCGAATATATTTCCCTGCTGGGTGAAGCCGCCGAAGCAGCCGTTCTTATGCATATCGAAGCTGAATATGATGCCGTTGCATGCGATCAGCACGGAAGAGCATTTGTTTTCAAACGGGGAGAAATGCGCTTTTATGTTATGACAGAGGTATACTGGGGACGTTTCCGGGTCTGGGTAATCCCACCGACCCCTACGGCAGAGGCTGCAGCAGATACGGAAGAATAGCACGATAGGCCTCCGCAAGCGCACTGAACGGCATCGCGCAATTTGCCGGGCTTGGGGAGGGGAGACAAATGCATCCGCTTCCGCAAAGACGCGTATAAAATTTTGCCGCAACCCTACCGGTTGTAAATACGGCGCGGATGTCTGCTGCTGCGAAGATCGGCGTGAAATCGTTCGCAACCGGGTCATGAATGCTGCTGTCCGCAGCACCTGTGATTTTACACGATGCAAGTACATCCCAAAGGGCGATACCTCTTCGCAGGAGCATTGCCCTTTTTTCTTCTATTGAAGTTGGCAATGGCTCCTGCAGAACGGTGGATAGCACATGCCAGAAGCGGTTTTGTGGATGACCATAATAAAACCCCTGCGCACGCGATTTGGGCGAGGGAAAGGTGCCAAGGATCAGGATGCGTGAATTGGCGTCATATATGGGCAGGAGTGTGTGATAGATCGTTTTCATGAAACAAAGTATAACATAAAAACTTCGAAATGTGCAAAAGAAAGAAGTATGGCGGAATCGGATATGGCATGATATAATCGAACATGATTTATTGCGGATGGAGAAGATTTAAATGAAGCACAGAATTACAGCCATAGACATGGATTCGATTGCAGAAGAGCTTGGTGTAGAGCCGGGCTGGTCGCTTGTATCCGTTGACGGAGAAACTGTGCTCGATGTGATTGATTATGAACAGCTGACAACGAAGGAAACATTGGAGCTTTGCTTTGAAACATCAGATGGTGAGAGCGTTTATGCTGACGTAGAAAAGGAGCTCTATGAGCCGCTCGGCTTAAACTTTGAAAGTGGATTGATGAGCCCAATTAAAAGCTGTAAGAACCACTGCGTGTTTTGTTTCATTGACCAAATGCCTAAGGGAGTGCGCAGCACCCTGCATGTTAAGGATGACGATTGGCGGCTATCCCTCATCATGGGGAACTATGTAACGCTCACGAACATTGATGATGCAGAGTTTACGCGCATCCTGAAACGCCGCGTCAGCCCTCTTTATATTTCCGTACATGCTACGGATGGGGAAGTGCGCAAGGCCATGATGCGCAATCCCACAGCCGTGCGCCTTATGGAGCGCTTGGGCAGGCTTAAGCGGGAGGGCATGCAGTTTCACGCGCAAATTGTGCTTTGCCCAGGACTGAACGATGGGGAAATCCTTACGAATACGCTCCGCGATCTTTTTTCGCTCGCGCCTGCCGCACAGTCCGTGGCAGTCGTTCCCGTTGGCCTTACAAAGCACAGGGATGGACTGACGCCGCTTCGGACGCTGACGCGTGAAGAAGCGCAGGAAGCAATTTCCCGCGTGGAAGCGTGCAATGCGCATGCATTGCAGGAGACGGGGCAAGGCTTTGCCTATGCTTCGGATGAAATGTACTGCATTGCGGGTCTTCCGCTTCCCCCGTATGAGGATTATCAGGAATTCCCACAAATCGAAAACGGTGTTGGGCTTCTGCGCAAGTTTGAAGCCGAATTTAAAGAAGCGCTTGCGGAAAAGGCTCCACTTAAAAATCCGGTAACAGTGGATGCTGCAACAGGCGCTTCCGCATTTCCGTTTTTGCAGCCGTTGTTTGCCATGCTTGCACCCTATGGCATCCGGATTGTGCTGCATCGCATTGAAAATGATTATTTCGGCCATAGTGTGACTGTAAGTGGTCTCATGACAGCGGGCGATCTTGCTGCGCAGCTCAGGGGGAAGCTCGCAAGCGGGATGCTTCTTTTGCCGGATGACACTTTGCGTGAGCGCGAAGATGTTTTCCTTGATGGAGAGCATTTGGAAGGGCTTCAAAACCGGCTTTCTGTGCGGATCGTGCCGCTTTGCGCAAGCGACGGCACGCTGTTCATTGAGGAATTGTTTGATACATTAAAAAACTGGAAATAAAACGAGGTATACAGGGATATGGCAAAACCTTTGGTTGCGGTTGTGGGCCGGCCCAACGTGGGAAAATCCACACTTTTTAACAAGGTTGTCGGAAAGCGGATCGCCATTGTGGAAGATACGCCCGGCGTTACACGGGATCGCATCTATGGTGATGCGACATGGCTTGAATATAACTTTGCTTTGGTGGATACCGGGGGAATCGAGCCCGCACGCGATGACGTTATCAGCGTGCAGATGCGCCGGCAGGCAGAGCTTGCAATCGAAACGGCAGATGTCATCGTTTTTCTTGTGGATGGGCGGGAAGGCATTACGGCGGCAGATGCAGAGGTTGCAGAAATGCTTCGCCGGTCTCGCAAGCCGGTCGTGCTTGGCGTGAACAAGGTGGATCACGTTAAGTATGCGGATTCGGTCTACGATTTTTACGAGCTCGGTATTGGCGCGCCCGTCGCACTTTCTGCAGAGCAGGGGCTCGGCATTGGCGACCTGTTGGATGAAGTTGTTTCTTATTTTGAAAAGAACCCGGAGGATGAGCATCCGGAAGTGACGAACATTGCGGTAGTTGGGAAACCAAATGTTGGAAAATCCAGCCTGGTAAATGCGCTGCTCGGCCAGGAGCGCACGATTGTAAGCGATATCGCGGGAACAACGCGGGACGCAATAGACACACCTTTCACCTATGGCGGACGAGATTATATGCTTGTTGATACGGCTGGTATCCGGCGGAAGCGTGCGATTGAAGATGAAAGCATTGAGCGCTATAGTGTAATCCGCTCGCTCGGTGCGATTCGCCGCGCAGACGTGGTGCTGATTGTGATTGATGCGGCAGAAGGCTTAAGCGAGCAGGATGTGCGCATCGCAGGCTATGTACACGAAGAAGGAAAGGCTTCGGTTTTAATCGTAAACAAGTGGGATCTTATTGAAAAGGATACACATACGATGAACGAATTTAAAAAGAAGCTTTCAGCCGACCTGGCGTTTATGGATTATGTGCCAATGCTTTTTATTTCTGCCTTAAGCGGCCAACGCGTCGGCAAGGTGATGGAACAGGCGGATTTTGCATATGCGCAGAACTGTTTGCGCGTTTCTACCGGCACGCTCAATGACATCGTTTCCGAAGCTGTAATGATTACGGAACCGCCTTCGGATAAGGGCCGCCGCCTGAAAATCTACTATGCAACACAGGTATCGGTTAAGCCGCCCACGTTCGTCCTGTTTGTGAATGAGCCGGAGCTGATGCATTTTTCCTATAAACGATACATGGAAAATTATATCCGCAAGTCCTTTGGGCTAACGGCAACCCCCATCCGGCTTCTCGTGCGCCAGCGCACGAAAAATGCACCGCTCTGATTCAAAATTAAAAGACGCCATTCAATTTGCCCTCCTTCCATATGGAAAGGGGGGCATGTTTCTTTTCCGCGGCACATATACTTCACTAGTCGATTTATAACAGTGGGGAGGACACCTGAATGGACAGGACTGAATTATACCGCGATATCGCGGAACGAACGAATGGAGATATCTATATTGGTGTGGTCGGCCCCGTCCGGACGGGAAAATCGACCTTTATCAAACGTTTCATGGATCTCCTCGTATTGCCGGGGATGGAGGATCCGCATGCGAAGGAACGCCTGACAGATGAGCTGCCGCAAAGCGCTGCAGGACGGACCATCATGACAACGCAGCCAAAGTTCGTCCCGAACGAAGCTGCGCAACTGAAAATCAGCGACACGACATCTATCCGGGTCCGCATGGTAGATTGCGTTGGTTATATGGTTCCGGGTGCGGTTGGACACATTGAAAACGACATGCCGCGCATGGTGCGCACGCCTTGGCATGATCATGACATCCCCTTTGAAGAAGCTGCGGAAATCGGCACGCGAAAGGTCATCACGGAGCATTCTACCATCGGTGTTGTTCTGACGACGGACGGCAGCATCACCCAGATTGGCCGCGAGGATTACGTGGAGGCAGAGGAACGGGTTATCCGTGAACTGAAAGAGCAGGGAAAACCCTTCGTAATCGTCCTGAACAGCACACACCCTAACAATGCAGAAACGCTTGCGCTTGCCATGGCCATGCAGGAAAAATACGACGCTACCGTGCGGGCCGCAGATGTAATGCAAATGTCATCTGCAGAATTTTATGATCTTATGGAACTCGTGCTGATGGAGTTCCCGATCCGTATGGTACATGTGGCACTTCCGGAATGGATCAGCGCACTCGAGCTTCAGCACTGGCTGGTTCAGCGCATCATGGAACCGGTTTATGCAGCGTCAGAACAACTTTCACGCATGCGAGATTACGGGAAGCTCACAGCGTCACTTTCAGGCATAGAAGGTTTTGAAAGCCCTCTGGTAAAACGGGTCGCACTTGGAAGCGGGGAAATTGAAGTTGACCTCAGGCCGGAGAGCAGCCTGTTTTATACGGTGCTTGGCGAGGCCTGCGGTTATGAAATTCGGGACGACGCGCATCTAATCGCTTCAATAAAAGAATTCGTTGCAGCGAAGCGGGAGTACGACAGGCTGCGCGGCGCGCTCGATGCAGCTTACAGAACGGGCTACGGCATGGTTCCGCCTGCCATGGATGAGATGTCGCTTGATGAGCCGGAGATCATGCAGCATGGCAGCCGCTTCGGCGTGCGGCTGCATGCGAAAGCAACCGGGCTGCATATGATTCGTGTTGATATTGAGTCCGAAGTTTCGCCTCTTGTCGGAACGGAAGATCAGGCAGAAGAGTTCCTTGCCTACTTGATGGAAGCAGCCAAACGAGATTCCGCCGGAATTTGGAATACGAATATTTTTGGTAAACCGCTCTATGACCTTGTTAAAGAAGGTATGACGGGCAAAGTAAACCGTCTGCCGGACGAGGTGCAGCAGCGGCTTCAGGAAACCCTGCAACGCATGGTAAACGAAGGCTGCAATGGGCTGATCTGCATTTTGTTATAGAATGCACGTATGAGCAAGATGCATGGCCAACCGGTAATGATGTTTGCCATGCATCTTGCTTTATTTCGATATCCCGGCCAAAAAACATATCGCTGCAAGCACTTGACAAATACACGCCGGAATGCTACTATATTCAAGGTTCGAGAAAATCGAACCGCGCATAGTCTTTCTGGGTGTGGCGCAGTTTGGTAGCGTGCTTGAATGGGGTTCAAGAGGCCGGAAGTTCGAATCTTCTCACCCAGACCAAAAACAAAAAGCAGGATGCTTAGCATCCTGCTTTTATGTTTAAACCGTTTGTAAACATTTTTTCGGCCGGTTGCTTTTTTCTTTTCTGTAAGGTTACCATAAATCTGCAAGGTTACCGTAAAAAGGAATTGAGGAAGGGAGCTTGATTTTGGGATTTGCGTTTTCGTTTTTAGGCTCTATGGCGGATATTATGCTTGTTGCTGCGATCATTGCAGCGGCGGTGTACCTTCCTGTTTTTTTGCTGCAAAGGAGGCGCAATAAAAATCTGCACATTTTGCGGCATGCCGCAAACTACGCCTTATGCGGCTATTTGCTTCTTCTGGTGTATGCGGTTTTTCTTTATGGAATAAACTATTTGAGTGGATATGAGGAGACGGTCGCCCGGCGTTTAAACCTGTGCCCACTCACGGAACTGTTTTCCGCCATGTTTGAAAAAGCAGGAATTCTTGGTTCACAGGTTACGCTCAACGTGCTGCTTTTTGTGCCACTCGGATTTCTGCTGCCATTGGTATTTCCTGACAAGTTCAATCGGTTTTGGAAGGTTGCGCTTTGCGCATTATGCACAACGTTCAGCATCGAAGCAATTCAATATTTTATCGGGCGTTCGGCCGATATCGATGATATACTAGCTAACACTTTCGGCGGAATGTTGGGATTTTGCCTTTTGCGCCTCTGCGAGAGCATCTTTTCCCGGCGTGTTTGGTGGAAAAAACTTTGTACAGTTCAAATTCCTCGCGCTAAATGGCGTACTGTTTGCGCCGGCTTGGCGCTTTTGCTTTCCATCTGCGTCCCTGCGGCGATCGATATTGCAAGCACACATTCCAAGTACGGTCTTTTGCGCGATGCAACCAGCAAAATCCCGGAAAACACAATCCTGAATATCCCGCTTTCCGAAAAGACGGGGGAGGTTCCCCTATGCTCCTATGACGGCGATTATTTGCAGACGCTTAGAAGCGTGCTTGCAGCGCTTGAAATCAAACCGGAAACCGAGGAAGCACTTCAGGTGCACGCTTGGGGAGGCGCATCATACATTGACCAATCAGTCCATATCAGCATCCAGAAACAGGGAAATTGGTGTGTGCGTTGGCGTAAATACGATTCGGATGAAGTGGACGCAGCTGCCCAAACGCCATCCGCACATGCGTTGCCGGGGAGGGGCAAGGAATTGAGCAATTCCGAAAGACTTTTGCTTACAGGTGGCTTTTTCGAGCCTTTTCTGCTTTCCGGCGAAAGCCTTGCGCTGGAAAACGCTTCCTTTATTCAGGATGACGAAGCACAGCAAATGACAGTTACTGTTCCCGTAAACACGGAAGATGGAATTGCCGCATGCGATGCTCCTGATGCATCTGTCAGCGCAATCTTTCGCGGAGAAGACATGATAGAATTTTTCTTTAACGTGGTGCGTTTGAAAAAACTAGACGAAACTGTCGAAATCATTTCAGAACAGGATGCATATGATTTTGCCAAGCGGTATGGGAACCTGCAGGTTGGCGGTGGGCGCTGGAGCGCGGATGGCGCCGTCTTGAATGCGGTAAGCTTGAACTATGACGATTCAACTTATGGAGCGAACCTTTTCCGTGCCGATGTTCCCATGATCCCATATTATGTGTTTTCAGGAACGTATCGGGCAGAAACCGGAGAAGTGCGTTCGTGGAGTGTTAGAGTAGACGCACTCCTGCGTTAGCCTGAAAACTTGGTGCGGATTTCAAAAGAAGACAGGGTTCCCAATTTATTACTATTCGTTAAACACAAGTTTAACGAATAGTATGACGTATTTTAAACCTTTTTTGATGCTTGATGGGCTTTAATTGCTCCGGTAGCCAATTGATCACAGCGGTTATTATATTTGTTATCACTGTGGCCTTTCACTTTAACCCAGGTAATCCTATGCGTTTTTGTGTGGCGCAGCAATGACTCCCAAAGCGCACGGTTTTCCACCGGTTTTTTTGAGGCAGTCTGCCAACCATTGTGCATCCAATTGTAGATCCATCGCTCATTAAATGCGCGGCAAAGATAGGCGCTGTCCGTATAAAGCTCAACCTCACATGGCTCTTTCAAAGCATCCAGCGCCTGAATGGCAGCTGTAAGTTCCATGCGGTTGTTGGTTGTTTCCGGTTCATAGCCGGAAAGCTCTTTACTGTTTTCCCTGTACATCAGGATTGCACCCCAACCGCCCGGGCCGGGGTTTCCAGAACAGGCACCATCAGTATATATCGTTATTTTTTTCACATCAAGCCTTTCCTTTCAAAAAAATGCCCAATTTGTGCTGAAATTATACCATATGTGTTGGCGCTTCGCCACCGGCTATACAATTTGTTTGGATTTTCTGAGAAAAGTTGTTGACAAGTGAAACAAAATACGGTATATTACTAAGCGTCGCCAAAAGCGAAATGCGAACGGGGTGTAGCGCAGTTCGGTAGCGCACGTGCTTTGGGAGCATGGGGCCGGGGGTTCAAATCCCTTCACCCCGACCATATTTATGGCCCCTTGGTCAAGCGGTTAAGACACCGCCCTTTCACGGCGGTAACAGGAGTTCGAGTCTCCTAGGGGTCACCACTTCCCTGTTCGTTGTTCGGGAAACGCTGTTTGTGGGCCTTTAGCTCAGTTGGTCAGAGCGGTCGGCTCATAACCGATTGGTCCGGGGTTCAAGTCCCTGAAGGCCCACCAATCGTTCGAACAACGGCAATGATGGTGAAACGCGGCCCGGTAGTTCAGCTGGTTAGAATGCCAGCCTGTCACGCTGGAGGTCAGGGGTTCGAGCCCCCTCCGGGTCGCCAAATTTTCGCCTCGGTAGCTCAGTTGGTAGAGCAAGGGACTGAAAATCCCTGTGTCGGTGGTTCAAGTCCACTCTGAGGCACCAATGTGCAGTGTTTGCTGGTGTAGCTCAATTGGCAGAGCAGCTGATTTGTAATCAGCAGGTTGCGGGTTCGAGTCCCATCACCAGCTCCATTGAAAAATAAATACTTGCCGTGGATGGGTTCCCGAGCGGCCAAAGGGAGCAGACTGTAAATCTGCCGTCACAGACTTCGATGGTTCGAATCCATCCCCATCCACCAAATTTCGCGGGAATGGCGGAATTGGCAGACGCGCACGGTTCAGGTCCGTGTGAGGGCGACTTCATGCAGGTTCAAGTCCTGTTTCCCGCACCAAATAGCGTGGTCTTAGAGCATTTGATATGCCGGAAGACCACGCTATTTTTCTATGTTCATTTCAGATGGTTAAGCAGAAACTTTTGAAGGAAAAGCTCCGAAAAGGCATATTGCCATTCGGAGCCTTCACTTGGAAAATTGTCTTATTTTTTGATCCGCATTGCACGCATTGCGTTTAAGACTGCAATCACCATGACGCCAACGTCAGCAAAGATTGCAGTCCACATGCTTGCATCACCTGTGGCGCCAAGAATGAGGCAGACAAGCTTCACGGCAAGCGCAAAAATGATGTTCTGCCGCACGATTTTCAACGTATTCGCCGAAATCTTCATCGCAAGCGCAATTTTACAGGGGTTGTCATCCATCAGCACCACATCCGCAGCTTCAATTGCCGCATCTGACCCCAGAGCCCCCATAGCAATCCCAATGTCCGCGCGAGACAGCACCGGCGCATCATTGATGCCATCGCCCACAAAAGCTAACTTTTCCCGTTGCTCCTTTTCAGCAAGCAATATTTCCACTTCATTAACCTTATCTGCTGGAAGCAACTCGCTGTGTGTTCTGTCAATACCGATCTCCCCCGCTACTCTTTCGGCAGTTTGTTTGGTGTCTCCCGTAAGCATCACAGTTTGCTTTATGCCGAGTTTTTTGAGCTCGGCTATTGCAGCCTTTGAGGAATCCTTTACCATGTCGGAAATCGTGATGCAGCCTGCGTATTTGCCGTCAACACAAGCATAAACCGCTGTCCCTTCATCATTATGTTCCTCTGAAATCGCAACGCCTGCTTTTTTCATCAACTTTTCATTTCCGGCATATACGCTATGTCCATCGACGATTGCTTGAACACCATGCCCGGCAGTCTCTTCAATCCCACTGACCCTTTCGAGGTTAATTTTGTCCCCATAGGCTTTCTTCAGGCTTAGGCTGATCGGATGGCTTGATGCGCTTTCCGCATAAGCACAATAGTGCAACAATTCTTCACCGGAAAACCCGGCAGCCGGATGAATTCCGTTTACCTCAAATACGCCTTTTGTCAGCGTACCCGTTTTGTCAAACACAACATACTTCGTATCCGCAAGGGCTTCGAGGTAGTTGGAACCCTTAACCAAAATTCCGTTTTTGGATGCACAGCCAATTCCCGCAAAAAAGCTGAGTGGGATGGAGATCACAAGTGCACAGGGACAGCTGATTACAAGAAAGGTAAGCGCACGCACAACCCATGTCTGCCAATCAGGCGTAAGCCCCATCAACAAACGCACCACAGGTGGCAGTATTGCAAGTGCAAGTGCACTGTAGCACACGGCAGGCGTATAATATTTTGCAAACTTCGTAATGAAGTTCTCCGAACGCGATTTTTTCATGCTTGAGTTTTCAACCAAGTCCAGAATCTTGGAAACGGTTGAATCTCCAAATTCCTTCGTAGTCCGTACCCGGATCGCGCCGGACATATTGATGCATCCGCTAATCACCGCATCTCCGGTTTTCGCATCTTTGGGGACGCTCTCTCCGGTCAAAGCGCTCGTGTTAAGCGTGGTACTGCCTTCCGCAATCACGCCGTCAATCGGAATCTTTTCACCAGGGTTCACAAAAATTTCGGTGCCAACCTCCACATCTTCCGGGTCAACCTTTTCGATTTTTCCATTTATGATGATGTTCGCATAATCCGGCCGGATATCCATAAGGGCGGCAATGTTTTTGCGGCTTTTTCCAACGGCAACGCTTTGGAACAGCTCCCCGATCTGATAGAACAGCATAACAGCAACGCCTTCTTTAAAATCACCAAGCAGCATTGCGCCTACCGTTGCCACCGCCATCAAAAAGTTCTCATCAAACATCTGTCGGTTTAAAATACCTCTGCCTGCCTTTTTCAGGATATCGTATCCAATAACCAGATACGGGATAAGGTATAGCGTTGCTTGAACATACAGGTTGGTTTTAATGCTGGCACAGTAGATCGCAACCGCGACAAGAAGAATCATAGCTGCAATAATTCTGTAAAGCACCTGCTTTTGTTTTACTGTCATCTTGCTGAAACCGTCCCTCCATAATGAATTGAATTCACGTTGTTGCTTCCGTGTTACAAAAGGATTGTGCAATCTTCTTCAACTTTTTTGCAGCTCTGTAAAGCTTCCTGCATTACGGAATTTACATTTACGCCATCCTGAAATTCAACCCTCAATTTCAGCGTCATAAAGCTAAGGACGGCATCCTTAACGCCCGGCGTTGCCTTCACAGCTTCCTCCATTTTTGCGGCACAGTTTGCGCAATCCACTTCCACATCATAGGTTTTTTTCATTTTCTTTCCTCCTACTCCCCCGTCTTCCAACCTTCTTATTCCTCCACGTGCTCCATGCCCATGCTGAGCATAGTCCTCACGTGATCGTCATCCAACATATAAAAGATGATTTTGCCTTCCCGCCGGAACTTTACTAGCTTTGCATCTTTAAGAATTTTTAGCTGATGGCTTACGGCAGACTGGCTAATGTTAACAAGCTGAGCTAAATCTCCAACACAAAGATCGCTTTCAAAAAGCGCATAAAGAATTTTAATCCGCGTAGAATCTCCAAATACTTTAAACAGTTCAGCCAGCTCATAAAGATATTCATCTGCGGGCTGACGCTCCAGTACACGTTTTACAACATCCTCATGCGCAGCCAAAAAATCGCCTGTTCCTTCTGGGGATATCGCTTTGGTTTTGCTTTCCATACTCAGTCCTCTTTTCATATAAACGTATTTTCAAGTGTTCATATATAATTATATTCAAGTATATCTATTTGTCAACCCTGAAATACAAAAATCTTCCCCCCCAATCGCAATGCTGAATTACAGAATCTTATGCTTCCACGATCCACAAAAATTTGCTATAATTACATTGCTTACTATTTATTTTGCAGAAAGGCTGCAAACCATTTTGCGGCTTTCCTTTGGAGGTATATATTATGCGGTTTTATGTTTCAGGCGGTTCGGAAAATACGCAGCGCGTTGCGGAAATCAACGAAGCGCTTGCACACAATGGACATATCATCACAGCGCCTTCTGTGATGGCGGGAACCGGTTATGATGCTTTGTTTGAAGCCGCATATAAGAAGGTTTTTTCTGTGACCGATGCGGATTTCGTTCTACTGCTTCTGCCCGGAAGCTATGAGACCCATGTTGAGCTTGGGCTGGCGCTTGCGAGCAGAAACAATAAGCGAATTGTGCTATGGTCGGAAACAGGCAATGAATATGCGGATGGAGCAGCCGCATGTGCTTTTTATCACCATACAGCCGTGGAGCGGCGCAGCGGTTCCTTTGAGGAATTGCTTGAAATGCTGCTCTCCTTATGAGCGATGCTGTCCCTCCTCCTGTAATTTTGCACTCCTTTTCTTTCACCTAGCCAATGCTTCATGCTCTGCTACGATGGTGATTTTTAGATTTTGGGTGTTGGGTTCACTGGCTCTTTAAATACGGTACCTACCCGCTATAAATTATGGAAAAGCATCAAAATGGCGTGGAGTTCATTTCTTACTTCCACGCCCAACGTTGTTTTACACCGTATCAGCGTTTTCCAAAGACCGCCATTTTTTCAATACGATCAAAGGCCTCCGCCAGCTTATCTACACCGACAGTGCATGCCATGCGAAGATATCCCTCCCCGCATTTTCCAAAGGAATTTCCCGGAATCGTAAGAACATGTGCCTCACGCAGGATTACGTCTGCCGCTTGTGCAGAAGTTAAGCCCGTCGCTTTGATGCTTGGAAACACATAAAATGTTCCCTTTGGCGGGTAAAGTACAGACATGTTGCGGATCCCATTAATGCGTTCAGCGGCATAGTAAACGCGGCGGCGGTATTCTTCAATGAGTGCCGGCTGGATTGCCTTACGGTTACGCAACGCAAAGATTGCGCCGCGCTGTGAAATGGAAGGCGCCGTAAAGACAACGTTTTCGTTAATGGTACGGATCGTATCCACAATTTCCGGATCCGCAACAATGTTCCCGAGGCGCCATCCCGTCATCGTAAAGTTCTTGGAGAAACTATTGATGGTGATGGTATGCTCCCGCATCCCGGGAAGGCTTGCAAAAGGCACAAACGGAGTTTGGAAGCTGAACGCCGTGTAAATATCATCCGCCACTACGACAAGGTCGTGCTTTTTCACGATCTCCGCAATTTTTTGCATGGTCTCAAGCGATAAGCAGCTCCCCGTCGGATTGCTCGGCGAATTAAGAATCAATGCTTTGGTTTTTGGGGTAATCGCAGCAGCGAGCCGCTCAATGTTGATCTGGAAGTCCTCTTCCTCATAAGTAGGCAATTCAACAGGAACGCCGCGCGAAAGCTGCACTTGCTGAATATATGGCGTGAATAACGGAGCCTGAATCAAAACCTCATCGCCGTCGTTCAGAATCGCTTCCATGATCAGATGCATCGCAATGCACCCGCTCGTGGTAACAAAGATTTCCTCGTCCGAAACCTTCATTCCATATTCTTCGTCATAGAACTTTGCAATCTCTGCGCGCAGTTCGGGATCGCCGCGCACGTCCGTATATTTTGTGTAGCCGCGCTTGGCGTCTGCAAACGCCGCATCAATAATCCGTTCATCCGTGATCAGATCTGGGTCGCCGAGACAAAGGTTAATCAAATCATCGAAGCTATACGTTAGATCCATTGCTTTCCCCATCGGCGTTGCAATGTCCTTGCAATAGCGCTTCGATAAAAAACGATTCTTCATGTATCCTCCAAAACGTGGAATTGCTGCGCTGCTTTCATTCAGACAGTACCGTTTGCAGTGCAGCCACAGTATGTTCCACATCCTTGCGTGACACGCCATGGTTTGTTACAAAACGGAACTCTCCCCCTTCATATCCGCCAATCAACACTCCATGCTCCCGCATGCGTTCCGGCAAGGCCTCCAAAAAGGGAAGTTCCCGGTCGATCTTGCAAAAAACCATATTGATTTCTACGCTGTCGAGATCAAGCGTAATTCCGGGGACATTCTGCAGCAGCGATGCCATATAGCGGGCGTTTTCATGATCAACGTGCAGACGCTCCGGCATTTTTTCAAGTGCAAGCAGGCCTGCTGCCGCAAGGATACCGTTTTGCCGCATACCGCCGCCCAGCATCTTGCGGTACCGCCTTGCGCGCTCTACCATCTCTCGGCTCCCGGCAAACACAGCCCCGACGGGAGCGCAGAGGCCCTTGGAAAGGCAGCAGGTCAACGTGTCGGTGTACTGCGTCAATTCCTTTACGTCCACGCCAAGCGCAACCGCTGCATTAAATATGCGTGCACCGTCGAGATGCACGGGAATGCCATGCGCATGCGCAAGCGTATAGATTTCCCGCATAGTGTCCAGTGGAACAACGCGTCCGTTTGCAAGTGCGTTTTCCATGCAGATGAGCGCTGTACGAGGCTCATGGATATCGTCAGGCCGAATCGCCGCTTCAATACGTGCCGGGACGGGCAACCCGTTTTCATAAGGGATCTGACGGATGTTCGCGCCGGAAAGCACCGCTGCCGCACCGACCTCATGCATTACGATATGGCATTCCGCACCTGCGATCACCTCGTCACCGCGCCGGGTGTTGCACATCAGCGCAAGCTGGTTTCCCATCGTTCCGGAAGTAATAAACAGCGCAGCTTCAAAGCCGAGGAGCTCGGCTGCACGTGCCTCCAAACGGTTGGTGGTCGGGTCATCCTGATATACATCATCTCCGACCTCTGCACTTGCCATCGCAGCACGCATCTCCAATGTTGGCTTCGTTACCGTATCGCTCCTCATATCAATCCAGTCCATTGCGTTTCTCCTCTCTGTCTCCATTCGACATCCTTTTATTGTGAATGGTAACGCGTTATAAAGGCTTCGTCAATACAAATTTCTTGTTTTAGAGGTTTTATGATATAATTAAAATGAAAAGAAAGGTGGTATTTATGGCATCAAACTATGCGGGCGGACAATATAAAGAGTATACAGCAATGCTGCGGCAGCGCATGAGTGAGCTTCCTTCTTTCTGTGCCGAGTTTTTCCGGGGAATTGAGAACGAAACCCTTGTGCGCACGCGCTGCGCTTATGCAGGCGATCTCAGGAACTTCTTCCGTTTTGTTACAACAGAGCTCCCGGCATTTCAGGGTCGCGAGGTCAAATCCCTTACGCTTTCCGATCTCGATGCAATCAGTGCGACTGAAATTGAAATGTACCTTGCGCATGTTTCTTATTATACCGCTGAGGACAACCGTGAAGTTGTGAACCAGGACCGCGCAAAGGCGCGAAAGCTCTCAACGATCCGTTCTTTTTATAAGTATTTTTGTAAAAAAGAGAAGCTGAAAAACAACCCGCCTTCGCTTGTTGACCTGCCCACCATCCGCGAAAAAGCCATTATCCGCCTGGAACCAAACGAGGTTGCCATTTTGCTCGATGTCGTACAAAGCGGGGATGGATTAACCGAAAAGCAAAAAAAGTACCATGTGCGCACGCAAAAGCGGGATCTTGCAATCCTGACGCTCTTCCTCGGGACCGGCATCCGCATCAGTGAACTCGTTGGTATCGATATGGACGACATAAACTTTTCTGCAAATGAATTTTCGATTATTCGCAAAGGTGGGAATCAGGATATTCTTGTATTTGGGAATGAAGCACGCGCCGCACTTTTGGATTATATGCTTGAACGTGAACGCATCATCGCGGAAGAAGGACATGAAGAAGCTTTGTTCCTTTCCCTTCAGCGAAAACGGATTACTGTGCGTGCAGTAGAAAACCTGGTTGAGAAATATGCCGCGATTGCGGTTCCGCTTAAAAAAATATCGCCCCATAAGCTTCGCAGCACTTATGGGACGACCCTTTATCGGGAAACGGGCGATATTTACCTTGTAGCGGATGTGCTCGGACATAAAGATGTGAACACAACGCGCAAGCATTACGCCGCTGCCTCCGAAGACCGCAGGCGGCTCGCAGCAAAAGTTGTAAAGCTACGCGAAGATTAATGAACGGCTCTTATTCCTCCGAATCATCCGGATCAATATCAAACGCAAGGAGCGTATCACGGCTACGTGCTTTCTCGTGTTCCGCTTCGGCAGCGCGTTCCTCTTCTTCCAATGCACGCAGCTTCTCTTCCCACTCCGCAAGCAGTGCAGGATCGATATTGGGGCGCTCCAGCGGTTCGTTGAGTACGTTTACATCATCCAGCACATAATCTTCCGATAAAAGCTCGAATTCTGCAAAAACAGTATTAAATTCCCTGCCCGGTTCGTCAATACACCGACAGCAGTTATCGCAAAGCTTTCCGGGTTCCAAGTCGCAGTAATCATTTTCGGGAACGCGTCTAGTCATATCATTCACCTCACCCTGAAGTATCAGAACAAAAGTTTGATTTTGCGAGCATAGTATGCTATACTTTGCCTAACATTATACCACAATCGGGCTGTCATAGGAGAGTATCATGCCGAAACTTGGGAAAACTCAAAAAGCTGTTTATGAATTTATTTGTATTTATATCGAAGAAAACTTCATTCCGCCTACCGTGCGTGAAATCGGAGCAGCCGTAGGCTTAAAATCCACCTCCACAGTTCACATGCATTTGCAAAACCTTGCGGCAAAAGGCCTCATTATCCTAACCCCTTCCAAGCAGCGTTCCATTACGCTCCCCAAAAGCGTTGCACCTGCTTCTGCAATGTCCTCCGGTATGAACATACCGCTTGTGGGCAGTGTAGCAGCCGGACAGCCGATTCTTGCGGAAGAAAACATCCAGGATTATCTTTCCGTCCCCGAGTCATTTTTGCGCGGCCGTAGGCCCGGCGAGGTATTTGCACTGAATGTGCAAGGGGAAAGCATGATTGAAATCGGGATTCGGGATGGCGATACACTAATTGTGGATAAGGAAACAGAGGTTTTTGAAGGAGATATCATCATAGCACGCGTGAGTGGTGAAACAGCAACTGTGAAGCGGCTTTACTTTGAAAAAGGGGAAAAAATCAGGCTCCAGCCTGAAAACCAAAGCATGGAGCCAATCATAGTGGACGCTTCGGATGTTGCCATCGACGGCAAGGTAGTTGGCCTTATCCGCAAATATTGAGCTTCCAAAGCGCATCCAAGGCCAGCATGACGCCGAGTCTGCCGTGCGCATAGGTCAGCCCGCCCTGCACATATGCCGTGTAGGGCTTTTTAATTGGCGCATCCGCAGAAAGTTCGATAGAGGATCCTTGTACAAACGCACCTGCCGCCATAATAACCTGGCTTGTATAGCCGGGCATATCCCATGGCTCTGGCACAACAAAGCTATCCACCGGCGATGCGGCCTGAATGCTCCGGCAAAAGGCAATCAGAGCCTCCGCAGTGCTGAACCGCAATGACTGAACAATGTCCGATCGTTCCGCATCGCTGGACGGAAGCGTTTCCATGCCACATGCTTCAAAGGCCCGTGCAAAAAGCGCTGCTGTTTTCAAACTCTGCGCGGTAATATGCGGGGCCAGAAACAGGCCTTGGTAAAACGGTGCATAGCTGCCGGCATAGGAACCAACTTCACGCCCCATACCGGGTACCGTAAGGCGCTCGGCAATGCGTTCAATGCAAGCATGTGTTCCCGCGATGTATCCGCCTGTCGGCGCAATTCCGCCACCGGGATTCTTTATGAGCGATCCAATCTCAACATCTGCGCCAAATGCAGCCGGTTCAGACGTGCGCGTAAACTCTCCATAACAGTTGTCCACAACAATGATGCAATCCGGCCTTGCCTTTCGCACCGCATCAAATGCAGTTGCAAGGTCCGTTTCCGGCAGCAACGCATTGCGCCAAGAATAGCCACGCGAACGCTGGAAGTAAACGACGGAAGCTTGGGTTTGCAAAAGAGTGAAAACTACAGCCTCCACATTGATGCATCCCGTTTCCGTGAGTGGAACCTCTTCATATGAAATTCCCATACGCCTGAGGGATCCATACGCGTCTCCGGAAATCCCGATCGCCTTTTCCAATGTGTCATACGGCCGGCCGGTTGCGGAAAGCATACAGTCCCCCGGCTCAAGCAGCCCGGCAAGCGCAGTAAAGATCGCATGCGTGCCTGAGGTGAACTGCGGACGCACAAGCGCGTCCTCCGCATCAAGCGCATAGGCAAACACACGATCCAGCGCATCGCGGCCGATGTCATCATACCCGTATCCTGTCGTGGGAGTAAAATGATGAAGCGCAATTTTTTCCCGCTGCAACGCATGTAGTACCTTCGCCTGATTGCTGTACTCCGTTGCTTCGATGCGCGCAAAAACCGGAATAAGATCTTCTTCGGCTGCCTTTACAAACGCCTGCGCGCGCTCCGAAATGGAAAATTCCGCATAAGGGTTTTTCTGATTTTGGTTCATTTCTGTTCTTCCTTTGCTTCTTTCTTCAAACCGCCCGGCTCAATAACGATTGCACGTTCCGGAGTGATCGTAGAGATTGCATGCTTGTAAAGCAGCATCTGCTTTCCGCCGGCTTCGGCTAAAATTGCATAGCTGTCAAAACTTATAATCAGAAGATGATTAAGCTGGTATCCGTTGACTACATGCACAGTAACCGGGATTTTTTCTTTTCTGAGAGAGTTTAAAAACGTATCCTGCAACCCGCCAAAGGGCTTCATGCTATTATCGGCAGCCATGTTATTCCTCCCCGTCTTCCTGCAGAAATTGTGCCGCGATCGCCTCTCCAAGTGCTGAAATATCGGCATACACGGCTGCATCATACCAGCGGATGCGCGAATCCCGTTTAAACCATGTAATCTGCCGCTTTGCAAAGCGCCGCGTCTCCCGCTTAATTGCTTCAACCGCTTCAGAAAGCGTAATTGTTCCGCTCAAAAAAGAGAGCAGCTGTTTATAGCCAAGGCCTTGCAGCGCGGGAAGTTCGGGAGAATATCCCTTTTCAAGCAGCGCCTTTACCTCGTCCAGCAGCCCCTGCTCCATCATGCGGTCTACGCGCTGCTCGATCCGCGCATACAAAACCTCGCGCGGCATTGTAAGCCCGGCGATGCGCACCGTGTAGGGAAGCTTTGACTCATCAAGCGCTGAAAAGCCTTCTCCGTTTTCAGAAATCGGCCTTCCGGTAAGCTCAAATACCTCAAGCGCGCGAATAACGCGTTTTTTATCATTTGGATGTAGGCGTGCGGCTGAAGCTGGGTCGACCTCCTGCAGCCGTTTATGGGCGGCACCGGGCTGCTCCGCCTCGAGGGACACGTATTTTTCACGAATCGCCGGATCCGCAGGTGCACCCGTAAAGTTGAGCGGATAGGTCAAAGCATTTACGTACAGACCTGTTCCCCCAACAACGAGCGGACGTTTCTCGCGCGCGGCAATGTCGGCAATGCATGCATCCGCCATCTCTCGAAAACAGGCAACGCTGAACTTCGTCTCATTCGGTGCAACAACGCTGAGCATGTGGTGCGGTATTCCCGCGCGTTCCTCCATGGAAGGTTTTGCGGAACCAATATCCATGCCACGGTAAACCTGAATGGAATCCGCAGAAATGACTTCCGCGTTGATGCGCTTTGCGACCTCAAGCGACGCCGCAGTTTTTCCGCTGGCTGTTGGACCAACAATTAAATAGAGCTTCTGCTTTTCCCGCATATGCTTAAAGTACCCTCTTAAAAAGCTTTTCAAAATCTATCTTGGCCATTTTTACCATAACTGGGCGGCCATGGGGGCAGGTAAGCGGCGTACCTTCCGTTTCATATTCTCGCAAAAGCGCCTCAATCTCAACGTGGTCAAGCGTCTCTCCCGCTTTTACCGCATGTTTGCATGCCGCCTGAATCAGCGCGGCACGCTTCAGCTCAACGGTAGAAAGACGGTTGCGACGGTCGAGCAGGGCAATTGCCTCATGCAGGAAAGCGGCTGCTTGCGGCTCACCAATTAAATATGGTACAGCACGTACGCTCACGGTCAGCATCCCAAATTCCTCGATGTCGAAGCCAAGCTCTGCAAATTGCGGAAGGTTTTCCATTAAAGTCTCAAACTCAAGCGGTGAAAGTTTGATAACGGCCGGGATCAACAATATTTGGGATTGTGCTGCGACACCCTTTTCAGCAAATCGCTCATACAGCCTGCGCTCATGCGCAGCATGTTGGTCAATGAAGAAAGTGTCTTCATCCTGCTGAACGATCCAATAACAATCAAACACCTGGCCAATAATGCGGTATGAACCGCAGGTAAGCCTGAGCTGTTCGTTCCGTTCCGCAAGAGGCGCAGACCGTTTATCCCGTTCCTGCGCTTGCTCAGTTTTGGGTTCAGAAAGCGCTTCCGGCATGGAGGATGAGCTCTTTTGCCATGGCGTTAATTGCCGCTCCGGAATCTTGACCTGTGGAGCTACGGTAACTGATTCGGGCTCTCGAAGCATGGGGGGCTGAGCAGGTTTCTTGGATACGTCAAACGGAGAAAATGATGCTTGCGCAACGCATTCCTCTTTTGAATCAGGCGCATATGCCGTAATAGATGGTATCGTCTCCCTATCCTGTGTTTTGCGCACATATTCGGCTGATCGGCCGAATTCTGTCTGCGGCCAACCTCCACCCGTCGTGTGCGGAATTGGCATGGACACAGGATCTCCCAAAGCCTGCCTTGCAGCGATCGTGGCCGCACGCATAACGCGTTCTTCATTTTTAAAGCGTACATCCAGCTTGTTGGGATGCACGTTTACATCGATCTCATTCGGCGAGATCGCAAGGCTAAGCACGGCAAATGGGAATTTTCCAACCATCAGGCGCATATCATAAGCGCGCTGGAGCGCAAAGGAGAGTTTTTGCGATTTAATATAGCGCGCATTGATAAAAAAGCTCTGTGCGTTCCGATTGCTTCGCGCCGCCTGTTCCGTTGCAATAAAGCCGGAAAGGCGCACATATCCGTCATCATAAAATAGCTCACGCAAATGCGGAAGCATATCCGCACCGTATACACAGTAGATTGCATCCTGCAGATTTGTGTCTCCCGCACTTTGAAACACGGTTTTGCCATTTTGCACAAGTTTAAAGGCAACGTCGGCGCGCGCCATCAGCATGCGGGAAATGTAATCGCTGATGTAAGCGGATTCAGCCCGTGCGCTTTTAATGAATTTCAGGCGTGCAGGAACATTGAAAAACAGGTTCTCTACCTCAATTGCCGTACCCTGCGGAGTACCTGTGGCATGATTTTCTTTTACTTCGCCGCCACTGACGCGAAGGAGCGTTCCTGCTTCTTCCTCTGCCGTGCAGGTTTTAAGCGTTACATGCGAAACAGCGGCGATGGAAGCAAGCGCTTCACCACGGAAGCCAAGCGTCTCGATATGAGAAAGGTCGTCCGCAGTGCTGATTTTGTTTGTCGCATGCCTGAGGAACGCGGTTTCCACATCCTCAGCCGGAATACCGCAACCGTTGTCTGTTACGCGAATGGATTCGAGTCCCCCGCCTTTTGTTTCGATGGTGATAGCGGAGGCGCCTGCGTCAAGCGCGTTTTCAACGAGCTCTTTTACAACGGAAGCCGGCCGCTCAACCACCTCTCCTGCGGCGATTTGATTTGCCGTAAGCTGGCTTAGTACTTTAATCCGTTTCATGTTTACCTCAATTTTGCCCGCATATGCAAATCATAGAGCGTGTTGAGTGCTTCAAGCGGCGTGAGCGAATCCACGTTCATCTGTTTGAGCGACTCCACAATGTCATCTGGCGCAGGCGAGCCGAACAGCGTAAGCTGCTGCACATCATCCGCCGCAGGACGAAGCTCGTCCAAAAGGCCATGGTTAATGTCCGCCGCTTCAAGCTGCTTGAGCAACTCCTTCGCACGCGCAATCACATCGTCCGGAAGGCCAGCTAGCCGTGCAACCTGCACACCAAAACTTTTGTCCGCACCGCCACGAACAATGCGGCGCAGAAAAATGATATCGTCCCCAACCTCTTTTACGGAAATGCGGTAATTCTTGATCCCTGCAAGCTTGCCTTCCAGCTCTGTCAATTCATGATAATGCGTAGCGAAGAGGGTTTTAGCGCCGCATTTTGATGGATCCGCTATATGCTCCAGCACAGCCCATGCAATGGAGAGGCCGTCAAACGTGCTTGTTCCACGGCCGATCTCGTCAAGAATCAAGAGGCTGTTTGCCGTGGCGTTATTGAGGATGTTGGAAACCTCGCTCATTTCTACCATAAACGTGCTTTGTCCGGAAGCTAAGTTGTCCGATGCACCCACACGGGTGAAGATGCGATCCGTCACCGTGATTGCTGCCTTTTTTGCAGGCACAAAGGAACCCACATGCGCCATCAGCACAATGAGCGCCACTTGGCGCATGTATGTGCTCTTCCCCGCCATGTTAGGGCCTGTCAATATCAAAAGGCGGTTCTCTTTTGCATCCAACAGCGTATTGTTGGGAACAAAGCCGTCTTTTAAAGAGCGCTCTACCACAGGGTGCCGTCCATCCACAATATTTATCGCGCCCTTCTTTTGGATGTGCGGGCGGCAATAATCGTTTTCAAACGCCACTTGTGCAAGGGAACGGTAGACGTCCAGCTCTGCAATGAGTTTTGCATCTTTCTGCAAACGTTCAATGCAGCCTGCCAACGTCTCTCTCAGCTCTATGAAAAGCCGGTATTCCAAAGAGACAAGCTTTTCTTCAGCGCCCACAATTGTTTCTTCCAGTTCTTTAAGCTCCGGCGTAATATAGCGCTCCGAATTTGCAAGCGTCTGCTTGCGCTGATACGTGTAGGGCACAAGGTTTTGGTAAGATTTTGTTACATCGATATAATATCCAAATACGCGGTTATAGCCAATTTTTAGGTTTTTTATGCCCGTAGCCGATCGTTCATCAGCCTCCATTTTTGCAATCCAGCTTTTCCCGTTGCGTGCAGCTTCGCGCAGAGAATCTACTTCAGCATTAAAGCCATCCCGGATAACCCCCCCCTCCTTCACACTCAGCGGAGGGCTTTCAACAATCGCTGCATTGAGCAGCGCAGCAATATCATCCATAGGGTCAAGGTTCGCAGCAATGCGCCGGAATTCGGGCGCTTCGAGCGCAGCGACCGCCTCAAGTACTTCAGGCAGGTGGCTAAGGGAAGCGCGCAGGGCATCGCAGTCACGGGCATGAACCGTGCCATATGCGATGCGGCTGCAGAGCCGTTCAATATCATAAATTGAATTGAGCGCGCTGCGCAGCGTCTCCCGCGCATGCTGTTTTTTGAAAAGCTCCTCCACTGCGTCCAAACGCGCGTTGATGTCGTCCATATTTTGCAGAGGTTGTTCCAGCCAAGCACGCAAAAGGCGTGCTCCCATCGCCGTTGCGGTTTTATCCAGCAGATACAGGAGCGTGCTCTTTTTGCTGCCTTCAAAACGCAGCGGTTGTGTGAGCTCCAGGTTACGGCGTGTGGACGCATCCAGCCCCATGTAAAGCGTGCGGCGCAGCACACTGATCTTTCGAATATGCGCAAGCGAATTTTTCTGTGTTTCCTCTAGGTAATTCAGCAGGGCGCCTGCCGCAGAAATTGCAGAACAAAGTTTTTCGCAGCCGAATCCGGCAAGGCTTGCAACGCCAAAGTGCGTGCAGAGGCGCATGTTTGCCTGCTCCTGTTCAAAAGCCCAGCCAGCATAGCATTCAAGAAAGCTCGTTGCCTGCAGGCGTTTCACAAGCGATTCCTGCAAAAAAAGCGCATCGTTTGCAATGATTTCGGTGGGTTGGATGCGAGCCAACTCATCCATAAGCTCAGTTGCCCATTTTTCAGAATTGAACTCCATCACGACAAAGTCGCCCGTGGAAACATCACAATAGGCAAGGCCCAAAGTGTTCGCACAAAGGAACAAAGAGGCTATGTAATTGTTCTTGCGCTCATTGAGCATGCTTTCCTCAATCACAGTGCCGGGCGTAAACACGCGCACAACATCGCGTTCCACCAGCCCTTTTGCAAGTGCCGGGTCAGTCAACTGCTCGCAAACAGCCACCTTATAACCCTTTTCAATCAGGCGGCTAATATAAGAATCTACTGCATGATATGGTACGCCGCACATCGGAGCACGCTCCTCGAGCCCGCAATCACGCCCGGTGAGTACGATGTCAAGTTCGCGCGCCGCAGTCAGCGCATCCTCAAAAAACATTTCATAAAAATCGCCCAAACGGAAAAACAAAAGGCAATCGCTATATTTTTCCTTAAGCGTCAGGTATTGCTGCATCATGGGCGTCAGGCTTGCCGGCATTGGCGCATTTTCCTCCCGTTCAATTGTCCGCACAAAACAAATTCCGGCGCATGCCGGGTAAAGCGTTTAATGCTTGCAGCCGCCGCAGCCGCCGCAATCACCACCGCATGCTCCTGTGGGCTCATCGCTGAAGTCAGCGCCGATGCAAGCCGCAATCACACGGTTCACGCGCTGCATCAGGGCTTCAAAAGCATGCTGCGCGTCCAGCATCTCCACGAACGGCCCGGACTCCATCAGTTCAGTTTGGATGTCGTCAATTTCATTGGAAAGCGTAGAGAGGTCAATTCGATTATCCGAATCTCCTCCCTCAGCCAGCAGATCCGCAATCATCCTCTGCTTTTCCTGAAGCAGGTTGATCGTATTGGCTAAAGTCTCGTTTTCCTCTATGGCAGCGCGCGCCTGAAGCATGCGCCTGAATTCTTGGGATTCGCTCAGTGCAATACCAAGCTCTCTTGCTTTTTCAATCACCATTTGATTTTTCCGCCCTTCTCTCATTCATTCCACAAGTTCGCCAATCAGCGAATTGTTCTGTATTCCCGTAATCCTCACATGGCGCATTGACCCAATGAGTCCCGCGTCACCGGGAAAATATACCATTTTAAAATTTGTGAGTTTTCCATATGCCATGGGTGCTTTCTCCCGCCGGTCGCAACCTTCGACGAGTACCGTGCCCTCTTGGCCGATGTATTTCCGGTTTCCCACCTTAAGCTGCTCTGCACTGCATGCATTCAGGCGAAGCAAGCGATCTTTTTTGACCTGTTCGGGGACTTGGCTCTCCATCTCCGCAGCGCGCGTCCCAAGGCGTGGTGAATACATGAAGGTATATGCGGCTGAAAAACCGACCTGCCGCACAAGCGCAAGGGTTTCCTCAAAATCCTCCTCTGTTTCGCCGGGAAAGCCTACAATAATGTCTGTTGTGAGCTCCACACCCTCTACTGCCGCTCGGATATCTTCTACGAGGCCGAGATATTTTTCGCGTGTATAGCGGCGGTTCATTTCGGAAAGAATGCGGTTGCTGCCGGACTGGACCGGCAGATGAATATGATTGCAGACCTTTGGCAGGGTTGCCATCGCCTCGATCAACCGGGGAGAAAGATCCTTGGGGTGCGATGTCATAAAGCGGATGCGTTCAATGCCCTCCACAGTGCTTACGCGGCGAAGAAGCTCTGGAAAATCCACCCCGTCATCCGCATAGGCATAGGAGTTAACGTTCTGTCCAAGCAGCGTAATTTCCCGGAAACCACGCTCCGCAAGTGAACGTACCTCAGCAACAATGTTTCCCGGCGCACGGGAGCGTTCCCTGCCGCGTACATACGGCACAATACAGTACGAGCAAAAGTTGTTGCATCCGTACATAATCGTAACAAACGTGGAAAAACTGCCGCCGCGCACCACGGGCAGCCCTTCGACAATCTCGCCGTCACTTTCACGTACAGAAAACACACGTTCGCCTGCCAGCGTGCGGGACAGCAGCAATGGGAAATGATGCAGCTCATGTGTTCCGAACACAAGATCCACAAACGGGAAACGCTTAAAAAGCCGCTCAGCAACTTCTCGCTGTTGCATCATACAGCCGCATACGCCTATCAAGAGACCCGGTTCATCCTCCTTCCGCTTTTTAAGCGCTCCAATGTTGCCGAACACGCGCTTTTCAGCATGTTCGCGCACACAACATGTGTTGAACAGCAGCAGGGTCGCTTCTTCCTTTGAAGGCGCAGGGGAAAATCCGCATGTTTGCAGCATGCCGGAAAGCTTCTCGGCATCATGATCGTTCATCTGGCAGCCGTAAGATTCGATATAATATTGAAAGCCGCGTCCTTCCAGCTCCTTCTTTAAGCTGGCTGAAGCCTGAAGGCTTTTCTGCAGCTCTTCCGGCGGAACTTCAACAGTTTTTCTCATTCGTTTACCTCATAAGCATATTTACACTAATGCTATTATATCTTTTATGGGTGCAATCCGCAACAAAAGAAAGGATCATACTTCCCCCTCCTGCTGCCGCCGCTTTATTTCGCCGTCTTCTGCACCTGGAGTCCTTATAGCATGCTTTCTTTGCAGGCTCCGCTTAAAACGTTGCACCAATACAAAACTTGCAGCATAGAAATGATTGACAGACAACGATGCTGAATGCTATAATACGTTCGTTGAGCCAAAGGGGCATGATGTAATGGTAACATAGCGGTCTCCAAAACCGTTCTTGAGAGTTCGAATCTTTCTGCCCCTGCCATAGTCGCCGCAAGCTTCATATCGCTTGCGGCGATTTTTTATGTTCCGCTGCTCCCCTTTTCCGCAAGCGGTTCATTGTCGCTGCCAAGTTTCCTCAGGTTGCGCGTGTTCAAAGCTGCACCCAAGACTGCCGAAAAGCAGCTGCTTTTCCTTTCCTGCATGAGCGCCGTTTCTTTTTCAATAAAACTGCACGATATAATCGCGTAGATTGTCATATGCGATGCGCCGCACCTCCGCCTCCGAAAGACCCTCGTGCAAAAGTGCGTCGAGCAGCCTTGGTACATCGCCCCAGTTCTTTAAATCTCTGGGATATTCGCTCATGCCGTCAAAATCCGAACCGAGCGCCACATGCTCCAAGCCGCCCACTTCCGCTATATGCAGAATATGCCTCACGATGTCCGCAATACTGGCTTCTCCTTTTCGGCAGAGCTGTGGCGGATAGTAGTTCACGCAGACAACACCGCCGCTTTCCGCAATGGCGCGGATGTGTTCATCCGAAAGCGACCGTTTATGAGGACAGACTGCGCGTGCATTGGTATGCGAGGAAAACGCCGGGTGCTTCACACTGGACAGTACGTCATCGATGCCTGCATCGCTCAGGTGCGCCAAATCCACCGCCATACCGATGCGATCCATCTCGTAAACGATTTCACGTCCAAGTTTTGTGAGCCCGCGGTTCACACGGCTCATTGCGGGATGTGCCAATTCATTTGTGGCGTTCCAGGTCAAAGTCATAGCGCGCACGCCCAGACGGTAAAACAGGCGCAGGTTTTCTTCACGCCCCATCAAAGCCTCTCCGCCTTCGAGGGTGAGCACTGCTGCAATCTTTCCGCTTTCCGGCGTAAACTCCCGCGAGAACGGTGTAAGGCCCGCATCCTTGCATTCTTCAAGCATGCGGTAATACGCATCGATCAGCCACATGCACTGCTGCAGGCCGGAGGCTCGCATGTCCGGGTCAATCCATGCCGCAAAAAACTGGATAGAAGCACCGCCCTGATGTAAATACGGCAGGCTGACAGCCTGCCGGGGCGCTGTTGTTTTCAGTTTGAAATGGTCATAAAGCATGTAATATAAAAAATCACAATGTGCATCCGCAACCGGAATCAAGTGTTCCACATTTCCTCCCACTTAAAAATCAAGGATATGCAGCCAAGCATATCCTTGATTTTTTCAAACATTATTTTGCAAATTCCACGGCGCGCGTTTCGCGGATTACGTTCACCTTGATCTGTCCCGGATATTCGAGCTCTGTCTCAATGCGCTTAACGATTTCCTTAGCCATGATGATGGTATCGGCATCATTCACGTTCTCCGGTTTTACAACAATACGCACCTCGCGGCCCGCCTGAATCGCATAGGACTTATCTACGCCCTCAAAAGAGTTCGCAATTTCTTCCAACTTTTCAAGGCGCTTAATGTAATTTTCAAGCGTCTCGCGGCGCGCACCGGGCCGCGCGGCGGAAATTGCATCTGCGGCCTGAACGAGTACAGCCTCTACCGTCGCCGGCTCCACATCGCCATGATGTGCCATAATCGCGTTTACGACCTGATTGTTTTCACGATATTTTTTAGCGAGATCAGCGCCAATCTGCACATGTGGTCCTTCAACCTCATGATCGATTGCCTTGCCAATATCATGTAAGAGGCCAGCGCGCTTTGCAAGGCTAACGTTTGCACCGATCTCGGCCGCCATGATGCCTGCAAGGTGAGAAACCTCAATGGAATGCTTCAGTACATTTTGGCCATAGCTGGTACGATAGCGCAGGCGGCCAAGTACTTTCACAAGCTCATGGTGCAATCCGTGAATGCCGGTTTCAAAAATTGCCTGTTCCCCTGCCTCGCGAATCTGTACATCAACTTCCTTGCGCGCCTTTTCCACCATTTCTTCAATGCGTGCAGGATGGATTCGGCCATCCATGATGAGCTTTTCAAGCGCGATGCGCGCTACTTCGCGGCGAACAGGGTCAAACCCCGAAAGGATGACAGCCTCGGGCGTATCGTCGATAATGAGATCGACACCGGTTGCGGTCTCAAGTGTACGGATGTTGCGGCCCTCACGCCCAATGATGCGGCCTTTCATTTCATCGTTTGGAAGCGGAACAACGGAAACTGTAGTTTCCGCCACATGATCGGCAGCGCAGCGCTGAATGGCCATGGAAACGATGTTGCGTGCACGCTTATCCGCTTCTTCCTTGGTCTTTGCTTCAATATCGCGGATCATCAGCGCCGCTTCGTGGCGGGCATCACGCTCCACATTGCTCAAAAGGATTTCCCTTGCCTCGTCCATCGACATTCCGGAAATGGTTTCAAGCTCCTTAAGCTGGCGGTCATGCAAATCCTGAATGGAAGCTTCGAGATCCTCTACCTCTTTCTGCTTCCTGTTCAGCGCCTCTTCCCGTTGTTCAACGCCGTCAATTTTCTTATCCAGTGTTTCCTCGCGTTGAACCAATCTGCGCTCAGCGCGCTGCAATTCGTTGCGCCGGTCGCGGTTTTCCTTTTCGTTTTCGCTCTTGATTCGGTAAACCTCTTCCTTTGCTTCCAAAATGGTCTCTTTTTTTATGCTTTCTGCGCGTTTCTGCGCATCATCAATCATTTGCTTGACGGCGTCCTCCGCCTTTGCAACCTTGGCTTCCGCGATATTTCGACGATAGCAGTATCCGCCAAAACCGCCCGCAGCCAAACAAGCCACCCCAACTGCAATGGGGATTATAATGTCGTTCACAGACAAACAAGCACCTCCAAGTGTATATAAAATGCCGAGTATCTCACTACTCAGTATGCATGGACACAATTCCATAAACCGCAAAATCTATGAAATTACACACCGACATAATTACTCACAGTTATTTTAACCCCTTTGAAAATAAAAGTCAAGGATACGGGGGGCCGTATCCTTGACATGCTTAAGATATTTTTTACGCTGTTTTCAGCGGTCACGGGGGGCTATTCTTCCGCTTCCGGATGCGCCTCCGGCTTGGCAGCAGCTGCAGCAAGTTCTGCACGGAGCTTATGCTCAATTTCGTTGCACAGCTCCTGATTGTCCTTCAAAAACAGGCGTGCATTGTCGCGCCCCTGCGCCATGCGCATATCCCCATAGGAATACCAAGCCCCAGTCTTGTTGATGATTTTGTGGTTTACGGCCATATCCAACACAGATCCCTCATGCGAGATGCCTTCGCCGTAAATAATGTCAAATTCAGCGGTTTTAAACGGCGGAGCAACTTTATTTTTTACAACCTTAATCCGCGTCCTGTTGCCGACTACATCGTTGCCGTTTTTGATGGAATCAATCCGCCGCACGTCAAGCCGAATGGAAGCATAAAACTTAAGCGCTTTACCGCCTGTGGTGGTTTCAGGATTGCCGAACATTACGCCAACTTTTTCGCGGAGTTGGTTGATAAAAATGACGATCGTGTTGGATTTGCTGATAACACCCGCAAGCTTTCGCAGCGCCTGGGACATAAGACGCGCCTGCAAGCCGACATGCGAATCCCCCATATCGCCCTCAATTTCCGCCTTTGGCACCAATGCTGCCACAGAGTCGATAACAACAACATCCATCGCCCCGCTGCGCACCAACGCCTCGCATATTTCAAGCGCCTGTTCTCCAGTATCCGGCTGGGATACATAAAGTTCATCCACATCTACGCCCAGATTCTCTGCGTATACAGGGTCAAGCGCATGTTCTGCATCAATGAACGCAGCCGTTCCGCCAAGCTTCTGGGATTCGGCGATTACATGCAGCGCAATTGTCGTTTTACCGGAAGATTCCGGGCCATAAATCTCAATAATTCTACCGCGTGGAATGCCGCCCACGCCAAGGGCAAAATCCAGCTCCAGGCAACCGGAAGGGATCGTGGAAACGCTGATCTTTGCAGCCGCATCGCCCAACTTCATCACAGCGCCCTTACCAAATTGTTTTTCGATTTGGCTTAATGCCATCTCCAATGCTTTTTCTTTTTCCATTGCCATAGCGGACGGTACCATCCTTTTTTAATAATCAGAGTGTTGGAATAATTCTAACATATGTTCGCTTTTTTTGCATCAGCAATTTGTTAAGCTTCCGCATAAATAACGCCGGAGCAGGTCGAGTGCATTAAGACTCGCCGCGTTGCGGATCCGTTCCCGGTTTCCGCTCAAATGCAGTTCCCGCACAACTGTGCCCTTTGCGCCGGCAAGCGCGATATACACAAGACCGACAGGGCGCTCCGCCGTCCCGCCGTCCGGTCCTGCGATTCCGGTCGTCGCAAGGCCCAGTGAAGCACCGGAAGTTGCACGAACCCCTTCTGCCATTTCGCGGGCAACCGCTTCGCTTACGGCAGTATGCGCTTCCAGCGTTTCCCGTTTTACGCCAAGACGGCGCATCTTTGCCTCATTTGAATAGGTAACCGCTCCCTCCAAAAAATACTCCGATATCCCCGGAACGGAAATGAGTTTTGAAGCGATCATACCGCCTGTGCAACTTTCCGCTGCGGCAAGCGTCATTCCATGCTCTTGGAGCAGCGCGGCACAGACCTCGTGGAGTTCCTGATCGTTTGTTGAATAGACTACGCTGCCAAGCGTTTCCTTGATTTCTGCAAGCAAAGGGGCCACCATCAGTTCGCCTTCGGCTACATTCTTACAGCGTGCCGTGACGCGCAGCTTCATTTCTCCGGCAAGCGCATAAGGCGCAACCGTTGGGTTTGTTTGCCGTTCCATCAATGGTAAGAGGCGGTATTCCGCTTCGGATTCTCCCATGCCGAAGACGTGCACAACGCGGGACAGAAGCATATACCCGCTTCGCTTCTCAAGATATGGCATTACGGAAGCGTCAAACATCGGCGCCATTTCTTTTGGCGGTCCGGGAAGTAAAATTGCAGCCTTCTCCCCTGCCTCTACGATGCAGCCGGGCGCCGTACCGTTTGGGTTCGGCAGGATGATACAGCCGCGCGGGAACATAGCCTGCTTCATGTTATTCGGCGTCATCTCGCGTCCCATGCGGGCAAAGCGTGCGCGGATATGCGCTTCAGAAGCCGGATCAAGTACAAGATCCAGCCCGAATGCATCCGCAATCGTTTCTTTGGTAAGGTCGTCTGCAGTGGGTCCGAGTCCCCCTGTCAGGATCAGCAGATCCGCCCGGGAAAGCGCAAGGTCTACCGCAGCAACAAGGCGATCGTGATTATCGCCAACCGTAGTTTGAAAGTAGCAGTTAATTCCAAGATCACACAACTTTTGGGAAATATATTGCGCGTTTGTATTCAAAATATTGCCCATCAGCAGCTCTGTGCCGACGGAAAGTATCTCAGCCGTCATGATTTCGCCTTTCTGAAGTTAATCAAATTTCAGAGCCTTGAGGTTTTTTACGATATAGTCTGTGCAGGACCACACTGCCAATACCACGGAAATCCAAATTACAATCTGATCAAACGGCACGCCAATTCTATTGAACAGCGGATTGCCCAAAAGGATGAGCACTATGCCAATAAATTGTGTTAAAGTCTTAAGTTTCCCGATCTTCCCCGCTGCAATCACAACGCCCTGCGTAGCAGAAACGAGGCGAAATGCGCTGATGACAAGCTCGCGGCCAATGGTCAGGAATGTGGCAATTGGAGAGCAGAGGCCATATGCCGTCAGCATAATCATCGCCGCTGCAGTCAAAAGCTTGTCCGCCATAGGGTCCATCAATTTGCCAAAATCGGTGATGAGATTATACTTGCGTGCGATGTACCCATCGAGCATGTCCGTGAAATATGCTACAACAAACACGGCGGCGGCAATATACATCGCTCCTTCCACAGGTAAGTAAAAACACGCCACAAATACAGGGACCAGAATAATGCGCAGGATTGTGAGTTTATTCGGGAGGTTCATTGCAGGAGTTCTCCTTTCAGATCATATGCATCCGCATGTGTCAATTTAACCTTTACAAACTTTCCGGGTATGAGGCCGGCATTTTTTGTGCCGGAAACGGCAATCATGCCATCCACATCAGGCGCTTCCGCATAGCTTCTGCCATATGCCATATCCCCTGAAACACGTTCCACCAGAACGGTTTCCGTTTTGCCCACACGTTTTCTGTTCAATTCAAGAGAAATATGCCGCTGTGCACGCATGATTGCATCAAGGCGCTCCTGCTTCACATGCTCCTCAACTTGCCCGTCCATCAGCGCCGCAGATGTTCCATCCTCCGGAGAGAATGCAAATGCGCCGACGCGGTCGAAAGGATAGCTTTTCAAGAATTCAGCCAATTGCCCGAATTCAACTTCCCCCTCGCCCGGAAAGCCCAACATGACCGTTGTACGCAGAATAAATGCATCCGAAGCCCTGCGGATGTATTCAACCATATGCTCGATGTGTTCGCGCGTACCGTGGCGGTTCATGCGCGTAAGCAATGCAGACGCAATATGCTGAATGGGCATGTCGATATACTTTACAATTTTGTCGTTGGAAAGCATGGTGTCAATCAGTTCTTCCGTTACCGTATTCGGATATGCATAGAGGACGCGAATCCATTGGAAACCATCGACTCCACACAGTGCCCGCAAAAGCTCGGCAAGCATAGGCTTGCCGTAAAGCTCGCTTCCATAGGCAGAAGTGTCCTGTGCGATCAATGTAAGTTCTTTTACGCCGCTTTCCGCCAAAGAATGCGCTTCTCTCAGCAGCACATCCATAGGCACGCTCTTTCTTCCGCCGCGGATCAACGGGATTGCGCAATAAGTGCACCGGTTGTCGCATCCATCCGCGATGCGCAGGTAGGCACTGTAAGCAGGCGTAGTAAGAATCCGGCCTCCATGCATCGCGCAGTTCGCTGGAAGCCCCAGCATCGTACACACACGCCGTACCAACAGTTCCGGCTCACGCACACCCCAAAAGAGATCCACCTCTGGCATTTCTGCTTCAAGCTCACCGGGGTAACGCTGGCTCAGGCAGCCAGCCATCACGAGCAGCTTACAGCGTCCGGTTTGCTTATATTGCGCCATCTCAAGCGTGGTATTGATAGATTCTTCCTTTGCAGGAGTTATAAAGCCACAAGTGTTCACAAGAAGCACCTCCGCCTCTTCCGGATTCGGCGTAATCGTAAACCCCGCATCCGCAAAGCAGCCGAGGATGCGCTCGGAATCCACGCGGTTTTTTGAACACCCAAGCGAAATAACACCGACTGTACTCATTCTTCGTGCCCCTCCGTCTCATTTCCCGTTCCAAACATGCGGTTATATTCCGCGTGGTCGATCAAAAGCTTACGCGGTTTACTGCCATCAAAACCGCTTACGATCTTCATCTGTTCCATGATGTCAATCAAGCGCGCAGCCCGCGCATACCCTACGCGCAAGCGGCGCTGAATCATTGAAATGGATGCCTGCCCGCTGTCAAGTACGATCTTGACAGCCTCCGGCAAAAGCTCGTCCTCCTGCTTTCCATTGCCCTGCGCGCCGGTGGCAGCGCCGGTAGTCAATTCCTCAAACGCGCTTTCCTGCACAGGCGGTACAGACTGGGTTTCGCCAAAGAAATCCATTACACGTTCCACCTCTTCATCCGAAACAAAAGCCGCCTGTGCGCGCACAGGTTTATTTGCGCCGTTTGCATGGAACAACATGTCGCCTTTGCCGAGCAGTTTTTCCGCACCGCTTTCATCCATGATGACGCGGGAATCCACGGCGGAAGATACCATAAACGCGATTCGTGAAGGAATGTTTGCTTTTATCAGGCCCGTAATGATATCTGTGGAAGGGCGCTGGGTGGCAACAATCAAATGGATGCCGGAAGCACGGCCAAGCTGCGCTATGCGGCAGATAGACTCCTCCACCTCCTTCGCGGCAACCATCATCAGATCTGCAAGTTCGTCAATCACGATCACGATGCGTGGAAGCTTTTCCTCCTCCGATACAAGGCTGTTATAGCGATCCAATCCGCGCGCGTTCTTTTGTGCCATCTTCTGGTAGCGCTGTTCCATCTCAAGCACAGCCCACTTCAGCGCACCCGCTGCCTTCTTGGGATCCGTTACAACGGGCAGAAGCAGATGCGGAAGTGTTGAAAACACCTTCATTTCGACCACTTTGGGGTCGATCAGAATCATCCGCACATCACTCGGCGCAGATTTGTACACCATGCTGATAATAATATCATTAATGCAGACGCTTTTTCCGGAACCCGTGGAGCCTGCAATCAACAGATGCGGCATGCGGTCGAGATCTGCGAACATCACCTTGCCCGCAATGTCCTTACCGAGCGCGAACGCGATGGGGGATTTCGCGGCCATATACTCTTTGGATTCCACGATTTCACGAAGCAGCACCGGCGCCGTATTCTTATTTGGGATTTCGATGCCGATTGCGGCCTTCCCCGGAATGGGCGCTTCAATGCGCACGCGCGGGGCAGCAAGTGCGAGCGCAATATCCTGTGAAAGGGTTGTGATGCGATTTACGCGCACTCCTTGTGCCGGCTGCAGTTCAAAGCGGGTGATCACAGGGCCAACGCTGATATTGATGATGCGTGCGCTAATGTTGAAGCTTGCAAGTGTTTCCACAAGGAGCTTTCCCTTTTCCTGCGGGGATTCCGTCCCAGCCGCATAGTGTGGGTTAGGGCTGTTCAGCAGCGTGAACGGCGGGCGTTGATATTCAATTACAGGTGCCGCGGACTCAATGCTCTCTACCTCGGCAGGTTGTGCTATGCTTTCCTGCGGTTTTGCGGGCTTTTCCACCGTTGGCAAAATGGTTTCAGTTTCGGAAACTGCAGGCGCACGATCTGAAATACGGGAAACGCGCTCTTGCTCCGGAATCGGCGGAATATATTCCGGCGCAAAGTAACTTCCATCTTCCAGTGGCTCGTCCAAACCTTGGAATGCAAAATTCCCCTGCTCATCCAGTGGCAGTGAAGCGGGCTTCTTCTTTTTTCGCTCAATCGCACCGCTCGTGGGCATAAATGCAAGCTCACCTTCAGCGTTGCGCACAGCATTGGGATTTCCTGCAGGCTCCATTTCAGGCCCAATTGTAAGCGCTTCAGCTTCCCGGGCAGCTTTGTTCCGCCGTTTCATGGGCCGCTCAGGCACAGCATCGACGGCCTTCGTGCGTTTAGCCGCAGGTTTCTGCGCAAGAGCTTCAGTATAAAGCTCTGCCTTACGCTGTTCGCGTTGTGCTGCCATGTGATCTACACCGGTCTTGATTGTAGCGCCGAGCTTTTCCCCCGCATGCTTGATGGATAGTTTTGTCAGCACCAGGAATGTAACAAGAATACATGCGATAAACAGGATATAAGCGCCAACTTTACCGATTAGCAGCAGCGAAGGATATGCCAGTAAAGCACCAAGCATGCCGCCGCCCTGCCGATAAAGCGTCCCGAACTCATAGGCATCTTTATAGTATTCAAGGAAACGCACGCCTTCAATTGCAGACCGTGCATGAATGTGCAGCAAGGTTAATATTGAAAGCGTGCCCAAAACAACGAGAAAGACCGCAGCAGGCCGCATTGAGTTTTCAGAAAAAATAATTAATAGCACTCCAAAAGCCACTACTGCTGCCGGAACAGCATATCCACCAAGGCCAAAGATTCCAAAGAAAAAGGCGCTAATCGCTTTCCCGACCAATCCCACTGCATCAGAATACAGGCTCGCCCCTAAAAAGAGGCCAAGTGCAATCAGGCAGATCCCTGACACTTCCCTTCGGTTCTGCTCTTCAATCTGCTTATTTCGTTTTGTGGCTTTCTTTTTAGTTGCCATAAGTTCACCTCACAACGCCATACGGATTATATTATACTATAATTCCGGTTTTGTTAAAAGCACAAAAACACCCTTCCAAAGCGTTCCCGCACGGAAGGTGTGTTTGAAAAGATTCACTTTAAAAGGCGAAATGATTCGATATCATTGCAGCCGCGGCTTCCGGCGCAAGCGTCGTATTATCGATACGGAGATAATTCGGGTAAGGGATCTCACCATCCATAGAGTTAAGCCGATATTTCTTTTCCACTGCGCAAAAGATTGCCTCTGAACGCACCAAGTCGCGTTTTGTTGGCTTGTTGGCAAGCCGGTTCGGTGTTTTATTGCGCTCAAAGCGCACAGCATATTCTGCCGAAAGCTCAACGAAGTACACTTCTGCTCCATGTGTGCGAGACAGCTGATACAAACTTTCGATATATGCCCAATCCTCCTGCATATCAAACGCCCATACATAGGTAAAGATCAAACCGGGTAAACCGCTTTCTGCCACAGCCTCAAAAATTTCCTGTCGGAACAGCGAAACAAGGCGCTTTCCTTCCGCGGTGCCATAATCAAAAAAATTTGACACCAGGTCAATTGTCATATGGTTGTGAAACAATTTTAAGCCTGTTTGTTTTGCGAGCTCCTGCCCCACTGTCATTTTCCCCACTGCCTGTGGCCCAAATAAAATTACAAGCTTCAAAATTTTGCCTCCTGACGGGAAGGATAAAAATTGGGCTGTTCCAAAGAACAGCCCAATTCCATTAAAAAGCGTGATTATTTCTCTTCGTCATCGCTTGCGGTGAAACCTGCAAAGAGGTCCGCCAAAGAAGTCGTCGCGGACTGCACCGGCGGCAGATCATAGTCGGCATCTTCACGACGCGGGCGTTCACGACGCTCACTGCGCTCCGGACGCTCACTGCGTTCCGGACGTTCGCTGCGGCGCTCAGAACGGTTCTGCTGAGGCTGGCGCGCGGACTCGGCCGCCGCAGCACGCTGTTCTGCGCGCTCAGCAGCAATGCGCTCACGCTCTGCCTTTTCCTTGGCAAGTTCTTCCGCAATCTCAGGATTCTCCTCGAGAATAACCTCACGGCGGCTCAGGCTGATGCGTTTCGCTTCGGGGTTCACATCAAGAACCTTGCAGCGCACGATATCGCCAACATTGATTTCATCCTCTACCTTGACGATCCGCTTTACGCCAACCTGAGAAATATGGATCAGGCCATCGATCGTCGGTTCAAGCGCTACAAATGCGCCGAACGGCACAATGCGTACAACCTTGCCTTCTACGATCGAGCCAACAGGATACTTCTTGTCAGCCATTGTCCAAGGCTTGGGCTGAAGCTGCTTATAGCCAAGCGATACACGCTGCTTTTCAACATCAACATCTCGAATCAAAACTTCGATTTCCTGGCCAATAGAAAGCACATCCGAAGGATGCTTCACGCGACCCCACGCAACGTCGGTCACATGAACAAGACCGTCGATTCCGCCGATATCGACAAATGCACCGAAATCGGTAATTCTCCGTACAACGCCCTTAACCTTTGCGCCGACTTCAAGCTGCGCCCACTTCTGCTTGCGCGCTTCTTCCGCCTCCGCGAGCATGACAGCCTTGTGGGAAGCGACAATGCGTTTGCGCGCCTTATCAACCTCAATGACCTTCAGCTTGATGGGCTGACCGACAAACTCGTCGATCTTCTCAATGTACTTGGTAGAAAGCTGAGATGCAGGAATGAATGCACGAACTCCATCAATTGTAGCAATCAAGCCGCCTTTAACAACTTCTTTTCCGACGCCTTCAAATACCTTATCCTGAATGTTTTCATCCTGAACAAGGTTGTCCCACATCTTCTTGCTTTCAACGTTTTTGCGGGAAAGCAAAACGTTTCCTTCGCCATCGTTGACCTTAAGGACTTCAACCTCAATCTGGTCGCCGATATTTACTACGTCTGCGGGGTTTACATCCGCATCGGCCGAAAATTCGCTGCGAGGAATGAACCCGTCAGACTTGTAACCGATGTTCACGCACACTTCGCCATCAACGATCTGCACAACAGATCCGGTAAGGATCTGACCGTTCCTGATCCTGACAAGGGTCTTCTCGAACTCTTCGGCAAAGTTGGGGTCCGTGTTCTCGCCCTGCTCGGTCGTCTCCGCAGCAATCTCCTCAGTGGGGGCCGCTACGGCGGGTTCTTCGACGGTAGCTGTTGCTTCCGTTTCGACCTCACTGTTTTCTACGGGATTTTCAGCCATCGTCTTTTCCAGTTCGCTCATCCTAGTTATAACCTCCCTAATTATCCAATCCGGCGCGGATGCGCCTGAAACAATACCTATTATATCATCCGCATGGATTTTTTCAAGTGAAAGTTCGCTATGTTTTGCTAATGATTGTATATGTTTACAATGTTTTTTGCAAACGGAAAGCAATTTCTGCGTGTTGGAGCTATTTTCATCTCCTATCACCACCATTCGGGTGCAGGATTTGCTCAATTCTTCAGCCTCTTTTTGGCGTGCTTCCGTGGTGCTGCATATGGTGCGGAATACGTGCAAATCTGAAAAGTGCAGGCGTGCCTGCGCCGCAGCAGCTTCAAACAGTGCCACAGACGTCGTCGTTTGTGCAATCAGCGATACGGCTTCCGTCTGAGGCACCAAAAGAACATCCTCCAGTGAGCGGACAAAAAATGCTTTTCCGCCGCAGCATCCGTTAATTCCAATGCACTCAGGGTGGAATGGATCCCCAACGATCATTATGTGCCGCCCTTTTCGGACTTCATCAAGGGCGATTTCATGAATACGGCGCACAAACGGACAGGTTGCATCAATTATGATGAGTTTATGTGTCTCGCATGCCGCATAGGTTTCCGGCGGAACGCCATGTGAGCGGATCACAACGTGAGCTCCCTCCGGGATTTCAGCAAGCGTTTCAGCGGTAATCACACCATTTCCGGCAAGCCGCTCCACAACTGCTGCATTGTGAATCAACGCTCCCAACGTGTAAACCTTTCCATGAATCGCCGCAGCTTTTTCCGCCAACTCAATCGCCCGGCGCACCCCAAAGCAAAAGCCAATATGTTTTGCAACCCTTATCCGCAATAGAGTTCCTCCAGTTCTATCCGCAGCGCATCAATCGAATCGGCAAGCTCGTCAGTTACGACCTCAATCAGGGAAGATTTGTTTGCAGTGGCGACAATCGAGCTGACGTCAATCGGCTTTCCCACGAGCATTACAGGCCGGACTTGGCGCGACGTATCCGGATGTATATAAATTGGTATAACCGGCGCTCCGGAACGGATCGCAAGAAATGCCGCGCCCTTTTCAAATTCATCCAACGAATCCGTCACGGCTCGCTTTCCTTCCGGAAAAATGCCAAACACCTCCCCTTTATCCAGCACTTTAAGCGCATTTTTAAGCGATTGTAAATCCACATTTCTCCGGTTTACCGGGAACGCATAAAGCGAACGGAAAAAGAAATTCCCAAGTTTGGATGCAAAGAGCTCCTTCTTCGCCATAAAGTGAATGTTGCGTGGAGAAACGAGCGCAAGAATCAGAGGATCCCACATGGACCTATGATTCGCGATAAAGATCGCTTTCCCCTTTACGCGCAGATTTTGTCTGCCATAAACGATCGGTCGCGTTACAAGGAGGATGATTGGCCCAATCAACCATTTAATAAGAAGATACAGCATTCCTTTATTCTCCGGCAATTATGCAGCGCAACACTTCATTTACGGCATCGTCTATGCTCATATCGGTTGTGTCGATCAGCACAGCCTCCGGCACCCGAACCAACGGAGCAAACGCACGTGTGCTGTCCGTATGGTCGCGTGCAAGAATCTCCTCTTGCAGCGATTGCAGTGTTTTGTCCATCCCGAGCCCCTTTTCCCGCAGTTCTGCAAGCCGCCTGCGCGCACGCTCTTCCGCCGAGGCAGTCACATAAAACTTATATGGCGCATCCGGCAACACAAATGAGCCGATTTCCCGTCCATCCATAATGACATCATGTTCTTGCGCAAACTGCCGCTGGCTTTCCGCCAGCTTAATGCGCACCTCGGGAATTACGCCGATGTCGGACGCGCCTTTTGCTACCTCCGGCGTGCGGATCAGCACGGAAACATCCTCTCCGTCTAAATAAGTATGCTGGATACCATTTTTGTTTTCCACTGTGATCTCTGTTCGGGGGAGGAGCGGGAGCACATGCTCTGCATCGCCCGGCTCAATTCCCAAGCGCAGTGCCTTGAGGGCCATGGCGCGATACATGGCCCCCGTGTCAAGGTGCAGGATGGAAAGCCTCTCTGCAATATGTTTTGCAACTGTGCTTTTTCCCGCTCCGGCTGGACCGTCAATCGCAATATGAATCCTTTGCTTCCGTTTCATCTTCAGTTTACCGACCTTCCTGCCAATACTCCAGTAGAGCATGCAATTTGTAAGTTATAGCCGCCCGTGCAGGCATCAACATCGATCACCTCGCCCGCAAAATACAAGTTTTGCACAAGCTTTGATTCCATCGTGGATGGGTTGATCTCCTTCACCGCAATGCCGCCGCGCGTGATAATCGCCTGCTCCACCGGCAAAGCGCGTTTTACCGTAAGCGGGATTGCCTTGAGCAAGGCTGCAAAGCGCTGCCGCTGCTCCCGCGTAATTTGATGCACAGGAGTTTCCGCAGGAATCCCGCTTGCCGCAACCATCACAGGGATCAGTCTTTGCGGCAGGAGCGCATCCAACGAATTTGCAAAGATGCGGCGAATATTTACGTCGAAATCCCGCAGAAGCCGCCGGTCAAGTTCTTCCTGTGTAAGCCCGGGCTTCAAGTCAATGCTGAGCTTTGCGCCCTCCGGTGCATCTGCAAGGAAGCTGCTCGCACTAAGCACAAGCGGACCGGAAACTCCGAAGTGTGTGAATAGCATTTCACCAAGTTCCTCGTAAACAAGCCGCCCTCTTGCATTGCAGGCGCGCAATATCACATTGCGCAGTGAAAGTCCGGAAAGCGCTTTGGGCCAGTCTTCCTCTGTCTCCAGAGGGATCAGTGCCGGAAGGATCTCCGTAATGGTGTGCCCGAAAGCGCGGGCAAAGAGGTAACCATCCCCAGTGGAGCCAGTGGAAGGGTAGCTTGCGCCGCCCGTTGAAAGGATCAACGCGTCGAAAGTCCGCTCTCTGCCACCTGCCATAACCACAAAACCGCCATTTTCTGCACGCGCAATAGAATCCACGGTCGTGTTGAGCAGAACCTCAACTCCCGCCCGGTTTACATGAGCCGCAAAAGCACGTATAATGTCGCTGGATTTGTCAGAAGCCGGGAACACGCGTCCGCCGCGTTCTGTCTTGGTGGGTACGCCCATCTTTTGCAGCAGTGCAATTATATCCTCGTTCGTATATCCGTAGAGCGCGCTGTAAAGAAATTTTGGATTTCGGGGAATGTTCTTAAAAAACTCCTCCGTGTCAGCCGCATTGGTAATATTGCAGCGGCCTTTCCCCGTAATAAAGAGTTTCTTTCCAAGTTTTTCATTTTTTTCAATCAAGGTTACCGTATGTCCTCGTTCCGCAGCCGCTGCGGCCGCTAGCATACCTGCAGGCCCCCCGCCGATCACCGCCACTTTTTTCACAGCGCTTCTCCTTTTTGCAAACACGCTCCATGCAGGTGCGAAGTATCGTTCCATACCCAAAGGTGGGCATGGTCCGCATCCACCACATCAAGTTCCGTATAACTGCAATTTGCAAGCTTTAGCGCCCGAATTTTTGCAGCTGGAAGCCCGATCATATACGCCGTAAGCAGCTTGATCGGCATTGTGTGGCTGACCAGTGCAACGGTTGCTTCTGCTGGGTGCGCCGAAAGGATTTCCTGCACGCAACAAAGCGTGCGCAACAAGATATCATCTGCGGATTCCGCTCCCATCTCCCGGCATGTTTCCGGATGAAGAATCCAGTTCCAATCCCGCCACAACGAGGCATATTGCGCCTCCAGTTCACTTCCCGTCTTCCCTTCCCATGCGCCGAAGTTAATTTCGGTAAGCTTTTCGGAAACATAAATATCACAGTCGTGAAATGCAGCGACTGCCTTGGCCGTATCATGCGCACGCGTAAGCGGGCTTGCATAAATTGCATTCAAACGGATGCCGGACAGCCGCCGAGCAACAGCGGCAGCCTGCCTGCGGCCGGTCTCATCCAACGGGATGTCCGTCCTGCCCTGCACTCTGCCCTGCACGTTCCAATCCGTCCTGCCGTGCCGTATCAAAATCAGCTTCATTGCATCAGTTCCCAGCTTCCTTTGTTACGTATACGTTCTGCCTGCCCCAAATGCCTTCCAACTGACTGAAGCGTTCATATACCTCATCCTTCCGCTGCAGGCTTGTAGCCACAATGATTGCATTGATAAGGCTTAACGGCGCTGCAAGCGAGTCCGCGAAGGAAGCCATGTCGCTGCGCGCAATCAGAGCATGATCCGCGAGTTCCGCAAGTGGCGAAAATGCACTGTCCGTAATTGCAATCAATTTCGCGCCGCGGCTTTTTGCAAAGGTCAGCGCCTCAATGGTGCGGCGCGAATAACGCGGAAAGCTGATGCCGATGCAAACATCATTTGCGCTGATGCGCACCATGCTTTCATACGCATCGCTTACGATCATATTAACCGTAATAACATTGTCCAAAACAAAATTCAAATAATAAGAAAGGAACTGCGCCAACGGGGCTGCACTGCGTACCCCGACGATGTATACCTTCTCCGCATTGAGCAGTGCGTCAATGGAAGAATTAAACGCAGCATTGTCGATTGAATCAATCGTAGCGCGAATATTAGCCATATCTGCCTTCAAGACGGATTTGAGCACATCGTCCTGCTTCAGGTCAGATGTAAGCTGAATGCGCTGCACGCTGGTAAGTTTGTTGCGGATCAGCTCCTGCAACGATTTTTGCAGCTCCGGGTAACCATCATATCCCAAGGCATACGCAAAACGCACGACTGTGGATTCGCTTACGCCGACGATGCGCCCCATTTTGGAAGCCGTAATAAATGCCGCGCGATCATAGTTTTCCATGATGTAGTTTGCAAGCTGTTTTTGTCCTTTGCTGAGGGACTTATACGCTTGGTTCAGCTTCAGCAGAAGATCGTTTTCTTCTATGTTCGGCATAGTGCGTTTACCTCACGAATCTAGCGTTATTTCATCCTGCATCGCGCGAAGCCGCTCGAGAGAAGGATGATCCGTCATGTTTGTAACAAGCGGAGTAATCGCGATGTAGCCGTCATTCGTCCACCGTTCATCGCAATCGGATTCCGGCCCACATGGATTCATGCGCCCTGTTGGAATCCAATAGTATTTTTGGCCGTAAGGGTCAATGCGTTCTTCATAGCGTGCCTCATATTCCTGCACCCCTGCAGGCGTAATGCGCACACCGCGCACCTGCGCAAGTGCAAGATCAGGCGCATTAACGTTCAACAGGCGGATTGACGGCTCGCGTCTGAGTATCTCGGCCGCAAACTTTGCCCCTGCAGTTGCCGCATCAAAGCTCATGGGCTTCCACGCAATATTGGATACTGCGATCGAAGGAATACCAAGCAACGCGCCCTCCATCGCTGCGGAAACCGTGCCTGAGTAAAATATGTCCGTACCGCGGTTTGCACCAAGGTTAATCCCCGAAATCAGCAGGTCGGGTTTTTCAAAAAGATTTCCATATGCAAGTTTAACGCAGTCCACCGGTGTGCCGGAAACGGCATAAGCTGTAACTCGCTCGGCGCCGGGAATCAAAACAGGCTTTGCGCGCAGCGGGGAGAGCATTGTAAAGGAGTGGGATGCACCGCTTCGCTCCGCATCAGGGGCGGCAACAAGCAGTTCGTCCCCAGCCTCTTGAAACGCTGAAAGCAATGCAAGCAACCCCGGCGAAAAAACTCCATCGTCGTTGGTAAAAAGGATACGCATGAATCAACCGCTCCATATTCAAATTCGTTTTATATTTTATCAGATTGCAGCACACATTTCAATATCCCTTCTAAAATGATGCAAGTGCTGCATGTCGAAATTGCAAAAGAGGCTGCCCGAACAATCTTCCGGGCAGCCTCTTCTCAATATGTGCATCAAATGGTCAAGTCTTCGACATAAAGCACCGTTACTGTGTCTGTTTCAGTCTTTTGGTTTTTTTCAGCCTGAGGCGCTGTTTCTGAAGCCTCAGGAGCATTGGGCAGAACGGGTTCCTCCGCCTTGTTGCGCGCCTCAAAAAACTTGAGTGCAACCTGGGGGAAAAGCGCGTAGCTCAGCACATCTTCCTCCTGCCGAATCACATCCTTGATTTCATCCCGGTATTTATCAAGCTCCGGAGCAAGCAAATCAGCTGGCCGGCAGGTGATGACAGGTTCCTCTCCAATGGCCTTTTTGCGCACCTCCTCGTTCACTTTGCCGGGAAGCGCCCCATATTCCCCGTGCAGAACCGCTTTTGATTCCTTGGTAAACATCTTATATCGTTCGCCCGAGAGAACGTTAAGCACAGCCTGCGAACCCACAATCTGGCTTGTGGGCGTTACGAGCGGCGGATATCCAAAATCCTCGCGCACACGCGGAATTTCAGCCAAAACATCGTAGTATTTGTCCTCTGCGTTTGCCTGCTTCAGCTGGGAGATCAGGTTTGAAAGCATGCCGCCCGGCACCTGATAGATCAGCGTATTCGTATCAACGCTTAGCACTTTGGGATCAAGGAACCCTTCCGTTTTCAGTTTGCTCGCGACACCACGGAAATGCTTGGCTGCCTCCGCCATCTTTTCAAGGCTCAGGCCGGTATCATGCTCCGTGTCCTTAAGCGTTGCCACAAGCGATTCCGTTGCGGGTTGGGACGTGCCGTTCGCCAACGGGGAAAGCGCACAGTCCACGATATCTACGCCAGCTTGCACGGCCATGAGGTAAGTCATGTCTCCTGTACCTGTCGTATTGTGCGTATGCAAATGGATGGGCACATCAACCTCTGCCTTAAGGCGCTTCACCAAAGAATATGCTTCATAGGGCAACAGCAGGTTTGCCATGTCCTTAATACAAATCACGTCTGCCCCCATTTGCACAAGCTCTTTTGCCACTTTTACAAAGTAATCCTCGTTATGCACGGGACTGATGGTGTAGCTGATTGCAGGTTCGCAGATGCCGCCGTATTTTTTTGTGTATCGTATGGCCGCCTCTAAATTGCGCACATCGTTGAGCGCATCGAAAATGCGGATTACATCGATGCCGTTCTCAATTGCCTTGCGGCAGAATTGTTCCACAACATCGTCCGCATAATGCTTATAGCCTAAAATGTTTTGGCCCCGGAACAGCATTTGCAGCTTTGTGTTCGGAAGGGCCTTTCGTAGCTTGCGCAAACGATCCCAAGGATCCTCATTCAAAAAGCGCAGGCAACTATCGAATGTAGCGCCGCCCCAGCATTCGAGCGACCAATAGCCGATGCTGTCCAGTATTTCACACGCGGGCAGCATATCTTCCACGCGCATGCGCGTCGCTGCCTGCGACTGATGCGCATCGCGCAAAATCGTATCGGTGATGAAGAGCTTTTTGCCCATAATTGTATCTCCTTTTTGCAAATTAACTGCCAAACAGGGACAGGAATACGCCAGCCGCAATCGCACTGCCGATTACGCCTGCAACGTTCGGCCCCATGGCATGCATCAGCAGGAAGTTGCCCGGGTTTTCTTTTTGGCCGACCACCTGAGAAACGCGCGCAGCCATCGGCACGGCAGATACGCCAGCAGAACCGATCAACGGGTTCACCTTTCCACCCGTGATAACATACATCAGTTTCCCAAGCAGCACGCCGCCCGCAGTGCTGAATGCAAACGCGCACACGCCCATAAGCAGGATGCCGACCGTCTGCCAGTTGAAAAACGCATCCACCGTAGCGGTAGCGCCAACGGACAGGCCAAGGAAGATTGTTACGATATTGCAAAGTTCGTTCTGCGCGGTTTTAGAGAGGCGTTCCGCCACACCGCACTCGCGAAGCAGGTTGCCCAACATCAAAAGGCCAACAAGCGGAGCGGCAGAGGGCAACAGCAGTGAAACGAAGATCGTAACCATAATCGGAAATACGATCTTTTCCGCTTTGGAAACCGGGCGAAGCTGCTCCATCACAACGCTGCGCTCCTTCTTCGTAGTCAAGAGCTTCATAATCGGCGGTTGAATGACCGGGACGAGCGCCATGTAGGAATATGCGGAAACCGCAATCGGGCCAAGCAGATGTGGTGCAAGCATCGCAGTTACAAGGATGGCTGTCGGCCCATCCGCACCGCCGATGATACCGATGGAAGCTGCCTCACGCATGCCAAAATCGATTGCAGGGAAGACTGCGGAAAGTGCAAGTGCCCCCAGGAATGCAATGAATATGCCAAGCTGCGCTGCTGCGCCAAGGATCAGGCTTCTCGGGTTTGCAATTAAAGGACCGAAATCGGTCATGGCGCCAACGCCAAGGAAAATCAGCGATGGATAGATGCCAAACTTTACGCCGAGATAAAGATAATCGATTAACCCTGCTGTTTCACTGAACTCAGCCCAGTGAACATGGCCGCCCTCAAACAATGAGGCATGGTACATCTCCGTCCCCGGTAAATTGGAGAGCAACATACCAAATGCAATCGGGATCAACAAAAGCGGTTCAAAGCCTTTTCGAATCGCAAGATAGAGCAATATGCATGAAATCAGGATCATCACAAGGGGTCTGGGATCCTCAATCAGCATGGAAAATCCGGTTGTAGACAAAAATTTCTGGATTACATCCATACGTCCTCCTTCTGGTAGCAAAGGTCAGAGGAGCTTTTTTTATCAGCGTTCAGCCGATCACGCAAAGCACATCACCCGAGTTGACGCTGGCACCCTTTGTAACATTTACAGCGGAAACCGTTCCTGCCACAGGCGCCATAATCTCGTTTTCCATCTTCATTGCTTCGAGAATCAGCAGAACGTCACCCGCTTTCACCGCGTCGCCCGCCTTTACCCGTACGTCCAGAATATTGCCCGGCATCGGCGCATCTACGGATGTTTGCTTGCCGCCGGAAGCCGCACTTGGAGCCGGAGCTGCCGGAGCGGCGGCAGGAGCAGGCTGGGCCGCCGATGCCCGCACAGGCACAGGTGCAGAGGCTGCGCCTGTTATTTCTTCCACCTCAACCTCATAAGAAGCGCCGTTGACATTCACGATGAACTTACGCATATTGATTTCCTCCTAAAACATAAATTGTATTTATGGCTTTTGTTAAATCTTACGAATGCTGTAGATTCTGAAACCGGACGCATCGGTGCCCGTTGCAGTAGCAAGCGCGGCTGCAATGACCGCCACGAACTGCCCATGTGAAAGGGCTGTTTCAGGTTCAGCCGAAAGCTGCCTTATGCTGTGGATGCGTAGGCCGCGTGCTTCCGTTCCCATGTATGTGGCAAGTGCCGCCGCAACAACCGCATCAAAACAAGCACGGTCGCCAATAGGAAACCCAGTTTGTTTGGAAACGGCAGGCGCCGGGGCTTTTGCAGCCTGCTGCTTTGAAGCGGGTTCACTAGCGGTGGCCTTTGTGCCCATAAGTGTGCTCATGAGTTTTGTAAGCAAAATAATTGCAAACAACCCTACAAACACAGTACCCATACCCAAGAGCAATACAAACCACGGGCTCATTTCCATATCCAAGCCTCCATTCTAAGGATGATTTATAGTTTTTCCGCAAATCTAACGTTTTTTTATAAGCGCTCGTTTGAATCATTATATCGTTCAATCCACCACCTATTTTTTTATATTCTGCGCATATCCTGTTTTTCCTGCTAATCGTTAATAAAAAAATAAGCAATATCCCAAAAATTTGGAATATTGCCCCGGATTCCATTTCAATTTGCCATACTTTATTGCAACAGCGCATCAAGCCCTTCCGCTTCTTTTGCTGTAAGGCTGCGCCATTTGCCCTGTCCCAGAGTGCCCAATTTGATCGGGCCGATGGCTACCCTCCTCAGCAGCAATGTATTGTGTTCAACAGCTGCCAGCATCCTGCGTACCTGTCGGTTTCGCCCCTCATGAATCGTAATTTCAAAGGCCGTGTTTCCATGTTTTAGCTTTCTAACATTCTGAATGCGGGCAGGTGCAGTCATGCCGTCGGCAAGCGGTATGCCGCGCTCAAGTGCAGTGCGTTGTTCGTCCGCCAATATTCCGTCACAGTGGACAAGATAGGTTTTTTCAACCGTGAACTTGGGGTGAGTCATCCGATAAGCAAGCGCGCCGTCATTCGTCATGATGATCAGCCCCTCAGAATCATAATCAAGCCGCCCCACCGGATAAAGCCTCTGCGGGAAATCCTTGAAATAATCGGCGACGGTCGTGCGGCCCTGCGGGTCGTGCATTGTGCTCACAACGCATTGAGGTTTATTCAGTGCAAGGACAACGCGTTCTTGGGCAAGTGTGACAGGCTTCCCCTGGTATGTTACCGCGTCCCGCTCCGGATCCACCACACACCCAATTTCCGCAGGAAGCCCATTCACAAGCACCAACCCTTTCGCAATCAGTTCTTCACATTTTCTGCGGGAATCAATCCCCGCTTCTGCCAAAAACTTCTGCAACCGCATGCGCGCACCGCATTGTTCATACGCTCCAACGTCTGAACAGCCTTTCAAGATAATCCGGGAAGGCCGTGGGTTCTACCGGTTCCGATGCAAAAAGCTCCGTCTGCGCAAGCAGGCGGCCGTCTTCCCAAACTTCCAACAATCCGACAATCTCACCTTTTGCAACCGGCGCATGAATCCGCTCGGCAACTTTTACAACTGTTCGTACCGTTGTTGCGCCGCCATCCTTCACCAAAATAATTATATCCTGTTTTGCCGCAAGCGCCAAGGCGTTTTTTTTGCCGCCGCTCACCCGTGCACGCGCAATGATATCGCCTGCTGCAACAAGTGTTTCAGGCTGGTAGGCGGTAAACCCGTAATCCAGAATACGCTTTGCGGTTGGGAACATGTCCGGGCAATTCAGCAGCACACCCACAAGCTGCATTCCTTCACGTTCTGCCGCAAAAACAAGGCATTTTCCAGCGGCCATCGTGTAGCCCGTTTTAACTCCGTTGCCCCCCTCATATTCCCAAAGGAGCTTATTCTTATTCTTTATCGTTCGCGTAATCTCGCCGGTTTCCGTTCGATAATATGTCGTTCCGACGATTTCTCGAAACGTTCCGTTCTGCATGGCATAGGAAGCGATAAGCGCAAGGTCATATGCCGTCGTATAATGATTCGGGTCATGCAAGCCGTTCGGGGTCACGAAATGCGTGTTCAACGCGCCGAGCGCCTGTGCTTTTTCATTCATGAGCGCGGCAAATCCCGCAACACTGCCCCCCACATGTACCGCGATTGCAACCGCCGCGTCGTTGCCTGATATAAGCATAAGCCCATAGACCAGATCACGCAGGCTGATTTTTTCCCCAAGGCGTAGGTACATGCTGGAGCCTTCGACGCCATATGCTTCTTTGGGAATTGTTACAAGCGTATCCAGTTTTCCCGTTTCAATCGCAAGGATTGCCGTCATAACTTTCGTTGTGCTTGCCATTGGCAGTTTTTCATGCGCAGTTTTCGCGTAAAGCACTTTGTGTGTGCGCGCGTCCATGAGCACCGCGCCGCCCGCAGACACTTCCACCGTATCGCGCTCCGGCTCTGCAAGCGCGCCGTTGCTCACTGCAAACGCCGCAAGCACAGCCATCAGAACGGCCGTCATCCGTTGCGTCCACTGTTTCATCTTCCTGTGCTCCTGTTTCATCCGTTTGCCAGCATCACTGCTGTTGTGCTTTCTCCGATTGTGCCTGCTGTGTGCAAGCCGCCGGGGCAGCATCGCAAACCATGCGCTCCACGGCGCAGACTGCTTCGGGCAATAGATCAATGACACGATCCCAGCTATTCTTATACTGTGCCGGCAAAACTTTCACACAGCCGGCATTCACCGAAAGGAACGCCATAGGCGTAAGGCTCATGCCTGCAACCGCTGTACCCGCAAACGGATACCTTTGCCCATTCTCTTCTCCGCCTGTTTCTCCATCAAGCGCCGTTCCCGATTTGCGCACGGGTTTGTTTCCCATTCCATATTCGCCGCCGCCGGACAGGAAGCCAAGGCTCACTTTTGATACGGGCAAAATCATCGTCTCATTCCCTGTCAGGATCGGATCTCCAATGATGGTATTCACATCCACCATCTCTTTGATCTCTTCCATAGCGCTTTTCATAATGTTTTCAATTGGATGCATCATACTATGTCCCTCCTTGTTTTCTCACTCTAATGAGAACACCTATAATCTGCGTTGGAAGGATTTCCAATATGCCTTCCATATAAATCCATATTGCGTGCCGGTCAAAAACCGGAGCAATAGCAATACGCCCCTGGTGCGATGGGAAGCAGACGCGCAGAAGAAGTTCAAGTGCAGTCTGCACCGCGCCAGCGGCCATTACACTGCAAAACGCATCGCCTGCATCTCCGATTATCCCTTTGCAATTGAGCTCAACAAGGCGCAAAGTTCCCGTCTTTCGCGAATTCCATAGCAACTTATGAAGAAGCTGCTTTCGCTTTGGCTTTTCTTTTTCAGTTTTTTTCTGCTTTTTACGCAGCAGTGTAATAATGTTGGTATCTATATCCATCGGAATTTTCACGAGCCCAAACAACAGGCATAGCTTCGCCCGCGCATAGAGGTGGGTATCATTCAGCTCTGCGCAAAAGCGTATCTTTACGCGCCACAGCAGGCAGACAATCAACGCCAGCACTCCAGAAAAAATGCATAAAAAAAGAACCATATCTTTCCTCCAGACGGAGCATATGGTTTCTATTGTTTGCGTTTCACGGAAAAATATGACGCAGCAGGAGCTTACCCCCTGTAATCTGCACGGATAAACGGTTCACAAATCCGTTTTTCAACCAGCATATGATATTTTTCCGGCCGGCGATATGCATTTCCGTGGACTTCCGCTTTGCGATATTCCCGCAGCATGTCCAGATCGAATTCCGCCAAATAAACGCCCTCGCTTCCGCCGGCTTCCAAAATACAGGTGTCCCTTGATCCCGGCATCTCCGGCAGATAAGCAACGCCGTCAAAGGCAGAGGAATGGCCATTGCAATCCGGCTGGCCACATGGATAGTTGCAGGTGGCAATTCCCATCATGTTCTCATATGCTCTGCCCCGCAGCTGGGAAAGGCGATTGATCTCCATCGGGCAAGCATTTGGGACGAGGACGACCTCGGCCCCTTTGAGCATCAGTACTCTGGCGCTTTCCGGGAATTCCCTGTCATAGCAGATCATTGCGCCAACCTTGACCGGCCCGGATCTCGTATCCAAATCCGCCACATAAAAGTCATCGCCCGGGGTCAATCTGCATTCCTCTCCGAAGTCACAGGTGTGCACCTTGGCATAGGTCATCACCTGCTTGCCGTGCCGGTCGAACAGAATTGCGGTATTTCGTGGAAGCGATTCAGAGCATTCCAGAAACGTGATCATAATTGCCATATCCAGCTCCGCAGCAAGCGCCCCGAACGCCGACACAAATTCGCCGTCTCCCGGGATCGCCTGCCCCTTCAGGCGGTTTGCATCCGCAGGAATACGGTAGCCGCAATTCCACATTTCCGGAAACAGTGCAACATCTGCGCCGCCCTCCTTTGCTTTCCGGCAAGCCGCAAGCCCGATTTGAAGGTTTTCCGTCTGCGTCCTTCCCGGCAGCAGTTGTAAAAGCGCAACGCGAAATACCTTCATAATGCCCTTCCTCTCTTTCTGATCGCCATCCCCTTTATGCCTGTTCAACAGTCTCCGTGTTCTCCGCGCCTGACCCGGCTTCAGCATAAGCCTCATAGCGAGGCAGTTCACTGATTGAACGCAGTCCAAAGTGTCGAAGGAAAGCATCCGTTGTTCCAAACAGCATTGGCCGCCCAACAACATCCTTCCTGCCAAGCTCGCGGATCATTCCAAGCTTCAAAAGCTGGCTTACCGCATATTCACACCGCACGCCGCGCACCGCCTCAATATCAGCACGCGTTACAGGCTGCCTGTAAGCAATAATGGAGAGCGTCTCCAACATGGATTGCGAAAAGGTGCGTGACTGAACAGGTTGCAGCAGTGTGAGTACAAGATCGGTATATTTCCGGTTGGAAACAAGCTGAACCGTCTCCTCCGTCAAGTAGAGCTGTATGCCGCGTTCTTCCCGGCGGTACAGCTCGTCCATTGACTGCAGAGTGGACTGCATTTCGATATCCGTCAATCCAAGCGCACGCTGGAGCTGAATAACCGGCACAGGATCTCCCGATACAAAAAGGATGCATTCGATTGCGCCGAAGCGCTCGTCATATTGCAAAGCAACTTTCTCCTTCCTATGCAGCTTGCGCGTCATTACTCCTGCTCATCCATATATTCCACATCGTCATCATTGCTCAGAAGACTGGCCGCAATGATCGTAATCGTTCCATACGGCATGGATTGTCTGAGCGTAATCTCATTTCGCATAATCATATCAAGCAGCGCCATAAACGTTACGATTTTTTCAAGTTTTTCACTTGCTTCGTCGAAAAGAGCCTCAAAGGTCACGCGTCCCTGTGCGGAAAGCACAGAACGAATCTTTTTCAGCTGCCTTCGGATCGTAAATATGTCCCCCTTGACCTGATGCAGCGGAGAAGGGACGGCCGGCTCCGGAGTTTCACGGTTAAGCACTGCAAAAAAGGCTTCGTACAGCTCCGCGCTTGTTGCCTCTTCAAGGCTGTATTCCTGTGGCGGCAAAACGAATTCTTCCGGCAGGCGAGTATAGGCACGCGCCATTTCGCTCTGCAACGCTTCCAGCTTTGCGCCTGCCTCCTTAAACGCCTTGTATTCCCGCAGCTGTCTGACGAGAATCGCCTCAGGATCCTCTTCTCCCTCTGGGTCTTCCCGCGGCGGGCGGGGCAAAAGCGAACGAGACTTTATGTATACAAGCGTTGCAGCCATGATGAGAAACTCGCTTGCAGTATCCATATCCAGCTCGTCCACCTCACCCATCAGTGCGAGATACTGTGCGGTGATTTCCGAAATGAAAATATCCTTTATATCGACTTTTGCTTGTTCGATCAGGTGCAGCAATAAATCTAACGGACCTTCGAACTGGCTGAGATGGACTTCATATGCCATGGCTCAACGCTCACAGGAACAGGTTGAAAATGGCTGAATAGATTGCGTCCATGCCAGCCCAAAGCTTCATCACGATTGCGCTCATAAAACCGGTATTTGCATTAATGAACAAAACTGCAATCAAAACGGCAAAGCTATAACGCTCAAAATAATAGAAAAACTTGAAACCGGCGGCGCTGCGCGTAAAGCGGCCCAGAATGCATTGGAGCACATGGTATCCATCCAGCGGGGGGACAGGCAACAGATTAAACACAAAAAACGCCAAGTTCAGGAAGAACATGGAACTCAGAATGTTATCGAGGATCACGCTGTCCACAGTAGTAAAAACCTGCAATACATACATTACACCCAAAGTTAAAAATGCAATAATCAGGTTTGTAGCTACGCCTGCAAGGGATACAATCAGCTCATCCTTCCGGGGGTTTTTAAAGTTACGCGTATTGATCGGCACTGGCTTGGCCCATCCAAAACGCACCAACAGCATCATTACAAGGCCAATCGGGTCAAAGTGTGCAAGTGGGTTCAAAGTCATCCTGCCAAGGTTACGTGCGGTCGGATCGCCGCATTTATAGGCTGCATACGCATGCGCACATTCATGAAACGAGATTGCAACAATAATCCCAGGAACGCGGTAGAGCATCTCCAGGAGAATGGTTGACAAATTAGTACTGCCAAAATCAAACAACAAAGGCACGCTCTCCTCAAATGATATTTTCCCCGCACCGACGGCGAGTTATCTTTTATTATACGGCAAAGCGGCCAACGATGCAAGACGCGGCCTTCAGGCATGAAGCCAATAAACAAATACGCGCCGAACGTGTTCCCACAAGGTCGCGGCTGAAACGTCCGATTTGGGGAACAGATCGATTTCGGCAACGACCGTACCATCTGGGCCGGTAAAATACGCCTTTCCAACTGCACGATTCGCAGGCAGTGGTGCTGTAAGAATTTCCGGTAACGAAAGGCCGCGCTCATACGTTTCCCCCTGCCGCAGAAGAAGCACCGCGTCAGTTCCCGCAACCAGATCCACTGTGTCCAGCGTCCCGCCTCGCACCGGCATGGCCTCAACAAGTACTTCGCCTGCACGTGCAAGAGCCGTTGCTTTGTAGGCGGTAAAGCAATATTCGATCATCTCCTGCGCCATAGAAAAACGCGCCGCCGAATCCGGTGCGCCCGTCACAACGCAAAGGTATGCCGTCTCTGCTCTGCGCACGCCAAACAGGCCGCAGTATCCCGCCTCTGCAGAGGACCCTGTGGCAATGCCAAAGCAGCCTGTGGTATTGCGGATGAGGCGGTTGGGGTTTACAAGCTCCGTCCGATTGCCCTTCTCGTGCACGATCTCGTCCATATAGTTCGTACTGTAAGCGCAAAATGTTCCTGACTTTGCAAGGGCGCCGCCAAGTTTGAGCAGATCATTGGCTGAAAGCCGTGTCCCCTCCCCAGAAAGGGACATGCATTCTGCTTCGATTGAAAGCGATGAAAGGCGCGCGTTTACTGCAGCGAGGGCCGCACCGCTTGTTCCAGCACAGGCCTCGGCAAGCGCCTGAATCGCATCCCCTGCAAGAATCATTACGGCTGCTTTCAAAAGTGCTTCCGCCGAGATGCGTTCATACGGCTCCACGAACGCAGTTGGCCCCCGCACGGCCGCTGCCGCTTCGCTTATGGTAACGGTTGCCGTCGGTGCAAATATTCCGGCATCGATGGATTCACACACATACAACAAAACCGGCAGCCGCGCAAGGCCTGCCACATCCAGCTTTGCATCTGCCTCCTTTGCAAGCACGATGGAAAGCGAGGATGCTTCCGCTACTGCGGCACTCTTTGCGCGCGAAAGATCTACCGCTGCGTTTTCAGGTTCCGCAAACGCTGTCTGCATGCAAAAGGCACACAGCATTGCGAGGAGCAACGATGTAATCCGCCGAACCATAGAACGTTTCATCATAAAACAAACCTTTCCTGCGATCTTCTGCTTTAAGCATATTGATGCAGGAAAGATTTCATGACCAAATTCAGTTTTCTCAGGCCAGTGGATTCTTGCGCGGGCCTTTTTCAGCGGAGTTCATTCAAAAAGGACTTTCCATTGTGCCAGATTTCGCCTGTAAGGTACTCTACTGCGGTAGCAGCGATGTCCGCAAACGTGGCGCGCGTGCCAAGCGATGCACCGCCTTTCCAAGCAGGGCCAAGCGCCAGGATCGGAATATATTCACGCGTATGATCCGTGCCGGGATACGTTGGGTCGCATCCATGGTCCGCCGTGAGGATCATCAGGTCCCCCTCCCGCATCGCAGCGATCAGTTCAGGCAAGCGTGCATCAAAGTGTTCCAACGCTTCCGCATAGCCTTCCACATCGTTGCGATGGCCGTAAAGCATATCGAAGTCCACCAAATTCGTAAAAATAAACGAACCCTCATCTCCCTGCAAATATTTGAGGGTTGCTTCAATCCCGTCATGATTGTTTTTTGTATGGTCTGCAATCCCAACGTTACGGTGACAAAATATGTCTTCAATTTTCCCAATTGACACCGTTTGAAGCCCGCGCTGTGCAAAGCGGTCCAAAATCGTTTCTGCAACGGGTTCCACAGCATAATCACGCCGGTTTTCGGTGCGCGTATAAGCGCCATTGCTTCCAAGGAACGGCCGCGCAATCACGCGGCCAACAAGGTTGTCGCCAACGAGCATCGCGCGCGCTGTTTCACACATCGAATACAGTTCTGCAAGGGGGATCACCTGCTCATGCGCGGCGATTTGGAATACGCTGTCCGCAGAAGTATAGATGATCGGTTTTCCGGTGCGCACATGTTCATCCCCAAGCTGCTGAATGATGACCGTGCCGGAAGCGACGCAGTTTCCCAAAGTTCCCCGGCCGATTTTTCGTTCAAACTCTGAAATAAGCTCCTTCGGGAATCCGTTGGGATACGTTTGGAATGGCCGCTCCATAATAACGCCGGCCATTTCCCAATGCCCACAGGTCGTATCCTTAGCAAAAGTCACTTCGGCAGAACGGCCGAAGGCTGCTTTGGGCGCATCTGTCTGCGGCAAGCGTGCGCTTTGGATGTTGCCAAGCCCAAGCGAAATAAGGTTGGGGATATGCAGCTTTCTTTTTTCATTAATATTGCCAAGCGTATGTGCTCCTGCATCCCCAAACGCTGCTGCATCCGGCTGTGCGCCGATGCCTACGCTGTCAAGAACGATCAGAACAACCCGTTTTTTCATGCTTATCATAATGCCTTGCGAAGCAAAGCGCTCCTTTCTCTTTGGTTTTCCATTAACAATTATTGTAGCATTCCAACCGCATCCCGTCAATTTTTGCTCAGTATCATACGATTATCAAGCGCAAAAGCGCCTGCGCTGCGACTCCTTCGAGCAGAATCCCCATCGCGGTAAGAAAAGCCGTCAACCGAACGCAGGCTTCCAAGGAAGGCAAGCCTGCGCGCTCCCAACCTTTGCTCATTTTTTGTGATCCACGCAGTTGAGACACCCCCTGCCCAAAACAAAAGATAAGCCCTGTCAGCATGCAAAAGGACGGCAGAATAATACCAGCCAGCCCATACACCACACCCCACCACGCATATTCAATTTGGAATTGTTTCATCACAAACCCAATCGCAAACCCCTTTAACGTAAGGCATGCGCAAGAAAAAGGAACGAACGATGGGAATAAAGTTCCGCTCAGCACACCGCAGCAAAGCATTAAATTAAATAGAGCAATCCGGAAAAAGCCATGAAAAAGCACAGACGATTCTCCCGCCCGCTCCATGCAATCTGTAAGGAGATTATCGTGCTTCAGAATGGCACAGGTGGAGACCCCCGTTGCAATGCCCAGTACAAGAAAGCCACACCCGAATGCCACTGCATAAGGATGTTCCATACAAATCCGGAAAAACCGGGTATGCTTTAAAGATTCTATTTTAGGCATAAAAATGACCGCCCTCCGTTCTATGCTTTCAATATACTTGGACGAGCGGCATGTTATTCAAAAACCTTGTTTGGAATCAACGGTATTTTTGACGCATCACGATCCTGTCTGTTAACATTGCAATGCATTCCTTGTTTGTTGGCCTGCCTTTATTGTCGTTAACCGTATACCCGAACAGCTTATGCTGCATTTCAATGTCGCCGCGGAACCATGCACGGTCGATTGCCGTGCGGATATTGCGCTCCACGCGCTTTGGCGTGGAGTTACAGACGCGCGCCACCTCAGGATAAACTTCCGTCGTAACGCAAATACGCCTACCATAATTTTCAACGCAGTACTCGATTGCTGCCTTCAAAAAAGCATAGCCGCTTACATGCGGCGAAATGCCAATGATGTGCAGATAGTTCGAGATGGTCCGCTCCCGATCAAAATCGCGGCGCTTCTCTGGCTTTTTCTGTTGACCGTTTGCGGAATCCTGCTGCAATATACCGAGCAGCCGCACGACCGTTCTGCATATCTTTTCGGGCGGCGTAGGCATTGCAATAAAATATGCCATGCCGAGTGATTGCGTCAATTTGACGACCTCCTCGCTGGTCAGCGAGGAAAGTGCGATAAATTTTGTGTTCTCTCCCAGTTTCTGCTCACGGCATTGCATCATGAATTCCGCACCGTCCATTCCCGGCATAAGCATATCCACAAGCGCAACATCCGCCTCATTTTTCTTCAAAAAATCCAAAGCTTCCGTGCCGCTGCTGCAAATATCGACAGAAAATCTTCCCTCCTGCAAAAAGCGCTCTGCAATTGCGTTGCATAGCCTCAGGTTGTCATCAACAATCAGCAGATTATATTCGCCCATGGATTTACAATTCCCCTCTCGAAAAGCGATATCGGAAAGCAGGCTCACCGGATCTTCCGAAATTATTCTATTACATAAATCCAATTTCTGGCAAGTGCTTCACATGGTTTATCGACACAATATGCACATATACGACAGAAATCCGCTTCCTTCACAGCATCGTTGCACGCGCCTGCATATTTCCCACTATTCTTCGCTTTCTCGACATCTTTCTTAAACTCTGAAACCTCTGCCTGCCGGCGCCGTCTATTCCAGATTACTCCGCATCAGCATTGGCTTCAACGTATTCAATTGAGCACCAAATTGAATGGAGCAGCGTTCCCTCATCTCCCAAAACGATTTGAACTTGTTTTCTGTTTTTATTGACCTTAGTAACGTGCCTGCCATATCTTATTAACGGTTCATCAAGAAATTCCACCTTGCTGCCAACTTGTAAAACATGCGATATTTCTATGGTTCCATCATATTTTTTCAGCCATGCCACAAAAGCAAGATCGCTTCCCCGCAGGGCATACTGTCCGTCCTCATATTGGAGGATTCGGAGCACCTCTTCGTCGCTGTTGAGCTGGCTCCAGTCCGGGATATCTGCAGTTTCAAAAAAGACATAGCCGGGCAACAGCCGGCAGGCTGACCTTTTTATGCCCTGCGCACTGGGTTTCCAACGGATCACAAACGGCGCAAGAGGATTATATCCCCTCCTTGCACGCAGTTTATTCATAACCCTGCTGCTCGCTCTCCTGCCCGGATTTGCAAAACAGACAGTATGATTCCTTTGCCTCGCTCAGCCCATCCCTCCTAAGCTGCTTTTCTTTTTTATTAGCATAGCAGAAATTCAAACGTTAAGCAATCACACGAAATTTATTTATCTGGTGCTGCAGTTTTCTTTCATCCAAAGTGCATACACGCAATATCCCTTAAGCGGGTCGTTTATAAAGACATGCGTTATCGCCCCTGCCAGCTTTCCGTTTTGCAGGATTGGGCTGCCGCTCATTCCCTGCACAATTCCTCCGGTCTTTTCAATCAATTCGGGATCTGTAACGCGGATGACCATGCCTTTTGTATCAGCCGCGTCCTGTGCGTACAGTTTAATTATCTCGCAGTCATATGCTTTTACGCCTTCTGCATCCACGCTGGTAAGGATCTGTGCCGGCCCCTCCTCCAACTCATCCGGATATGCGAGCTGAACTCCTTCTGGATATAAAGGGTTCGGCAATGGTTCATACAACGTGCCAAACACACCATATACGGTATTGTCCTCTATATTGCCAAGGCGCTTGCTTAAAACGTTGAATGTTCCGCGAATCTCTCCCGGCGCCCCCTGTTCACCCAACGCAACGCCAATAATGCTTGCCCGAATAATCTCTCCGCTCTTGACGAGAAGCCTCTCTCCAGTATCTGCATCCGTTACTGCATGGCCAAGCGCTCCATAGCGGAGGCTGCTCATCACATAAAATGACAATGTTCCGATTCCTGCTGTGCTCTCACGCACCCACATGCCAATGCGCCGCACACCGTCTGTAAGGTCAACTGCGGGAGTCACGGAAAAAGTCAACGTTTCTCCACCGCGCAAAACCGTTGCCGTGAGCGCGCTTCCTTCATGTGCGCCACAAAGCTCCGCCATGTGGGCTGCTCCTTCCACCTCTACTCCATCAATGCTGATAAGCACATCCCCGGCGCGCAGGCCGGCAGCTGCCGCAGGTGAAACGCGCCCTTCCGCCGTATCAATGCTGCCGAGGCCCACAATGAGCACGCCTTTTGTGTACATGCTTACGCCGACCGAGCAACCGCCCGGCATTACATATACGGTTTCCCGAACATGTACGCTCACTCGTTTCACGGGAATCCCCAAGAGCTTTACAACATAGTTTCCCTCTTTAAACCTGGGTTTTTCCGCCAGAATTTCAGACAGGTTGCTGCCGACTTCGCTCCCCGTTTCATCCGCAAGCGTAAATGCGCCGCCGATTGCTGTGAGTTGCTCCCAGCCCTTATTGCCGTCGATATATATGTTAGAAGGGAGATCGCGCACCTCTCGCACTGTAGGGCTTAAATTAACGAGCAAAAGCACCGCACAGGCGATGCTCCCAAAAATTTTTGCCATTGCGTGCAATACGTTCCGCTTCATGCTCCACCTCAATCAAAAACACTGCAGCCTACCTGACCGCAGTGTTTATGCTTTGCATGAAGTTGCCGTGCTATACTTGGAGATACAAGCCAGAAAATCAGTTTCCCCGGCGTATCTTTTTCGCTTTTTCCGCTTTATCTACAAGGGTTTTTGCATGCTCAAGTGCAAGCGGAGAATCACTGCTTCCATCCATCATTTGGGCAATCCTCCGATATTTTCCATCAAGATCCAGCAAGCGCACCGCAACGTGCGTAGCCATACCGTCATCCGTCTTTTCTACAAGGTAATGTACGTCCGCAAGCGCCGCAATTTGCGGTAAATGCGTAACGCAGATCACCTGATGTGCCCCGGCAATGCCAACCATTTTCTCACCGACAGTGCCTGCAATGCGGCCGCTGATCCCGGTATCGATTTCGTCAAAAATCAGTGTTCCAATACGATCGTTATCGGCAAAAATCGCCTTAAAGCCAAGCATAATCCTGGAAAGTTCACCACCCGATGCAACCTTTGCCAAAGGCTTAAGCGGTTCTCCGGGGTTCGCGCTGAGCAGAAACTCCAGCGCATCCATTCCGTTCTCCTGTGGTTCACCGTTATCCTGAGGTGCGGCGAACGCCACGCGAAAAGCCGCTTTTTCCATGCCAAGTGCGCGTAGCTGTGAAAGGACATCGCCAGAGAGCCGCTCTGCAGCCGCCTCGCGCAGCGCAGTCAAGCGTTGTGCCAACGAAAAATAGCGTTTTTTTGCCTCTGCCAGCTTTTCATCCAACTTTGCGGCGCGTGCGTCAGCCTGCAGAAGGGCGTCCAATTTTTCTTGCGCCTCCTGCTCAAAGGCGAATACCTCTGCAATCGTGCCGCCGTACTTCCGTTTTAGGTCGGAGAGCGTTTCAAGCCTCATTTCGATTTGGTCAAGCCGCTGCGGATCAAATTCCAGCCCGCCTTTCATGTCCCGCAGTGCATAGCCGACATCCTCCAACGCATAGTATGCGTCGGCCAGCTTTTGTGCCGCCTCCGCGTACTCCTTTGCATAGCCTGAAATACTTTCCATGTTGTGCCGTGCAGCGTCCACTGCGGCGGTTGCGCTGCTGCCCTCGCCGTTAAGCTGTTCGTACGCTGTTTCCACCGCAAGCATGATCCTTTCGGCATTTACAAGAAGCGTTTTCTCTGCCTGAAGCGCGTCCTCTTCGTCTGTTTCGATTCCCGCAGCACTGATTTCATTGATCTGATATTTCAGAATATCGATCTGCCGTTCGCGCTCAGCAACCGAACCAAAACCGGAAAGGCGTTCCCGGCGCAACGCCGCAAATTCGCCGTAAATTCGATTGAGTTCGTTGCGTATGGGCAGGATTTCCGCATGCGCATATGCATCTAAAAAAGCAATATGGTTTTCCGGCGCAAGCAGGGACTGATGCTCGTGTTGGCCATGGATGTCAACCAATGTATCCGAAACTGCTTTCAGAATTGTAACGCTCGTAAGGATGCCGTTCACGCGGCAAAGGTTTTTTCCCGCAACGGAAAGCTCACGTGAAAGGAACAGCGTGTCGTCCTCGCAATCGATCCCCTGCTCCGCTAAAACCGCTTTCGTTCCGCCGCAATCTGCAATATCGAAAACCGCCTCAACCTTGGTTTTTTGCGCGCCATGCCGAATAAGCTCCCTGCTGGCACGCTCTCCAAGCACGAAGTTCACAGCGTCGATAATAATTGACTTTCCCGCACCCGTTTCGCCGGAAAGCACATTGAATCCCGCGTGAAACTCAATGTCAAGCCGCTCAATCAGAGCAACGTTTTCGATAAAGAGTCTTTGCAGCATAGCAGCATATTTATTGTTTGAGCATAGCGTTAAAGCGCTTCACGAGTTCCGGCACGCTTTTTATGTCCTTGATCGCAACGAAAATCGTATTATCGCCCGCGAGCGTACCTGCAACCTCATTCCACCGCATCGAATCAATGGCCTCTGCAGCAGCGTTTCCGGTACCAGAGATCGTCTTAATGATGATGAGGTTGGATGTACTTGCAATCGATACGACTGAATTAGAAAAAATACGGATAAACCGCTCCTTCAGGCCCGCCTCGGCCTTATCCACAGTGGCATATTTATAGCCACCATCCTCGGCGAGCACCTTAATCAGGCGCAGTTCCTTAATGTCGCGCGATACGGTTGCCTGCGTTACGTTGATTCCTCGATCTTTCAGGCGCATCGCCAAATCATCCTGCGTCTCGATATTAAAGGTTTCGATCAGATCCAGGATCATCGCATGTCGTGCCGCTTTCATTGAGTCATTCCTCCTGTGTTGTATATGTTACGATAGCTTGCTGCGGATCAGAGAGTAAATGTTCCGCTCTTCAAATTTTACAAAAGAAACATGCCGCTCCGAACGGTAAACGACGATCTCATCGTCCCGGCTGATTTCCGCCGTATAGATGCCGTCAAGCGATATATAGCCCTCGCTGTTCATGGAAAAGCGCATCTTCGCATCGGCGGATGCAATGATCGGCCGGAATGAGAGCGTATGTGGGCAGATCGGCGTAATGATCGCCACATCAAGCCCCGGCGAAATCACAGGACCACCAGCAGAAATGGAATACCCCGTTGAACCGGTTGTTGTGCTGACGATAATGCCATCGCACCGCACAGAGCCCGCCTGCATTCCATTGATTTCCATGCTGATATCCACAATCCCGGAAAACGCGCGCTTATACAAAAGCGTTTCATTCAAACAATAATGCGGTGTTCCTCCATTGACGCGGCAGGCAAACATCATGCGCTGATCCAGAGAATATTCGCTCCGTGCAAGCCTGGTGATCGCAGTCTCAAACTGTTCCGGCGTGATTTCGCTTAAAAAGCCCACTCGGCCCAGATTAATCCCCAAGATCGGCACTTTAAGTTCCGATGCTTTGGATGCCGCGCGCAGAATCGTTCCATCTCCGCCGAAAGCGAGGATGAAATCCGGTGTTTTTTGATCGATCGTAGGAAGCGAGTTATGAATCAAAGGAAGCAGCGGAGCGTCCACACAACAGGTATATCCCAACGAAAGTGCCGTTGATAATCCGGCCAAAAGGCCGTCTACCGCGCTCTGCTTCTGCGGATTCGTAAAGAAGCCGAAGGTCATACTGTGCATGTCAATCTCCCGTCTGTATATATTATAATATCCTGCATATTGATTTTCAAGGAATTTTTTAAATTTTTAAACATATTTCAGCCCAGAATGTGCTTCTTCCACCGTTTTTTCGACCGCCGTGGACAGCTCCACATCCGCGCGGCCATCCTCACCCTGTGGTTTTTCCAGGACAAGCAGGAATTCAATGTTTCCCTTTGGCCCAGTGATAGGCGAATAATCGATATGCAGCAGATGAAACCCTGTTTGCACAGCAAATTCCGCCGCACCCACAAGCACTTCGCAATGGGTTTGTTTGTCTCGCACCACGCCATTCTTGCCAACTTTAGCACGCCCTGCCTCAAACTGGGGCTTTACCAAAACTACCGCATGTGCCCCTTCCCGGAGGCAAAGAAACACCTGCGGAAGGATCAGGCGTATTGAAATAAAGGAAACATCCATTGAAGCGAAATCAGGTTGCTCTGCAAACCAACCGGGCTCCATATACCGCGCATTTGTACGCTCCATCACAACAACGCGTGCATCGTTGCGCAAACGCCAATCCAGCTGGCCATATCCGACATCAATCGCATAAACCTTGCGCGCGCCGTTTTGCAGCATGCAATCCGTAAAGCCGCCTGTAGATGCGCCAATATCGAGCGCAACAGTGCCTGCAAGGCACAAGCCAAACTTGCGCACGGGTTTATCGAGCTTCAGCCCGCCGCGGCTCACAAAAGGAACCGGGTTCTCCTTTATGGCAAGCACACAATCGGGCGGTACATTATCGCCCGGTTTATCAACGCGCATGCCCGAAAGGCTCACCGCTCCGCTCATGATAAGCGAGCGTGCCTTTTCCCTGCTTTCAGCCAGGCCGAGCTCCACCAGCCTGATGTCCGCCCGCGTTCCTTTCATTTCGCACGCTCCAAATAAATCATTATTTTTTTGCGGATCTCATCCGCAGAAATTCCGGAAACAGCGTCTTGTTCTGCAACGGAAGCATGCCGCACCGGCGCTTCCCCAACCCCGCACGGAGATACACGCACCACATGGCCGATTGCCGCCTGCACAGCTTCGCCGAAGCCACCGGCCATTATGCCATCCTCCACGGTAATGACCGGCGCACCATGTTCTGCGATGCGTGCAAGCATGGTATCATCCATTGGCTTTATGCTGCGCGCGTTCACAAGGCCGACAGGCAGCCCATCGCTTGCTTTAAGCGCGGCGCTGAGCAACCGTCCGGTTGCGATGACCACCAACTGTTTTTCCGCAAAAGGCAAAACCTCCTCCCACTCTCCTACTTTGACAGGCTTCGTTAAAGGATGGGAAGGCAATGCGCCCCGGTTATATCGAATGGCAACCGGCCCGCTTTGCATAAGCGCGAGCTGAAGCATCTCGGAAAGCTCTTCCTGAGATGCCGGGGAAAGAAGCGTCATTCCCGGCAGCGTACGCAAAAAGGCGATATCATACACCCCCTGATGCGTTTCGCCATCCTCCCCAACAAGCCCGGCACGGTCTACCGCAAACACAACGGGAAGGCCCTGCAAGCAAACGTCATGAAGGATTTCGTCATATGCGCGCTGCAGGAAAGTGGAATAGATCGCAACGACAGGCCTGGCCCCCGCTGCCGCCATGCCGGCAGCCATAGTAACCGCATGTTCTTCCGCAATGCCAACGTCAAAAAAGCGATCCGGGAATTCCGATGCAAAGCGGTCAAGCCCCGTTCCCTGCGGCATCGCGGCCGTTATGGCGACAATTCTGGAATCCGCACGCGCAAAAGCGCACAGCGCCCGCGCAAATACGGAAGAATTGCTTTCCCGCTTATTTCCGTTCACCGCACCCGTATTTACATCAAATTTTCCAATTCCATGGAATTTCTCCGGATTTTGCTCCGCAAGTGCATATCCTTTTCCTTTTTTGGTGACGGCATGAATCATAACCGGACAGTCAAGCTGCTTTGCCCGAGCCAGCACCTCCGTAAGCGCCATAAGGTCATGTCCATCCACAGGGCCAAGATAAGTAAATCCCATTTCCTCAAACAAAACGTTTGGAATGAGAAAATACTTGATCCTGTTTTTGAGGCGCAGTGCATTTCCGAACAGCCGAACGCCCACTTTAGGAAGCCTTTGCAGGAACTCTGCGGTGTTGTGCTTAAACCGCTGGTAAGAGCGGCTGGTGCGCATGCGGTTTAAATGCCTGTTTACCGCGCCAACATTATGGGAAATGGACATGTCGTTGTCATTCAGCACCACAATCAGCGGTTGCTTGCTCTGTCCCGCGTCATTCAGCCCCTCGAAACAAAGCCCGCCGGTCAGCGCGCCATCCCCCAATACGGCGACAACGCTTCCACATCCGCCTAACATCTGCTCTGCGCGTAAAATGCCAAGCGCAGCGGAAACAGCAGTGCTGGCGTGGCCTGTGCCAAATGCATCATGCGGGCTTTCCGAACGTTTTGGGAACCCACTGATGCCGTTTTTTTGCCGGAGTCCGTCAAATTCAGCCGCACGGCCGGTCAGAATTTTATGCACATATGCCTGATGTCCTACATCAAACAAAATTTTATCAACCGGAGAATTGAATACCCGATGTAAAGCGATCGTCAGCTCCACAACGCCAAGATTTGATGCAAGGTGCCCGCCTGTATGTGAAACCCGTTCTACAAGAAAAGAGCGTATCTCTTCTGCAAGTTGCGGCAGTTGCTGTTCTTTGATACGCTTAAAGTCATCTATGGAATGGATTGAATCCAAAAGCGGGGTCTCTTTCATGCCGTTCCGCCTTTCCATGCACAAACGCGGAGGGTATTATACCACTTCGCCGTCGTGCATACAAGGGTAAAGCCCCAATAAAAATGCATAAATCCGCAAAAGCAGGCAGGCATTTTTAATTAGAAAGTTCGTGTAAGCGTTTGATCCGTAAGCGTCAGGAACCATGTTGCGCGGTCTCCAAATTGCCCCAACGCCTCCTTTGCAAACCGGGCCTCCTCCTGTGCCATGCGCTTTGCAGTTTCAATGCCGTAGAGCGATGGATACGTCAACTTTTGATGCGCTGCGTCCTTGCCGAGCGTTTTCCCCACTGTCTTGGAATCTCCCAGCACATCCAACAGGTCGTCTGTGATCTGAAATAAAACGCCATAATGCACTCCGAACCTTCTCAGCGCTCCAACTGATTCCGGATCCACATTGCCGGCTATGCCTCCGGCCACAACGGCCGCCGTAATAAGCGCCCCCGTTTTTCGGGCATGAATATACGTGAGCGTTTCTGCATCTGCGCAGGGGTTCTTTTCATTTGCAAGATCGGCCCACTGCCCGGCAACCATTCCGGACACGCCCGCGCCATGCGCGATTTCAGCCGCCGCCTCATAATAGCGGGGGGCCTTTCCGATATGCCTCGGTCCTTCTGAAAGGATCACCTCGAACGCATAGGTTAAAAGCGCATCCCCGGCAAGCAGGGCGTTTGCTTCACCGAACACTTTGTGGTTTGAGGGTCTTCCGCGGCGGAAGTCATCATCATCCATGCAGGGCAGATCATCATGAATCAGCGAATATGTATGGATCATTTCCAAAGCAGCGGCAAGCGGCAGCGCAGCTTCCGTATCCCCTCCCACCATTTCACATGCGTAAAGGCAAAGCATAGGACGGAGCCGTTTGCCTCCTGCAAGGAGGCTGTATTTCATCGCTTCGCACAACGCAGCGGGAAGATCTTCCCTCCGCATATATGCTTCAAGCACAGATGTAATTTGTTCCAGGTTTATCATTCTTCCTCCGCGTCCATTTCGCCACCCACCGGTTCAACGGCTTCCAAGCGGCCTTCATATGCCTCCAATTGTGCAAGGCACGTCCGGGAAAGCGCACGCCCTTCCTCATAGAGTTTCATCATGTCGTCAAGCGGCAAATTCCCATCGGAAAGCGCGCTTACGATTTCCTCCAGCCGCCGCATTGCGTCCTCAAAGTTCTGTTTTTTTTTCGCCATTTTGTCTCTGTTCCTTTTCTATCGTATTCACGGTAGCGCCGGCAGCGCCGTCATGAAACATGATTGTCACCGAATCATCCGGCGAAAGCCGTTCCACCGAACCGCAGTACGCCCCATCCTTTCCGCGCACAAGCGCAAAGCCGCGCGCAAGCGTATGCGCGGGAGAGAGCGCCTCCAGCTTGCCCGAAAGCGTGCTGCACATGCGAACGGCTGCAGCCAATGATGCCTGGGCAGCAGCATCCAACCGTCGTCCGGCATCCAGCACGGTATGCCGGGCATCTGCAAGCGCATGGCGCGGCGCAGAAAAAGCTCCGCTTTCTACGATCGCATTCACCCGTTCTCTGCGCCTTAAAAGGCCCGTTCGTGCAGCGCATAGCAACGTTTCACGCATTCCATCCAACGTAGAAAGCAGCGTGTCATACTCGGGCACGCAAAGCTCTGCTGCGGCAGATGGGGTCGGCGCGCGAAGATCCGCAACAAAATCCGCAATGGAAAAATCGGTTTCGTGCCCCACTGCGCTCACAATGGGAATTTCGCTTTCGTAAATTGCCTCTGCAACGGTTTCCTCGTTAAACGCCCAAAGGTCCTCCAAACTGCCGCCTCCACGGCCGACGATCAGCACATCGGCGCGTTTCAGACGATTCATCAGCCGGATTCCTGCTGCAATTTCCTCCGCAGCGCCTATTCCCTGCACAGCGACAGGACAAAGCAATAGATTCATTGCCGGGAACCTGCGCCGTGCAACGCTGATTACATCGCGTACAGCGGCGCCGCTCTGCGAGGTCACGATTCCAACGCAGTGTGGCAGAGCCGGAATCGGCTTTTTATGCGCTTCATCAAACCACCCCCGCGCCTGTAGCCGCGTTTTCATCATCAGGAAGCGCCGGTAAAGCTCTCCTTCCCCTTCCCCTGTCACCGTTTTCACATAAAACTGATACTGTCCGTCACGCGCATAAAGCGCAGCATGCCCTTGGGCCACGATTTCCATTCCATCGGAAAAGGCCACGCCGCACTGCATTGCGTCCTGCCGGAACATCACGCAGCGCACAAGCGCACCGCCATCCTTAAGCGTAAAATACACATGCCCCGAGCTGTGGCGCTTCAAGCCGCTGACCTCCCCGCGCACGGAAAGGCTGCGCAAAAGCACATCCCGCTGCAGCAAGCCCGCAACATACTCGTTTAATTGGGTGACGGTCAGAACATATCCGCTTTGCATCTTGTGGTTCCCCCCTCCGGTGATGCGGTAAGCCTGTCTTTGCACAACAATGCTGTGCCGACCGCATTGTCGGAAGAAAGCGCGCTTTCCCCGAAAAAAATCTCAGCTTCCGTTTTCTGCTTTCGAACCCGTTCCCGCAGCAGAGCGCGCAGAAGCGGGCTTGACGCCACTCCCCCCGCGAGAAGTGCGCGCCGGATGCCTGTTTTGTCCATCGCATAAAGCAGCATCTTTCCAAAGGTGCGCGCCATGCAGTCATATGCAGCATACGCAATTTCACCATGCTTGATTCCATCGTCAATGAGCGCCTGCGCACGTGTCTCCACCCCGGAAAACGAGCATACCCCGTTGCGCACAATCGCCGGAAGCTTCACCCCTCCTGTTGCAGGGTCAAATTCGCCGGCAAGCGCTTCAAGCTGCTTCCCGCACGGAAACCGAAGTCCCATGGCAACGCCGATCCGATCTACAAACTGTCCGGCATGCAAATCTTCCGTACCTGACAGCAGCGTTATATGAAACGCTTCGTCCACCAAAAAAACTTCCGTCGTTCCGCCTGAAATATGCATGCCCAAAAAGGGCTGTCCCATCAAAAATTCATTGCCATACAGCGCGGCGCGAACATGTCCTTCCTGATGGGATGCAGCCAAAAGCGGTACACGGAGTGCGGCGGCCATGGATGCTGCGCAAGCTTTCCCGGCAAGGAACACCGGCATATAAGAATCCTCATTTGGCCTTGGCCGAGCGCTTACACATACACCGCGCACAGCGCCAACGTCCAGCTTTTCAAACATCTCCGGCACAAGTCTTTCCAAATTCCGGATATGCTGAAACAGGCCATCGCTTTGGCGAAGGCCTCGTTCTCCCTGTTTAACCGAAAGCACCGTCCGCAGATCTGAAACGATGCCGCATTCATCCACGCAGGCAACGGACGTGGTATAGCAGCTTGTATCCACGCCGACATATGCGCACATTACTGCTGTTCCCCGTTTTCCGCTTCAAGCCGTTTGGCAAGCGTTCCGAGCATACCGTTGATGTAAGCGGAGGATCGTTCCCCTCCAAACCGCTTTGCGAGTTCAACCGCTTCATTGATGGAAACGCTGTATGGGATATCCCTGCGGTACATCATTTCATAAATCGCAACGCGAAGAATCGAAAGGTCTACCCGCGGCATACGTTCAATGCTCCAACCGATAGCAAGCTCACCGATCAACGGGTCAATCTCTTCCTGATGCGCTTCAATTCCAGAAAGCACTGCATCGGAAAAGGCCACGTCTTCTTCCGTCAGCGTTTCCGTGATACCCGACTTGTCCAACACCGCGTCATAGGTATCTTCTCCCCCAAACAAACGAGCAAACGCGAGTTTCATTGCGACCTCGCGCGCTGTCTTCCTGCTCATATTCTCTTTCGTCCTTCCATGGGTATCGGCATTTCAGCCGTTATTTTTCCGTTGAAACAGCCCCGCAAAAAAGTCCTTCACACGGGTGCGACCTCCTTCATCCAAAAGCGTGCCGATAAAGTAAGCGATGCCCACGATAGCGAACAGCAGAAGCGTGCGCCAAAACCCGATTGTAAAAATCAGGATCGTAAACAAAATGCCAACGCACACGCTGATGATGCGCCACTTATACAGCCTACAAAAGGCAAAGAAATCATTCATATCATGCACCTCACATTACGCGCGGCTGCTTTGCAGGTGCCGGTGCACTTACGATCAAAACGTCCACATCCCGAACGGTGATGCCGCAGTACATCTCAATGTACTCTTTGAGCGAATCCTGCAGGGCCTTTGTAAATTCGGGAAGCACCGTCTCATTGGAGACTACCAGTTTAAGGGCAATTGCAACCGCAGTGTTTTCAATCGCGGTGACGCTGCTTTCACACTCCTTAACCTTTGGGTTCGCCCTGCAATGCCTCTGCACCATGCTGTCTACCGCCGCAAGGGTGATGAAGGCCGAACCGTTATCACCGGAAAGGATGAGGGCAGATGTCGCTCTCGGTGCGGCTGCCGGCTGTTCCTGCTTTCGATTGCCCATTGCAATAAAGAGCCGGAAGGCAAGAATCAGCAACACAAGGCCAATGCCGCCCATGATAAGCCTGTTTTCAGTCATGCCGTTTGTAACGATCCCCGTTACATGTGCGGCCATATCCGCCGTCACGAATGACATCGCAATGCCAATGCAAAGCGCAGCAAGTGCAATCACCAAAAGCAACACAACAACAAGCAGAAGCTTGTCGAACCAACTAAACTTCATAACGCGATTCTCCTTTGGTGTTTCAGGCGCCGCCAGCATGGCCGGCGGCGCTTTTCAGGCATGTATGCCGCTTATTCGGCAGGCTGGATTTCGGCCGGTTTTGTTTTGGGCTCCGGCTTGTCGAAGTTGATGGACTGCACGAACACGTTCACCTGCACGACGCGAAGTCCGGTCATGGTTTCAATCGCATTCTTAATGCCGGTCTGGATCTTGGTGCAAACCTCATGAAGCTTGTAGCCGTAGCGAATGATCACGCTCAAATCTACAGCGACCTCTTCCTCTCCAACCTCGACCTTAATGCCTTTGGTCATGCTTTTTTTCGCGTTCAGCATTCCGGTAATGCCTTCGACGACGCCGCCGGCCATGCCCACCACGCCTTCGACTTCTGCAGCCGCAAAGCTTGCAATGGTTGCGATCACATCAGGCGCAAAAATGATCTTCCCGCCTTGGGTCGCATTTACTTCAGTGGTGATCTCGTTATCCGGGGTCATGTGCACTACCTCCTTTTGAATTTGGAAATATTATAACAGATTTTTCTATTGGTGCATAGCTCTGATGCCGGAAAGCTTCTGAGTTCACAGAAGATTTTCTTTTCGGCCTTCATTGCGCCCCGGGGATAACCTTAACGTTCTCCGCCGATTCCCCAGTTTCGCGCTGCACAATATCGAGAATTTGTGCGACTTGCTCATCGCTGAGCGTTTCGCAATCCACGATTACATTCACCGAACCGCCATGGAACGTAACGGCGGCGTCGGCGAACCCTTTTGCACGAATCAGGCTTTCAATGGTAAATTCCGTTTCCATGTTATTCACGAGCGCAAGCTTTTGTGCCTGTGCATCGGCAAGGGTCTCCGCATCCGAAGCCGAGGTTGCGATAATTTCGTCAAGATAACCAATCTCAAGCTCCCGTACACTCTCTCGCTCCGTTCGGAATGATTCAAAATAGTCCTCTCCGGCCGCCGATGTTTCCAAGGTATCTCCACTCATACTTTCAATATGGAACGATTCCCCGCCTCCCTGCGCAGCGGTTCCAACTCCTTCTGTCTCCTTTCCGGCGTTCAGGCTGTAATTCCAGTATACGACGCCAGCCAACAGCAATGCGAGCCCACCGATCAGGATGTACTTTTGCTTTTTGCCTTCCAGTTTCATGCTCTATTCCCCCTTTTCAATTGCCTTCATTTCAAACACATCGATGCAGGACAGGTCTACGCCAAGCACCGTCCGCACCGCGTTTTGCAGATTCATCCGAACCGTAATATCAGCTGCGCCCTCTGCAATCACGATTACACCGCGTACTACGGGTTGTTTTTCCGTAAGCACGATCGCTTCGTTTCCTCCCGTCTGCGATACAGTCGCCGGTCGCGATGATTCTGTACGGTTCTCCGTAATGGATTCCGTTCCCGTACCTGAGCTTTGCGTAATCCCAGTTTGTGTATCCGTGCTCATTGCGGGTATGATCTGCGCGCCGGTGTCGTAAGTGATCATAACCTCGACCTCCCCCGCGCCGCGAATGCAGGAAAGCACGTTTTTCAGCCGTTCTTCCGTTTCCCGTTCACTGGAATATACGCTGTCCGGCTCTTCCAGTGAAACCGGCTCCACGGCACTGTTTTTCGGAAACGATGTCACAGCATAAATGAGAATGCCGGCAAGTACCAGCGAGCCGTAAACGCAAAGCTCAAAGCGCTTATCCTTTTTCATGCGTTCTGTAAGCCCGGCGAGCAGCTTGCCAAACCCGAGTCCGCTCTGCTTTGCCATACATCCCAGCCCCTTTCTCTCCAATCGCGCTTTCTATCCCTTCTCCAGCAGCTTCAAAATTGGCTCTGCAGCATAAAGCAGCAGAAGCAAGGACAGCGCTCGCTTTGCACTGCTGCGCAAGCCGCCGCGCGGCAGCAGCGCTTCTCCTGTAAACCCAATCACCGCGAGCGCCGCAAGCCGCTCCATAAATGAATAAATCCACTCCATCCGCCTCTCCTGTGCTATGCTGCGTTTCCCACTGCCATCACAAGCCCCGCAGAAATAATAAACATTAAAGCAACGGCTGTCACCGCAGCGAAAAGGTTATTGTAAACATCCGAAAGATCCCCGAGAAGTTTTGGAATACGGCCATCTCCGCCCAACGGTGCGCAAAGCGCCGCCATCGCCTTGCAGGCAAGTCCTGCGCAGGCGATTTGCAATAACGGGGAGATTGCAACGCCAACCACAGTCAGCATTACCGCAGCCCCTACGGCATTTTTGATCAGAACTGCGCTTCCCAGCACTGTTTCCAGCGTTCCGGACGCTATACCCCCCACGATGGGCACACTCTTGTCAAGCGTATATTTTGCCGCACGCAGGGCAAGACTGTCCGAACCGCCCATGCTCAGCCCTTGCAATGCAACGATGCCGAAATATATTGTGGACACCGCCCCAGTAAGCCACTTTACAGCGGATTTAATGAACTTATGGAGCTGCGCAAGCCCCATCCGCTGTGTGAGGCCCCCCACGATTACCGCTGCCCCCCCCGCCACTGTAAGCGGCAGGATGACGCTTTTAAAAAAGCCTGTGATCGTAACGCTTAAAAATGCCATCATGGGCTGTATCGCGCCGCTAAGCGTTACACTGCCTACGGCCGCGAGCGAAAATGAGAGCACTGGCGCTGCGATTTCAGTAAACGCCGTCAACGCGTCAATCGTCGCACTTGCAAGTGCAACCTGCCGCATCAATGCATATGATACGGCTGCCGCGCTCATGCCGAAGCAAAGGATACCGACCGTCTCTCCGATCCCTTCCCGGCCACCGCACAGGATCTCCGCCACGCAGGAAATAAGCGCCACACCGAGGAGCGATGCATATGCCCCCATACTTTCCCGTAACGCATACAGCACGATATCCTGAAACGCTGTAAGAACGGTATCGTAGGTAATTCCATTTCCACCCGCAATATGTTCCACAACCGACGTCAAATTCGCCCCATCCCATATTTCCCGAACGCTTTCCGGCAAAGTTTGATAGTATGTCTCCCACGCTCCAAGGTCATATGCCGCAAGCTGGTCTGCGCTTTCCTGCGGTAACTCCTCCGCGCACACGGTGGTCGGAATCAGGATGCACAGCATCCCGAAAAGCAGGAATTTGAGTCTATATCGCCGCATGGGTGGAAAGGATACTGCCAATCAATTCAAGGATCGCCGCAAGTACCGGCAGGCAGAGCGCAAGGATCAGCACACGCCCCGCGAGCTCCACTTTTCCCGCCACCGCACCTTCCCCCGCATCCCGGCAAAGGTCGGACGCAAACTGTGCGAGATATGCAACGCCGATCACCTTAAGCATAACCGTAAGATATGCGGTATCAATTTGATACCGTCCTAGAACCTCTCTGAGGAAACCAGACATGGCCGCAAGCTCATCCAGCGTCAAAACGAGGATCAGCACGCCGGCGGCAACAGCGATCTGCAGCCCAAGTTCCGGCCGATAAGCGCGCAGCACCAGAGCGGCAGCTACCGCCGTGAGCGCGATGCCGATCACTTTAAAAACCGTCATACAAAGCCACCTTTCTCCTAATAAAGCTGGAATATCTGCTTTACGCTGTCAAACAGCGTTCCGATCAGGTCAATCACCATCATCAGCGTAATAATAAGCCCTGCAAGCGCAGCAAGCATCGCCATATCGTCACGCCCCGTCTGCTTCAGAAGCTGGCATATGATCGCAATCAGGATGCCGATGCCTGCGATTTTAAATATGATTTCAATCCCCATATAACACACCCCTTCGGAATGGCATGCAAGCGCGTTTAAATTTAAATAACAAGGAGCGCCAGTGAAAGTCCTGCAAGCACACCGAGCGATTCGAAAAGCTTCCCTTTTTTGGAAAGTTCCGCTTCGAGCGCCGCAATGCGCTGGTTGAGCCGCTTGCATGCGTTTTGCGCATTGGCGCTCTGTGCCGCAAGGCCAATTCCGTCAAGTCCAAGGCCAAAATCTACAAGAACAGCAGTTTCCTCCGGCGAAAGCGTTTCAAACCCGTTATGCATTTTTTCCGCTTCCTCCATAGCTTCCTTCCACAACCCTGTTATGGGTGCCTCTCCCCCAAGTTTTTCGCCAAAAATCTCCCAAAACGCCTCCGTACGCGGCGCGAACTGCATAATAAGGACCGCAATCGGCGCAGGGCGTAGTTCCATCCTTTCAGCAAGGCGGCGAATATCATCTTCCATTGCCGTAAGCGTTTGCCTGCGTACCCGGAGCACGCGCGCTTTCCCGTTTCCAAGGAACACACATGCACAAAACAAAACAGCTGCCAGCAGTACGCTCATATTGCCGCCTCCCCGCAAGCATATGTCCGGAGCTTCACGTCGCGCCCATTCCTTTCAAGCACAAGCACCTGATGAAAGCTGCCGTTGTTCAGCAGTTGGGCAAGATAGGGCTTGCGCGCCGCATCGGCAATGCTCCCCGCATGTGCGGATGCAAGCACGCAGACGCCGCCTGCGGCAGCGCGGCACACGGCTTCCGCATCCGCTGCACTGCCGAGCTCATCCGTCACAATAATTTCCGGCGACATGCTTCTGAGCATCCGCTCCATTGCCTCCGCTTTCGGGCAGCCGTCCATTACGTCCGTGCGCAAGCCTACGTCCAGCAAGGGAGTTCCGCCACTTGCGCCGGCAAGCTCTCCACGCTCGTCTGCAAGTGCGACCTTATAGCCCCGCCATCCCGTGCCACCATCCGATAGCAGACGCGCGGCGTCTCTTAAAAGCGTGGTTTTCCCTGCGCCCGGCGGTGAAAGCAGAAGCGTCGGCACGGGGCTTCCATTTGCATTCAGCAGCATCGGGAGAGCTCCCCTCGCACAGCCCTTATGCTCCCGCGCAATCCTGAGGCTGAAGGAGGTAACCTGCGCCATATGTGCGATCCGGCCATCCCGCATTTCCGCGCGGCCGGAAATTCCAACACGGCACCCGCCGCGCAGCGTCAGGAATCCTTCCCGAAGCTCTGCCTCCCGCGCGAAAGCGGAATGTTCGCACAGGCTTTCAAGCAGCAGGGCGCAAAAGCGCTCGTCAGCAGTAAGCGCAAGCATCCGTTCTTTTTGCGCATACAGCAGCTGCACCGGACGCCCTGTACGTACCCGGATCTCCTCAAGCTCATCCGTTCCGGCATAAAGAACGGCATCGCGCAGGCATGCGGGTAAAACGCGCAGAAGTTCGCTTAACGGTTTGTTGCCAATCCTGTCCATCGCTGCATGTCCTCCCATTTTGTTCTATGATATGTACAGGCTTGCTGAAACAGAACCGAAACCTTTAACCTTTGCATGCCGACCAGAAATTGTTTGAGATTTGATCTTAATTCCAAAATGTGTGTCTCCAACAACAGCAGAGCGTGTGGTGATCAGACAGTTTTTCGCTTCTCGTGCAATGCTGCATGCAGCAGCATGCTTCCGAAAGTTGTTGCGCAAAGAATCGCCTGCGCGTTGCGCAAAGCAATCCCATCAAGATTTACGGATGCATAATCCAATCGCCAAAGCTCTGCAAGTGCGCTCACAAGCATCCATACAACCGGAAGCGTGGACGCGGCAAAAAAAGCACGCCATGTCGCCGCAGCCCGCACGTTCAGCCCCCGCTGTTCCACCATCTGAATCAGAAAGTATACCGGAAACACAAGCGTTCCCGTGTTGCAGCGAAATTCTGCAAGCGGTGCGAATGAGAACCGGCTGAGCATCAAAAGAAGCGCCCCCGAAAATGCAAGCGCAAATGGGGAAATCTCAAGACGTGCACAGGCACGTCCAATCGCACCGCTCGCTCCGGCGATTATTGCGCATACGCAAAGGCTCTCGTAAATCTGCATATCAAAAACCACCTTAGGCAAATCCTTGTAAAATAAAAGCCCCATCGATCATGCTTTCAGCATGTCCCGATGGGGTGAAAGATACGCAAAGCAAATTTATGTAAGTTTGATAAAACCCGCCATATCGCCCGTTTTTCCACGAACGCGCCGGTGGGAAAACAGCAACTCCGGCATCTCAAATGTGCAGGCATGCATAAGCGTGATGTTTTCCGGCCGGACGCCCGCTTCCAATAGCTGCACGGCCGCAGGGATTTCCAAATCAAGCTGGCGCTTTCCAGGCCGCCCCGCTATGCTGCACGGAACCCCAAACTCTGCTTCAAACTGCGCAGCAAGCGCTTCATCCACTTCATAACAGTTCCGGCAGATACACGGCCCGTTCGATGCGATGAGATCCGCAGGGTTGCTTCCATACTCGCGGCGCATCGCCTCAACCAGGTTCCTGCCAATGCGGCCAAGCATGCCCTTCCAACCTGCATGTCCCGCGCCAACCGCGCGGTGCACGGGATCATATAGAAAAAAAGCGCCGCAGTCCGCATGGGATGTAATTAGCGTCACAGCCGGATCATTTGTCACAAGCCCATCGCACGGCGCCAGAGGCTCACGCACAATCCCACGCCCACAGTCCGCACCAGACACAGCCACTACGTTTGCACTGTGTTCAAAATTGATGATGCAGAGCGAATGATACGGAACACCCGCAGCGGCACAGAATATCTCAAAATTCCGCTGCACGTTCTCCGGAGCATCCATTGGCTCCGTTTTTCCGAAAGCAAGGTTCAACGTGTCGAACGGAGGCGCGCTCACACCGCCTTTTCGCGCGGTAAAGCCATGAATAAGCCCCGATATGCCTTCAAGTGAAGCTGCACGAAAAAAGCCGATGCCCTTCGCTTCGCTATACTCATATCCGTGCCGCATCCGCAATGAAAGCGCTTCATATTCCGCCTGCCGCACTCAGGATTCCTCCAACAGGAGTTTAAGTTCTTCCATGAACGTGTTGATGTCCTTAAACTGGCGGTAAACGGAAGCAAACCGCACATAGGAAACCTCATCCAGTTGTTTGAGGCCTTTCATCACGAGTTCGCCAATGTAGTTGCTCGTGACCTCCTGTTCCAATGTGTTAAATACTTCGCGCACAACTTCATCCACCAGCTTGTCCTGATCCGCGGCGGAAACAGGGCGCTTTTCGCAGGATTTGCGAACGCCGGCAAGAATTTTTGCGCTGTCAAACGCCTCTCTTCGGCCGTCTTTCTTCACCACCATAATTGGGATTTCCTCAATTTTTTCATACGTGGTGAAACGCTTCCCGCAGGAAATGCATTCCCTCCTGCGGCGTATGCTGGTTCCGTCATCCGTTGGGCGCGAATCCACAACCTTGCTTTCCGTCCCAAGGCAATACCGGCATTTCATTTACGCAACCTCCGTGCAGATTTTTGGATATTATACCACAACATGCTGTATCTTTCTATCCCCACACGGCAAAGGATGCACTGCGTTACAGCACAATATCCACCAGAATTACATCATCCCCTATTTTGGTGATCTTGTTATATGGTATTACAAGCTCCTCATCGCTGCGCAGAAGCCCCCACAGGCGCGGCGGCCCCGGGACAATGATTGCATAAACGGCGCCAGAGCAGGTATCCATTTCCAAATCGCAGATGCAGCCAAGCCGCGCACCGTCGCACAGGTTAATGACCTCCTTTCGTTTGAGGTCGCAAAAGTTGATGGTAGCCACGCGCGTTTCCCCTCTCAGGTATCTCATATTCTATCGTATGGGCGCGGCAAACGAAAAAGACCCGGTTTTCACCGGGTCAAAAGAGCTTGGTCTTGTTTCTAAGTATTCCAAAGCGCTCAGCACGATTGCTTGGATCAGTTCAGGTTTGCCATGCGAATTAATACTTGCGCTTTCTGGCGGCTTCCGCCTTCTTCTTGCGCTTTACGCTGGGCTTCTCATAGTGCTCGCGCCTGCGGACCTCAGCAAGGACGCCGGAGCGTGCGCATTTCCGTTTAAACCGTTTAAGAGCACTTTCCAGGGACTCGTTTTCGCCTACACGAATTTCCATCATTTTCCCTCCCCTCTTACCGCAACATAGCACACCGTGCCGTTGCCATCGCATAAGGACTACCGAAACACAAAGCAATTATACGGTAAGCGCGGGACAAAGTCAACACAATTTACCGCAGTTTTTTCTAACCGGGAGGCCAGCCGAGTTCTCGTGCTCCAAGCATATGCATATGCAGGTGCCCGACCGTTTGGCCGCCGTCCTTGCCCGTATTAATTATGAGGCGAAAGCCGCTTTCACTGATGCCGCATGTTTTCGCGATCTCTCGCGCTGCGGCAAACATGCGTGCAAGCAACGCATCATCGTCAAGCTGCATCACACTGTCGTAATGCTTTTTGGGGATGATGAGCACATGTTCCGGTGCGGCGGGCGCAATATCCCGGAATGCAAGAATTTCATCATCCTCATATACCTTTGCAGACGGAATTTCGCCGCTTGCAATTTTGCAGAACAAGCAGGGTTCCATTGGTTTACCTCCTTCTTTTGAATCTATGTTGAACGCCTGATCGCGCGATTCAACCGAAATTAATTCCCCCCGGAGCTCACCCTTCTCTGCACGAACGATCCGCACCCGCGCAAAGCGGTTCAGGAGCGCATCATCTGCCGAAGGTACGGTTACGCGAAGATAGGTTCCCGTATGCCCGGCAAGACATTCTTTATCCCGTTCCTCAAAAAGCACCTCCTGCTCCGTTCCGACAAAGCGGGAAGCATACTCCCAAGAAAGCTCTGCCGCAAGCGCGCCGAGCCGTGCGGCACGCTCCGCTTTGACTGCACGGGAAAGCTGACCCGGCATCTCTGCCGCTTTGGTGCCCTCGCGCCGGGAATAAGGGAACACATGGATACGCGCAAGCGAAACGGTGCGCGCAAAAGCAAGCGTTTCTTCAAACTCCGCTGCGGTTTCCCCGGGAAAACCCACAATTATGTCCGTCGTGATCGCGCATTCCGGCATGGCCGCGCGGAGACTTTGTACGCAATCCAAATATTGTTGCGGCGTATAGCGGCGCTTCATGCGTTCAAGCACGCCCGTGCTCCCGCTTTGCAGGGAAAGGTGAAACTGCCGGCAAATTTTCGGGTTTTCTGACAACGCGTGTACGAATGTATCCGATAGCAGCTGAGGCTCCAGCGAGCCGAGACGGATGCGGCGGATGCCCGCAATTCCCTCTGCCTGCGCAATCGCATCGAGCAGGGTGGGCGCTTCGGGAAGATCCCTTCCATAGGACATCAGGTGGATGCCCGTAAGCACGACTTCCCGGTATCCGGCCGCCGCAAGCTTTTCAAGTTCCGTACGCACATCCAAAAGAGGCCGGCTTCGAATCGGCCCGCGCGCATATGGGATAATGCAATAGGTACAGAATCGGTCGCATCCTTCCTGAATCTTCAAATGTGCACGCGTTCTTCCTTCATGCGAAACAGTAAGCGGTTCAAAGGTATGCTCTCTGCAGATATCCGAAACCGCATGCTTTTTTCCCTGCTGGAGCGCTTCCGCCAGCCCTACCACATTCGCCCGCTCCTTCGTGCCAATCACAAGGCTCACGCCCGGCAGTGCCAGCACCTCCTCCGGCGCGCGCTGGGAATAGCACCCTGCGACAATGATTTTCGCCTCCGGAGCAAGCGCATGCGCGCGGGAGATCATTTGGCGGGATTTCTTATCGCCCGTCTGTGTTACGGTGCAAGTGTTTACAACGTAAATATCCGCAGGTTCACTAAAGTCCACGATTTCATAGCCCGCGTTCTCAAACAGCTCCCGCATCGCTTCCGTATCGTATTGGTTCACCTTGCACCCAAGCGTGCAAAAGGCTGCCTTCATTTGCTTTTCCTCATCCTTCCAATTCATAAAGCGCCATTGCAAGCGCCGCCATGCCGGCCGTTTCTGTGCGCAGGATGCGCGGACCGAGCGAAACGGGCACAGCGCTGCGTTCCGCCAAAGACGCCACCTCATCGCATGCAAAACCGCCCTCCGGCCCGATGATGAGCGCAAGGCGGGAAATGTTCTCAGCGCAGCGCAGCGCCTGCTTCAACGTCATGCCATGCTCCTCCTCATAGGCAAGCAGCACAAGATCGTATTCCGACAAATTCTCAGTGGAAAGATCTGCAAGCCCTCCTATCTCCGGAATGATCCCGCGCCGGGATTGCTTCGCGGCTTCATAGGCAACGCGCGCATAACGCAGGCGTTTTTTCTCGAAATCGCCCGCGGAAAGCTGCACGACGCTGCGCGCGGCCTGAAACGGGATGATGCGCGAAACGCCAAGTTCAACGCATTTCTGCACAATCGTTTCCAGCTTCCCCGCTTTCGGTAAGCCCTGATACAGCGTTACGGAGCATCGGGGTTCCGTTTCGCTCGATGCCGATGCAAGAATCTGAAGCGTAATACATTCCTTTTCCATGCGTTCAATGCGCGCCGTATATTCCGTTTTCCGCCCATCGCAAAGCGTGACCTCGTCGCCATGGCTCAAGCGCAGCACCTTTTTCATGTGCTGCACATCTTCCCCTTCAATCACGGCGGTGCCGTTTGCAATCGCTTCTGGCGCAACAAAGAAGCGGTGCATACCTTACTCCTTTCGCGCCAGGATGGCGCACCATTCCTCGTTTATGTTGGTTTCAACAACCGTAAGCCCGTTTGAAACGATCGCGTCCTTCACTTCGTCCAACCGTTCCCGGATGATGCCGGACGTGATAAATGCGCCTCCTGTTTTCAAAAGCGGCGGCACGACCGGCAACAGCGCGATGATGACCGATGCAACGATGTTCGCGGTAATAACCTCGTATTGCCGGGCCGCAAGCCCCGTGCGCAGCGCAGCATCCGTGAGCACATCTCCAATGCGCACTTCATAGCGGTCACGCCCGACTCCGTTGAGCTCCGCGTTTTCATAAGCAATCTTTTCCGCGATCGGGTCAATGTCCACAGCAAGCGCGGCCTTTGCGCCCAGCAGAACGCCCGCAATGGAAAGAATGCCGCTGCCGCATCCAAGATCAAGCAGTGCATCGCCGTTTTTTATAATCTTTTCGAGATATTCCAGACACATGCGCGTGGTGTGGTGCGACCCTGTGCCGAAAGCCATGCCGGGATCAAGCGAAAGCACCGTGCGGCCTTCTGCATCCGCCAGCGACTCCCATGAAGGGCGCACAAGAAGCCGGCTTCCGATTTTTAGCGGTTTATAATAAGCCTTCCAATTGTTTGCCCAGTCCTCATCATCGGCCAAACGTACGACAAAACGCAGGCTCCCAAGGTCAATTCCAACATCCGTTTTTCTGAGCGCGTCAAACGAAGCCTCCGCCAAATGAACCAGCTCCATGTTCTCCCCCGCGTCCGCCAGATAAGCTTTTACGCAGGGTTCTTCCCCTGCAACAAGTTCATCCGTATCCGCATAGTCCCAATACTTCGCCGTTTCCTTTAAAAAAGCTTCGATGCTTTCCCGCCCCTGCTCGATCATCACCTGCTGAATGCCAAGCATATCAAAGCGGGCAGCAACTGCGTCAAGTCCCTGTTCGGTTGTGAACACCGTCATTTCGATCCATTTCATGCCTGAAGTCCATCCTTTACAATATCGTTTATAATATAGAACATTTTGGGGCATCACGCAACAAAAAACATGCAGGCAACATCTGTTTGTTGCCTGTATATTCGGCTTCATTTGCACCGGACAGCCCAATGCAGTATACTAACGATATATGGCGCGAACTGATTTATTCCCCCTTGTGCATCCATTTTATTTTTGGAGGGTTTACGTTATGAATACCGATCTGAAAACTTGCGCAGAACAGACTGCAAACCGGCTCGCCTCCCTTGATTTTTCTCTTTTATGGCCAGGATTTCATCCGTTCCGGTTTGCGCTTTATGATCATGCTTCCGTATATTTCGACGGAGAAACCTTCGCGCGCACGGACACGTTTCTTGGCAATACTTCAATCAACTTTCGTGGGGAACAGATTGCAATTTGGGAACTGTCTGAACAACTTGATCCGGATGTCCTTTCTGCAAAAATCGTACATGAAATGTTTCACGCCTTTCAGCAGGAATGCGGGGAGAAACGGTTTGCCAACGAGTTTGAGGCCATTCAAAAATACCAAACCTGCCCGGAGCTTCTTGCGTTGCGGCATGAAGAGAATGAGCTGCTTTCTCGCCTGCTTTCCAGGCATGATGCCTGCTGCTTTGGCCGGCTTCTTTCCCTCCGCCGCTATCGGATGGAACATTTTCCATTTGAATACGGCTATGAAAGCCGCATTGAGGCCATTGAAGGCGCAGCGCAGTTCGTTGAGCTTTCCGCGCTCCGCATGTTGGATGCGCAAAAGTACGAACAAGCCTGTGCCCGCCTGCAGGATCGCCTTTCTAAGCTGGACGCGCTGCTCCCGGTACGCATTTCATGCTATGACAGCGGCGCCGCCATGCTGCAAATTTGCGCGCAGAGCCACCATTCCCTTCAGCTTTCCATTGGGGACACGGAATTGATCTTTTACCAAGGATTGATCGATGCTGCAAAACCGCTTTCTATGGTGCCTGAAACTACGCCGGAGATACTCGCGTTTTATGAAGCGGATCAGGCAAAGCTCCGGCAGTTGGTAGAAAACGCGCGCAGTCACCCCGAAAGCCGGCTTTCTGCCACAGGGACGCTCGTTGGTTTCAACGTTTATTCCGCGCGCCGTTTTGAGGACTATATCTATACCGAATACTTCTTTGCGTATCAGGCTGATCAACCCACAGTGCTCAACGGTGACTTCCTCTTCCGGCTTGGTGAAGGCGGCAGCATCACCGAATTGTATCGTTTGGCGGGCAGATAAACAATCAAATTTCAGGAGAAAGCATGCAATGACCTTACGGTACCTGCAAGATCTCATTCACAGCATTGATGAGCTCAGAACCATCAGCGGAACATTCACGCTTCATGGAACGCTGTGCCGCGCGCTCGGCCTGATACGCCAACGGGAAACGGTGAGCCTTGTTTTTCTTCAATACAATGCCGCGTATAATGAATTGCTTGAGACCGCCCAAATCTTCGAATTGAATGACGGCGTGCAGGCATGTGCAACCAACCGCGATATGCTGCGAAAAGAACAGTATGCCGCTCATTTTCCAGATGCCTTTGAAGGAAGCCATACGCTGTTTATCGGTGATGCCTCCTACACAATAAACATCACGGAAACAGGCGCCCTCCGCATGCAGGATTGGGAAAGCCTTGTTCTGATTGCTGCAGTTCTGTGCGATGGCTGGCAGCCGGAGTCGTTCCTGCAATTAAGCTATGAAAACCTGTTTTTCTCCAGGCTGGAACTTACCGGCAGTTATAGTACGCTTGCGGAGATTTCGAACAACGCTCCGCTTCGTGTTGCCGTGCGCCCTGCAAACACAGTGCATCCCGTAGAAAAAACGGTTTCGCTTTCCGTCGGCGGCCGATACAGCGCAAGGCGGACTTTCCGGGACAAGAAGGGTAAAGCAGAGCATTGGTATTATATTGAGCGGGTCTCTCTTTTTGACCCATGGAAGGAATGTGAACGGATGTTTCAGGATCCGCGCATTACGAAAAATCATTCTTTTGAGGAACTTGCAAAAAGGCAGGCGGATATAGAATCGCTCCTTATTTTGGAATGCCCCAAGGGGATGTGTTATCCAATTGTTGAATATGAGAGCGAAGCCGACATCTTCCTACAATTCTATTTACAGGATTTTTTAAAGTGCATTCCTGAAAACCCGGCATCTTCTCAGGCCCTCATGTTTCGGATAAAGCCGGATCAGCCTGTTGGCAAAAACGGGCTTCCGCTCAAAGCCTGCATCGTTCAAACGCCTGTTGCACCAACCACCAAGCGGCTTGCTTTGGAGCTGTTTTCCTTCTCTCAAAGCGAACCTCCGGCAGAACTCACCTTGGAATAATGCACAAACGGGCATCTTCCTTGCAGAAGCTGCCCGTTTCATCTAGTCCTCAATCAGCGCGCTATCCTTCGCGTCATGCGCACCGCTCAGCTGCGCTTATCCTTCATTTTTTCAAAAATCCCGCGTTTCACCGGTTTTGAGTCTGCAACTCTGTCCCCGAGCGCTTCGGCTAACTTGCGCATCAGCTCCCGCTGCTCCTCATTGAGCTTTCTCGGAATCTGAACGTTTGCGCGCACCAACATATCCCCCTTGCCGGAGGCATTAAGCCTTGTAACCCCCTGCTCCCGCAGGCGGAAGGTCGTCCCGGGCTGCGTTCCTTCGGGAACCGTGTATTTAACCGTACCCGTCAGCGTAGGCACCTGGATTTCTCCGCCAAGCGCGGCGACCGTCACCGGAATGTTCATATCAAGATACAAATCATACCCTTTGCGCGTAAACAGCTTATGCGGCCGCACGTTGATTACAACATACAGGTCTCCATTGGGGCCGCCACGGTATCCCGCTTCGCCCTCGCCGCGCAAAGTAAGCGTTTGCCCGTTGTCAATGCCCGCCGGGATATTCACCACAATACGGTTTGATTTGTGAATGCGCCCTTTTCCGCGGCATTCCGCGCAAGGCTCCTTGATGATCTTTCCCGTGCCGCCGCACGCGTCACAAGTGCGCACGGTAGCAAACGAACCAAAAGGAGTGTTTTGCTGTACGCGTACCTGACCGCTGCCGCCGCAGGCAGTACACTTTGCCGGCTGCGTTCCCGGCTTGGCTCCAGTGCCGCCGCAGGTCTTGCAAACCTCTTCACGCGGGATCAGAATCTCCTTGCGCGCTCCGAACGCGGCCTCCTCAAACGTAATGGTGAGGTTATATTTCAAATCGTCGCCCGGTATGGGCCCGTTGCGGTGGGTCGCCCCTCCGAATCCGCCGAATCCGCCGAACACCGAACTGAAAATATCTGAAAAATCGCCAAAACCTGCCCCGCTGTAGCCACCACCTGCGCCACCGGCCGCACGATCAAACGCAGCATGGCCAAACTGGTCATACTGGGCGCGCTTTGTGCTGTCCGAAAGCACCTCATATGCCTCGTTGATCTCTTTGAATTTGGCTTCAGCTTCCTTATCGCCCGGATGCAGGTCCGGATGATACTGCTTTGCCGCTTTGCGAAAGGCGCTTTTTATCTCGCTGTCGGTTGCGTCCTTGTTGACGCCAAGCACCTCGTAGTAATCTGCCTTTGCCAATTCCCCAACGCTCCTTTCATAGCCTGAGCAGACGCGGCCGGCCCCGGCCGCATTGCCCGGCTACCCCGCAAGAGCCAAGGCATCGCTGCCCCGGCTCTTAAACAGGGTTTTCTATCCGATTGTGGGCCTGAAAAAGCCCTTTGGCTTATTTTTTGTCGTCGTCCACGACCTCATAGTCAGCATCAACAACAGTGTCATCCCCTTGCTGTGCACCGCCGTTTGCCGCATTCGGATCGAAGCCCGCTCCGCCGTTTGCCGCCGCTTCCTGCTGTGCCTGCTGGTAAATCTTGCCGAACACTTCGTAAGAAACCTCGGTCAGCTTTTCGCTTGCAGCCTTGATCGCAGCAGTATCAGTGCCCTTCAGTGCCTCCTGCACGGCCTTGACTTCAGCTTCCACCTTGGCCTTATCGTCCGCAGAAAGCTTATCGCCAAGCTCCTTCAGTGTCTTTTCGGTGGAGTACACCATGCTGTCCGCATGGTTGCGGGTTTCAACTTCTTCTTTACGCTCCTTATCTTCATTGGCAAATTGCTCCGCATCGCGCACAGCCTTCTTGATTTCATCCTCGCTGAGGTTGGTGGATGCCGTAATCGTTACCTTCTGCTCATTGCCGGTGCCAAGATCTTTTGCGGAAACATGCACGATGCCGTTTGCGTCGATATCGAAGCTAACCTCGATCTGCGGCACGCCGCGCGGTGCGGGTGCGATGCCGGCTAGCTGGAAGCGGCCGAGCGTCTTATTATACTGCGCCATCTCGCGCTCACCCTGAAGAACATGCACTTCCACGCTGGTTTGGCCGTCCGCTGCAGTGGAGAAGATTTGGCTCTTCTTGGTCGGGATCGTCGTGTTGCGGTCGATCAGGCGGGTGAACACACCGCCCACGGTTTCAATGCCGAGGGAAAGCGGGGTCACATCAAGCAGCAGGATATCCTTCACCTCGCCGCCGAGCACACCGCCCTGAATCGCCGCACCGATGGCAACACATTCATCCGGGTTAATTCCCTTGAACGGCTCTTTGCCCGTGACCGTCTTTACCATTTCCTGAACAGCGGGAATACGGGTCGAACCGCCCACAAGGATGACCTTGTCGATCTGTGCATTGGAAAGCCCTGCATCCTTCATGGCAATATGCATGCAGTCCTTCGTTTTATCCACCAAATCGTGTGTGAGCTCATTGAACTTCGCACGGGTGATCGTCATGTCAAGGTGCTTCGGGCCGGTCGCGTCCGCCGTAATAAACGGAAGGTTCACGTTGGTCTGCGCCATGCTGGAAAGCTCAATCTTCGCCTTCTCCGCGGCTTCCTTCAGGCGCTGGAGCGCCATGCGGTCAGAAGAAAGATCGATGCCGCTTTCGCTCTTGAACTGTTTGATGATGTAATCCATCACGCGCTGGTCAAAATCATCGCCGCCCAAGCGGTTATTGCCGTGGGTTGCAAGCACTTCAAACACACCGTCGCCAATCTCAAGGATGGAAACATCGAACGTGCCGCCGCCAAGGTCATACACCAGAATCTTCTGGTTGTTTTCCTTATCCATGCCATAGGCAAGCGCAGCCGCCGTCGGTTCGTTGATGATGCGCAGCACTTCAAGGCCCGCAATGCGGCCTGCATCCTTCGTAGCCTGACGCTGGCTGTCGCTGAAATATGCCGGCACGGTAATGACAGCCTGGGAAACCTTTTCACCAAGGTAGGCTTCCGCATCCTGTTTAAGCTTTTGCAGGATCATTGCGGAAATCTCCTGCGGCGTATAATCCTTGCCATCGATGTTTTTCTTGTAGGAAGAACCCATTTCGCGTTTGATGGAGCTGATGGTCCTATCCGGGTTGGTAATAGCCTGACGCTTTGCTGCATTGCCGACAATGCGCTCATTGTCCTTGAATGCGACAACGGAAGGTGTTGTACGCGCGCCCTCTGCGTTGGGGATGACGACGGGTTCGCCGCCCTCCAGCACTGCTACACAGGAATTCGTGGTACCCAAATCAATGCCGATAATCTTTGCCATAGTTTATTTCCTCCAAATCCGTTTAAATTGCGGTTTCTCTTTTATTATTTCGCAACCTTCACCATGCTGTGGCGAATAATGCGATCTTTCACTTTATATCCTTTTTGCAAAACAGAGAGGATTTCGCCGCTTTGCACACCCTCGGCTTCCTCCTGCATAACTGCCTCATGCAGATCTGCGTTGAACGCGCCTTCAGCCGGGATCTCTGTGAGGCCGTTTTTTTCGAGAATGCCCATGAACTGTTTATGGACGAGCCTCACACCGTCCACCCAACCCTGATCGGCAGCTTCACTGTTGTCAAGCGCTCTGTCGAAATTGTCGAGCACCGGCAGCAATGACCGAATAAGCTCCCGGGTGCCTTCCTCAAGGCTATCCATCCGGATTGCGGCATTGCGCTTGCGGTAATTGTCAAAATCCGCCTGCAGACGCTGTGCCATTGCGACTGTGTCATCCTTGTCTTTCTGCAACGCGTCGATCCGGTTCTTTACCTGATCGAACTCATCCCGCGTCAGCGTCACGGTTTCCGGGATTTCCGGAACCTGTTCCGCCTCTGCGGCGGTCCCATTTGTTTCGGGCGTTTGCTGCGCCTGTTCCTTTGGCGCCTGTTCCTTTTTCTTTGCCAAGTTACTTTCGCTCCTCTTCAAACATATTCGTAAGCACTTCGCTAAGGCTCTTTCCAATCTGCCCAAGCATGGCCAGCACGCGTGCATAATCCATTCGCGTAGGGCCAATCACGCCGAAAGAGCCAATCGGGTTTGAGCCAATTTTATACGTAGCCGTCACAACGCTGCAGTCCTTAATGCTCTCATCTTCATTTTCCGCACCGATGCGCACGGAAAATTCCACGTTCGTGGCTTCCGTCAGCATACGGTAGAGCATATCTTTTTCCTCAATCGCAGTGAGAAGGGCACGCGCACGTTCCATATCGCTGTATTCAGGATAATTCAGGATATTCGTTGCCCCGGAAAGTTCCACGCTGCGCACGCCCGGAGACATGCTTTTGCGCACGCTGCGGAGCATCGCATCAAGAAACGCTTTTTGTTCCGCAACCTCTCCGGTAATCCCCTTAAACTGCTGCAACGTGATCTCATCCAGCCGGCAGTTGGAAAACCGCGCCGAAAGCGTTCTGCCAAGGCGCGTTAGCGCGTCTGGGGACATTCCCTGCGGGATGCGGATAATGGAATCCCGCGTCATCCCGGCATCCGTCACAACAATGGCGAGCGCTTTATCTTCTGCAATGGGCACCAAGTGGATGTACTTCAGCTTGATGGCGTGAAGCTGCGGCGCAAGCACCATAGAGGTATATTTCGTGATGCTGGAAAGCACCCATGCCGTTTGCTTTACAACCTCGTCCACTTCATCCAGCCGGTGGGAGTAATGATCCTGAATATAGTGTATCTCCGCATCGCTCAGCTTTGCACGCTGCATGATAGTGTTGACGTAAAGCCGGTATGCTTTGTCGGACGGAATCCGTCCGGCGGAGGTATGCGGCTGGTCAAGATACCCCATGTCTTCAAGGTCTGCCATCTCATTGCGGATCGTAGCGGAGGAAAAGCCGATGTCCGAACGCTTTGCAATCGTGCGGGAGCCAACCGGTGTGGCGGTCAGGATATAATCATCGATAATCGCCTGTAAAATCTGCATTTTCCGTGCATCCAGTTCCATTGTGGCTCCCTCCTTTCCCTCTTTGCCGTTTGTGGGTGTCTGTTAGCACTCACGCATATCGAGTGCTAAACCTTACAGTAAAAATATAGCTCTGCGGCGAGCCTTTGTCAACCCGTGCAGAGCTTACCATTGTGACAAAACGGTAACATTAAAATGATAATTTCGCGCTGCAACAAAGCGGTACCATCAGTCCGGCAAAAAAGCTAAAAGCGCTTCATTTTGGAAGTCCAGCCCCTCATCCGTCAGGCGGCAGGCCCCGTTATCCCACACAAGCCAGCCGCGCGTGGCAAGCGATTTAAGGGCCTCTGGATATATGTCCTCGATGCTTTTGCCAAAGCGCAAGCGAAACGCGGCTTCTGAAATACCATCCGTTTTGCGCAGGCCGAGCATCACCGTTTCAAATATCTCTTCCGCGCGCGGAATTACCTCCGGCTCCGATGCAAGCGGCCGAATGCCCTGATTACAGCTTACGATGTAATCCGAAAGCCGCTCCGTGTTTGCAAAGCGCATCCAGCTTCCATTTATGCGCATCGCGGAATGGGAGTTGAGTCCAAGGCCAAGGTACATGCCGTTCTCCCAATAATTCAGGTTGTGCCGGGAAGCAAACCCCGGCTTTGCATAGTTGGATATCTCATAGCGCGCATACCCGAGCGTTTCAAGGAACTCCATGCCGCGCCGATGCATCAGATACACATCATCCTCCGCAGGAAGGCTCTCCGCGCCGCCGGTCACATCGGTATACAGGGGTGTGCCCTCCTCCACAATGAGCGAATACGCAGAGATATGATTGAGCCCAAGCCTGTATAGCGTCTCGATCGCGTCCAGATGATCCTTTACCGTCTGCCCCGGAAGGCCGTACATCAGGTCCGCGCTGATGTTCGTAAACCCGGCCGCCCTTGCGCACTCATAGTTTTGCACAAAATCCGCATAGCGATGTATGCGCCCAATCGTTTCCAAAAGAGCGTCGTTTGTGCTTTGCAGCCCCATGGACAGGCGGTTAATGCCGGCCGCCCGGTATTCCCGCAGTTTGGTTTCATTGAGCGTGCCGGGGTTGGCTTCAATGGTAATCTCTGCATCCGGCATAATTTCAAACGATGCGTGCAGCGCGTCCATCAGCATTGCCACCGCTCCAGCAGGCAGAATGGACGGCGTACCGCCGCCGAAAAAAACGGTATCATATGCCTGTTTCGGAAGCGCGGCGGCATCAAGCCGCATTTCCTTCAAAAGCGCGGCACAATATTCCCCCATGCTTTCGCAGTCTGCAAACGAAACAAAATCGCAGTAGCGGCATTTTGACTTACAATACGGAATGTGAAGATATAGTCCAGCCATACTTTGCCTCAGTTAATGCGCAGCACGCTCATGAAAGCCTCGCTCGGCAGTGAGACGGTCCCGATCTGGCGCATGCGCTTTTTGCCTTCCTTCTGCTTTTCGAGCAGCTTTTTCTTGCGGGTGATATCGCCGCCGTAGCACTTTGCAAGCACGTCCTTGCGCACGGCGCGCACGGTTTCGCGCGCGATGATTTTCCCGCCAATGGCTGCCTGGATGGGGATTTCGAACTGCTGGCGCGGGATGACCTCCTGTAGTTTTTCCGCCACTGCGCGGCCCTTCGCGTAGGCCTTATCCCGGTGGACGATGGTGGAAAGCGCATCGCACATATCGCCATTGAGCAGAAAATCAAGTTTCACCAGATCAGACTGCACATACTCCTTAAGCTCATAATCAAAGGATGCATATCCGCGGCTGCGGGATTTCAGCTGGTCGAAGAAATCATAGATGATCTCGTTGAGCGGAAGTTCGTACAGGATGTTCACGCGGTTTTCTTCAATGTATTTCATGTCGCGGAAAACGCCGCGCTTTTCCTGGCAAAGCTCCATAATTGCGCCCACATAGTCCGAAGGCGTCATGATATGCGCTTCAACCATCGGCTCTTCCATGGATTGAATCTCAGAAGGATCCGGCAGATTGCTGGGGTTGTCAACCGTAAGCTCAGTCCCGTCATTTTTCCTGACCTTGTAAATGACACTTGGCGCAGTCGTTACAAGGTCAAGATCGAACTCACGCTCCAGCCGTTCCTGAATGATTTCCATGTGCAGAAGCCCAAGGAAGCCGCAGCGGAAGCCAAAGCCGAGCGCCATTGAAGTTTCCGGTTCATAGGAAAGGGATGCGTCGTTCAAAACCAGCTTATCCAACGCATCGCGCAGCGATTCATAATCCGCCCCATCCGCGGGATAGATGCCGCAGAATACCATCGGGTTCGCCTGTTTATAGCCGGGCAGCGGTTCCGCAGCCGGATTGTCCGCATCGGTGATGGTATCGCCCACCTTGGTTTCGGATACGCTTTTGATTGAAGCTGAAACATAACCGACCTCACCGGCCGAAAGTTCATCGGTCGGCTTAAGGGCAGGAGTAAATACGCCAACCTCCGTCACCTCGAACTCCCGGCCCGTCGCCATGGAGCGGATCCGCATGCCTGCGCGAACCGTGCCTTCTTTGACGCGCACGTAGCTCAAAGCGCCCTTATAATTGTCATAAATGCTATCAAAAATCAACGCGCGCAGCGGCACGTCAGCGCGGCCTGCGGGTGGCGGCACGAGCTCTACGATCTGTGCGAGCACTTCGTTCACGTTTGTGCCAAGCTTTGCTGAAATGCGCGGCGCATCCGCCGCAGGCAGGCCGATCACATCCTCTATTTCACGGATGGCGTGTTCCGCATCGGCGCTTGGCAGGTCGATCTTATTGATGACCGGGACGATCTCAAGCCCATTATCCAGCGCAAGGTATACGTTTGCAAGCGTTTGCGCTTCAATGCCCTGCGTGGCGTCCACAACAAGCACCGCACCTTCGCATGCTGCAAGCGCGCGGGAAACTTCGTACGTAAAGTCTACGTGGCCCGGCGTGTCGATGAGGTTGAACATGTATTGCTTGCCATCGGTATGCGTGTAGAACATCCGCACAGCCGTGGCTTTGATTGTAATGCCGCGCTCACGCTCAATGTCCATTGTGTCGAGCATCTGCGCCTCCATATCGCGCAGGGCAACGGTGTCCGTCAGCTCCATCATGCGGTCGGCCAGGGTGGATTTCCCGTGGTCGATGTGTGCGATGATGCAAAAGTTCCGAATCAAGTCCTGGCTGTATGCCATCGTATTCCTCCGAGCTTTATCTATTTCAAATTCGCAAAATTATCCGTATAAAATCATACTTGAAACACCTGCAAATTGCAAGCGCCGCCCGTGTTGTGCTATACTTTTTTTAATCTGATCTGGAGGTGTATACGAACATGTTCTGCGAACGGTATGATGAATTTGTGAAAGCGCTCGAAAAGCGCCGCTTCCTTGTGCATAGTGCAGCAACTGCGGCTGAAGCAAAGGAGCTGGGGATTTCACTTATCGGCGGCGGTTCCGTTGGGTTCGGCGGTTCCGTTACGGTAACGGAGCTTGGGCTTTATGAAACGCTGCAGGAAAACGGAAACGCCGTATATTGGCATTGGAAATCCGACGACCCCGGTAAGGCCCAAGCGAGCGCTGCACATGCGGACTGGTTCGTCTGCTCCACGAACGCAGTCACACGCGACGGCAGGCTTGTAAACATTGACGGCACAGGCAACCGCGTCGCGGGCATGTTTGCAGGGCCGAAAAAAGTAATTCTGTTTATTGGAAAAAACAAGCTTGTTGAGGGCGGTCTGGACGAAGCCATTGCCCGCATCAAACGTGTAGCTTGCCCTGCAAACGGACGCCGCCTCAATACGAACACCCCCTGCGCGCTCACAGGCGAGTGCACGGATTGCGCTTCCCCGCGCCGCATGTGCAAAATAACAAGCATTATCGAATATCCCCCGAACCTGCTTTCCGAGTTGCACCTTGTGCTGATTGACGAGGAACTGGGATACTGAGCCATGTATTACGCCTACATTGTGCGCTGTGCGGACGGCACATATTATTCCGGTTATGCCGCTGACCTTGCGGCCCGCGTCCGCACGCACAATTTGGGGCGCGGTGCAAAGTATACCCGCTCCCGCCTCCCCGTGGCGCTCGTCTATTCCGAATGCTTTGATGGAAAAAGCGAGGCGATGCGCCGTGAATGCGCTTTTAAGCGTTTGACGCATGCGGAAAAGGAGGCGCTTGTTTCAGGCGCTAAGGAAGACATGCGTTAAGGACGCTGCAAAAGCAAAGCATAGGCGGGCGATGAAGCAGCCCGCCTATGCTTTTTGCCTTATTTTATTCCAGCTCTTTAAGCCGCCCTTCAATCTCCGCAAGCCATCCCTCCGCATCCAGAGCACCGACGACGGGCTTTCCCACGATGTCGCCATCCTTATTCAGGAAGATTGTGGCCGGGATATACTGCAGTTCCACCGCATTCTGCATTTCATTGCGGAATTCCACGATGGGATACGCGGCTCCGGTATATTCCAGCACTGCATCCAGATCCCCTGCGCTCTCCGTATCAAGCCATACGCCCAGAATTGCTACATCAGTCTCCGCCGCTTCTGTGGAAAACCGTTCATGCAAGCTTTGGAGCTCCGGCATTTCGCCGACGCAAGGGCCGCACCATGTTGCCCAAAAATTCACGAGTGTCAGTTCATGCTCCGCCGCAAATTCACGCGTGTTCACTGCATTTCCATCCAAATCCACCGTATCGAAATCAAAGGAAACAGGAACTGGCGCAGGCGTTTCAGTCGGCAGCACCACCGTGCCCGGCGTTTCAAGTTGCGGCGTGCGGCTTGAATCTGTCACCTCCGGCGTTTGCGCGTACAAGCCATTAAACTCGATGCTGACACAGCCGGAAAGCGCGGCGCAGAGAAATGCCAAAACGCTTGTAAAGCAAATCAATTTCTTCATTCGTTAGCTCCTTTTTGCGTTAAATTCTGTTTTTCACATTCAAAGCATGCACGCGCTTTCAAGGCGCCTGTCGGGCAAATCCGCTTACAATCCCCACAGCGAATACACTCGCCGCTGTTTGGCTCGTGTGCGGGATCCACCCCCATTTTACAAACCTGTGTGCAGGCGGCGCAGTGCGTACAGGCGCTTGCATCCACAGTGTAGCGATATAAGCTGAGTTTTGCAAACATACCATAAAACGCGCCGAGCGGGCAAAGATATTTGCAGAACGGCCGATATATAAAAAAGCAAAGCACAAGGATTGCCACAGCAAGCGATAGTTTCCATGCAAATTGGCCGCCCAAAGCCCCCCGCACAGAACTATTCGCAAGTGCAAGCGGTACGCCGCCCTCAAGCGTCCCCGCCGGGCAGATCCATTTGCAAAAATAAGGTGAACTCATGTTAACACCGTTGCGGGCAAGCAGCGGCAGGCCGATGACAAGCACGAAAAGCGCCGCATATTTCAGATATCGCAGCGGAGCATCAACACGCTTTGGAATTTTAAGTTTCTTCACAGGAGCCTTATGCAACAGCCCCTGCGCTGCCCCGAAAGGACAAAGCCACCCACAAAAAAAGCGGCCGAGCGTAATTGAAAAAAGCAGCAGCATGCCCAGTACGTAGTACGCAAGCTTTCCTCCGATGGCTGCAAAAGAGGATTGCAGTGCGCCGATCGGACATGCGCCCACCGCACCAGGGCAGGAGTAGCAGTTAAGAACCGGCACGCATACGCCTTTGAACGGACCGGTATAGATACTGCCAGAGGCGAATCCGCTTAGATTCAGGTTGAAAGCAAGCGCGCTCAACCCTTGAATTAACGGGCGGATAATTTGTTTTATCTTTTTATGCATCATCTCACCCAATTCCGATACATTCAAGGCAAATTGACGCCGCCTTGGATAATACTCGCATAAACTCGCCGCGCATAAGGCCAAAGCAAATCAGGAAAGCGGCTGTTAAAAGCAGCGCTACCGTCAAAAGCGCACGCGGCGGGCTAAGCTTCTTCATACAGTAATCCTCCCTTTATATCAAGCATACGCCTGTATATAAATAAGGTAATGGATCGGCACAAAAAAGGCAAGTAAACTTTTTTCGAATCAAATCGGGCAAAAAATAGGCGGCGAAAAATCGCCGCCTATGTATCTCTCCCGCCAATTATCGGAAGCTGAGGACGTATTGGAGAATGAACAGCGCCGAAATCACATACAGGAAAACGGGAACTTCCTTGAACTTGCCGCGTGCCATCTTGATAACGGTGTAGGAGATGAAGCCGAAGCCGATACCATCGGAGATCGAGTAGGCAAACGGCATCATGGCGATTGTCAGGAAACAGGGAATTGCAGTTTCAATGTCCCTCCAGTTAATGTCGGCTGCATTGCCGAGCATCAGCACGCCAACGATAATCAGAGCCGGCGCAGTTGCAGCTCCGGGCACGATCAGCGCAATTGGGCCGAAGAAAAATGCTGCAAGGATGAACAGGATGCCAACGACAGCGCTGGTCAGGCCGGTGCGGCCGCCTTCGCTGATGCCGGTGGAGCTTTCAACGAAAGTGGTCACAGTGGAAGTGCCGAGGACTGCGCCGCAAACGGTCGCGATGGAGTCTGCGATGAGCGCTTTATCGCCCTTGGGCAGGTTGCCGTCCTTATCAAGCATGTTGGCAGCCTTTGCAGTACCAATCAACGTGCCGACAGTGTCGAAGCAATCGCAGATGGCAAAAGTAACGATTGCGGTGATCAGGGCAAGCAAGCCATGCGCCATGATTCCATCAAAACCTTCTGTGAACACCTTGCCAAATACGGGAGCCAAAGTGGAGAACCCATGGAAAGAGATTTCCTCAGGGAAGGTGGTTACGCCAAATGGAATGCCGACGATTGTGGTTGCAATGATACCGATGAAAATTGCGCCTTTTACCTTGTAGGCCATCAGAACAGCGGTGATAATCAAGCCAATGAGCGCCACAAGCGCACTGCCGCCCGTAATATTACCCATGTCAACGAGATTGTTGGCGGCAGTAACAATACCGGTATTGAGCATGCCGATCAGGGCAATGAACAGGCCGATGCCGGCGCTGATCGCGCTCTTCAGGGACGCAGGAATTGCCGCAATAATCTTGGAGCGGAGCGGAGAAACGGAAACCGCGAAGAAGATCAGGCCGGAGAGCATCACGATAGCAAGCGCGTTCTGCCAAGTATAGCCCATGCCCATGCATACGCTATAGGTGAAGAATGCGTTCAAGCCCATACCCGGAGCCTGTGCAAACGGCACATTCGCCATAAAAGCGGTAAGGAGCGTGCCGAGTGCCGCGGCGAGGCAAGTTGCCATCATAACTGCATTGAAGTCCATCCCCGCCTGGCTCAGGAAGTTGGGGTTGACGAAGATGATGTAAGCCATGGCAAAAAACGTTGTAATGCCGGCAATAATCTCCGTCTTCACGGTGGTGTTGTGTTCTTTCAGTTTAAAGAGCTTTTCCAACATGTAAGAAACCTTCCTTTCCTTAAATGAATGCTGTTCCTCTCCAAGCACAAAGCCATAAAAAATCGGGGAACCTTATTCATGGTATGAAAGATGCCGTGAATCCCCGTTTTCATTGCTCCGTTATGGTAAGAAACATGAATTACGTATATAGTTTAACGCATTTTGGAAGGCATTTCAATGCTGAGGCTCTAAAAAGAAAAACTTTTGTGAACTTCTTGCGCTTTTTATAGCGCTGTAAACAGAATGCGGCACGGCAAAAATTGCCGTGCCGCATTTGGCGGGCTTGGTCCATGCCCGCAGCGCCATCAATTAGCAGCCGCAGCCGCAGCCACAGTTGTTATTGTTGTTGCCGCAGCCGCAATCGTTGTCGCAGCCGCAGCCATTGTTGCTAAACCCACCGGCAAGCAGGATCAGGATGATGATCCACCACCAGTTATTGCAACCACAATCGTTATCGCAGCCGCAGCCGTTGTTGCTAAACCCGCCGGCAAGCAGGATCAGGATGATGATCCACCACCAGTTATTGCCGCACATACCCAAATTACACATTTTGTGTCTCCTCCTTAATTTTGTTGCTGGCCTTTCGGCTCTTGCTACGATATAGTACGCATTCTGCCATAGATGTGTGCTTGCGGGACACACAGCAAAGTAAGCGCAATGCAAGCGTTTTCTCTTGACAAAAGGGCTCCCTATGTTATGATATTCGTACCATCGGTTGACAAGGGAACACACGGATCCTCTGGATCGGCCTGTTTCATCGTCCCTGCCGGCCTTTGCGTTTTGAGGCGCGGCGCGCTGCCACTGCGGACAATGCCCGCCCTTCCTTCAAAACCGTATGTGCCCTTGCCAGCCGATGGTTTTGTTTTACAGTAAAAGTGCAAACTAATTTTTGGAGGAATTCACATATGGCACGCTTTGGGATGGATAAAATCGTCGCGCTCTGCAAAAATCGCGGCTTCATTTTCGCGGGCTCCGAAATTTACGGCGGCCTCGCAAACACATGGGACTACGGCCCGCTGGGCGTAGAGTTGGAAAACAACGTAAAAAAGGCCTGGTGGAAAAAGTTTGTTCAGGAAAGCCCCTATAATGTCGGCCTTGATTCTGCTATTCTGATGAACCCTCAGGTATGGGTTGCTTCCGGCCACGTTGGCGGGTTTTCCGATCCGCTTATGGACTGCAAGGAATGCAAAGAACGCTTCCGTGCTGACAAAATCATTGAAGGATGGGCGGAGGAAAAACACGTTACCCTGCCCAAGCCCGTGGATGCTTTCTCCCCAGAGGAAATGAAAGCTTATATCGACGAAAATGCGATCCCCTGCCCTTCCTGCGGCAAGCACAACTTTACCGACATTCGCAAGTTTAACCTGATGTTCAAGACCTTCCAGGGCGTGACGGAAGACGCAAAAAACACCGTTTATCTCCGTCCCGAAACCGCGCAGGGCATCTTTGTAAACTTCCAGAACATTCAGCGCAGCGCGCGCAAGAAGCTGCCGTTCGGCATTGCGCAGATCGGCAAATCGTTCCGCAATGAAATTACACCGGGCAACTTCATTTTCCGCACGCGCGAATTTGAGCAGATGGAGTTGGAATTCTTCTGCAAACCGGGTACCGAGCTTGAATGGTTCACGTATTGGAAGAACTTCTGCCATCAATGGCTGCTCGACCTGGGCATTCATGAGGAAAACCTGCGGCTCCGGGATCATGAGAAGGAAGAACTGAGCCACTATTCCAATGCCACGACCGATTTTGAATACGCCTTCCCCTTTACCGAGTGGGGCGAGCTTTGGGGCGTTGCCTCCCGCACAGACTTTGACCTGACGGCGCACCAGACCACCTCCGGCAAGGATCAGACCTATTTTGATCAGGAGGATAACACCCGGTATATTCCTTATGTGATCGAGCCTTCCCTCGGCGTAGGCCGGATGGTGCTCGCTTTCCTGTGCGACGCTTACGATGAGGAAACCCTTGAGGGCGGCGATGTACGCAATGTGCTGCACCTTCACCCTGCACTTGCGCCGTTTAAGGCTGCCGTTTTGCCGCTGCAAAAAAATAAGCTTGGCGGCAAGGCCAAAGAGGTGTATACTATGCTTGCAAAACGGTTCATGGTGGATTATGACGAAGCCGGCGCCATCGGCAAACGGTATCGCCGTGAGGACGAGATCGGAACGCCGCTTTGCATCACCATCGATTTTGACACGCTCGAAGATGAAACCGTTACCGTGCGTGACCGCGATACCATGCAGCAGGTGCGCGTACCCATCAGCGGCCTTGTAGAATACATTGACAAAGTCATTGATTTTTAAGTTTCTCTTGACATATCTTGTCGGGAAACACGCCAAATAAATCCACGGCGGCCTCTGCCGCCGCATCAGCAAAGAACGCCGCGCATTCCCTCGCGCGGCGTCCTTTGTTTTGGAGTTTATATTTTCATTATGCGTCCGGCGCGCCTTCGTACCAAGCGTCAAGCGCCCGAATGGCCTCTTTTCCATCCTCCTGAATCAAGTAAACCCTGCCGCGAAAGAACACGCGCCCATCTGACGTAACGGAAAACCGCTCGGCTTCATCTGCTTCCGCCTGTCCAACCTGAATGGAATAGAAGTATTCCCGGCCTGTTGTAACCGTATCCGTCTTTCCTGTCCTTTGCACGTGCAGCGTTTTCAGCAATGCGACTGCTTCAGAGCACTGCTTGCCACTGAGCGCTTTCACAGTTCCGTCCGCACCGCCTTTCTCGAGAAAGAGCTTTGTCACCTGCCCCGCATCATCAATTCCGGCCAGCTCCGTGAGCGGCTGAGGCAGATAATACAGCGCAAGGGACAGCGCGAGGCATATGGCAGTGCCGATTCCAATAATCGTCCCTTTTTTAATCAATTTTTTTCTTTTATTGTTCTTCATTTTCATTTCAGCGTTCATAATATATCCTTCTTATTCCCATATCAGGCTAAGCGCACTTGATTGCAGTGTCCACGTTCTCGGAATCGCGTCGGGTCTTCCTTGGCTATATAACGTATAGCATGTGCTGAGAATCATATTTGTCGAATCGTACTCAGACGTTTTAATTGTTTGCGTAGCAGCGTTTGGGGTTATTGAGTATATATTTTCGTAAAGAGGATTAACGGGATGATAATATGATTGTGGTCTTGCTATTCCTTTTTCATTCGTGTATAGCATAATCAATGCATTGCTATCTGTCCCAAATCTCTTAAGCGTATCATAAGTGTATATGCCTCGACAGTTCGCAGAATAAGTAACTACATTTTCTACGTATGCGCCAGTAGCAACTTCATATGAAGAAGGTGCATTCATAGCTGTTAGTATCATTGTAAATGGAACTGCTGCGGACCAATCTGCAAAGCACATGATTAAGCTAACTAAGCCTTGTATCCAATTGTTCCAATTGCTTTGAGCATTACTGCGATTTGATGTCTTTCTAAGTTCTTTTGTATATGATGAATAGAAATTATAGTAAAAATCTCTTCCGCTATATGTACCAAAATAGCTTACACTGGCACTAGTCTCCTTTGGTACATATACTGTATAGGACTTCAAATACCCATCCTTCTCATCGTTTTTCATTTCATCAAGCTGTTTTAAGCAAGCATCTTCGATATAAGAGAATCCTTTTTCTTTAAGTTCTAGCGAAACAACATATTCTTTAGCCTTATTAATATTTTCCTCTGACTTTTCCTTAATTATTTTGTCTATATTCTCAGAATTATCATCATTAGAGCTTTTTGATTCTGAGATGTCCAGTATAGCCTGTAGATCTTTCAAACCTGCAAATTCAATAGTATAACTATCACATTTTTGACCATTGTAGTATTCGCTTCTTCATCATTACTCGTCTCACCCACAGTTTGAGCTTGAGCATAAGTATTAATAGGTATGCATTGTAACAACAGTAAAATCATCATGGCCATAGCAGTCAATCGTTTAATGATACGTTTCATTTACTTATCCTCCTGTCTTTTTTTAACGATGAAATATTTGTATTAGTTTAGCATTGAATTGCAAGAAATACAATTTTTTTAGAAATATACTATATATTACTATCTTTGCTCATTGCAAAGGAATTTCTCCTTCTATTTTCTGAGCAGCGCGCGCCGCGCCGGATAATCCGGCAAAACGCTTCGGATCAGCGCGTAAAATGCATTTCCATGGTTTTTATGAACAATGTGAGCAAGCTCATGCACAACAACATAGTCCACCGCTTCAGGCGGATATTGCATCAGCCGCCAGGAAAAACAAAGCCCGTTTTTCACGCTGCAGCTCCCGAAGCGCGTTTTTGCAGAGGTGATTTTAACCGATGTGGGGATAAGGCCCATGATATTCCCATAATGCGCTACGCGCGGCGGGATCGTCTCTTTGGCAAGTGCTTTCAGGCGCGCTTCCTCCTCCGCATTCGGTGTGGGATGCGCGGCTTCACGCTGCTTTTGTAATGTGATGTGCGCCTCAACCCATTGCCGCTGCTCCCGCAGAAAGCACAGGATTTCGCGCTCCGGCATGCGTAAAGGTGCGCGGACGATCACCTCGCCCGCGCGCGTCACCTCCACAGCAAGCGTTTTGCGTTTGCTGCGTTTGAGGATATATTCCGCCGGGAATCCGCTCACTGGCGAATCCTCCCACCATGATTTTTCTCAAGGATTTTTGCGATGGAAACCGCAAGTACGCCGATTGCATCCGCATCCTGCCCCTCCAACATGATGCGGATGAGCGGTTCTGTGCCGGATGCACGCACGAGCACGCGCCCCGCTTCGCCAAGCTCTGCTTCGATTTCGCGGATGCGCCGCCACATCTCCTCGTCCTGCATCGCAGCTTGTTTACTGCCGTTTTCTACAACAACATTCACAAGCACCTGCGGGAAAATCGGCACCTCCGCCGCAAGGTGGGACATCCGCTTTCCGCTTGCAAGGAGCACATTCAAAACCTGAATTGCGCTCAGAATGCCGTCTCCCGTGGTATTGCGGTCAAGAAAAATCACATGGCCGGACTGCTCGCCGCCGAGCACAAACCCGCCTTCCCGCATGCGCTCCATCACGTAACGATCGCCCACAGCGGTTTCTTCCACCCGGATGCCCAGCTCACGCATGCGCTTTTTCAAGCCCAGGTTGGACATCACTGTGACAACAATCGCATTGTTGCGGAGCGTTCCGGCCTCCTGCATCGCCCGGCCGCAAATGCCGAGGATGCGGTCTCCATCCACAAGGTTGCCAAGCTCGTCGCATGCGATTACACGGTCAGCATCGCCATCAAAGGCAAAGCCCGCATCCGCAGCGCATTCAACGACGAGTTCCTGCAATGCTTCCGGATGCGTGGAGCCGCACCGCGCATTAATATTATACCCATCCGGCTCGTCGCTGCGGGCAATCACCTCTGCGCCGAGCGCGCGAAACACATCCGCTGCGATGCCCGCAGATGCCCCGTTTGCGCAGTCAAGCGCTATACGCAGGCCATCAAAGCGCGTTTGTGCCGTACCGCAAAGAAACGCCTTGTATTCATCTACCGCGCGGCGTGCCTCAATCGCATGGCCCACGCCCACACCCGTAGGGTGCGGCAATTCCGTGCGTTCGCGAATCAGGTGTTCAATCTCATCTTCCAAAGCGTCTGAAAGCTTAAAACCGTCTCCATCAAACCACTTGATGCCGTTGTATTCCATCGTATTATGTGAAGCGCTGATCATCACGGCGGCATCCGCCTCGTAAAGCCGCGCAAGATAAGCCATCGCCGGTGTAGGAATCACGCCGACATTCAGCACGTCCCCGCCAACGGAGCAGATGCCCGCCGTAAGCGCTGCCGCGAGCATGTCCCCGCTGCGGCGCGTGTCCATTCCAACGAGGATGCGTGGATTGTGTACCGCACTTGTAAGCACATATGCGCCCGCTGCACCGATTTGCAGCGCAAGTTCGCATGAAAGATCGGCGTTCGCGATCCCACGCACGCCGTCCGTTCCGAAAAGTCTCGCCATATATTCCTCCGAAAGACCGTTATTGGGGGCTTCCGCCCTGTTGGATAAGATATTCAACCGCCATCGTTGCCGCCACAGCACCGTCGGCCGCGGCCGTTACCACCTGGCGCAACGGCGTTACGCGCACATCGCCCGCAGCGTATACGCCCGGGATAGAAGTGCGCATGTGCGCATCGGTTTTTATATAGCCGCCCGCATCGCAGTCGAGCAGATTCTGAACGAGCGCGGAGCGTGGCGTTGTGCCTACGGCCACGAATATTCCTTTCACCGCAAGCGTGCGTTCTTCCCCGTTACTTTTGTTTTTCACGCGGAGGCCTTCCACAGCATCACCGCCTACGACTTCCTCCGGCATAGTATCAAACACGAATTCGATCGAAGGCTCCTGCCTTGCCGCATCCTGCAAGACCTGCGTTGCACGCAGCGTATCCCGCCGGTGCACAACGTACACATGCTGCGCAAAACGCGCAAGATAAAGCGCATCCGAAATTGCGGTATCCCCGCCGCCGACAACCGCAACCGGCATGCCGCGAAAAAATGCACCGTCGCATGTTGCGCAGTAAGAAACGCCAGTTCCCATCTGCTCTACCTCTCCCGGGATGCCGAGCAAACGCGGCTGTGCCCCCATAGCGAGAATTACCGTACGCGCAAAAAACACCTTTTTGCCGCATTCAATGCGTTTTATATCACCCGAAAGTACAAGTTCCTGAACGGTGGCAAACTTTGTAACAAGCCCAAAACGCGCTGCCTGCTGCTCCATCTTTGCCGCAAGGGAAAATCCGTCGATGCCTTCGTCAAAGCCGGGATAGTTTTCCACATTGTGTGTTTTGGTGATCTGGCCACCCACCGTCATTTCTTCGATCAAAAGCGTGCTTCGCCCTGCACGCGCAGCGTATAAGCCCGCTGCAAGTCCCGCCGGGCCGCCGCCAATGACCGCAACATCATAAATTTTATTTGTATTCTGTTCCATGGTTTTATTCTACCACAAGCACGTTCTTCAATCCAGATTTTTAACGAAATCGGCCATCTGATGGAGGTTTGATCTTCTCTAAATCTCGGTACCATGGCTACGCCCCCTCTGCCGCAAGTTCAAACAAGTGCATCACTTTTTTCATATGGCAGGTTTAATGGTTTTCCGCTTCACGCGGCAACGGTTTCGTTCCGCCATGCCAGCTTTTGCGGATTATAATAGAGCGTATTATCCCGATCAAAAAATACGGCTTTGAAGCGCATGGTTTTCTCCCGTTTCTAATCATTATTTCAAGATAAAAATAAGCCCCCAAAGGAATCCAATGGGGGCGATTGTACAAAACGGTTTGTTAACGCTTGGAGAACTGCGGCGCGCGGCGGGCTGCCTTGAGACCGTACTGCGCGAGTTTTTGAGCTGTTTTTCCTTGATATTCCGGGCTTTTCCGGCTTTCTGCTTCTCAGTTATCCGGTGTGCGGACCATAAAAAACGGCCTTTTTTCATTCAGCGATAGCCTGATGAAACGCACCATTTACTACCCCAAACAACTCCTCTGGTTTATTATACTTCACTTTTGCATAGATGTCCATAGTTGTTTTGCTG